>Ga0247610_10000057_pt1 | contig 175499 bp, 137 predicted proteins | sample 174DNAGHGhighgp2_FD_193483 | JGI IMG/M metagenome (GOLD analysis project Ga0247610, IMG submission 193483) | Sheep rumen microbial communities from Palmerston North, Manawatu-Wanganui, New Zealand - 1742 DNA GHGhigh gp2 | ecosystem: Host-associated > Mammals > Digestive system > Stomach >... | reverse complement strand
AGTAGTCATAACGGAAACCATCCACTTTGACAACATTACGCAGCCATTTCAGATATGCTTTGAACATCGCTTGTACATTCGGATTGGTATGATCCCAATCGCGCGAAGCGGCATAGTTGGCCTCGTCACCGTATCCGTCATCCGGATTACCGGTCGCCGTACCACGACATGCACCCGCAGCCGTAGAAGTATTCATCTCATCTGTGCTGCATATATACGAACCATCGGGAGAAAAGGTACCGTACTCTCCGAAATTGTACGTATCAAAATTACACCAACCCTGCTTGGCATCCGCATGGTTGATCACGATATCCGCTACCACGCGTGCACCGTTTTGGTGGAACTTAGTAATCAGTTCTTCCAACCTGGTCTTCGTTCCCCAATCGCTGTTCAGATCGCTGTAGTTCACCGGGTGATAGCCCGTACCGCCGGTTGCTTTGCTCATAGGCGGCAGCCAAATAAGGTCGAACCATTGACCGATCTCCTCTGCACTCGTACCGTTCTTTGCATTTAAATGGTCTATCCATTTCGTGCGACCATATACGGCTGTTGTACTGCCGGTTTTAGTAGGATCTTGATAACTGTCCCAGTAGAACGCCTGCAGCACAACATCCGGGCACTGCGCAGGAGCGGCTCCGCCGTAACTCGGCTGCGGATCCTCTTGGGTAATATCCACACCGTCACCGCAGTTGCTACCATTACCGATATACAACTCGTCTTGCTCGTACTTCAACTTGATGTAGAAATCGTAGCAACCCGTCACTGTCACCTCGTACTTGTCCCCATTACGGGTAAAACCGGCTTCTGAATACGTATTCAGATCTACTACCCATGCAGCTTTATTATCAGCATCGTACAACTGACAATAATCACCGCTCTTCACATTCACATGCGCCAAGTACTGCTGAAATCCTTCAAACTCACCTGCTGCATCTCCGGCAAAATACATCTTGCCGTTCACCAGAATACCATAACTTGCAGCCGACACGCTCAACGTCATCAACGCGGCTGCAAAAAATGTCAAAATCTTTTTCATTGTATTAATTATTTGTTAATTAATTGTCCCATTACGTCATACACCTGCTCACCGCAGCGGATATAGAGATGTCCGTTCTCAATGAACTTCTCTCCCCTAACCGGTAACCCGTCACCCGTCACCTCTTCAATGTCTGTCGGTCTTTCCGCACTGCTGTTCACCCAGATCTCATAACTCTCGTTATGCCCTTCTTGGGTACTATAATTGCTGGCCGCTAAGGTATAATCCGGACCGAAGCCTTGACCGTTGGCTCGATCACCCAGGCACAGGATCAACCAACCGTGCTTACCCACTACCGTTGCCTGATAACCCGTTGTCGTCGCGTACTCGTTCTCTACCGTACTCTCGCTGTGCACTCCTGCCCACTTACGCGCCAGAATCATCGGTTTCAAATCCGCTTTGTATTTGTACCAATGCGGATAGAACACACAAGGCACACCCGGCATCGACAGCAACAGCGCATTCGCTTGCAGCAGACGTGCTTTCAAGGCCGGCGTCATCGAGTTACCGCGACCGCCAAACTCATTCTCATTATCCGGACGCAAGAACCAATCGTGACTCTCGATGAACGTCACCGAATGACGACCGTTGCCGCGACTCATGATACAATCACCGCGACCGCGACTGTAGTCCCAACCGGCTATTGAATTGAAAACATGCCATTTGAGATCAAAATCCAAGGCCAGCAAGTCATAGTTAGCGCCTTGGATACGCGACCAGATATCGTCCGTTCCCTTATAGCACTCCATGAACGCAATCTCCGGTCTGGACTCGGAGTTATAGTGCCAATGGTGCCAGTTATTGAATCCGTCACCCTTGTCATAACGGAATCCGTCATAATGCATCACATTACGCATCCACTTCAGATACGCGATGAACATCTGCTGCACATACACGTTGTCATGACTCCAATCACGCGCACCGTCCCAGTTCTCGCCGTCATCATAACTACCGGTAGCCGTGCCCCAGCAAGCACCCGAACCCGGATTCTCTTCTGTCGGCTGGTTCCACGGTGCGTTCACCTCATCGTCCTGACAGATATAACTGGCATCAGGGTTGAACACACCGTACTCACCGAAGTCCATTGTCGGGAAGTCACACCAACTGGTCCAACCCGTACAGTGGTTAATGACGATATCCGCTACCACCTTACAGTTATTCGCATGCAACGCACTGATCAGCGCGTCCAACTCCGCACGCGTACCCCAGTTCGAGTTCTGGTTGCTATATTGTTTGGGGTGATACCCCATGCCGTCTCCGTTGGCACTCGGCGGCAGCCAGATATAGTCGAAATAGGCACCTAACTCCGCTGCCTGCGGGGTCAAGGTCGTCCATTTGGTATCACCGTATTCACTCACACCCGGAGCTGTCGCGCTGTACGACTCATTGTAGAACGCCTGCATCAGCACAGCCTCACATTGATGCGGCACTGCGCCCATGTAGATATCCTGAATATTGATACCCTCACCGCAGTTACTGCCGGCCCCGATATACAACTCGTCTTGCTCGTACTTCAACTTGATGTAGAAATCGTAGCATCCGCTCACTGTCGCATTGTAGTGATCACCGTCGCGCGTGAAACCCGCTACCGAATAGGTATTCAGATTCACAACCCAAGCTGCCTGATTTTCTGCATCATACAACTTCAACTGATCACCGTTCGCAACCTGCACATGTGCCAGGTACTGGGTAAAACCCTCAAATTCACCGGTTAACTCGCCGGCGAAATAAGTCGTCCCGTTCACTAAAATACCGTAGTTCCCTGCCCACGAAATCGCGGCACAAAGACAGAATAATCCGATACCCAAAATTCGTTTCATCTGCTATTCTCCTATTTTAATTTCTGATCCCGTTAATGTATAGGTCTGTCCCTCACGAAGGATATAGACATGTCCGTTATAGATGATCTTCCGCACAGCGGGTTGCTCCACTTTCACGTTCTCCACTGCCTCATTTTCCATCTTGATATACACCGTGTATTGTCCTCTGTCACCGCCTTCTACAGCTACTTCATATCCCTCCGGTACAGTCGTGCTGCGGAATTTGCCTACACGTACAATCACCTTGCCGCGATGACCTTGGATCGTAGCCTGATACTTATACTGACCACTTTCCTCTTCCAACACTTGCGACTGACTATGAATACCTGCACGCTTTCTTACCGCGATTAACTCATTGATCTCGTCCTTATAACTTACCCAATGCGGATAGAACACACACGGGATACCCGGCATCATCAACATATACGCACTTGCCTGAAGAACTACATCCTTGTTCGTTGCAGTCTTCAGATCCGTACTCTTCGTATACTGGTTATCGCCGTACGCGGTGCCGCGATCGAACGTATCATGGTTATCAATGAACGTCACCGAATAACGAGACAAACCATGCTTGCGCAGACCCTCAAACGACTTGTTCGCATTCAGCTTGCCGTACGAGCCGTCCACAATACCCCTCATCGAGTACTTCATCTGAAAATCAAACACCATCGTGTTGTACTCGCACTCCTGCAAGTGCTGTTTCTGACGGTCAATGCTGTGCCATAACTCCGACACGGAGATATACGGTTGTGCCGCCTCATTATATAACTTCAGATACCGGCCGTGAAAACCAAGCGTCATATCATACCGAAAACCGTCGTACTTCATCTCGCCCAGCAACCACTGCGTGTACGCCTTCGACCAGTTCTGCACATACTCGCTCGTGTGATCCAGATCGCGCGCACCGTCGAAGTTATCGCCCGTATCGTACGCGCCGCGGTCCGACGAGGACGCATTGTAGCAACTCGAACTCTTGTTCGTGAAGCACTCGTCATTGCTTACGATATGCTTTTGCGTCAACTGATACGTGCCATAACTGCCAAAATTATCCTGATAGAAATTGCACCAGCTGTTGTAGTTTCCGCGGTGATTCAGCACCACATCTGCCAGCACTTTCGTATTTCCCTTATGAAGCGCTGTAATCAACTCCTGCAACTTGGCTTTCGATCCCCAGTCGCTCTCCTGATTGCTGTATTGGCGAGCCGAATAACCCACACCATTACCCGTCGGGCCGGCACTCGGCGGGAACCATACCAAATCAAAATTGGCATTGATAGCAGCCGTATCTTTCAGCAAATCGATCCATTTGGTACGACCGAACTTGGTCGTCGATGCATTTTCATTATAACTATCCCAATAGAAAGCCTGCAGCATCACATCTTCACTCTCCGAAGGCACACCTGCATTCTCCGCACGTAGCAGCGGAGCTGTCATAAGCATTGAAAGCACAAAAAGAATACATTTTTTCATGGTCTGTCTTGTTTTCTCATTTTAAACGGCTGCAAAGATACAACTTTTTCCGCACATATGCAAGCGCGCGCGCCATTTTTTTTATAAAAAGTGACTTTTTCTATATTTTCACAATTTTTTTGACATGCACTGTTTGTCGGTCCACAATAAATGTTATCGTGTACCCCGCATAGTCCAGTTTATACTCCCGCAACGGGTCATCATGATAGGCCGGGCGAGGATCTTGCGACAGGATATAGGTCACATCCCGCATCCATTCTTCCGAAACTTCATCGGTCCGTTCTCGGTCCAATGTCGGTCCATTATCGGACCATTCTCGGGTCACCAACCGTTTTGATAGCCCCCAATCGACCTCCAAACGATAGTCTTTCGTCTCCTCCGCGAAGCCGTTTTGCACCGCTTCATGACTATCCGAAAAACTCAAATACGGCTTGATGTCATAGATCGGTGTGCCGTCCAGCAGATCCGCTCCGCTCACCAGCAATTCCAACTGATGGCTGACGGCTGACGGCTGAATGCCTATCAGTTTCACGCTGGATAGTCCTAACGGATTTGGCCGATACGGACTCCGCGTAGCAAACACCCCCATTCGCGTATTACCTCCCAACCGCGGCGGTCTAACCGTCGGGCTCCATGAATCAGTCGAAGTTTCGGCATCTCGGGATCTCGAGGTCTCCGAAAATCCCCATATCAGCCACAGATGGCTATATCCCTCAATGCCGCGCAAGGCTTCCGCAACCCGAAATTCGGGTTCAAAAACAATGCGTGTCACAATCGGACTCTCCTCCCGACTCTGACGAGGAATGCCGAATTTATCCGTGTGCCCGTTGCGGGCATAAGCAATCACTTTTAGTTCCATAACGGCTGCAAAATTACAAAAAAAATGGCACAAATGCAAGAAAAATGAGCTAAAATGCAAAAAAAATGCAAAAAAATTTGCACATGTCAAAAAAAAGCAGTACTTTTGCAGCCGCTTTCGTCAAGAGCGACAGTTTTTGCCCTCTTAGGCGGAGGCCGCTTCTCCCGATTGACGGGAGAACGCTCTGGGTGCCATAGCTCAGTTGGTAGAGCAAAGGACTGAAAATCCTTGTGTCCCTAGTTCGATTCTCGGTGGCACCACAAAAAACGACCTCACAAGGGTCGTTTTTTGCTTTTCTTCTTGCATATATGCAAAAATTGTTGTACCTTTGCAGTCGATTTTAAAATGCAGTAGTGTGGCTTTACGCAAAACGTGAAAAAAGGAAGCATACATAGATTCGAATGGAGAGGATGGATGATCCTTTCATTTTTCATCTTTCATTTTGCATTTTGCCAGGCGCAGGTTTCCAGCGCAGGGCGATCGGTGTTCTCGTTCATGAGTCTGCCGGTCTCGTCGCGTCTGAACGCCTTGGGTGGCAGCAACGTCAGCCTCAGCGACGGAGACATTTCGATGGGTATGTGCAACCCTGCCCTTCTGCACAACGAGAGCCACATGACGCTGCAACTCAACTACTCCTATTACCTCCCGGGCACCATGTTCGGCTCTGCCTTATACGGGCATAATTTCGGACGTTCTAAGATCGAACCTGCTATTGAAGGCGAGCCCGATAAGCCCAACTACTTCGCAGTCGGGCTCCATTACCTCGACTACGGCCGCATGCAGTACGCCGACCAGGACGGTAACCTGACCGGCGGATCGTTCGGCGCACGCGATATTCTTATCGATGTCATGTACGCGCGCCAACTGCATCCCTGCTGGAAGATAGGTGTCACACTCAAACCCGTCTACTCCATCTACGAGAGTTACAGTTCGTTCGCGATTGGAGCCGACGTCGGTGCGCACTTCCAGACACCCGACTCCACGTTCCAGATGGGTCTTGTGCTGCAGAACATAGGATGGCAGATCAAAGGATTCTACTCCGCCGAAGGCGGCTCCAACCACGAGATGTTGCCGTTCAACCTCCAACTCGGTCTCACCTACCGCGTCAAGCATGCACCGCTGCGGTTCCACCTGCAGATACATAACATGCAGACCTGGTACCTCAATTACGAATGGACCAGCCTCGACAAGAGCCCGACGACCGGAGACATCATCCCGCACGATGTCAAATGGTACGATATGCTGTTCCGCCACACAATCTGGGCGGTGGAGATTGTACCGAAGAGCGAGAAGTTCTACATCGCGCTCAGTTACAACCACCGTCGCCGCGCCGAACTCAACCTCGCAGACCAGCGTTCGTTGGCCGGCTTCGGCCTCGGCGCAGGAGTCAAGATCAAACAGGCCCGCGTCGGTTTTGCAGTCAGCCAGCTCACCAAAGCCAATTTCTCCTACCAGTTAGGACTCACATTAGATATCAATTCATTAATGAAATAAATAAAATGGCTAATCCAATCATTGTTGCTATCGACGGCTATTCCTCTTGCGGCAAATCAACAATTGCCAAAGCACTTGCCAAGTACGCCGGCTACACCTACGTGGACACCGGAGCTATGTACCGTGCCATCGGGCTCTACACGCTTCGTCATAACCTCACCGAGCCGGCAGACATCATTGCGGCCCTGCCGAACATCCAAGTCGGCTTCATCCTCGTGGACGGCGCGCAGCATGTGACGCTCAACGGGGAAGATGTCGAATCGCAGATCCGTACACTGGAAGCGGGTAACTGCGCCAGCCGTATCTCGCAGATCAAAGAAGTACGCGCGTACCTGGTCGCACAGCAGCAACGAATGGGTGAAGCCAAAGGCATCGTCATGGACGGCCGCGACATAGGCACGGTCGTGTTCCCGAACGCCGAGCTCAAGCTCTTCCTCACCGCTTCGCCGGAAGTGCGTGCACAGCGCCGGTACGACGAGTTGGTAGAGAAAGGAGAGCAACCGGATTTCGCAGCCGTACTCGCTGATGTCAACGATCGCGACTACCGCGACACCCACCGCGCCGAGTCGCCGCTTCGCCAAGCCGACGATGCCATCGTAGTGGATAACAGCAACCTCACCCGCGAGGAGCAAATGAAAGTCATCTATGACCTGTTCGATCGACACAAATAGTGGATTCTGCTTCGGCGTCACCCGGGCCATCAAAGCGGCAGAAAGCGAGTTGCAGAACGGCCCGCTCTGTTGCCTCGGTGACATCGTGCACAACGGACAGGAAGTAGCGCGGCTCGAACTGCTGGGCCTGCGCACCATCGATTATGATGACCTGCGCACCTTACCCTCCCACTCCCGTGTACTGCTTCGTGCACACGGCGAACCGCCTTCCACCTATTGGATCGCACAGCAACGCGGCATTGAGGTCATCGATGCCACCTGCCCGGTCGTTAAGAAACTGCAGGATCGAATCCGTGCCTGCTACGAGACGCACCGCAATGACGAACCCCAACCGCCGCAGATTGTCATCTACGGCAAACCCGGACACGCGGAGGTGATTGGTTTGCAAGGTCAAACGAATAACACCGCGATCGTCATCGAGTCCCCGGACCAACTCGACCGGCTTGATTTTAACCGGCCGATCTACCTCTTCTCGCAGACCACCAAGTCCGTAGAAGGTTTTCGAGAACTGGTTGCTTCCATCGAGGCGCGCCGGTCGAAATGTCGAGACCTCGAGACCTCGAGATGTCGAGAAGAAAGCGCGCCTTTCGAATACCACGATACGATTTGTAGAAACGTGGCTAACCGCGTAGCGCAGTTGCAGGACTTCGCCCGGAGCAACGACATCGTCTTCTTCGTCGGAGGCACCAAGAGCAGCAACGCAAAAGTGCTGTTCAACCACTGTAAGGAAGCGAACGAGCACACCTATTTCGTCTCTTCGCCCGACGAGGTAGAGAATCTAAAATCAGAAATCGCAAAATTAGCGACTCCCGACTTGAAAGTCGGAATCTGCGGCGCCACCAGCACACCCTTGTGGCTGATGGAGCAAGTGAAAGCGAAACTGGAACAATTCTAAAAACCGAAGATATTTCGGGTTATCCAGAAGATTATCACCACCGAGAAAAACGTCCAAAGGGCTACTTGGCCTGTGAGTTTGTCGTGCCATTTCGGCCATTTCCGGGACACGATGATGGCTACCAGATAGACCAGCGAAGGAATGAACAGGGCGTTTTGCCGAAACACCTCGATGATATGTCCGTGCACGAGTGCGTGGATGGCTCGCTGCGAGCCGCAGCCGGGACACTTCAAACCCGTAAGTAGCATAAATGGGCACTTAGGTACCCATTTATGCAACGCAGGATCGACAAAATAGTACGCGACACCGAGTGTAATCACTACGGCTGCGACTACTATCCTTTTATATGTATTACATGTCTGCAAACGCAAAGCCCATTACGACTACCATGTAAATAATATATAAGAATACGAAAATACCACCGATGATCATACCAATGATATTCATCTTCTTCGACTTGTCTGCTTTTTCGCGCGCTTCTGCATAGCGGCCGGCATTCCAGAGGTTGTTCACGTCATTGCCGAGAATGAGTGCATACACACCGAGAGGCATACAGCAGAACAAGATGGTAATGATAGACCAAACCAGATGGTTGTCAGGTTTAACACCCGGGTCTGCAGGTTGAGTTTGAGCAGCCTGAGGTTGAGCTTGTACGGTTGCTTTCAACGATGCACCGCAGTTCGGGCAGAAAGCTACATCATCGGCAATAGGTTTGCCGCATTGAGGACAATAAGAGATCATAATTTTGTTTTTTTGTAAATAATTAGTTATCTAACACTGGTTAGTTTCTTAATCTTTGCGTTCAGCTTGTCGCACTTCATCAAGTCCTCGAGGCTGAGGTGCATTCTGTAGTTCCAGAAATGACGCGGGTTAGCCGGTACGTTGATACGGTCTGCGAACTGATCTTTGATACGCACGTCGCCATCAATTGCCAACCAATCCTGCAGCGGCAGAATGGTCCACATAGCAGGGCTGTACATGTGCTGGTTGATGATGAACTCAGCGATCTCCGGGCTCATCTCTTGCGGAGCTTCACCCCACCAACCCATCTGCTCGTTGTAGAAACGCTGGGTCACCGCACGGTCCTCTTCCCACCATGCACGTAGCGGGTTCATATCGTGCGTACCGGTGGTGCAGACGCTCTGATACGGAGCATCAGCCGGGTGAGCGAACTTAACGGTCGGATCTTTCGGCATACGCTGGATCTCGAGGCTGAGGATCTGCAACTCGTGCATTACATCAGGCACACAAGCAGGCACCATACCCAGGTCCTCGCCGCAGCACAGCATATGCGTTGCACCAATCAGCGTCGGCAGCTTACGCATCGCCGAATCACGCCAGAACTGGGTGTGACGACGGAAGAAATACTCGTTATAGATGCGCATGAGAACCTCTTTCTGATCGCTATAGAGCTCGTTGAACGAGTGACTCTGGTAGATCGAGATACGCGGATGGAGCCATCCCGGACGACGCTGATCTTCAACGAACAGCACTTCGCAATGCAGATAGATGAGTCCGTTGCAGATATTATGCACCGCCTCGGCGCTCAAACCGCTGGCTTTGAGCTGTTTCTCATCGCCCAGCAGACGGTCTGCCCATTCCTGTACTTTGGCCTGCGTATCAAACTCCGGACGGAAATAGTAGATGTATCCGTCGTGCGTGTTGAGCGCATTGGCCTTGGCCCACTCGGTATCGAAGCCGAGCACGTCGCCCAAGAAGTTCGAGCGGATATACGGCTTGGTCATACGATCCCAATCGAGGCACACGCCCTGTGCGCAGAGGTCATCATAGCTGTACGGCAGTGCCGGAACAAAATGTCCGCACAGTCCCCACACATCCTGCTTGCGCATTTGCCAGATACGGAAGAAACCGAGGATATGATCGACACGGTAGGCATCGAAATAGTCCTGCATCTTCTGGAAACGTGCACGCCACCAGCCGAAGTTATCCTTCGCCATCTCGTCCCAGTTATAGGTCGGGAAGCCCCAGTTCTGACCGCTGATCGAGAAATCATCGGGCGGAGCACCTGCCGAAGCGTCCAGGTTGAACAGCTCCGGATAAACAGCTGCATCGACCGAGTCTGGCGAGATGCCGATAGGTATATCACCCTTCATAGCTACGCCGATCGAGTGCGCATAAGCAACAGCGTCAGCCAACTGCTTGTCAGCGTGGAACTGCAGGAACTTATAGAAATCTTTCGGTTGTTTGTCGCGCTTTGCCAGGAATGCAGCGTACGGCTCCAACCAACTGTCGTTTTTCTTAATGAACGCCTTGTACTCCTCCGACGAGAACAACGCATCTTTGTCTTGTTTGTACAGCGCTTTGAAGAACACCATCTTCGCGTCATACACGTTCTGGTAGTCCGCAAACGTCAGCGCGTTCAGTTCGGCTTTCTTGGCCTCGTACTTCTTCTGCTGTGCCGGCGTGAGACGACCCATCTTCTCGATGTTGATATAGATCGGATGCAATGCGAATACGGATACAGCATTGTACGGATAGCTGTCGAGGTTGTTGTGACGAAGCGTCGTATCGTTGATCGGCAGCGTCTGGATCATCTGCTGACCGGTAGCCGCAGCCCAATCGGCCATTTTCTTCAGATCCTGGAACTCACCGATACCGAAGCCCTCTGCACTACGCAGCGAGAAGACAGGAACGGCTACGCCGGCTCCCTTCCAACGCGGTTGGGTACGACGGAAACCACGGTCGTTCTCGTAGATCACATGTCCTTTCTCTACGCCCCATATCTGGCGGTTCTCACCCCATTCGGTGTCCACAATCGCGCCGGACTTGAGGTCATAGATGACATACTTGTACTCGACGACGTCCTGACCCTTCACATCAATGTCCGCACGCCACAGCGGGAACTCAGCGTCGGACATCGGCAGTTTGCCGTCAGGCTCCCAATTACCCAGCGCATCGCAGTTACCGATGATCGCCACACCTTGTGTCGGCAGGATCTGCGGCAGGTCAATGGAGAAACGGATAGAGCCCTTCGGCGCTTTGGCCTTAGCGGGTTTCTCACGATGGAACAGCGCTTTGACGAACGCGGTGGTATAGAAACTATCCTCGTAGGTGCTGGCTTGCCAAGCATCGCGAACAACGATGTTCTTGTCCGATGCCTTGAGCGCCAAATGACGCGGTTCACCGGCCTCATAGATGTAACGACCATCCTGCAAACGGATAGCATATTTGTACGCTATTCCTGTCGGGAAATCACTGATAGGCACATTGCACTGCCAGAAATCCGTTCCCTGACAATTCAATACCAACGGCGATTTCTCGGTCCAACCCAGAATCGACTCTTGCGTCTCGATCACGCACAGAGACTGCCCATACTCGGCACGATAGTGAATTTGAAAATTGATGTTCATGATATATAGTATTAGTTATTTTTCGGGCTCACGGTATACCGGTATAACGGTATGCCCACAAATTCGCTGCAAATTTACAACATTTTTTTGGATTATGCAAGATTTTGTGTAAAAAATAATCGTTTTGCTTGTCAAATAAGAAATTTTTCACCGAAATCTTCGTAAAAAAGGCCAAATGAGACAGGGTAATAGCGTGTTTATTGCCCAGAGCAGCACGCCTGCCAAGGCTGCATTCACGCTGCCGAACAGCACTACCGCCCATGCTCCGCGTATGCCTGCTTCCGCAATCGGCACATTCGGGGTGACGGTCACAAGCAGGTAGTAAACTGCGCTCTGTCCCAGGCCTCCTAGGAATCCCAGGTCTCCTAGGCCGTCTAGTGCCCAGAGCACGAGCGCCAATTGTACGCACCAGCAGAGCAAACGGATGAGACTCTGTCCGACGCTCACGAGCACCAGTTGGTGGGAGACTACGGCCCAGCGGCGTAAGAGCCGCGGAGCCAAGGCAAGTGCAAGAACCAGCAGAAGCAACACGGCAATAACGAGGAGAAAATAATTGTCCATTGTCCATTGTCCATTGTCCAATATCATCGCTGTCAAGCCTGCAGCGATGATCGCCATCGTCATGGTAGCACTTCCTACCGCTCCCATGGAGAGCGTCTGCGCCCATTCGTTGCGGAGTACGGCTCGCGCGGGGTATTCCCCGAGTTTCCAAGGGGTGATCAGGCCGGCTAATTTGGAGTAATAGACCTGTTGATGCGCTTCGCGCCGGGACATCGGGATCAGGGTTCGCCAACGCCAAGCTTCGAGGGTCATATTGAGCGGCATCAGCACTACGCAGAGTGCTAACGCGCTCCACTGCTTCGGGCCCATGCCGCACAGTGTGGCCCACAGCCCAGCGTAGTCGTCGTAGGTAGCTAATTTCCACACCAGAAAGCCGCAGCCGGCGAGTGCGATGACCCATTCGATGATATGATAAACCCCGCGTTTGGTCATAATTTTGCGCAAAGGTACAAAAAAATTTTGATATATACAAAAAAAGTTGTACTTTTGCATCGTGAAACAGCATCTGCGCGTCATATTCGTTGTACTTTGTACCATGTTTGGCACCTCGTCTGCCTTGGGACAGACGCTGGAGGATATCATATTGGACATTTATAATGCCGCTTCGGAGTTCAGCGAGACCGATTATGAGCAGCTCCAAACGGACTTGTACGCGCTACACGATGCGCCAATTGACCTTAATCACACTTCGGACGAAGAACTCGCCCGACTCTATTTCCTCTCGCCGCGTCAGATAGACGACATTCTCGCCTACGCGGACAGACACCCGTTCGAATCGCTCTACGAGCTTCGGTTGATTCATTCGCTCGCCGACTACGACATCCGGAACCTTCTGCCCTTTGTGCAAATAGCTGAAAACCGAGAGGCGGAGAACACTAATAATAAAATGTACGCGCGCGAGGTGTTCGCGCACGCGAAGCACGAACTCGTTGTCCGTTTGGATGCTCGTAACATAGAGTCATTTGAGGGGTCCGATCCCATGTACGTGCAGGGTCGTTATCGTTTTGATTTTCAACGTCGTGTCACATTCGGCGCACAGTTACGAAGGCCGGCAGGAGGAGAAGCAAAAGACCTGCAGTACGGAGCGTATCTTCAGTTGCGGAACATCGGTCATATGCACAGCCTCGTGGCGGGTAATTTCCAGGCCTCATTTGGCCAAGGATTGGTGTTCGCCCCGGCGTTCCATTCCGGCAAATCGAGTTACGTAGCCTCAGCCGGTCAGACGCGCGAAGGATTGCGCTATTACTCGTCGGTAGATGGTGCGGCGTTACATGGTATCGGGGCTACGTGTCGATGGAACTGGGGCAAGGCCACCCGATTGGATGTCAGTGCGTTATACTCCATGAGTCATGCCAATGACAGCACGTGGAGACATGTGCTTGGAGCGAATCTCACGCTGCGTCATAAGCGGCTGGAAGTGCAACTGACCGCTGCCGAGAAACTCTGGTCCGACAGCATTCGCCCGTACAACAACGCGGCGTATAATCAGCACTATTTTCGCGGGTATAACCAAGCCGTTATTGGTGCCTCGTTTCGGTATAACCACGGTTGGTTCGACCTGTTCGGCGAAGTAGCGACCGCGCAGAACGAGAAATGGGGTTTGGGCACGATCGTCGGCTCCCGTTTCTACCCCACCGATGGGGTGTCACTGGTTGCGCTCTACCGCTACTACTCGCCCTATTTCGACAACGCACTCGGCTATGCGTTCTCCGAGACTTCGCGCCTGGGCGACGAGAACGGCGGATACCTGGGTTTTGAGGTCACACGTCTGCGCAAATGGCGTTTCAGCGGCTATGCGGATGTGTTCTACTTCAGCGGAGTCAAGTACGGCATTCCCCAAGCGGGTACGATCGGTTACGATGTGCTGGGCGAGGCCAAGTATTCAGTGATCAGTAATCAGCATTCAGCTATCGGCGCGTCTCTTCGCTTGCGTGCACGAAAGAAAGGCACCACCTCCACCTACTCCGCACGTTTTCAGTTCGATTGGAGCAAGGGCGAATGGAGTCTGAGGACAACCGCGGATTATAACCAATCACCTATCACCAAAAACGAAGTTAATCGCGCCCCTGTGGCAGAGAATAACCAATCACCTTTACCTTACGGAGTAAGCCTCGCGCAGGATATTGCGTACACCTTTAGCCATTTGCCACTCGCCCTTCGCCTAAGAACGCAGTTCTTCGATGCCCGCAACTGGGACAACCGCATTTACCTATACGAGCACGATGTGCTCTATGCGTTCTCGATTCCGGCCAGTTACGGTTTGGGGGGCCGGGCGTATCTCTGCCTCAAATGGCAGGCTCATCCCCACATCGCACTCTATTGCCGCCTCAGCGAAACGATCTATGAGAAGAGTTGGGCAACGGCTCACAACCGCTCGATGACCAGGACGGACATTCATGTGTTGCTGCGGGGTACTTTTTGACGCCAAACCCGCTCGGAGGCTATACGGAGGCTAAACGGAGGCAATACGGAGGCAATACGGGTTCAGAATTTTGAAATGATAGGTCTGAGTGACAAAAAAAAATTTATTTCATAAAACGCTTGCATATATCAAAAATTTTTCGTACCTTTGCACCGAAATTTGGAAACACCATAAGTACCAACGGTTAATGACACTACTTTATGATGGCTCAAACAGCGACATATCAACATTTTACCTCCGGGCTGACGTCCGAGAGTAAAGTGTGCGCGCTTTAAGAAACAGGACCACTATAGGGTTTTGTTTCTTTTTCGTTTATAGAAGATGGCAGAAGAGAACCAAATACAATTGTTCGAGGGGAAGCAAGTACGCTACGTCTGGGATAGCGAGAAGGAGAAATACTTCTTCTCGGTTGTGGATGTTATTAAGGTTCTGACAGATAGCGAGAATCCGCGACGCTATTGGAGTGACCTTAAACGCAAGTTAGAAGCGGAAGGAAGTGAAGTGTACGAAAAAATCGTACAGTTGAAATTGCCTGCCCCGGATGGCAAGATGCGTCTTACAGATGTCGCTGATACAGAGCAGGTTTTCCGGTTAATACAATCGATCCCGAGCAAGAAGGCAGAGCCGTTCAAGTTATGGCTGGCATCATTAGGCCAGGAGCGCTTGAACCAACTGCAAGATCCGGAGTTGAGTATTGAGCAGGCCATCAAGGACTACCGCCGTTTGGGTTATTCGGAAGCATGGATCAACCAACGTATCAAGACCATTGAGATTCGCAAAGGGCTCACCGATGAGTGGAAGCGCGGAGGAATGGATGAGAAAAAGGACTATGCTTCGCTGACCGATATCATCTCTCAAGCTTGGAGCGGAATGACCACAAAACAATACAAGGAATATAAGGGCTTGCGCAAAGAGAACCTGCGGGATAACATGACGAATGTGGAGTTGATGCTGAATGGCTTGGCAGAGGCAGCCGCGACAGAGATGAGCAAACGAGAGAACCCGAAAGGCTTTGCTGAGAACGCTAATATCGCTCACCGCGGAGGTAATGTGGCACATGTCGCCCGCAAGCAGTTAGAGCAAGAGTTGGGAGACACCGTCATTTCCAACAAACGCGCCCTGAACTTCACCCAGCCGCCTGAGGAACTGCCGTTTGAAGAAGATAAATAAGCAACAAAATTAACCACTAAAAATATCAATTAGTATGAGTGCCATACCAGCAACCAATCAGATGACATACGACATAATAGAGTCGTCGGAGTTGTCGCATTACATGACGCTTGATGAGATGCACGAGCGTCTAACGACTAACATTCGCAAAATGCTGGCCGAGTCGACCGCTGAAGCGCGCAAAGGTATGGGAACATCCCATGAGGACTTTAAACGGGAGATGGCGTCATGGCTCTGATAACGTGGCAAACAAATGCCAAGCGGAGAAGCATGGTTCGACCGCTTAGAAAAAGGAAATAAGCAACAAAAATAACAAACAATAGTTATGAGAGAAGAACAAAAAAAGCAATTATACAATAATATAATGACTGTTGTTGCTCGAGAAGTGAAGAATGCTTTGAAAGATGAAGAGCAGAAGGACTCTGTTTTAAATGAGAACGATAGTACTTCAAAAAAAGAACTGACGGTCACAATTAATTGGAGCCGGCCTATTGATGTAGAGAAACTTAATGACGATGAATTAACGAAGATAGAAGAAGAGGTCGCTAGTAGCGAAAAAATAATATATATATTTGTTGGGTACAATAACAAAGGAGAGAAGGCGCAAGATGTTGGCCAAACAGGAAGAACATTGATAGCCCGAACGAAAGAGCACGTCAGAGACAAGGACTTCTTGGAGGATTATCCGAATGATCGGCGAGTTTACAGTGGAGAAGTAACTTGTGCTCAAAGAGTTAACAGAACATTGTTAGAACAAGTAGAAGGTGCAATAATACAATATTTGGCAGAAGATAACGGAAATACCTATTTATGCAACGAAAACAAGCTTGAAAGTTATACAAGGACATATAACATAGCAAAAATTAAGAATGCCAATAGGAGCAACAAGGAGTTAAAACGTATGCTTCCAGAGCAATTTACTCCCAAAAACGAAGACTGATAATTTTAACAAACAATATTATAAACACTAAAATCACAAAAATTATGAGATTAAAACATTTTCTCTCAGTATTTTTAACCCTTCTTACCCTGTCCGTTGGGCAAGTGTGGGGAACGCCATCGTACTCTTGGACATTAGCCAGTGGCGATTTAGGAACGACTGGTTCTCCAACAACAAGTATCTCGTCTAAAGGCTCCCCGGCAATCAACTGGTCAGCTGAATATACTTGGGGTGGAAGTGATGCTACAAAATACTTTGGAAGCGACGCTAACAAAGGCGTTCAGATTGGTACGGGTAACGCTACCAATAAATGCGCCACTTTGGTTCTTTCGACTTCAGGTGTTTCAGGTACAATAACTGATGTAACTATTAATACATCTGGTGCTAGTTCTGTTAACGCAACAGTTGGAGTACAAGTCGGGAATACGAATTTCAAGTATAACAATGCCTATACCGCGTCACTAACAAATTCAAATACGGCATACTCATTTACGGGAAATGCTAGCGGAACAATAACAATTACATGGAGCAACTCTTCTGCTAAAGCATTATATATCAAAAGTATAACGGTCACTGCTACAAATACTCAATACAATGTGGTGTTAAGCCGTAATGGGGCTACCGAAGTGGTAAACAATGTAACAGGAGGAACTTCTTTGGATAATATTGATGGCACAGGTAATCAAGGAGGTTGTTCAGCCTGGACATTTGTAGGATGGAGCAAAACTCAACGTGCGGCGCAAAACAATTCAACGGCCATGACACTTGTCACAACTGTTGATGGTGCCGGTCCCTATTATGCTGTTTATAAACACAAGGAAAGTGGAGCTAGTTCTGACGTAGACTTCAACTTCGGATATACGGATTGGGGAAAAAGTTCATCATTCTCAGGTACAGACTTTGACGTAGTGTCACAAGAAGATGAAGGCGCCGGTATAACTATTACTTATACTCGAAATAGCGGTAGCCTTTATGCTAATTCCAATTCCCTTCGTTTCTACAAAAGTAATGAACTCACATTCGATGCCGGAGATCAAACAATAACAGCCATTTCTTTTACCGGTTCTGTTGGTCAAACTGATATTACAACCGACGTGAGTACGTGTACAAATACCAGCAGTTCGCTATCTTGGGAAGGTGAAGCATCATCAGTTACTTTCACGCGTCCAAGCAATGCAGCCTCTTATGCAACTCTAACAAGTGCCACAGTTACTGTAGAAAGTAGTACCACGTATTACTCCACAACAGCAAGTTGCTGCTCCACACTGGATCCTATTAACGGGTCAGTTTCAGCGGTCCAGCCTGAGGGTTGTGATAAGAAGAAAGTTGAGTGGACTATCCCGGTTGATGGTAGTAGCGAAAAGAAGGCTGCAGGTGTGATCTTGAAACTCTATGCTGATGATAATAACGCAAAGGGTTCGGAGATTACAACTAAAGCGGCAGATTATTCAACCGACAACACAACAACCACTCATACATTTGAGGGATTGGACGCTTCTACTAAGTATTGGTTTACTATTACGTTAATTGGAACAACAGCAAGTGGAGTTACCTATTGCAATAGTGCTGAGGGAACTGCTGTTCCATTCGAAACAGCCGCTGCATCGAGTAGTTGGACTATCACCTATAATGCGAATGGTGAGGGTGTAACCAATCTGCCGGCTGACACGTATGCAGACAAAACGAGTGGAGAAGGCACGTTGTCTTCCACAGTTCCCGTTCGCGCGGGTTATACCTTCTTGGGTTGGGATAAATCAAGTAGCGCAACTGTTGCAACATATGCAGCAAGCGGAGCAATCACCGGTGTTGATGCTAATACAGAGTTATATGCAATCTGGGAGCAACGTACTGTGATTTTGAATGCAGGTAGCGGAACAGTAAGTGGCTCTCCTCTTACTCCGAATGCTCAAGGAAAAGTGACTCTGCCGAGCGCTGCGCCTTCTGCTGCATGTGCTGAAATAGGATGGGCGTTCGTTGGTTGGGCTGAAGCAGCCGCTACAGGAACTAAACCTGCAACGATTATTCCTGCCGGCGAATATACACCTGCTGCAAAGATGACGCTGTATGCTGTTTATGGCGAGTTGGGAAATACTTATACTAAGATTACAAATGCTGCTAACTTTACAACCGGTAATTATGTGTTTGCTACAGCAGCAGGAAAGGCATTGAATAATGAGTTAAATTCTGACAATAAGGCTGCAGGCAAAAACGTCACCATCACAAGCGGTACGACAATTTCGACGACAAGTTCTGATGCAGATATTATTTGGCAAGTTACGAAGTCAAGTAATAATTATACCTTGTACAATGCTGCTATTACGAAGTATTTAAACATCGTTCCTAATACAAGTGACAATTTTGGCCATCTAGGATTAGAGGACGATAGTCGTAATTACACGGTTGATATGTCCAACGGAGATGTTCGTTTATGGGCCCCCGGAAAATCGAGCAACCAAGTTATTGAGTACTACAATGCATTTACATGTTATGGTAGTGTAAATAATAATGCTCTAATTTATGCATTTAAGCAGGATTATGATTCTTATGCAACTTCGCCGAATTGCACGGCATATACTCTGAATAAGGTAGTTGATCCTGCAGATAAGGGAAATATTGCGCTTGGTAAGACGTCTTTGCTCCCCGGTGCTCAAACAACCGCCGAAGCTACTCCTATAGATGGATATCGTTTCCTTAATTGGACCATTACAGGAGCTGGTGCAACGATGAGTAACACTTCGGAAGGAAAGAGTACCGATAACCCTGTTACAGTAACGATGGGTAGTGAGAACGCAACGATTACCGCACACTTTGAGGAAATCCCGAGTCATGACGTGAAGTTCAGCGTGAACGGAAGTGTTGTGGCTGGTTTGACATTAGCAGACCAATTAGAGGGAACGGCTATTGTTTTCCCAGATGCAGCAGCAATTACTGCAGCTAGTGCATTCCCCGAAACACAAAAGGCATTCATTGGCTGGACGAATGAGGAAAACAAAAACTACAAGCATGCAACAGTTGCTCCGACGCTCATTACGTCTGCTACCGTTCCTACTGCTGATGTAACCTATTATGCAGTATTTGCTGATGTGGAAGTTGGAACAGATTATGAAAAACTGACAAGCACTGCAGGTTTGAAGGCAGGTGATAAACTTGTAGTTACCGACGGAGAAGGTGTTGGTATGATGGCATATAATGGTTCTGCTAACAACTGTGCTGCTACAGAAATAACAATTGCTAATGATAAGATTTCTGTTTTAGGAGATGCGTGTCAGTTAACACTCGGCGGAACAGCAGGTCATTGGACTTTATTTGATGGAACATATTATATTTACGATGCGGGGACGAATAGTAATAATCACATGAAAGGTAAAACAGAGAAGGACGATGCCTGCGAATGGACGATTACGATATCTGGCGGAACAACTACCGTACAATCTGTTACGAACACCGCCAAACCCTATATGAAATATAATAGCAATAGTTCCATATTCTCCTGTTATTCTTCCGGACAAAGTGACGTGACTCTCTTTAAGAAAGCAATTACATACTCTGCTTATACAACTACAATTTCACCGTTGAGCAGTATTGCTATTACCACTCCTGCAACAAAGACGGCATATAAGAAAGGTGAGACTTTGGATTTGACCGACTTAGTTGTAACGGCTACTTATGAGGACGCAAGCACTCGTCCTGTGACGAATTACTCTGTAACTCCGTCTCTGACTACTCCGTTGACAACAGATATTACGTCATTTACAGTGACGCATTCTGAGGGTAGTGTACAAAATAAGACCGCTAATCAAACCATCAATGTATATGCGTTGACCGGATTGTCCGTAACAACAGGACCGACTAAGACAGAGTATAATGCAGGCGAATCGTTTGATCCGGAAGGTATGATCGTTGCCGCAAGTTGGGGTAATGGTGCCATCACGAATCCTAATGTTACTGGCTACACGTATTCTACCGATCCTTTGACCAATGGTACAGATCATAATATTACAGTAGATGTTACTATTACTTATACCAGCGCTGGTGATGAAGTAACTACCACGCAAGAAGTTACGGTCATTCCGCGTCCGAGTCTAACCATGACTTGGAACGTGGCAGGTAGTACTACTACAAGCGAGATCTTCGCTAATGCACAAGACAAGTACTTACTTGCTTTGCCCGAGAATAATCCGAATCCGGTTGATGCTGGCTTTACCTCAGACTTTGTGTTCAAGGGTTGGACTAAAGCAACGAGTGTGAACAAAGATGGTACGAGCATAGTATATGCTGCAGCCAATGACGAGCAGACTCAAGCTGAGACCTTCTATGCTGTATTTGCACAGAAGAATGGTGAAGATATTCCTGCGGGATATAAATTGAAAGACGAAGCTCCTGCAGCAGATGAGACGATTCTTATTACCAGATTAGTGAGTGGTACATATTACGCCATGACCACTGATCAAACTCCATCGTCTTCCGCTTTGACAATTACAAATGGGGTTGTATCCAGTTCAACTAGCAGCCTCGCTTGGACCGTGGCGGACGCAACTGACGGTGTAAGTCTGCGCGCTTCATCCAACTATCTCCACATGAATAGTTCTGCATTAAAAGTTGCGAGCGGTACAGATAATAGTGATATTGTATTTACCTCTAATAGTGATGGATCATATAAAGCAACTCGTGCAGATGGTACTCGTTGGATTGTAACAAGTGGTACTAATGGATTTGGATGTAGTGCAACTGAAGAAAATGCAGCTGCGTTGTATATTTTCAAATATTCTGCAGCGTCATATGCAACCTATTCAAACTATCGTTTAATGCCATCCAGTGTGAAGGCTCCGACCGGTTTGGCCGCAGGTACGTATTATTGTGAATCAAAGACAATCACATTAGCACAAGAGGATAGCAAGGCTATTTACTACACAACTAATGGCGATGTTCCTACAAACGCAAGTACGTTATATGAAGGTCAGTTTAGCGTTAACGCAAGTTGCACCATAAAAGCAGTTGCTTATGATGCGGACGAGCAAGATTATAGTACTGTAGTTGAGGCCGAATATGTGATTGTAAGTTCGATTGATGCTCCGACGATGCCTGTTTCGAAGACATTCTACGGCACAAGTGAGAGTGTTGAAATTGAGCATGCTTTGACGACAGAGGGCGCAGTTATTCACTACTCGTTCGACAATGTCGATTACAATGACTATAGTGCTGCTTTGAATATTACAGCAACGACAACCGTTTATGCATATGCAACAATCGGTAGCCTGACTTCGGACAAGGTAAGTGCTACATACACGAAGGGTGAATCTGTAACATACAAGAAAGTAACTTCAGCTGCCGAACTTGTACCGGGTATGAAGTTCATCATTGTAAGCCAGAATAGCGATACTTATTACGCAGCGAAAGCAGGCACGCTTGGCTCTAGCAGCAATGCTAAATGGATGGATGACGTAACTATCACAGCTCCTGAAGCAGGTGAAGTGACCATTGGTGGCGCGGATATTGCAGTATTCGAATTAGGCGGCAAGTCCGGTGAATATACTATGACTTCGCAAGATGGTGTACTTGGTAGCACAGCTGCGAAGAAATTGAGTTATGAAGGTGGTACTACTACATGGGATATTACATTCTCTGAACTCGGCGCTGCAACTATCAGCAATACAGCTGAAGGAATTGGAACCTTGCTGTTCAATTTTAACAGTGGTGATCCTCGTTTCACAACGTATGCGTCTGGAACGGCTGTTGAAATCTACATGCAGAAGCCGGGGTATGAGCGTACTGTACGTGAGGGCTACTACGGAACAATCTGTTTGCCGAATGGCGGTAAGATGATTGGTACTACGTTGTATGAGATAGCATACTATGATGCTGGAGAAGAGAAGATCTTCTTCGATGAAGTGTTGGATGGTAATATGGTAGCCGGCATGCCGTACATCTTCCAACCGGTAGAAGGTGCTCAGAAACTCTATCAATATAGTAATGCAAGTCACGTGGATAGTCCTGTACCCGCTGCTGACGCAAATGGTTTAGTTGGTAACTTGGGTAGTACGATTACTCTGAGTGCTGGAGACTACTTCCTCTACAACAACCAATACTACGTAGTGAGCGCTTCTGAAACACGTACTATCAGCGTACCGCAATACTATGCGTACATTGATATGAGTGAGGTTAGTCATCAGCCGACAAGCCTGCAGCCAGGTCGTCGTCGTATTGCGATGAGTGTTCACGGCGAGCAAGTTGCAACCGGCATGGACGAGTTGAACGCTTCTGAGGCTCCGGTTAAGGTAATGATCGACGGTAAGTTCTATATCCTCCGTGGTGAGAAGATGTATGATGCAACCGGTAAATTGGTGAAATAATGTAAAATCGGCAAAAAGTACGGCGAAAATTTGCATATGTCAAAAATTTGCCGTACCTTTGCAGCCAGAATGGAATTGCAATTATGAAAAAGATATATATACAACCGATTGTAGAAGCGACAGAAGTAAAGTCGCAAAGCATTATTTGCGCTAGCATTACCAACGGCGGAGATAGTACGAATATTAATAACGGAGGTCAAGATATTACCGTTGACTAACATCCTACAGAGACGTCCGTAATGCGAACGAGATGCGTTCGAGAGTCTATGGTAAGGCATTCAACAATCAAAGGCAGCTTTCGGGCTGCCTTTGGTGTGGATGGTTAGTCTAAAATGAGGTAAAAATGAAGAAATCTGACTAAAACGCTTGCATATGTCAAAAATTATCTGTACCTTTGCAGCGTCAAAGGTAAACGGAAAGGGAAATAACTATGAAAGAAATCATTTACAAAACAGAAGAGGAACGCTTGGAAGCTCTGCGGAAGATGGTAGGGTTAAGAAAGGTTTGGGAAGCCCGCGTTCGTGAACTCATGGCAAATCACCCCGAAATGCAAGTTACGCAATGATTCACATCTCGGCTGAAAAAATAAACTTGCGTGCCCCCTATCGCGTAAGACAAATTGATGATAATGTCTTTGTTTTTGTAACAAAGCACGGGATTTCGTATACTGCAGGTTTTGTTGCAGATGTATCATTCTATGATGAGGGTGTTTATCAGTTCTTTTTAACCAAAACTTCTAGTAAAAAAGGACGTAAGGATGATGATATCTCCGAAACGGTTAGAGTGATAATTGAGGAATTCTTTGCCCAGGAAGAATCGGCGATGTTGTATATCTGCGAAACAACTGATGGACGACAAGCCGCACGTGATCGTTTGTTTCGAGCATGGTTTCATTCTTACATAGAAAGTACATCCTATACGCTGCATAATGAAGGGATGATTATAGATAATGTACGCTATTTCTCCAGCATCCTCTTGCGTAGGGACAATCCGATGCTTATTCAGATTCTTAATAAGTTCCATAACTTTATAGCAGATCATAATCAAGGATGAGCATGTGCAAGATGCCAAATGTAAAAATAGGTATTAAGGATATGGATTTCACCTCGTATAGAGGAAAGTTTGCCGTATCTCTGACCGATGGTCGCGTGATTATCGTTCCTGTTTCTATGTTCCCGGACATACAGCATATGTCGGTTAAACGTCGCAACGAGTGGATGATTCTGGACGATCAGTATTTCTCTTTTGAGCACATGACTCGCATTTATTCTGTGCTTGATATACTGAAAGCTGCATAATATTCAGCCGATGAGGCGATAAGACTGACAGCCCTGCCGTTTGGCAGGATTGTTTGGTATAAATTCGCAAGAAAATCACTCAAAAACTTGCATATGTCAAAAATTTGTTGTAATTTTGCGAGCAAAATTGAACGGAGGCATATATGCTGAAAGATAAAATAACATACATTGTTGCACTAATTGCCGAATTCGCAAAGCGGTACGGTATTACAGAAGCCGAGGCAGCGCAATATATGAATCGCTACCACGCTACTGCGTTGTGTGATAAACATTACGGGATCATGCACACTCTTAGCTTTGCGGATAATGTAGATAGTATCGCAACATATTGCCGTCGGCAGGGAGGTACACTATGATTACGTTATACCACGGCACAAATACCCCTTTTGACGCTATTGATTTGAAGCAGTCAAAGCGTTATAAGGATTTTAACCGCGCTTTTTATCTATCGGCGAGTAAGGAACAAGCTCAAGAAATGGCAGATAGCAAAGCTGAATTCTTGGGAGGAGAGCCTATTGTATATGCATATCTTTTCGACGAGCATCTGTTAACTTCCGAAGAATTAAACACAAAAGTTTTTCCGCACTATAGCGAAGAATGGGCAGAGTTCATATGGAGGAATAGAGATGAGAACCAAGATTTTTCGCACAACTTTGACATTGTTTATGGTCCAATAGCCAATGATACGGTCGGGCTGCAAATTCGCGAGTTCAAACGGAAACATAAAGGGAGTATAAAGTCCTTCCTCAAAGGAATAAAATATATCAAAGGAGAGACATTCCAATACGCTTTCTGTACAGAAAAAGCCATCAAATATTTAAAACGCATATGATAAATGTGACACCACAAGACATACAATTTATGGTTGAAGACATCACCGCTGACTTGACATACATGCTTGTCGAGAAGCATCATTATTCGATCGAGCAAGCGATAGATGTGGTGTATAAATCTAAGACATACGAGGCTTTATCTCGTCCCGAAACGGGTCTATACAGCCAAAGTTCCGGCTACGTATATGAGTATTTGCAGCAAGAATTAGGCCTCTAACCCTCTCGCCTTTGGCGAAATGATCAACAACCCTGCCGTTTGGCGGGGTTGTTTGGTATAAATTCACAAGAAAATCACTCAAAAACTTGCATATGTCAAAAATTTGTTGTAATTTTGCGAGCAAAATTGAAAGAGGAGAACACAATGCCAAGTGCAGAAGTAGCAAATATGATTCCGCAGATGCAGCATTTCTTTGCATCACAGCCCGTTAACAGAGCCTACTTGTTTGGTTCTTGTTCGCGTGGTGAAGAGACAAAAGATAGCGATGTGGATATAATGGTCGATTTGGACAAAACCAAACCGATGGGGCTATTTCAATATGTAACAATGAAATTAGATCTCCAGGAGCTGTTGCAGCGCGAGGTAGATTTGGTAGAGAGCGATGAGTTGTTGCCTTTCGCACAAGAGTCTGCGAACAGAGATAAATTCTTAATTTATGAGAGAGCATAGTAGAGATAAAGAGCGTTTGGAGCATATCTTGGACGCCATCAGCGTTATAGAGAATGGATTAGCAACTTATTCGAAAGAGGAGTTGCTTAACAATCGTTTGTTGTACTATGGTTTGGTAAAACAGATAGAGATCATCGGCGAGGCAGCAAACATGTTAACGCACGAATTCCGGGAGACGCATACAGAAGTAGATTGGAGACCGATAGTTGCCATGCGCAATGTGCTGGTGCACGATTACATACATATTAGTAAAGACATGCTTTGGGCGACTATCTCACAAGACATCCCACAGTTCAAAGTACATATTGAGAAATTCCACAAAGAGTTTGAATAGTCCTTGAGGCGAAATGATCAACAGCCCTGCCGTTTGGCAGGGTTGTTTGGTATAAATTCACAAGAAAATCACTCAAAAACTTGCATATGTCAAAAATTTGTTGTAATTTTGCGAGCAAAATTGAAAGAGGAGAACACAATGCCAAGTGCAGAAGTAGCAAATATGATTCCAACAATTCAGGCTTATTTCAAAAATCAGCCTATTGAATATGCGTACTTATTCGGATCTTGTGCGCGCGGAGAGGAGACGAAAGATAGCGATGTAGATATATTGTTCGCTCCGGAGAAAGAGGCTTTCTTCTCCTTATTAACCTATGCGCATATCCATCGTGAGCTGGAAGAATTATTGCATAGAAAAGTAGATTTAGTGGCAGACGGAACCCTGCGTCCTATGGCAGAAGAGTCTGCGCAAAAAGATAAAGTTAAGATATATGAGAGAAGCCGTTCGTGATTTAGACAGACTGCTCCACATCCAGGAATGTATGAACAATATTCAGGAGTTTGTCGGAAATAAAACGTTTGACGAGTTTGTTGCTGATAAACTATTGTTCTACGCTATAGTAAAGAATGTGGAGATTATAGGAGAAGCCGCGTATATGCTCACAAAGGAATTTTGTGCAGAACATCCCAATACGCCGTGGAAGGATATTATCGGAATGCGGCATGTATTGGTTCATGGTTATTACACAACAAGCAAGAACTTTATTTGGGCAACAGTGCAACAAGACTTACCAATTCTGCGTCCGCAAATAGAGGCATATATTCAAGAAGAACAAGCCAAAAGAAAAAAGGAGTAAAACATCAAGGGTAGCGGAAGCTGCCTTTGATGTTTTTGATGGGGCAAAAGAGCGAAAATGGCTTAACGGGGACACCATCAGGGTACGGGAAATATGCAACGTAGGAATGTTGCAAATGGCTGGTAAAATGGTTATTTGTAACGTCTGGATAACAATTTAATTTTTTTTCATAATTTTCTTGCGCATATGAGATTTTTTTTGTAATTTTGCATCACTTTTAGTTATACGAAGTACCAACGGTTAAGACACTACTTTTGTATGAAGAAAGGCTCTACATATAATCATTTGATTATAAGCAACATCCGTTTAAGGATGATTGGTGTTTTTATGTGCGCATAGAAATGCCTTTTTTGTTTTTAGGTACAGTGCCTCCCGCTCGGCACTCAAAAATGTGCGGGAATGATCATTGAGATTATGGTATACGGTTATATACGTGTGAGCAGTGACAGGCAGACAGTAGAGAACCAGCGTTTTGAGATCAAACAGTTTTGCCGTAGGGAGGGTTTGATTATTGACGGCTGGATCGAAGAGACGGTCTCGGGTACAAAGCCTTATACGAAACGTCAACTGGGCAGACTGCTGCGTCATGCCGGCAAAGGGGATATGATCATCTGCAGCGAGTTGAGTCGGTTGGGTCGTAACCTGCTGATGATCATGGAAATTCTGAGTTACTGCATGCACCGCGAATGTGTGGTATGGACCATCAAAGACGGGTATCGGTTAGGGGATGACATCCAGAGCAAGGTGTTGGCATTTGCTTTCGGGTTGAGTGCAGAGATCGAGCGTAACCTGATTAGTCAGCGGACCAAAGAGGCGTTGGCGCGGCTGAAGGCGGAAGGAAAACAGGTCGGGCGGCCACCGGGAAAGCGGATTCGGCAGGAATGTCATTCGCTGTACGGCAAAGAGGAATACATCCGCAAGGCTTTGGAGGCCGGTAAGTCGCTAAGCGCTATCGCCAAGCGCCTTCATTGCACCCGCAACACACTCCGACGCTATATTGACCGGTATATCAATGTATAGTGCGCTCGGCACTTAAAAAGGAGCAAAAATGATCTTTGACGTAATGTAGATAACTAAAAATTGGCAAAAAAGAGAAAAAAGTGCCGAAAGATTTGCGTATGTCAAAAAAAAGTCGTACCTTTGCGAGCGCAAAGGTTTAATAACTAATTTTTGACAGATATGGCAACACTACAAGTTTCTAGCATCACTCCATCTTTGCGTCTTCAAATCACCAAGGCACGCAAGCAATATAGGAGAGGCGAAACAATAACATGCCATAACAAAACGGAGATGCAACAATACTTCGACAGCCTATAAGGAGACCATTTCGGTGCTTGTTATTCAGGTCGAAGAGCATTACGACGACAAGTAACAGATGATTTTTTCTATTTTTGCCGGACATGAGAGTAATCTCGTGTCTTGCTTTTTTATTTATCTGCATTATATGTCAAAAAAGGAACAAGCTGGTCCAAAAGGGAACAAGTGAAAAGGGGCCAAGTGGGCAGCTGAAATAAAGATACAGTGCGACTGCAAACACTGAAAATAAAAGCAGAACGATCTTTGACGTAATGTAGATAACTAAATGATAAAGGTTACAGGTTACGGGTTATAGGTTACGGGGGTCCAAAAAGGCCAAAAAGGATCCCAAAATTGCAGGTTTGCTCAAAAATGAGCGAAAGATGCAAAATGCAAAATCACGGGATATATACGTAGTATATATAAGTGGTGCGGGATACGATATTGGACCGAGGAAGTAAGGCACTTGCTCCATATGTGTCTTCAGCCAGGAATTATCAGGGCTGAGAGGCTCAAAAAGGGGTGTCCAAAAAAAGGACCCATTAATTGAAGCAAGAGGGGTGCAACAAGAAGGATTACTTCGATAGGTATAAGCAGTATAATATACTTTTATGCTACTTATACGATTCTGCGCGGAACCTCCAGAGGTTAGTGTAATAGAATTCGCATTGATATCGGTAACTGTGGTAGTTCCTCCCGAAGAGGAAGCCATCGTTACAGTTGATCCCACAATGTTTGAAGAGAAGGATGCATAATATGTGCTACTATGAATTAAGTCCAACTTAGAAATCGGGTTACAACCAGATACGGTTAATTTTGTTCCATCTGAGTACAAACGCCAAGGAGCAGAACCTTGATACCAAGATGAGGAATTTCCTTGAGCTAACGATATAGTATAACCTCCCGCGGCAGTGCTGACTTCATAAGGAGATGCTTTGGAACTAGTCGATGTGCATGAGTATGTTGTTGATGTTGCGTCACCCTCTTTTCTAAATACGGCATAGAGACTTAGATCTGACGTGGGAGTGTATGAACCTGCAGAAATCAATCCATTCAAGTAGGTGGCATCTGATGTTTGATAACTACCCGTTTTCCAACCCGCGAACTCCCAACCATCAGAACTGCAAGCAGAGGATGGCGAAGCAGAAGGTATTGTAACTGCTGCTCCAACCGATGCCTGAGTTACAGGGTCTGGGGTACTCGCGCCATATGCATTGTAAAACGTTACTGTATATTTGGCTTTCGGTGAGATTACTATATAACCTACTTGTCCGGCATTGGATGAAGTTGTAATCCTCAATGTTGCTGACGTCGCAGTTGTACTTACCGTTTTCTCTGTGAAAGTGGTACCGGTGACCGTTTGTGAAGAAGATCCTCCTGTGTATGTTAAAGTTGCTGTTATGGATCCCGAAGCACCATTACTTTTCATATAAACTTTCACATCAACACCAGCTGTCGAAGTTAGAACAGTTTCAATATATCCATTTCCAGATTGCAACTGTAGGTTTCCGCTATATCCCGCATGGTAAAATCTAATGGAACCGATAGTTGTACTGGAAATAGTGATGTTGTTAACATTATCATTGGAAGTTGAGTAAGCTGGAGCACCTGCTGCTTGCCAATAAGATGACGTATAATTGCTCGTACTACCAGAAGGTAATGTTAAAACACTACTAACCGAAATAGCACCAGTTGCTCCCCACACATTTCCTACTCCGACAGTCAGCATACATAGGCAAATCAGACTGGCGAGACGGATTCGAGTCGAGGTAAATACGGAGGCATATCGGAGGTAACACGAGGGTATCCTAGACTTTACCCGATACATTTCCGTACCCTCGTTGGACTCTTTGCCTACAAAATTTGCACTGGCAAAAGTGGCAGAAGTGGCAAAAATTTGCATGAGACTTTTGAGACTTTTGAGACTCTTGAGACTTTCTTCAAAAATTTGCTCTGTCAGTTTTGTCAGTTTTGTCAGTTTAAAAATTTGCATGACAAAGTTGACCAAGTTGACCAACTTGACCCACAGCATCACCAAAACGGCAAAAAGTTGGCGCGACTTCATCGGTCCATTCTCGATGTAATGTCGGTCCATTCTCGATCCATTTACGGAGTCAGAACCATTTTTCGATAAATTAGTAAACAAGTTTGTCATACTATTTTAGTTTTAAAATTTCCATTTTTAAAGTTATCTACATTCGATCCTATAGCCGCGGACTTTTCCGCAAAGCGAACATTGACGTATTGAAAAAGACTGATAATTTGCTTTTTTCTTTGGAAATGCTTGCATATATCAAAAAAAAGTTGTACCTTTGCAGCCAGAAATTCTAAATTTTTTGGAATCATATGACGGCAACTATTGACCAATTATGGAATGATTTGAGAGGAGCCTTGCGTGAAGTAAAGAGTCATCACGAAGGTAAGCAACAAATGCAAGATGCGTATGAATTCCTCAATGAACTTTGATATTCGCATCTCCAGTTATAACTTTAACCCAGCAGCACTCAAAGATGCTCTCAAAGAATTAGGGTTGATTTAAAAGAACAAGAAAGCATCTTATTTATATCAGTCTGGCATGGAACGGAAGTTCCGTGTCAGTTTTGTTTTCAGTCTTTTCAATATGTCAAAGATCATTTTATTTGTGATTAAGGGCTCAGCCAAGAGCCGCTAACCGATAATGCGAAATAACGCAAACATAGATAACTAAAAATACACGATAAAAATGAGACATTTTAACTTTTTATCAAATTTATTGAGTTTATCATTAGGCTCACCGTGTACTGACGTTAGCCTTGACCGTCGGTTGACCGTCGGCTCACCGTCGGGATTGGACGCAAAATGGATGCTGAAACTCGTATCCGTCTTGGCACTCATTTTTACCCTCGGTGTCGGAAATGCGTGGGGAGGAGTATATTTTGAAGATAATTTCAGTTCTGCAACAGGATCTTCAAGTATAAGCACCAGAGACGGGTGGACATTATCAAACACATATGCTCATTATGGTTCTGGTATCCGCTTAGGTACATCTGGAGGTTATGCTACTAAAGCTGCAATGGCAAACATCTTAGGCACAAAAGATATACTTGTAGTTGCTTATGCCGCTAATTGGAATACTGATGGATCATCTTTGGTTGTGACAGTAAATGGAACTGCTAAAATAGAAGGTAACTCTTCAAAAACGTTTTCTAACATAAAGAAAACCACTTCGACCTCTGCTGCTGTTTCTTGGGATGGCACATATATTATATCTTTCATTGTTACTGGTGCCACATCATCTACCACAATCACATTTGGAACAAATAGTTCTGTAAAACGCATAATTTTAGGACCAGTTGAATTTGCAGAAACAGATTGTGGAGTTTTTAGCGAAACGTGGGCTAGTACAACAGGAACAGGTGGTAATGATGGTTCTTGGAGCGGCTCAATTGCTACAGGAACGTTAACTGCCGACAATGATGGATGGACTGTTGCACATGGTGGTGGTGCATATTATTGTGCAAAATTTGGAAAATCCTCATCCGGTAAAGGAACAGCAGAAACCCCATCAATAACTTATTCGGGTTCTCACAATTTAATACTATCATTTAAAGCTGCTGCTTGGAATGGAAGTTCAGAAAGTACAAACTTAAAATTATCAGCGACAAATGCATCTATTGATAGATCTGCAGTAACTCTTGTAAAGGGTGCTTGGACAACATACGCAGTACATATTTCATCCATAAAAAGCAGTTTCAAAATCAAGTGGGAGGGGAACGGTACAACTAATAGCCGATTCTTCTTGGATGACGTCTGTATAATTGAAGACGCCCCAGCATGCACCGAACTTGCTTCAATAAATGGGTCGGTTTCTTGGAGCAACGGACAGGCGACGGTAAGTTGGGATAAGTTGAGTAATGTGGATGGGACAACGCCATATGCTGTATCTGTTTCGCCAAGTACAGGAGTAACGGTAAATTCGATTGACTTAACCGGAGCAAAAGCGACTTGTTCGGTAACTGGTTTAACAGCAGGGACAGCGTACACCTTTACAATCAATGCTTACGGCGATGCTTCTCACTGCGATAAGAGTCAAGAAATATCAAGTACTGCGCCAAAGATTACAGTCAAAAGTGCTCCGGTTGCATTAACCGGATCGGATTATGCTGAAGGCGTATCAGGTGGTGGTACGGTAAAGACTTTTACTGTCAGCGGCGTTGGTTTGACGGGCGCTTTGACATTTACTGCGCCGACCAATTTCCAAGTCAGCACAGATAATGGTTCTACATGGAGCACCGATGGAGGCACAAAAACTCTTGCGGCAAGCGGAACATTAGCAGAGACCACTATCAAAGCACGCCTTGTTGAGGGATTGTCAGTTGGTACCTACGGAGGAGCAACCACATATATTACTATTAGCGGCGGCGGTGCGGCAGCTGTTAATTCGTCTGTATCTATTGCCGGTACAGTTAGTTCGGCATGTTCAGTACCGACTATCGGGAATCCGACATTGACGAGTATCACGGGTACTACAATAACGGTTAGTTGTCCGACCATCAGCGGAGGCACAAACTGCGATGTAGATGAATACGGCTTCATATGGAAAGCCGGCAGTGCCCCAACGATGGATTCATACGATGGTAAGAAAAAGACAGGTGAGAATAATCAATCTACCGCATATAACGATGGATTGAGTATTGATGTAGCAAATAACACCGGTACTACCTATTATATCAAAGCCTATGCGCATAATAGTGCAGGCAATAACGTTAGTGAAACGGCGTTGCAGGTAACGCCGCAGAGCGTGACATTCAACAGTAATGGCGGTAGTGTTGTTGATACTAAATATGTGGATAGCGGTACAAAAGTAACGGCTCCTACGGCTCCTACAAGGAACGGTTATGATTTTGGCGCATGGCAACAGAATAGTTCTAACTTTGATTTTGAGAATACGAATGTATCAAGTAATATAACTTTGGTTGCAACGTGGATTGTCCATACTCATACACTGACGTGGAGTTGGGGCGGAGGTAGTACGAGTTCTACCTCTTACACCTTATATTCGGCGACCAGCGGTTCTGTCAATTATGGAGCAACGATTACTTATCCGGCAAACAACACGATGAGTAAGACCGGTTATACATTCAGCAGTTGGAGCAGCAGTGCTGCAACGATGCCGGATAATAATCTGACGATTACGGCACAGTGGACGGCAAAAACAACGGCTATCACACTGAACAAGAACAACAACGATGCTTCGGGGTCGACAGCAGGTACGGCAAGTTGGACGTATGATCAAACAGCCAAGAATAGTATTACCGCCGCCACTCGAACAGGTTATAATGTGGATGGCTATTATACTGCCGCAAGTGATGGCACCAAGATCCTCAATGCAGATGGATCTTTAGCAGGTAATGCCATTACTGTAGATGCTATTGTTTACACCAGCGGCGGTAAGTGGGCTTATGATGGGACGGAACTTACATTGTATGCACATTGGACATTAAAGACGACCACTATTTCATTCAACCAAAATGGTGGCACAGGAGGCCAGTCAACGACCAAGACGGCAACGTATAGTCAATCGATGCCGACAACGATCACTACTCCGACTAAGTCGGGATACACGTTTACCGGATATTATGAGAGTAGCGGCGGAACGGGTACCAAATACTACAATGCGGATGGTTCGAGTGCTACCAATTGGGATAAGGAGAATGCGACTTGGACGTTATATGCAGGCTGGACAGCCAAGACGGATACGTATAAGACCGCACTGCATACGGGCGCATCAGGTTGGACGGCTTATGCTAGCGGTGTAACAAAATCCGGAGCCGGATATACGATTCCTGCTCCGAGCAGCGTGACGAAAGGTGTTGGATCGACTTGTGAAGATCTCCATTACCATTTTGCCGGATGGGTAGCTGATGATTATAAAGGTTCACCTTCCGGACATATTATTACGGCTACAGGAACAACCGATGCAACCGGAACTACTTACTGGGCTGTTTGGGAGAAAGAAAAAGCAGGTAGTGCTGGTGCTGCGGTTAATACAGTTTTATGGGCTGAAGACTTTAGTGGTTGGGGTGACGGAGATGTTCCCGATGGTGACGACATTACAAATAGTCATACAGGAACAACTGTCTATGGAAGTGCCACATTAACCTATGCTTGTGTGAACGGTGGATCCAATACTAAACTATATGGAGCGAACCAAACGTTATATGCAGGTGGAAGCGCGCCTGAATTATTGGTTGGTAAGAGTACAGGTTCATTTACTGTTTCCGGCATTCCTAATGGCGGCGCATCCGAGATAACCGTTAGTTACAAACAGAACAATAAAGCACTAACCGTTGCTGCTTCCGGGACGGGTTATAGCGGTTCTGCTACTAACACACCCGCTTCCGCGACAACAGAGAGTTTTGATGTGACAGTTGGGTCTGATGCCACATTCACACTAACATTTACTCCCAGTACCGACAACGTTCGTATAGACGATATATCTGTTAAGGTTAAAACACAAGGTATCACTTACGAAGATCCGAAGGCTGTATGTGAGGCATGCGTGGCGACGCCGAGTATAGCGAGTGTAAGTCTTACGGGTAGTACGTTCAGCACGACTAGTGTTCCGGTACAAGCGACAGGTGCGTCTGCGGGCGATAACTGTTCGTTGGCTTCGTACGGTTTCTATTGGGGCGCTTCGGCTGATCCTTCTACGAATAACACATCTTCGAATAATCTGAGTACAGGTACTTTCTCGGCAACATTGACCGGTACGTTTGTAATTGGCACGACATATCATTACCGTGCGTATGGAACGAACGAGGCTGACAACACCGGTTACAGTAGCGATGCTACTTTCACATTGCAGAATGTGACATTTAACATGCACAGTCACGGAGGCGATGCTCCGGCAACTCAAGTGGTGCCGCAAGGAGGCAAGGCTACTGATCCCGGAGATCCGTCAGAAACAGGTTATACTTTTGACGGCTGGTATGACAATAGTAGTTATACCGGTAGTGCATGGAACTTCAGCTCCAATACTGTTGGAAGCGGCGGAGTAACCTTGCACGCTAAATGGACAGAGAAGCCGAAATACACCATTACGCTGAATGCGGGTAATGGTACAGTATCTGCAGATGGATGGACAGCCGGTGATTCTCCCACATGGAGTAAGACCCAGGCTAACGGTGATGAGGAGATTACATTGCCAGCAGCCTCGTGTAACTGCGCAGGTTGGGTATTCCAAGGTTGGGCAGCCTCTTCAGTGGATCAGGCTGGTGAACCGACTATGACGAGTAACGGTACAAGTGTTCTTCCTGCTTCAAATACTACCTATTATGCGGTATATAGGCAGAATGCAACTGGTGGCACGACGTATAATAAGATAACAAGTACGGGAGATTTGACGACAGGTGATTACTTGTTTGTCGCTAATGGAGGATACGCAATGCAGAATACTGTGAATGGTAAGCGTATGGACGAAGTATCCGGATTTACATCTAGTAACCCCAGTCAGACGACGGACAACACGAGTCTTGTATGGACGATTGCCAAATTCAATTCACAAGTAGTGATAAAGAACGGAAGCAACTACTTGGGTATAGACGCGGACAATACCATTTGCATGACGACAACCCCGCATTTCTTCACCTACACGTATAATGCAGGTAGTTCTCGTTGGGAATTCACTTCTGTAACAAAAACGAGTTATCAATTAACATATAGCACGGCAGCAGGAACCTCTTACTCCTATTTCTGTGCAGGCACATCGCAAAGTACTGCCATTTACCTATACAAACAAGGTGATGGATTAACGGGAAATTACAAAACCAATCCGAGTTGCTCGGATATCACGGTTACGGGGGCTGTTTCACCGGCAGGAAGCGGAACTGTGACATTAACAACAGGAAGCGGTAAGAGCGGTGACAAGGTATATGCTATGTACACTCCGGACGAAGACTATAACTTCGATGAGTGGAGTATCAGCGGAACTGGTTCAACCTTAGGTAGTACATCTGCTGTGGTTACGGAGATTACCATAGGAAGTGAAAACACTACCGTGACTGCGAACTTTGTTGCCAAGGATTGGAAGACGGTAACCTGGAAAGCCGATGGTGTAGCGTTGACAGGTGATGGTTTAGGAAGCGCGTCTGTGAAAGTAGAGAACGGATTTGATATTACTGCTCTTCCGCCAGCGCCCGCTCCATGTGATGATGCAAGTACCACATTCATGGGATGGGTAGAAGACGGTGATGTATGGAGTGGTAAGACGGATGACGTAAGCGGTGTGACGATATATACAAAAGCTTCTGATTTTCCAACAGTAACTGCTAATGTAACCTATCACGCCGTTTGGGCAAAACGAAACGGTACTGCAGCGCCTGCTACATACGCGGGAACCGGTGTATTTACGAAGATTACGACGATGGAGGAATTGGAAGTTGGAGCACATTATGTATTATATGGAGAAAAGGTTGCTGATAATACAGTTAATGCAGCCATGAACAATACTTTCTCAAATCCAGCAAGTGGGAAATATGTTTTTGGCGGATCATCCGTAACCATATCTGATGGAAAAATTACCAATCCGGCCACTACAATTGTATGGAAACTCGGAGGAACGACAAATGCATATACATTATATAGCCAGAATAGTAGTAAATATGTAGAGATTACTGCAAATGATGCAAGAGCATTTTCTAACCCATCATCACCGACGACCTCGTTTACTATTGATGTTAATGAAGGAAGCTTCAGGATAATGTCCAATCATGCTTCCGCTAGTAGTCGTATGATTAGTTTATATACTTCAACGGAGTTTAGATCGTATGCGAATAATAATACCGATTATGTTCTAAATCTGTACAAATATGGTAACGACTACACCTATGACAAATATCTTGTTAAGTGTTGCGAGGATCCGGAGTTGGCATTTGATGGAGAGTATAATTACCAGACATTGGTTCGTCAGGATATACATGGCGCTCGCGGTGGTAATGGCTCGGCAACAGCAGAGCAGGGCAAGGCTACGTTGGTACTGGATTACTCGACAGAGTCCGATGGAACATGTACGGTAGAGGTGAAGAAGTTAACCGGAGGAGACAACCGCAGTACCGCGGTAGCCGGTTCTGACTGCTCGAACCATACCAATATTGCCATCAACGAATCTACCAAGAAAGTGACGTTTGATGTATGGACTTATGCAGGTAGTTATCCGACAGCGAACGGTCAGGGTACATATCGAATAAAGATAACGCAAGCGGCAACAAGCACTTACTGCGAAGCGGTGACATACTACTTCGTGGATGTAACGCTACGCGATAAGTTCGTAGATGCCGTGAACGGTAACACAACGATTAACGTGGACGGACAAAGTAAGACCACGTCGGATAAATGCAAGACACCGACAGAGGCTTCGCTGAATGCCGATAAGAATGATGACTGTCATAGTACGACGAGACGATTCCTTGGTTGGGTTCGTGAGGATAACATGGATACATGGTATGTTACCGGCAACAGTACACGCGTAAGCAATTTGGATGACAAGAAAGAGGATGCCGCAATTGTTGCTCCGAACGCGGACATCATCACAAGCGGATCAACATGGTATGCTGTTTGGGGTGAGGAAGTGACAGAATAACGGAAAGGAATAAGAAATATGAAAATGAACAATTTAACTTTTACGAGTATGAAAAAGTCAATCAAATATATTTGCTTGTTCCTGATGTTAATGGGAATAAACACTAGTGTGTGGGCTGGAGTCATTGACAAGACTAATTATACGATCAGCACAGATGCTATTGATTTCGGAGATTTAGATGCCAGCGATGACGATTATCAATCGGCAGGCTATATCGAGACGTATCAAGAAATAACGATTACGCTTAAGACTGCCAGAACCACTTATGCATACTTTTGGGCATCCCCTGATGAATATTATATAACCGGGTACCAGGAGTCTTCGCAAAACTATGTAGGAAGTGCTGTGGGAAGTTATACACTTCGTGTTTATACGCTCTTCCCATTAACAGATGCTACCTATACAAGTACATTAGTGATATATATAGGTGCAGAAAGTGAGGAAATTGAAGTTACCGGAACAGTCATTAACGGCTGTACTACCAAAACCATCACCCTATCCGGAAGCCCTGCAGGAACTTTGACACATGGTACTATTTCTGCAAATAAATCTGCAGCTTGTGAAGGTGCCACAGTGAGTCTGAGTAATAGTCCTGCTACCGGATATATTCTAAATAGTTGGGATGTATATCAAACAGGAACACCGGCGACAAAAGTATCGGTAAGTAATGATGCTTTCACGATGCCTAGTTATGCTGTAACGGTGAATGCTACATTCAACGCCAGAAAATACGATGTGACGCTGAACCCTAATGGTGGTAGTGGTAGTAACCAAACGGTCGAGGCAACCTATGATGCAGCCATGCCGTTAGTGATCAAAACAGCAGGAACAGCGATCGTAGTGCCGACCAAAACCGGTTATAATCTGGGCGGTTTTTATGACACGGATGCTTCCAGCGGAGGTACTAAATACTACGACTATTCCGGCTCCTTATCCAGTGCAAATAATTGGGACAAAGCCAATCATACAACAGTACTCTATGCAAGATGGTCGCCGAATGTGACAACAATCACATTGGATAAGAATGGAGGAAGTTCAAACGGTACGGCATCTGTGAAATATGATGCTACAGCCGTTGAATCCATCTCGCACGCTTCAACCAGTGCGACCGGTTATCATCTGGAGGGATATTATACCGACGATGTATCTCCGGTAAAAGTGCTCAATGATGATGGTACATTTGCCGGTTCCACCGTGTCCGGTTATGTTACCAGTAGCAAGTGGAGTAACACGAGTTCCGCTGTCACGTTGAAGGCACATTGGGCATTGGATGTATATACCATTGTATATAAAGACCAAGGAGGAGGTTCTTTCTCCGGTACGCATGGAGACGGATATCCGACAACACACACCTACAATTCCGCCACAGCGTTAGTCGATCCGACAAAGACAGGATATGACTTCGGTGGTTGGTATCCCGATGAAGATTGCGAAGAGGATGCTATCACATCATTAGGTGCGACGGCTTATACTTCCGGTCCGATTACCTTGTACGCCAAATGGACGGCTAAATCGATTGCGCTGACATTGGATGACAACGGAGGAACCAATGACGGTAGCGGTTCTGTTACCTTTGATGGGACCAGCGCAACAATATCTTCCGCGCCAGTCTATGGAACGAAGTTGATTAGTGGTTATTACACGGGTGATGCTACTCCTGTGAAAGTACTGGAAGCCAACGGATCCTTCGCAGCGACTAACGTAGAGGGATATATTGTTGGCGGTAAATGGAAAAAAGCCACAGCCACGACACTCTATGCACATTGGGTGACCGATAATAAAGTGGTAACATTTAATCTTCATGGTCACGGAGGAGACAATTTCACCCAAAACGTTGAGAGCGGAGCGAAAGCCATTCGTCCTATGGATCCTACGGATATAGATTATAATTTCGATGATTGGTACACCGATGAAGCCGGAGAGCCGACCGATACGAAATTTAATTTTGCGAACACTACTATTACTGCGGCTACAACCATCCACGCCAAATGGACACCCAAAACATACCAACGATATATTTTCGCGTGCATTGATTTGTCCGTTGCTAGTGCGGATGCAGGCAAGGCATTGGTAACAAGTAGAAATGGAGTAGAAGTGATGGCTACCAACCCGATTAAGGTAACAGTAGAAGGAGTGTTGGATGGCCATGCGGTAAATATCTCCAGTACAGAGGGTTTGAAATTCTACAAGAAAGTAGATGGTGTATATAAAGATCTGAGCGTGGCTGCTAATATGCTGCGCGGCTCAATGGACGGGCAAGAGGTGTATGTATCTTATGCTCCGAAAACTACCGGAACAGGTGCTATCACCGCTCCTACGTTTACTATCAGTTGTGACGGCGAGAGTCAGACGTTCAATACCAGCGGAGAGTATGTGAAAGTACGTAACCTGCCTGATGCAGTAGCCATCGTAGCCAAAGTAGGTAATACTTACCATGCGTTGACTGGCAATATCACCAGCAGTACAACACCGGAAGACATCATGATTTCCGCAAGTACGGTGGAGGGTATACTGAAAGCCAACGGTCCTGCCGATTTGGCATATAAGCTGTGGCCGGTAAAAACGACTACCGGTTCTGCAGACCGCTTCGGTACCGGTTCGGGAACAACTACTGCATTCGGTGATCGTATCCGTTTGGCAGGTAAGAGCGACAAGGGATTGATGGCGAACAACAATGAGTCATCCAATAAATACAATATTAATAACTACGCAGTTATTGATGAGATTACCGATGATCCGGCCGCTCCGTACGAGTGGAAAGTAACGACAACGGAAGTAGATGGCCAGTTCGTTTATACTTTGCAGACCGATCAAACCAATAATGATCGCAAGTTGCGTATGTACAATGGTCGGTGGGGAACTTATCTAGATGGTAAGGGTGTTGAGGAATTATATATGTTGCCATTAGTAACTACAGCTCAAGCCGATATGGAGGCATATGAGTGGGGGCTGAACGAACTGGTAGTAAAATATTCTCCTGCAGCTACTCCTGTAGCACTTACGTCTATTAAAGCCGCTGCTACTGAAATTACAGCATCCGAGACGACAAAGATAACGCGAATCGGATCCAGTGACCTTTGGAAAATCCAAGGACTAAGCGGTTTGTCTATGGGCAGCAAACCTGCTGAGCAACTTATTATAAGTGTGACGGAAAATGGCGCTGCTAAACAAGCATTGATCCAGATACCATTCCTTGTTAGTGATGACAAAACGGATCAAGATTTGCGTCTCAGCGTAAGCAACGTTGCTAAAGTATATCAGAATACCGATGTGGTTATTCTGCAAACCGGAAAACTGACTAACCAATATGCAGCCGGAGTGTTCAATGATCTCTATATCTATCCGGGCGGTAAACTGATTGCCGATGCCAATAAGATGACCGTGAGTCGCTTATACATGCGCGGAGGATATAGTTATATAGGATCTCCTCAATGGAATGTGCCGCGTGCAAAGATTGGAGCAGGTTTAGTCATGGATGTGGATACGATCATTTATGATCTGAACATGAATGCCGAGCAATATTATGATCTGGCAGTTCCATATGCGGTTAAGTTGGAAGAGGCGACGGACGATGAAGGATATGAAGACTTTAATGTATGGCTCCAGATCTACGACGGCAACAACCGTGCTAACAATGGTAAAGGTTGGACTTGGTTCAACTGGGCTGTAGCCACTCCGACTTTACAGCCTGGTGTCGGATACCTGATCGAAGCTCTTCCGCGTTACGGTCGTACTTATTGTACCGTTCGCTTCCCGATGAAGGCTGATTTGAGCGAAGGTGAAGGCGACAAGACTCCTGTAGCAGTTACAGCACATGGACTGATCGATGGCAATATTATGAATGGTAAGACTCCTAATAATGTGGGATGGAACTTCTGCGCTAACCCATACTTATGCGACTTTGGTATTGGTGAAGACGCCGAGCACTTCGAAGAAAGTCCGGATGGTGTATTGCAGATTGGAGAGTTAGCACTCGGAGAAGACGGTAAATACAAATGGGATACTGAAGGAGCAAAGAATGTTCGATATGTCACTACATTTGATTTTGAATCACAGCACTATGAGCAGTATCCGTTGGAGGATGTTACCTTAGCGCCGTTCACAGGATTCTTTATCCAAGTAGGAAAGACCGGAACACTGAACTTTGCAAATGAAGGACGTCAATTGTCCGCTCCTGCATTGCGTAACAATTCAATGCCGAGAGATATGGAGATTGCTATCCAATTGACAGGTAACGGACAAGCAGACGAAGCTCGTTTGCATATCAATGACGATTTGACGATTTCTGATCCGCTTGAATTCCCGGATGAGAACACCAAGCAAATCAATGCAAATTATGTGAACTTGTATTCCTATTCCGACAGCGTTAGTATGTATGCAAACGGAATGAGTTACGATGAGAGTGAGAACTGGAACGATATGGGCGTTGTTGCACCGAATGAAGGAAATTATACCTTCTCTATCAAGAAAGTCAACCGCAATTATGTACACGGTGTACTCATTTTGGATAAGTTAACTTCCGTTGCATACAACTTGTTAGACGGCGATGTCACACTCCTGTTACCTGCAGGTGACATCAACGGGCGGTTCGCTGTGAAGATAGAGTACGGTCCGGCTGTAACAACCGGTATTGACGAGAACGGCGATGCATTGCAGGCAAGTCCGGAGAAATTCATCTATGAAGACAAGATGTTTATCCGTTGCAAAGGCGTCTTGTATGATGCGACCGGAAAACGAGTAAGTGAGATTAGTAAATAATCTCGATGTATAATGTGTAATGTGTAATGTTTAGCGAATTAGAGATTATGAAAACATTGAGATATTTATTGATCATCCTTGGTATGGCGAGCTTCCTGAGCGTGCAGGCTCAGGGAATCGCCCAGATGCCGACGACTCCTTTCCGCTCCACATCCACGATGGTGGGTTCCGGTTCTACCCTACCCGTTGCAGCCAACACAGGTGTACAGGTAACCGGTACAAAAGTGGGCACGTACGCTGACGCCTCTTACGCATCGCAAAGCAGCAGACCACGACGCATTGGAGGAAACACATCAGGAGGATCTGAGTATCGAGAGGATCCGTTTGTAGATCCCATCGGTGATGCGGTGTTGCCGCTGATGCTGATGCTGGGCGCGTATGGGGTGCTTGTTTACTTCCGGCGGAAACGCATAGCAAAGGCTAAAGGCTAAAGGTTATAGGTTATAGTAACAAAACGGAGCTTGAGGGTTCCGTTTTGTTGTGTGAGAAAGGGCAAAAATGCCTCAAAATGGGGCTAAATTGCAATTATTCAAAATAAATTATTGAAATTGAATAATTAAATTTGCATAATTCAAAAAAAAGTAGTACCTTTGCAGCAAAATTTGAAAATTATGGAAAAAGTGACAAATCCTTTCATTATCCAAGGCGCTATTCCTGAAGCATATTTCTGCGATCGCGAGAAAGAGACCGAGCGCTTAGTACGCTATTTGACCAATGGTGAGAATGTCGTGCTCCATGCTCCGCGTAGAATCGGAAAAAGTAAGCTGATTGAGCATTGTTTTGAGCAACCTGCCATCAAAGGGAAGTACTATACCATTTTTGTGGATATATTGCAAACGGGGAATTTGCAAGAGTTTACCTATGAGTTCGGGAAAGCCGTCTTTGAAGCCACTGCTTCTTTGGGCGATAAGATGATGAAACAATTTGCACAAACCGTGCATTCGTTGCATACAGAATACACCATAGACCCCTTTACCGGATTTCCGAAATTCAGCTTGTCTATAGGCCATATTGAGAATGCAATGTATACCATAGAAGAGGTATTCCGTTTTCTGGAGCAAGCAGATAAACCATGTATCGTAGCCATAGATGAGTTTCAACGTATAGCAGACTATCCGGAAAAGAATGTAGAGGCGATTCTAAGGAAGCATATCCAACGAATGAGAAACTGCAGATTCGTTTTTGCAGGTTCCGACCGGCATTTATTAGGCCAGATGTTCCATGATTACAGCCGTCCCTTTTATGCGAGTGCGGCAACAATCACTTTAGAAAAGATAGAGCAGAGTAAGTACATCGCGTTTGTGACGGAACATTTTGAAGAATTTGAGAAGCATATTTCTTCTGAAGAAGTAAAGCGCATATATGATTTGTTTGACGGCAATACGTATGCTATGCACAAAACATTGAATACGGCTTTCTCTATCACCGAAAAAAACGAAAGCTGTACGATTGAAACGATCCGGCAGGCGCTTGATGAAATCATCGAAGAAAATGACTTTACCTATCGCACACATTTAATGTCTATAGGACTATCCCAGAAAGAGGTACTCTATGCCATAGCTCGAAGCGGCAAGGCTATGCAGATTACAAGTTCGGCTTTTGTAGGCAAATATCGTTTAGGATCAGCGAGCTCTGTGCAGTCTGCTGTCCGAAAATTAAAAGCAGACGGCTGGGTTGCTGAATATATCAATGAAGATGGTCAAAAGTATTACCAATTAAATGATTATTTCTTAATGCTATGGATACAAAAGAAGTACGGACGAGGATATGAAGTATAAAGATAAAACGGAGCTGAAGGGCTCCGTTTTCTTATTTTTCCATAAAATAATTTCCATAAAGTGGAAAAATATTTGCATATATCAAAAAAAAGCAGTAATTTTGCGGCGAATTTAAATTTCTTTCATATGGAGACGAATATTTTGAATCCGTTTGTTACGACAGGATATGCAGGAGCAAAGTACTTCTGCGATCGTGAGCAAGAGACAGAAGATCTCACGCGTATGCTGACTAATGGCAATAATGTTGCCCTCATTTCTCCACGCCGTTACGGAAAAACCAATCTGATTCGTCATTGCTTTGCGCAACCCGTCATTGCAGATAACTACTATACCTTTATAATCGATATTTATTCCACAAAATCGGTAGCAGACATGGTTCACCGATTAGGACTCTCTATATTGGAGACCCTCAAACCAAAGGGTCGCAAAGCATGGGAGAAATTTATCGCTGTATTGGCCTCTGTAAGACAAGGTATCTCTTATGATGCTACAGGAACGCCTTCGTGGATGATGAGCATCGGTGATATAGCAACCCCGACCACCACCTTAGAGGAGATATTCTCTTATCTGGAACAAGCCGATAAACCATGTATTGTCGCTATTGATGAGTTTCAGCAGATTGCTCATTATGGAGACGAACGAATCGAAGCGACATTGCGCACCTATGTACAATATTGCACCAACACGCATTTTATCTTCTCCGGCTCCCAACGTCATTTAATGGGTCAAATGTTCACCTCTCCGGCTCGGCCGTTCTACCAAAGTGTGTCAATATATAACTTACCATTATTGCCGGAAGACAAATATACGGATTTCTGTATGCGTCTCTTTGAAGAACGTGACAAACAGTTATCCGCAGATGTTCCGCACGCACTATATGAGCGTTTTGAGGGTATCACCTATTACATGCAGCGTATCATGAATGAGTTGTTCGCGCGCACTGCATCCAATGGTTTATGTACAATAGATGATATTGAGCCTGCATTGACCCATATCATTCTCAATGCCGCACCCACGTATGAAGATTTGATGTACCAATTGCCGGAAAAACAATCGCTTGTTTTACGCGCGATAGCAAGAGATGGAAAGGCTCGCAATCTCACCTCAGGAGCGTTTATCAAACGTCACGGATTATTGTCAGTCAGTTCAGTCAAATCAGCTGTACCGGCACTATTAGACAAGGGACTTATTACCAATGAGAAAGGAACATACCAAGTATATGATAAGTTCTTTGAGATATGGTTGGTAGAGGTGAATGGTTAGAGTAAAACTATCTCCACTCGGCGGTTCATTTGGCGTTGGTCGTCGGTGTCGTTGGGGACGATGGGGTCGCGCTCGCCGCGGCCTTCGATTTCGATACGGTCCGGCGAGATGCCACGCTCGACCATCACACGACGCACTTCTTCGCAGCGTCCCTCCGAGAGAATCTGGTTCGAACGGTCGGAACCGATGTTATCGGTATGACCGACAATACGGATACGTTGGTTAGGACGGATTGCCAGGAACTGGTACAGTTCCGCCAGCGCCGGTTCGGAGGAGTCCAAAATGGTTGTTTTGCCGGTTGCAAAATAGATATTGTGCAAGACGAACGATTTGATTTCCTTAGGTGACATGATAACCCCCTCGTATTCCGTGACATTGAAGATGGTGTCGAGGAAGGGGTAGTAGTTGGTTGCCGTCGCCTCGACGGTATAGAAGGGCACCCGGTCGTCCAATAGGACAGCCAGTGTGGCGTGTACCGAGTCGGAGGTGGTCTGCAGCACACGGCGGTGGTTGCTGTCATACACATTCACATTCGCTGCCACCGTACGGGAATTGAGCGAATCGGTGACGGTGAACGTCAGTCGTGCCTGCGGGTACAACGAGAGGCGAACGGTATCTTCATCCTCCTTATGCTTGAAAACGAGTGTATCGGACGGGAAATAGCCCAGACGCGCCGCTGCTACCCAGTAGTCCCCTACCGGCAGTCCTTTGGAGACACGCGAACGTTTGGTGTCGGTCGCTTTGTAGAGTTTGGGTTTCTTACCGGGTCGTGCGTTGACATTCTGGAGTGTGACGTAAGTGCCAGGCAGCAGTTCCTCTGTTTTGAGATCGTAGGTATAGACGTAGAGAAGCGGCTTGCCATCCTTGATGCGTTTGCGTTTGGCGGCTTTGAGTTTGGCTGCTTTCTTCTTGGCCGCTTTGCGTTTGGCAGCCTCTCTCTTACGCATCTTTATCTCCTTCGCCCGTTCGCGTTTCTGCGCGGGAGTCATCGCATAAAGCGGCTCTCCGAGCAGGGAGAGACAGATGAGTGAGAATATGAGTAATAATGTGTGACGCATTGTTTTTAATTCAACAGGAGGATAGTCGCGGGACTATCCTCCTGTCGTGGTCCCACTTGGGCTTGAACCAAGGACCCCCTGATTATGAGTCAGGTGCTACTAACCAACTGAGCTATAGGACCCTTTCTGTTTATTTGTTTGCTTTCCGCTGATGAACGGTGTAGTTATAGAGTGCGAGGCACTGTTGCTTGGTCACATTCAGTTCCTCCTCTGTCAACTCGGGAACAAGGATCTGCATACCCTCCTTGAGATCGTTCGGGGAAGCGAGCTGATCGGTGTTCGCGCAGTAGATATAGATCCAGCACGTGGAGTTGTCGTAGTACTTACGTGCCAGTTTAGCCAGCGACATACCCTTCTCGATCGTTACCGTCTCACCATTACGCGTTTTGTACTGGTTGATACCCTCTTTTCTTGCGCTCTCGCTCAGAGGAACGGTTGTCAGATCAACATCATCACTCAGTTTCGGAGCACGAACGGCTTTGGAGTTCTCGAACGTTACCGGTTTGGACTCGTCCATGTTACGCTCCTCCGAATCATCGGTGAGTTGGAGTTTCATCAACTCGAAGGTCTCTTTGTCCACGAGGTGGATGGATACGCGGCGGTTCGGGCCGAAGGCCTTGTCGGACTTACGTGCAGCGATCTTACCCATACCGGTTTTGAAGACATGGTCCGTCGGGATATCGTACTCTTGCAAGAGCTCGTCAGCTACGTTCGCCGAACGTTTGTCACCGAGTTCGTAGTTATGTGCCTTGGAACCGGTATTGTCGCAGTAACCGATTACGACAGCGTACAACTCTTCGTCATCCTCCATGGTACTTGCCACTTCGTTGATGGTGGTATGTGCCGTTTCGTCGAGTTTCGCATCGTCGTTCGCAAAGTAAACATTGAAGATGCGACCCGGTTGTTTAGCGGTCTCTTTCTCCGTTTCGCGGATGATGACAGAGTCATGACGAATGATGATAGTGGTATCGTGAACCAAGATCGGCTCGTTCTTGTCGAAGGTGTCATAGCCAACGATGTTACGAACATGGGTCTTGGAGATCGCCATCAGTTTGAATCGCATATTGAGCGTAACATCGAAGATACCGTCGTTGTTCTTAGATGCCAGAGCAGCATTCGTAGAGAAACCGCGGTTGTCGATGTAGTCGTGCATGAAATAGTTGTACTGTGCACGTACGCCGAGTGCGATGATACGGCTGAGGTTGAACTCGACGTTGAGACCGCCCTGGATGAACCAAGCGCCTTTGTAACCGTCCATCGAGAGTGCGCCGGCAGGACTACCGTCGGACCAAGGAGTTGCACCCGTTCTGTAGCTCTCGGTATGACCGCGGGACTCGTCGTTGTACATGATGCTGTTGCGGTACCATGAATAACCTGCACCTACGAGGGGCTGGACATTCACGATCTTGCGCTTCGCCTTGGGGAAGAACAAGTTCACCACATCCATCGACACGTATGCGCCCAACTCGTGCATATAACCGTTGAGCAACTGGTCGGCGTTGTCATAACCGGACTTACCCGTTACATGGTAACGGTCGAACATGTAGTCGATACCTACGCTCCACACCGGAGTGAACGAGTACTCGATACCGAGACCTGCGTTCGGAATCGACACGTTGTGCTTCATCTCGTTGTTAAAGTCACCATCGAACGCATTGAAACCAATGTGCGGGATGATGGACCAGTGTGCAATCTCAGGTGCAATCTGTTCATTCTCCTCCAGTTTGTAGGGGTGAGCACCCTTGATCGTCTCTTGTACTTCCTGCGCCATCATCAGGCCGGAAAAGCACAGCATGGACAGTATAAATAAACCTTTCTTCATACAAAAAAAGAGTTGTTTGTTTCAAAAATTCACAATTCAGGGTGCAAAGGTACAACTTTTTTTTGAAATAACCAAATATTTTAAGAAAAAAATTTATTTTTTAAAGTCAGTATTGCATATATGGAATTTTTTTTGTAATTTTGTAGCGGATTTGAGGGGTTACCGGTTACGGGTTACCGGTTACGGGATAGCAAATATATAAAAATCACTATATTATGGACATTTTAAATCAAATGATTGCGCGTGCGAAAGCGAATCCGCAGCGCATTGTGTTGCCGGAAGGCGATGAACCCCGTACGTTAGAGGCTGCGAACATTCTGTTGAAGGACAAGATTGCGCAGCTTATTTTGATTGGTAACCCGGAGACCATCATGGGTATGGTCAAAGAGAAGGGATACGAGTACATCCACGAAGCAAAGATCGTGGACCCGATCAACGATCCGAAGATGCCGGAATATGCGAAGCTGCTGTTTGAGCTACGTAAGGCAAAGGGCATGACGGAGGAAGAGGCTGCGAAGAAAGCGCAGGACCCGTTGTATCTGGGTTGTTTGATGATCAAGGCCGGCGATGCAGACGGTGAGTTAGCCGGTGCTCGCGGTACGACGGCAGACACGATCCGTCCGGCGTTCCAGATATTGAAGACCAAACCGGGTTGCTCGATCGTGAGCGGTGCGTTCCTTATGTTCACGCCTGCTAAACACCTGGGCGAGAACGGATTCCTGCTGTTTGCAGACTGCGCCGTTAACCCGAATCCCGATGCAAAGCAGTTGGCGGAGATTGCTATCTCGACGGCTGAGACAGCCCGTGCTATTGCCGGAATCGAGCCGCGCGTAGCGATGTTGAGCTTCTCGACGAAGGGCAGTGCTAAGCACGAGTTGGTAGATAAGGTAGCAGAGGCAACCAAGTTGGCGAAGGAGATGGCCCCGGAGTTGGCACTGGACGGTGAGTTGCAGGCTGATGCTGCACTGATCGAGAGCATAGCGAAGACCAAAGCTCCGGGTAGTCCGGTTGCCGGCAAGGCGAACGTGCTCGTGTTCCCGGACCTGCAGGCAGGTAACATCGGTTACAAGCTGGTTGAGCGCTTCAGCGGTGCAGATGCCGTAGGACCGATTCTGCAAGGTATCGCTGCTCCGGTGAATGACCTGAGCCGCGGCTGCAAGGTGCAGGATATTGTGCAGATGGTTGTTATAACCGCTAACCAGGCAATTAAGTAATTGACGATTGGACGATTGACGATTTACGATTGATTGACGATTGTTAGTAATTGACGATTTATTTTTAAACATATGAAGATATTAGTATTGAACTGCGGAAGTAGCAGTATTAAGTATAAGCTCTTTGAGATGGAGAGCAAGGCAGTGATGGCACAAGGCGGCATCGAGAAGATCGGTTTACCGGATTCGTTCCTGCAAGTGAAATTGCCGAACGGTGAGAAGGTGAAATTCGAGAAACCGATGCCGGAACATACCGTAGGTATTGAGTTGATTCTGGAGAAGCTGGTGGACCCGGAGATTGGTTGCATCAAGGACCTGAAGGAGATCAACGCAGTCGGACACCGTGTAGTCCATGGAGGAGAGAAGTTCAACAAGTCGGTGCTGATCACTCCGGAAGTAAAGGAGATGATCATCAAGTGCGTGGAGCTCGCTCCGCTGCACAACCCTGCTAACCTGAAGGGTATTGATGCGATCGAGAAGATTCTGCCGGGCGTACCGCAGGTAGCAGTATTCGACACGGCATTCCATCAGACGATGCCGGACTACGCATACATGTACGCACTGCCGTACGAGTTGTACGAGAAATATGCGATTCGCCGCTACGGTTTCCACGGCACAAGTCACCGCTACGTGAGTGCACGTGTGTGTGAGTTCTTGGGCGTAGATCCAAAGAAACAGAAGATCGTTACCGCTCATATCGGAGGTGGCGGCAGCTGTGCCGCTGTGCTGAACGGCAAGTGTGTGGACACCTCGATGGGTCTGACGCCGGTAGAGGGTCTGGTGATGGGTACCCGCGCCGGTGATCTGGATCTGGGTGCGGCTACGTTCATCATGGACAAGGAGCATCTGAGCACCGCTGAGTTCAATAACCTGGTGAACAAGAAATCCGGTTTGCTGGGCGTGAGCGGTGTATCGAGCGACTGCCGTGATATCGAGGCAGCTATCAATGCAGGTAACAAACGTGCAGATTTGGCACGTAAGATGTTCATCTACCGCGTGATCAAGTACATCGGTGCGTATGCAGCTGCGATGAACGGAATTGATATCCTCGTGTTCACCGCCGGCATCGGAGAGAACGATCCGTATATCCGCGCAGAGGTAATGAAGGGCCTGGCTTATCTGGGTATCGAAGTAGATGACGAAGCGAACAAAGTACGCGGCGAAGAGCGTATCATCAGCAAGAAGGGCAGCAAAGTGACCGTTTGCCTGATTCCGACCGATGAGGAGCTGATGATTGCGAGTGATACGGCTGCGTTAGTATAATTGACGATTGGACGATTGACGATTTTAAGATTATTCTTAGCCCCTACGGGGCACGATTGATTGACGATTGTTAATTATTGACACATTTTACCACAGAAAAACACACAAACATAGAATGAATAACAAACCGATTATTTATCAGCTCTTCCCGCGCTGGTTCACCAATTATAACGAGACGCGCAAGCGTTGCGGAACACGCGAGGAGAACGGATGCGGACGATTTGTGGATATCAACGAGCGTGCACTCAAGTCTATTGTGGACTTGGGTGTCACGCATGTATGGTACACAGGAATCATCCGTCATGCGACTGCACAATACAACCACCCGGCTATCACCAAAGGCTTAGCCGGTTCTCCGTACGCGATCACGGACTACTACGATGTAGATCCGGATCTGGCGAAGAACGAAGCCAAGCGAATGGAGGAGTTCGAGGCCTTGGTCAAACGGACCCATGAGGCAGGTCTGGACGTGCTCATTGATTTTGTACCGAACCATGTGAGCCGCGAATACAAGAGCGTGTGCAAGCCGGCCGGTGTGGAAGATTTAGGCGAGACTGATCATCCCGAGTGGGCATTCTCTCCGCTGAATAATTTTTATTATATCCCGGGGGAAAAGTTCACGATGGACAAGGACCTGCAGGGTTATGAGGAGTTCCCGGCCAAGGTGACGGGTAATGACTGTTTCACAAGTCACCCGGGTGAGAACGATTGGTACGAGACGGTGAAGTTGAACTACGGCGTGTTCTACCAAGGCGGCCGAGAGAAACAGTTTGATCCGATTCCGAACACATGGGTTAAGATGCGCGATATTCTGCTTTTCTGGGCAGGTAAGGGCATTGACGGCGTCCGCGTGGACATGGCCGAGATGGTTCCGGTTGAGTTCTTCGCTTGGGCGATTGCGCAGGTGAAGAAGAAACATAAGAAGTTCATTTTCATCGGTGAATGCTACGATCCGAATCAGTACGATGCTTATCTGGCGGCAGGTTTTGACTACCTGTACGACAAAGTGGGCATGTACGACTACCTGCGCGGTGTGACCAGTAAGGGTTGGCCGGCAGAGGGTATCACGCGGCAGTGGATGCAACACGGCGACGAGCGGTTGAAGCATATGCTCTATTTCCTGGAAAACCACGACGAGCAGCGTCTGGCGAGCGGCTTCTTTTGCGGTGACGGCCGTTGTGCCGAGCCGGCGATGATCGTTGCAGCGACGCTGAACCAATGTCCGGTGATGATCTACTCCGGTCAGGAGTTAGGCGAGCGCGGCATGGATATGGAAGGCTTCTCGGGTATCGACGGTCGTACAACGATCTTCGACTACTGGGGCGTGAAGAGCATGCAGAAATGGACCAACAAGGGTAAGTTCGACGGTGCCAAGATGAGCGATGACCAGCGTGAGTTGCGCGCGTTCTACCAACGTCTGCTGACGTTGGCGCGGGACGACAAGGCGATTCAGAAAGGTCAGATGTACGATATCACGTACGCGCAAGGCGAAGGGTTTGACAAACAGCATCACTATGCGTTCATTCGTCATATCAAAGGCGAGACGCTACTGGTGATCGTCAATTTCCACGACCGTGAGCAACATATCTCTGTGCGTCTGCCGAACGATGCGTTCGTTTATCTGGACATGGAAGGCAAGGCGAATGCGACGGCAACCGACCTGCTGACCGGTGAGAAACAAGCGCTGGCGTTTGTTCCGGACGGCATGGTTGAGGTGACGCTGCAGGCGTGGAAAGGCATGATTTTGAGAATCCGCTGATTCTCAAAATATTGGAGATTTTAGATTTGAGATTTTAGATTTTGGAAACGTTCAAGAACATAATGAAGCTGGTGAGGTGGAGCAATGTGCTGTTCCTCATTGTGCTGGTGTGGGTGATGGAGAAATGGGTAGCGACGCCGATATTGAACCAAGCGCTCTTCGGCGAGCAGCTACCCTGGTATATCCTGACGCTGATCATTGCCGCAACGGCGCTGATTGCGGCCGGCGGGTACGTCGTGAATGACTATTTCGACGTGAAGATCGACCGCATCAACCGTCCGGACGAGGTGATCGTAACAAGATCGATCAGTAAACCTGCCGCGATGCGGTTGAGTTGGATACTGAGCGGTACGGGCATCGTTTGCGGAATCGCGGTTGCGGTGTTGCTGCGCAGCCTGACGCTGGGAATATTGTTTGTGATGGTTCCGGGTCTGCTGTGGTTCTACTCCAGCAGTTACAAACGGCTGTTCATGATTGGTAACCTGACGATTGCGCTGTTAGCCGGCCTGGTTCCGCTGACGGTTGCGATAGCTAATGTGGCGATTCTAAACCTCCGATACGCTGTTGTTATGCCCTACACCACGCTTGGAAACGACCTGTATATCTGGTTAGGCGGTTTTGCGGTGTTTGCGTTCCTACTGACGTGGATACGCGAGATCATCAAGGACATGCAGGACCAGATGGGTGACCGTGAACTGGAGTGCCACTCGATGCCGGTTGTATGGGGTGAGACATGGACGAAGGTGTTTGTGACCGTGCTGATTGTCGGCACGATTGCGCTGATCGGACATGTGTGGTATCATCTGCTGCCGTTCGACATTAGTTGGAGAAGCCTCAGCACACGGTATATTGTATTGGGAATTCTTATTCCTCTGCTGAGTGCCATTTGGTTACTGTGGGCAGCGAAGATTCCGAGCGACTACAAGACCTGCCAGCAAGTGATCAAGTTCACGATGCTGATCGGGATGCTGTACAGTTTCGTTATTATGCGGATGCTCGCATAACGAAAGAGTTAGATAGTTAGGGAATGAGAGGCTTAGAAGAGGCCTCTCATTTTTAATTGCTCGTACACTTTGTGTACGGGGAAACCCATGACGTTGAAGTAAGAGCCGTTCATGGCAGTACAAGCGATGTATCCTATCCATTCCTGCACCCCATAGGCGCCGGCTTTGTCCAGCGGGCGGTATTGGGTGACGTAATGACGGATCTCTTCGTCGAAGAGGTCTTTGAAGGTGACGTCGGTTTTGTCGACTATCGTCTCTAATTGGAGATTGGAGATTGGAGATTGGAGATTGGCGAACGTGACAGCGGTGTAGACCTGATGGGTCTTGCCGCTGAGGAGTCGAAGCATGGTGATTGCCTCGGCTTCGTCATGGGGTTTGCCGAGCATCTGACCGTCCAGCCAGACGATGGTGTCGGCTGTGATGAGCAACTGGTCGGGTTGGAGTTGGGGCGCGTACGCTTGCGCTTTCGCGCGCGATATATAATAAGGAATGTCTCCGGCCTTCAGACCCGCAGGATAGGTCTCATCGGCGTCGATGTTAATCGCCGTAAAAGGCAGGTCGAGACCTGCCATTAATTCGCGTCTGCGGGGACTCTGTGAACCGAGAATGATTTCCATCAGAACAGATCCAGTTGGGTATCTTGGGGTTTCTCGAAGGTCATGGGGACACCCTCTACCTCTATCGAGGTAGTTTGGTCATTGGAGATTGGAGATTGGAGATTTTCTTCCACACCCTCTTTCTCTTCCTGTTCGGGCTCTTCAATGACCGGCTCGGGGGTGATATCTTCGATAGAGGCGACATCGAGTGTGGTGACGCGTTTACCTTTGGCTTTGGCAGATTTTTCGTCGATGAATTCGGACATGAGAATCTCCAATGCAGGTTTGGCCTCATCGGTGAAGTTAATGCGGAAGGTCGCCTCCTCGCGGTCAGACAGCACTTCAATGCGCGAGTCTTTGTCGTCGCCTAAGATGGATTGGATCTTGGCCTGTGCGTCATCAAGTTTGAATCGTTTACCGTAGAAGTACTTGAGTTCGCCGTTCCATTGGATGAGCGACCATACTTTCTCCGGGTCCCACTTCTCTATGCGCAGGATGTTATCATCGAAGTGCGCAGTGAGGTCGTAGGAAGTGGTGTAGTAGGTGCCGTCGTTGTTGATGACGAGGATACGCTCTTCATCGAAGAACTCACCGAGGTAGGTACCATGCTCATCGTAGTTGATACGGAGCACGTCGGCATCGAACCACACTTTGCGTCCGCCGATGGTGGAATGGCCCTTCTCTTTGAGCGTGATGGATTTGACTTCAAATTTGGTGAGCACGTTTCCTCGTGCGGTGCGGGACTTGACTGCCAATTCGGACAGATCCTTGCACACCTCCAGTTTCTTGAGGTGCAGAGCGGGTTTGAGGGTCACTTTGATCACCTCTGCCTCGCCGTTGGGGTTGGCCGTGAAATAGACTATTCTGGAACCCGGTTTACCTTGAGTAAGGTCGTACTCTTTATCTTTCGCCACGCCGGTAACGTTGAAGCGCTTCATGTAATATATGCCCTTCTTGCCGTCACGGTAAACGACGTTGTAGACGGTGCGTTCGTCTCCGCGCTGGAAGACAGCGATGTGAAGGATGTCTGTGCCGACGAAGAGTTTCTCCGCCACTTTCATCACCTTGTACTTACCATCCTTGTGGAAGACGATGATGTCGTCGATATCGGAGCAGTTGAAGAGGAACTCATCTTTCTTGAGTCCGGTTCCGACGAATCCTTCCTCGCGGTTGATGTAGAGTTTCTCGTTGTTCTCCACCACTGCTTTGACGTTGATGGCGCCGAAGTTACGCACCTCGGTACGACGCGGATAGGCCTCGCCGTATTTGGTTTTGAGCATCTCAAACCACGAGATTGTGTAGTCGGTGAGGTGGTTGAGGTTCTTGACACAGGCTTTGATCTTCTTCTCCAGATCCTTCATCAGCTCGTCTGCTTTCTTGGCATCGAACTTGGTGATACGGATCATTCGGATCTCGAACAGTTTCTCGATATCCTCGGTGCGTACCTCGCGGATGAGTTGCGGTTTGAAGGGTGTGAGGGCTTCATCGACAAAGGTGATCAGTTTCTCTTTGTCGGGCGCGTTCTCGTAGCCTTCCTGCTTATAGATGCGGTTCTCGATGAAGATCTTCTCCAGCGAGGTGTAGAAATACTTCTCTTCAAGTTCGGCTTTCTCGATCTCGAGCTCCCATTTGAGCAGGGCTTTGGTGTTATCGGTCGAGAGTTTGAGCAGGTTGCTGACGGAGGTGAAGATCGGTTTTTTGTTCTCTACGACGCAGCAGTTGGGCGAGATATTGATCTCGCAGTCGGTGAAGGCGTAGAGGGCATCGATTGCCTTGTCGGAAGAGGAACCGGGCGCCAGTTGCACGACGATTCGGGCCGTGTCTGCCGTGAAGTCATCGATCTTACGGATCTTGATTTTGCCTTTCTGGTTAGCTTTAAGAATGGTCTCGATGATCTTGGAGGTGGTTGTGCCGAAGGGTATCTCGGTGATGATAAGCGTCTTGTTATCATCGGCTTTCTGGATACGGGCACGGATTTTCACTACCCCACCTCGTTCGCCGTCGTTGTAACGGGTGACATCAATGACGCCCCCTGTCGGGAAGTCCGGGTAGAGTTGGAAGTCCTGATTGCGCAGGTATGCCAGTGCCGCATCGCAGAGTTCGTTGAAGTTATGCGGCAGGATCTTGGAATTGAGTCCGACTGCAATTCCCTCCACTCCTTGTGCCAATAACAAGGGGAACTTAACCGGCAGATGGATCGGTTCGTTTTTACGACCGTCGTAGGACTTCATCCACTCGGTCGTTTTGGCATTGAAGACCGTCTCGAGTGCAAATTTGGAGAGGCGGGCCTCAATATAACGAGGTGCAGCTGCGCCGTCTCCCGTGAGGATATTACCCCAGTTACCCTGGCAGTCAATGAGCAGATCTTTCTGACCGAGCTGGACGAGTGCGTCTCCGATGGACGCATCTCCGTGCGGGTGGTATTGCATCGTCTGACCGACGATGTTCGCCACCTTGTTATACTTGCCGTCATCCACCGTCTTCATGGCATGCAGAATACGGCGTTGGACGGGCTTGAGTCCGTCCTCCACAGCAGGCACAGCACGCTCGAGTATCACATACGACGCATAGTCCAAGAACCAATCTTGGTACATGCCCGTAAGATGATACTTCACAGCATCATTGAAACCACCTTGGGCAGCCATCCGTTAGTCAAGCGCTTTGTTGATAAAGATATACGAAAGGACACCTAATACCTCCAAAACGATGGAAGCAACAAGCAGCGAGTTCTCCGGGAACGCATACTTGTACACCACGAGGAGTACAACACCCAAAAGCAGGACAAATACTCCTAAATACTTCAATAAAGATTTCATAAATAAACGCGTTTTTCAAAATCGGCTGCAAAGTTACAAAAAATTTTGCACATATGCAAGCATAAAATGATTTTTTATCGCTGAAAGCGGTAAATTCCTCCGGGAAGTGAGCGAACGAGGCCTTGGAGTTCGAGCATAAGCATTTCGGAAGCGACTGTTTCGTAGGGCAGATCGGTCTCCATAACGAGGAAATTGATGTTAAGTCCTTCCTCCGCTTCCTGCAGTTTGTCGAGCAGGGTCTGTTGGGTAGGCGAGAGGTCGGCTAACAGTCCGACGAGAGCAGTCTGAACCGGTTGTGCGGTTGCGTTTTTGGTTTTCCACCCCATGAAAGTGATGAGGTCATCCGCACAGGTAATGAGATGCGCTTTATCGGAGCGGATGAGGTTGTTGCAGCCCTGTGAGGAGGCATCCTCAGGCCGTCCGGGGAAGGTGAACAGTTCGCGTGCATAGTCGACGGCCATGTTGGCTGTGACGAGGCTTCCTCCGCGCTCTTTGCTCTCGACGACTACGGTCGCGTCGGAGAGGCCGGCAATGATCCGGTTGCGTTGCAGAAAGTTTTTCGGCAGGGGTTCGACACCGGAAGGGAACTCGGTGAGCAGGCCGCCGTTCATTAAGGAAGAAACAGCCTCTGCGCGGTGTTGGTAGGGGTAGATGCGGTCCAGACCGTGGGCCGGAATGATGAGTGTCGGAACTCCGAATTCGATTGCTGCCCGATGGGCTGCAATGTCGATGCCGTACGCTCCTCCGCTGACGATGGTGAGTTGCTCAAGCCGTTCGTGCAGTTCGCGTACGAGTTTGCGTGTGATCTCTTTGCCGTGCTCGGTAGGACGACGTGTGCCGACGATGCTCACGAAATGTCCTGCGGAGGGTTCGATGTTACCCTTTCCGTACAGGACGAGCGGTTTGTCGGGACACTGACGCAAGCGATAGGGATAGTCATCATCGACCAAGGTCCACACGCGTATGCCGTGCGCATGAATCCACTCCAGTTCTTGTCCTGCCCGCGCCCAACACTCCTTCATTTGGGGTTCGTTGAGATGATGCCACGCTTCCTGTGCCGAGCCGTAATGGTCGACTAAAGCCAACGATTTCCGCAGTCTGTTGCGGAAAAGAAAGGAGAGAGCTATGTCAAATTGGGGATTTGACAATTGGTGATTGGTGATTTAAGATTTTTTGGGTTTGCTTCTCAGTTGACGCCAACTGTAATATAAAAAGGCTATGAGGAGTACTCCGATGATGGCACCGAGGCAGTCGGCATAGACATCTGCCAGTTCACCGGTCCGGGAGACCGTACAGAAATGCTGGAGCAGTTCCATAAGAATGCCGTAGAGGGTAGCGGCGAGGATGACGTGCACGTAGGTACGAATCTGCGTGCGGCGGATCAGGACACAGCCGCCCATCGTCGCAGCTGAGAGCAACGAGTACATCAAGCCATGCAGCACTTTGTCGCTCATGGTGAGTTGCGGTGCAAGGACCGGGTTCTCCCAGAGGCTGAGCACGGCTATTCCTGCCGCCACGAGGACGGCAGGAACAAAGGCCATATAGGATTTTTTAGTTGCGATCGGACAAGTGTATTTTCGTTCCGTAACATAAATCTCCCGCATCACCCAAACCGGGAACGATGTATTTCTTCTCGTTCAGGATGGGGTCAATAGCTGCGCACCAGACGGTGATATCCGGGCTGTCGTTGAGGGACTTGCGCAAGCAGTCAATAGCCTGCGGTGTCGCGATCGTGCAGCAGAGGTGCGTGTGCTTGGGTTTGCCGTGACGAAGGAGTGCGAGGTAGCCTACCTCCATCGACATACCGGTAGCCAGCATCGGATCGGCAATAATGAGCGTTTTGCCATCAATTGCCGGAGCGGCCATGTACTCAGCCACGATCTCGAGTTCACCCTCTTTGTTAACACGGCGGTAGGCACTGAGGAAGGCGTTCTCCGCATTGTCAAACACATTGAGGAAGCCTTGGTGCAGCGGCATGCCGGCTCGCAGGATAGTGGCCAGAACGAGCGGTTCCGCGATCGTGTTGACGGTAGCAGTAGCCAAGGGTGTCTGCACCTCGACCGGCTCGTACGACAAGCTCTTACTCAGTTCGATAGCCATCACTTCGCCGATACGCTCAATGTTACGGCGAAAGCGCATGCTGTCTTTCTGGATGTTGATATCGCGGATCTCGCGCAAGTATTGGTTGAGCACGCTGTTGTGCTCCGATAGATTGATGACTTGCATTCGATGAGTGAATTAGGGAGTTAGGGAATTAGAGAATTAGATGTTATTGCATCGATTTAGCGGCTTTCTGCTCAGCTTTGAGGGTAGCCAGACGCTCTTTGTATTGCGCTTTGAGGGTAGCCAAACGGGTTGCTTTATCCTCTATCTCGCGCATGAAAGCGATAAGGTTGGTTTGGCTATTCTGCAGCACGGACTCGAGGTCGGAGATGGCGCGTGTACGCTCTGCTATCTCGCGCAGTTCGTAGCCCAGTTCTTTCTGCTGCTGCTCAAGCAACTGGCTGTAGTTCTGTTTGTTTGCTTCGTTGAGTGCTTTCTGTTTGGTGAGTGCACGCTGCTGTTTCTCTACGATCTTCTGCATGGATTTGATCTCCGACTCCTCTTTGGCATACAGTTTCTTGAGGGATGCGGACATTTTGGTCGCCTCTTTGATGGCATTCTCCATCTCCTTGGCATGCGCCTGCTCGGACTTCAGCTCTGCTTCCGCCTGTTTGATTTCCTCATTGTTACGCGCCAACTGCTGTGCCACCACATCGAGCGATGCGCGGTACATCGTCGGCTCCGTTTGATACAACGTACGCAGCGAATCCAGTTTCACCTCTGCAATTTGGATGTTAAGCGGAGTCACATGCTGCGCCATCATCACCATACTCATAGCCATAAAGGCCATCACAAATAGTTTTCTCATAACGTTTAATTTAAAAAACGCTGCAAAGATACTACAAAATTTGCATATATGCAAAAAAAAGTGTAACTTTGCAGCGTTTTTATTAATTTGAGTACATGAATATTTACGATGACAGCACGATAGCTTTCGTGACAGCGGCAGCGCAGACTTGTCTGTTGGTTGAGAAAGCGAATGAGTACGAGCGGAAAGAGTGGCGTGAGCAGTTGTTGCGTTTGTTGCCTGTTTTGTACCTCCGTACACGTTTGTTGGAGCCGGACGAGACGGTAATGGAGGAAGAGCCGCAGCGGTTTGTGAGCGAAGAGGACTATAATTTTGTACTGATCGGCATGCGGGAACTGTTGGGTTCGGACGATGCTTATTTGGATGTGTTTGTAGATCAGGGCATTTATACGGATGAGGTACAAACGGCCTATATATCCGAGGGTCTGGCGGACGTTTATCAGGAGTTGAAGGACATGGCCGCGGCTTTTCAGACCGGCGAGCAGGCTATTATGCACGATGCGGTGGTGTTGTGTCGCGAGTCGTTTGATAAAAGTTGGGGCAGAAAAGTATTAGCTGTATTAAGGGCAATCCATGAGATATCAGATACATCATATCAGTAAAGAAGAGTTGCAGCAGTTGCCTGTTCAGGTTTTTGAGGGTCAGGTGATTGTGATAGACCGTCCGGAGCAGGTATCGGAGGCCGTATCGTATCTGCGCAAGAGCAAAGTGCTGGGGGTAGATACGGAGTCGCGTCCGAGTTTTCAGCGGGGGGTACACCATCCTACTGCGTTGGTGCAGATAGCAGATCGTAAGCGTTGTTTCTTGTTCCGTCTCACGCATATCGGCATGCCGCAGGAGTTAGCGGACCTGTTTGCCGACGAGCAGATATGCAAAGTAGGTTTGGCGTTTAAAGATGATATCAACGGTCTTCGCCGCCGTCATGATTTCACGCCGGCTAATTGTGTGGACATACAGAAGTTGGTTCCGCAGTACGGTATTCTGGATCTGAGTCTGCAAAAGCTGTTCGCTATCTGTTTCGGCCGCAAGATTTCCAAGGCGCAACAGTTGACCAATTGGGAGAACAGTCATTTGACTCCCGAGCAGGCGCGTTACGCATCCACGGACGCCTGGGCGACGCTGCTCATCTATGAGGATTTGCTCAAGCACGAGCAGTTGTCGAAAGCAGAGGTGGAAGCACTGATGACGGAGGAGAAAGAGAAGATGATCGAACATCAGCAGCAGGTTCAGGACCAGCGGCTGCGTGAGCAGGGCATTGAGCCGCCTCCTCATCTGACGGCAGAGGAGCGCAAGGCGCATCAGGCAGAGCGGCGTCGTGAGGCGCGCAAACGCAAACGGCAACGTCAGTCAGCACGTAAGAAATCCAAAAAAGAACAATAATTGTATATGAAACGAATCACTTTTTTAATGACTTTATTAGTCATTGCTATTGCCGTATCGGCTGAAGTCAAATATGTTTTTTACTTCATCGGCGACGGCATGGGCTCCAACCAAGTGTTGGGAGCCGAGATGTATCAGTCCGCGTTGATGGGCCGGCCGTTAGGCCGTGTGCAGACACTGATGACGACCTTTCCGTATTCGGGTAGTGCTTCTTCGTACTCAAAGAGCAACGGTATCACGGATTCAGCGGCAGCAGGTACCTGTCTGGCAACGGGCAGTAAGACGACAAACGGCACACTCGGATTGGACGAAGAGGGCAAGGAGTTGACGACGATCGCAGAGGAGCTGAAGCAGAAGGGCTGGGGCGTCGGTATCATGACGACTGTAGCGATCGACCATGCTACGCCGGCTGCGTTCTACGCGCACGTGCCCAACCGCGATGAATATTATAAGGTAGGTATGCAGTTGACCGAAAGCGGTTTTGACTTCTTCGGCGGAGCGGGCTTCCATCACCCGCAGGGCAAGAACGATGACGAGCCGGAGAACCTCTATCGCTTGGCAGAGAAGAATGGTTATACGATCGCACACGGCTACGAGGAAGCCCAAGAAAAGATAAAGGCTGAAAAAATGATTCTTGTTCAGAAAGATGATGATCAGGGTGCACAGCACGGTTCTAACCTACCATATGCGATAGACCGCAAGGAGGGTGATCTGACGCTGGCGCAGATCGTGAGCACGGCTATCCCGTTTCTGAAGGATCGTTATGAGCGGTTCTTTATGATGGTTGAAGGCGGTATGATCGACTACGCCTGTCATGGCGACGATGCCGCAACGGCGTTCGGTGAGGTATGGGACATGGACGAAGCGATGCAGGTGGCCTATAAGTTCTATCTGGAACACCCGGAGGAGACCTTGATTGTAGTCACAGCAGACCATGAGACAGGCGGCTTGGCGCTGGGTAACAGCGACTACACACTTCATCTGGATCTGATCCATAATCAACGGTGCTCGGCATGGGTGTTGAGCGATTTGTTCACCCAGTTGTTCAAGGAGAACAAGAAACCGAGTTGGGAGCAAGTGAAGCAGATCTACCGCGAGCAGTTGGGATTCTGGGAAAAGGTAGAGATCAGTGCAAAGGAAGAGCAGAAGTTGAAAGAGTACTACAAAGCGGCCTGCAACAAGAAAGGCAAAGACACGAAGACGATGTACAAGACTATTAATTCGCTGGGCGAAGCCGGAATTGCGCTGCTGAACGAGAAAGCACATATCGGATGGACCACTCGTGCGCACTCGGCTCACGCGGTGCCTATTTTTAGCATCGGGCCGAACGCGGAGATCTTCTCCGGCTGGCATGACAATACGGAGATCGCACCGATGATTTTGAAGGCGGTGCAGTAAGGGTGAAAGGCTAAAGGTTATAGGCTAATGGATATAAAAATAGGGGCTCCCAAGCGGGGGCCCCTATTTTGTTGGCACGTAGAACCTTTTATTTAACCAAGGTACCTTGTGCGTTGTATGTCTTCTCACCCTTGATGATGAAGAGCTGACCGTTGCGGATCGCCTTCACAGCCGGAGCGTTGGCATCAATGTTGGTGATGTCGACTGTACCGGTCGGAACGACGAAGATGCAGCCAGCATGCCAGCCTTCGCCACCCTGATAGTCAGGACGGAAGTACATGGTCGTTGCACCAGCGTGGTTACCATCTACTACGTAGTTCTCACCCTCATTCGGGAACCAGGTCTTGATTGCGTCGTTCTCAACCTCTACCACCTTGATCTCATCACCAACAGCAAGGTTGATAGTGAGTTGGTACTCGGCATTGTTGTCCGGGTTCTGGGCAAACAGTTTCTCAGCAGAGAGGTCTTCTACGCTCCATGCGTCTACGCCTCCGAACTTACCAACGAGGTAGTAACCGTTGGTGAGGGTATAGACCGGCTCGATATATTCCGGATAGGTGATAGCGAGCGAGTCGTTAGCGAAGAACCAGGTGAAGGTATATTCGCCTTCCTGATCTGCTACGAATACCATGTTCGCATCGTTGTTCTCGGTGATGCCGGCAGCACCCGAGAAGTCACGATGATAACGATAGCCGTTCGAACGCCATTCGCCGTTTACGAAGAACTTGAAGTTATACTCGCCAGCGCCGATGTTGTCTACGGTGAGCGTAGCATAGGACTTGTCATCTGAGAGTGTGAACGGAACCTCTACAGTCCATGCCGGGTCGGTCATCGTACCGAATACGGATACGGTAGGATCCGGAGCCGGAGCTACGTAGAAGTCACCGATGAGTTTGAATACCTCGGGTTGTTCCTCGGCAGCCGGGATATAGATGATGGTCACAGGGCCAGCCTCGTTGAGACGGAAACCGATGCTGCGGTTCTGGTACTCATCCGGAAGTTCGATCAGACCGGCAGCGGTGTCGGTGAGGTGACGGAAGTCACGATGGTTCTCCCAAGTACCGTTGAGCGAGAGTCGCATGATGTAGTCTACACCTGCCTTGAGGTTGAGAACGGTCGTATCGTTGAAGGAAGCGATAGCGTCCGGCGTCCAAGCCTTGTCAGCCGTTGCACCAGCGTCTACTACAAATGCCGAGTCACCGATGAGGTAGTATTTAGCCACCGGAGCGATGTAGAAGTCACCGATGAGTTTAAATACTTCAGGTTGCTCCTCTGCTGCTGCAATGTAAACAACCTTTACTTCGCCAGCCTCTGCGAGACGGAAGCCGATGTTGTGGTCATCGCTAATGTCGAGCAGACCTGCGGTCTTCTCGCTCAACTCGTTGTAACCCTTCACATTGTTCTCACCTTCCCATGTTCCGTTAACGGCAACCTTGAGGATGTAGTCAGTGTCAGCCTCCAGGTTCAGAACGAGGGTGTCGTTCATCGACTTGATAGCTGCCGGGTTCCACTCTTTGTCTTGACCAACGAGTGCAGCATTACCGGTTACGTAGAACTTCGGAGTTTCTACCGGCTCTTCACCAGCAGCACGTTCAACCTTCAAGAGAGTGATAAACAAATTGGTATTACCATAACGACCGAGGAGAAGCGAATCCTGGTCAGAAGCCAGCGTGTAGGTCTGAACGATAGGATCATCAGCTTTGGTACGACCGTTGATCGTCGAAGCGGAATCCGAACGGAACAGACGGGTTGCAGCATCAGCAGCATATACATCTACTTGTGCATACTTAGCATCTGAACTATTGCTAAACACAGCAGCTACACTAAGTACGTCACCAGCCTTGAAGCCGCCATTAGCCGGTTTGATTGCGATGTACTTGCCGTCTGCATATACATACGAGCTAGCGAACTTAATAGCAGGAACATTGTCCGTATTGGTGTGAATCTTCACGTTTTCGAGGGTTACGTTACTTGCGCCAATGATCGTAGTTCCGATTTCACCAGCCCAGTCGTAGATAGCAGTCATCTCCGGTTGCTCGGGTTGCTCTTCATTAGCAGCTACATAGATGCAGCCGTAGTGCCAGCCTTCGCCACCTTGTCCATCAGGACGGAAGTAAACGGTCTTCTCGCCAGCGTGAGCAGCGTCAACGATAAAGTTGTTGTCCATGCCATCCGGATACCAAGCCTTGATCTGGTCTTTCTGAACAGAAACGACTTTGAATTGTTGGTCTGCAGCCAAGGTGATCGTCAGTTGATACTCACCCTCATTGTCCGGGTTTGCAGCGAACAGACGACCTTCGGTCGGCATATATTCCATTGTCCAATCCTGCATATCCAGACCGATCAGATAGTAGCCGTCAGCATAGGTATAGGTAGGCGGTACGAACTCAGGATAGGTGATCGTGAGGGTGTTGGTCTCATAGGTCCAAGTGAAAGTATATTCACCTGCAGCGTCCGCGTCGAGGGTGATATTACCCTGACCTGCTACGATGACAGCGGAGTTGTTCTCACGCGTGAATGCAGCGCCATTAGCGGTCCAGTTGCCCGAACCACCGATACGCATACCGAACTCATAGTCGCCGGCAGCGAGGTTAAGCGTCAGCGAAGCGGTAGCGTTACCTTCCGCAATAGCGAAGTTCTCGGTGTCAGCCCAATTTTGACCACCGAAGTTTCCGTGCATAGCTACGCTCGGGATCACAACAGCCGAACCGGTCTTTTGAGCAACAGCGTTAACAACATTGCCTTCCGGATTGTAAGTAATGGTGAGCGTGTAGACACCACTCTCGGCAATATTCAGCACGTAGTCCTGAGCCGGATATGATACAGCCCAATCGTGATCTTCACAAACCTTGAATTTCAGTTCACCGGAAGGAAGCGTCAGACCGGTCTTCTCCCATTTGTAGAGACCGTCAACCAAGGTCATGTCGTTAGCCGTGTTGGTCGGAGCCCAAGTAGTACCAAAGGCGACATCAGAACTACCGGCTACGGTGTAAGTGTGAGCAGGAGTCTCGCCACCGGAAGATTCACCTGCTGTTTTCACAGTAACCAAGATATCATCTACGCGCACATTGGATGAGCCTGCGGTCATGATTATACTGAAAGTAGCATCAGCTCCATCTGCAACAGTTACATCAAAAGTAATTTGACCTGCAGCAGCCGGTTTAGGAGAAGCGTACTCCGTTGAATAACCGTTACCAGCCAACGACACGGTCAACTTCTGTGCATTTTGCTTGAAAGAAACCGTAATTTCTTTTGCGTTTCCGGAAGGAATACCAGCCACTGTGAACACACCGCCACTCTTTCCTACCAGCAATTCAGGGGTAGTACCTGATGCAAGAGCTGCATCGTAAATCTTAGTGATATTTGTTCCGTTATCAGCACTTGTGTACGTAACAGAACCGCCACCATATACAACGCGACTTCCCTCCAAAGAAGACACGCTTCCACTTGGCACATCATTTGCGGCATAGCCTCCGAAGTTCTCGCTAAAGAGCGTAGTCCCTGCAGGAGCCTGAGCCCACAACACTACACAAAAAAGTGTAGCCATCAATAAAGAAAAGATTTTTCTCATGATTTTTGATTTTAGTTAAACAAAAAGATTAGTTAATAAATGTTTGCAATAAACATGTGTAAGAGAGGGAGCGATCAAACTCCCTCTCCTTATTACATACACGCGCGTGTATTAACGAACGATCGTACCTTGAGCATTGTAACGAACACCATTCTTAATGATGATGAGTTGTCCGTTCTCGATCATCTTAACAACTTGGTTCTCAACAGCGGTGTTGCCGATACCTTCGTTAGTCGGGAAGGTGATAGCCAACGTGTTGGTAGCGAAGGTCCAAGTGAAGATATAGTTACCTGCTACATCAGCAACGAGATGCATGTTGTCCAAGTTGCCGGTCATCTCTGCAGCCGTAGCGTTCTCGCGAGTGAACTCATGCGCATTCGAACGCCAGTCACCACCATTGAGGACAACCTTGAACTCATAGGTCTGTGCTGCCAGGTTGAGTGTGAGGGAAGCAGTTGCTTTGTCCTCAGCAAGAACCATTACATCAGCCGATGCATTCCAGCTGTTCATCGAACCTGCGATCGAAACAACAGGATCAACCTGAGCGTCACCGGTCTTCACTGCTTCTGCAGCTACTACGTTGCCTTCCGGGTTGAAGGTGATGGTGATGGTATAGATACCAGCCTCCGGGATAGCGAGCGAATAGTTCTCTGCCGGATAGCAATTCGTCCAAGCGTGATCCTCACAAACCTTGAACTCAATAGCACCTGCCGGAAGAGTGATCTCAGTCTTCTCAAACTTGTAGGTACCATCTTCCAATTTGGTCATGTCGTTAGCGGTGTTAGTCGGATCCCAAGTAGTACCGAACAAGTCAGCGCTACCACCTGCTACGGTGTAAGTATGCTCGATTGCCGGGCACTCGGTCTCTTCGATCACTACGTCGTAGATCTCGATGATGTCACCTGCGTGAGCGAAACCGAAGTCAAGAACCATGATACCGTTACCGTTCGGAAGACCAGCAGCTGTTTGGTCGAATACGTACTCAACGTTTGCCTCGAGAGCTGCGTCGTTTACGTAAACCATCTCCACATTGTCTTGGTACTTAATGGTTACGTTGTTGATTGCGTTGTTGGATTTGAGCTTGAGCGCTACGCGGTAGCACTTGCCTTCCTCTGCAACCGGTCCATGATACTTAACCTGAGCACGCCATTGACCGTACTTATCTACATTGATATGAACGGTAGCCTTTTGGTTCTCAGCATCCCACTCCAGATAAGACTCGGTCTCAGTGTTCCAAGTGTCACCACTTGCGAACCAAGTCTCCCACGGATTAGCGTTAGCGTCACCCTCTACATAGATGCAGCCAGCATGCCAGCCTTCGCCACCCTGATAGTCCGGACGGAAGAGGATGTCTTTCTCACCTACGTGAGCGAAGTCAACTACATAGTTGCCAGCCTCACCCGGATACCAAGCGCCGAGCTCGTTGTTAGCAACCGCTACAACTTTGAACTCATTGCCCTCAGCGAGGGTATAGTGGAGAATATACTCAGCCTCGTTAGCCGGATTAACAGCGAAGAGATGATCAGCAGTCAGGTTGTGGATATCCCAACCGTTGATGTTACCAATGAGATAGTAACCGTCAACGAGGTCAACGGTCTTCTCTTGAGTTGTGTAGAAGTAAACATTGTTGAGCCAGAAGGTCAGGTTCGACGCATTGTCGATCTTGATCTGGTAAACATTGCTCCAGTTGGTAACACCTTCGAACTCAGAGAGAGCGATGTCGATGCTGTTCCACTTCTGGCCTTCGAGTTGAGCCGTTACGCCCACTTCCGTACCACCGTGGATAGGCACAATACGGATAGAAGCGTCAGCTGCGGTCCATACGTCGAGGTGGAGAGCTTCCATTTCGGAGCAATCCATGCCGGTGAACTCAAGACCGAAGTAACCCATGTTGTTGGTTACATACTTCTTACCAAACTCTTCCTGGGTGTATTGTGTACCAGAACCCCACTCGCCGAAGTTGCAGTCAGCATTGTAGGTGGCGGAATAAGCAGCGTGTACCTGATAGCCTGCATAGGTCGGAGCAGCAGGAGCAGCGTCCGGAGCGTCAAGAACAACAGGCACATCACCAGCAGCCTTGAATGCGAATGCATAGAAATTGAGACCGTTCACCGGATAGCTCAATGCAACAGTACCTGCCTCAACAGGAACCTCTACGTACGGATAAACAGAAACTTCCGTTTCGTTCTCCATAACCTTAATAGCCATAGACTCTTGAATAACCTGGTCGTAGAGTGTATCATCACCTTGCTTGAGAACAAGGTTACGGTCGGTAGCGGAGTTCGAACCGGTACGAACAGCGATGCGAAGAGTTCCTGCCTCAGGAATAGTCAGGGTAATGAAGTTCTTCGTCGAAGTGGACTTACCACCTGATTTGAGGCGGTGCGAGTACATCTTATAATCCGTAGCGGTACCGAAACGGCAATCATTGGCATCAATAGACATCTTGTTGTCCGGGTCAGTAATGGCTACTGTGAAGCCATCTACCGTAAACGAAGCGTCTGCATCAATCTCATCGACAGTAGCAGGTGCACTAAAAGCAATCTCAGCCCACTCGTCAACAATCGGAGCAGCAGGCTCGTATTTGGACCATGCGCCGATGCAACCCGGGTCACCCCAAACTGCGGTTTCAGAGGTGATAGTGAACATATCGTTCTCATCCGTCGGGATCGTGAGGTCAGTTGTCTTTGCACCATAGTCAGCAACGTCACCTTCGCCGTTTACGCGGGTGAAGATACACATATGATAGGTGTTGATGTCGAGTTCGATTGACCAAAGGTCAGCTTCGCCCTCTACCGGAGTCATGCGCTCACCCGGCCAAGCAGCTTTCGGATCACCACCGTCATTCCAAGTATAGCAACCAACAGCAGCGCCGTCAGCCTTCCACCAGTCTTTGTCCATCTTGCAGTAGATGGTCTTCATGAGCGGCTCAACCGGAGCAACAGACGGAACCCAACGCGGGTCACCGATAGGCTGACCGTCATTCATCGTCAGAGCGGGCGAACCTTCGCCAAGCGTGAAGTTACCATTAGCTGCATCCACGAAGAGCGGGTCTACCTGAACACAGTTGGTCTGAGTAACAGAGCTGTGGATACCTGTTCCGCTATCTTTGAGATAATTGAAAGTAATACAGTTGTTAGCGGTTACACCACGCATAGCACGGATACCATCCTGTGCAGTCGGGAGCATAAAGATACAGTTAGAAACGGTACCATTAGCGAGCGTAATTTTAGAAACACAAGAGTAATCCGTATTCATCGGGATTACATTGTAGAACGTACAATGGTCAACGGTCAGGGTAGCGCCGGAAGCACGTACATCCATTACACCTGCCCAGTAACTCTCGGTGTTTGTCGAGATGTTAGCGAAGGTCGAATTGGTTACTTGTACGTTGATCGCATTCGCTGTATTTTCAACGAAGAGAATGCTCTTCATACAATCGTGGATGTAGCAGTTGTTTATAGTTACTGCATCCAATGTATTAGCAGAAGAGCAATAGATAGCACTCTTGTTAAGATTGAAGCCGTAGAGTTCACAACCCTCCATAATAAGACGATTGTTAGCAGATGCATCTGTCGCATAAATGAGATGCTCATACCAAGTAGCGAGTTCAACAAGACGCGAAGCATCGAACTTAATGTTCTCAAATTTAGCGAGAGCGCCGTTAGAAATAGTAATAGGTACCTGTGGTTGGATAAGCACCTCAGCACCCTCAGCAGCCTTTACGGTTACCGCTTTGCCATCAAAAGCGATGTAGTCGCCGTTGGACTCTACGTACGTACCGGCAGCCATAACGATCTCATCTCCATCGGAAGCGCCGTTGAGTGCAAGACGAAGAGCATCGGGAGTTTCATTGGTGATGTTGATCACCGCTGCGTTTGCAGCCAATGTGAATACAAGAGCTGCAAAGAAAGAAAAGATTTTTCTCATGATACTTTGATTTTTTGTTAAACAATAGGGTTAATTAATAAGTTGTTATCAATACATAAAATGTATTTTGTAGTAAGAGAGGGAACAACCACGTTCCCCCTCCTAAGCGTAGTGCTGATTAGCGAACTACTGCACCTTGTGCGTCGTAACGAACACCGTTCTTGATAATGAAGAGTTGTCCGTTCTCAATCACTTTGATAGCTTTCTGCTCAGCAGCAGTGTTGTCAATGTCTGTCGGATAAGGAGCACCCGGAGCCTTTGCGTAAACGAGGTAGCAACCTTGCTTGAGCTCGTGCATCGAAGTCTGCGTGTAATAGGTGTAATTACCGTGAGCGATCACTGTATCCCCTACGTGGATAGTGAGACCATTGTTATCCGTTACCTCGGTTACATTAGCGAACGTGTTAGCGCTAGCATCGTAAGCCGGAACAGTGGTTTTAAAGGTATCTGCTGCCAACGAGTAGCAGTTAAAGAACTCAAACTCGCCCTCTGCACCGTTAGCATCCGCTACGTAGATGTTTACTGAGCCGTATTTAACGAAGTTTTTACCCTTCATTTCCATTCTGGTAACGATACCGCGTACCTCAATCTCGGTGTTATCGGCCAAGCCGGCAGCGATAGCTTCAGCTACTTCGTACTGCGTGATAACCACCGGAGCGGTCTCGGGGTTTACGTTCTTTACGGTGAGGGTGTACTCAACGTTCTGGCAAACGACGGTAACTTCGGTTTCTGCGTCATACAAGAAAGCCGAAACATAGAGCAGCATACCTGCGCCCTGGATAGCGTATTGATCCTCGTCTAGCGAGATAGCACCAAAGTCTGCGCTCGGGAACGTAACATAGATACCCGGCTCGGTGCCGAAGCTCGATTGGATGTTTACAATGCTCGACGGAGCGGGATCGCCGGCACATACTTTGAAGCGGTCGGTGTAAGCTGCATTGCCCGATCCATTACCGAGGAATGCGATCTCATCCCAGTTGCAGTCATCCTCAACGGGAGGAACGTCGCCGGATGCTTCATAAACAACCGTAAAACCTTTTATGATAACTTGACCATTCGTTGCGGCACCAGAGTTTGCTACTACAAACTGAGCGGAAGCAGCGTTTACATTAACCGCCTCATTGCTCGTCATAGCATTTCCGCCAAAATTCAAGACACCCGTGTTCTTAACAGTAAACTCAAAAGCTACTGTTTTAATAGTTGCGTTCGTTGCAGTGACAGTAACCACAGCGCTGTTGGTCTGATAGAGACGCCATTCTGTGCCTGTACCATACACCTTACCATTGTTACCATCGGGATTGACAGAAATGGTAATGTACGAATCCGAAAAGAGGGTAGCCTCTTGAGTACCGTTTACATCATCCGGGAACAAGTCATGAATAGACTTTGTCACTGTTACGTCTGCCATCATGCTGCCTGCAAAGAGGACAGCTGCAAAAATAGAGAAGATTTTTCGCATAGAGAAAAAGTTTTGTTAATAGTAATTAAATTGGTTTGTTATTTTTTGATCGCCCATGTATGGGCCGATATGTTTTTCAAAATCGCCTGCAAAGTTACTACTTTTTTACGACATATGCAAATAAATTTGCAGAATTTTTCATTTTTACTCTGTAAGCGGACATAAACGGGATAAAGACGTAAGGTAATTATCCGTTAATCGGACCGATTATCACCTACTAATAACCTACTAATCACCTACTAATTACCTACTAATATCCTACTAATCTCGTACTATAGGACCGAAAACGAAAGAAGGAACGTTGTGAGGAGGAAGGGAACAACGTTAACGAGGGGGCAAAAGGAAACAGGTTGAAGAACGAGAATACCTTATTTTTTGTGGGCAGCGATGAAGAGTTGGACGGAGTTGAAGAGGTTTTGCCAGATGATATAGGCAGCGGCTCCGAGTGAAGCGAGGGGATCGAGGTAGGTGTTGGCCATCCAGACACCGAGGGAAGTATTTTTCTGTCCGAAGGCTTGTCCTGCGGTGATCGAAGATACACCCGCCATTGTTTTGGGTGCGGCAGCAGGGTTGATGAGCACATCCTGGTAGTCACGTCCTTTGGACGGAGCGGGGAGGTAGTAGCCGATCAGTTTGCCGAGACCGAATTGGAGAAGACAAGCGACGAAAGAGCATGCTAAGAGAATCAGCATGTTGGTGATTTGTGCCTGGTAATTGGATATTACCGTTTCGGTGACGACTGCCGTGAGGACCACAATGGAGGCAACCCAGAGATAGAAGGGAATGACGGCCAGTTTGACCGGTAACACATACTCATTTTTGGTGCGCCATTTATAAACGATTCGGAGTGCCCAAGCGGCGAAGAAAGGTCCGAGCAGAAGGGGTGTTATGTGAGACAAGATGAGCAGGAAAGCAGGCCAGAAAGCTTTTTCCGCCAGCGGGTTGACGAGCGGGAAGAGCGCCGGGACGATGAGCGTGGTTGCAAAATTAGAGAGGAGCGTAAAGGTGGTGAGGTTTTGGATAGATCCTCCCATTTTACCGGCAATGATGGGTGCAGCAGTGGCGGTCGGCATGATGAAACAGAGCATCAGTCCTTGTGCGAGGTACCGGTTCTCGGTAAAGTAATAAACGCCGACATAGGTAGCCAGACTGAAGGCGATTTGGGTAAAGAGGACGACGAAATGCCATTTGTGCAGTCGCAGATCCAGCGGGTTGACCTTGCAGAAAGTAAAGAAGAGCATTCCGAAGATCAGCCAAGGAAGTGTCGGTTTCAACGGGAGAAAACAGCGATACCCGAGTGCTCCGATGAGCATGCCGAGCCAAAGGGCGTTGGAATCGAAGAATTTTCTCATTGACGATTGGATGATTTACGATTTACGATTGATTGACGATTAACGAATGATTGACGATTTATTCGCCCCATTTAGCAACGATGTCATCCATGATGGCGAAAACTTCGGCGACGGTTTCAGCGCGGAGGAGGGCAATGCGGGTCTGTTTGAAGTTATCGAGACCTTTGAAGACGGGTGATGCGGCAAAATGACGACGGGAATGAACGATACCTTTGCGCTCATCGTTTCCACACCAAGCGATCGAGGCCAGGACATGCTCTTTGAGAACAGCTACTTTTTGTTCGAAACTGGTCGGCCTAGGAAACCCAGGAGCACCCGGATTTTCGAGAGCCTCTTTCATTTCGGCAAAGAGCCAGGGGGCGCCAAAGGTTGCGCGACCGATCATGATGGCATCGACACCGTACTTGTCGAAGCACTCGCGTGCCCGTTCGGGTGTTGTGACATCGCCGTTTCCGATGATGGGGATGTGGATGCGGGGACAGTTTTTCACTTCTCCGATGAGTGTCCAATCGGCCTCGCCGCGGTACATCTGAGAGCGTGTACGACCGTGGATAGCCAGTTCCTGAATGCCGCAGTCTTGCAGGCGCTCTGCGAGATCGACGATGAAGGGTGTGCCATCTGCGAGGTACAGGCTGTTATCATCCCAACCGAGGCGTGTTTTGGCGGTGACGGGTGTATGAACGGCGTTGACGACAGCACGGGTGATCTCCAGCATTTTGGGAACATCTTTGAGCAAGCCAGCTCCCGCTCCTTTCCCTGCCACTTTTTTGACCGGGCAGCCGAAATTTATGTCGATGAAATCGGGCTTTGCCGTCTCAACGATGCGTGCGGCCTCTGCCATTGATTCGGGTTCACGACCGTATATCTGGATCGCGACCGGACGCTCCTCATCATGGATGGTGAGTTTGCGTGTTGTGGAGGCTATATCCCGAACGAGCGCGTCTGCGTTGACGAACTCGGTGTAGACACGATCGGCGCCGTAGCGTTTGCACAACATGCGGAAGGCGGGATCTGTCACATCCTCCATGGGAGCCAGATATAATTGACGATTTACCAATTTACGATTTACGATTTATTGACGATTGTTATTAATTGACGATTTATTTGTTTAGCGTCGGATAACTGATTCGATGATGGTTCATGGCGATGAGACGCGAAGTGAAGACGCGGCGGATATCCTCTACATCCTTGAAACTCAGCGGCGTCTCCGAGAACTGGCCATCTGCTATCTGCGTATCTATCATTTGGTTTACGGCCTTTGAGATGGCTTCTTCGGTAAACTCGTTGAGGCTACGTGAGCGGGCTTCGATTGCGTCTGCCATCATGAGGATGGCGCCTTCTTTGGTCGAAGGTTTGGGACCGGGGTAGCGGAACTGTTTGTCGTCCACTTGCTCGTCCGGATGCGCGTTGCAGTAGGTGTTATAGAAATAGCGCACGAGGGATGTGCCGTGATGGGTGGTGATGAAGTTAACAACCACTTCGGGCAGATGGTTCTTACGTGCCAGTTTCTCTCCTTCGGTAACATGTGCCATGATCACTTGTGCGGCATCCCGCGGGTCCATTTTCAGGAGCATATTCTCCACTCCGTTCTGGTTCTCTATGTAGGAGAGCGGATCGACTATCTTACCGATATCATGATAGAGCGCACCGGTACGCACGAGCAGTGCGTTGGCACCAATCGCTTTCGCCGCCTCCGCAGCCAAGTTGGAGACTTGCATGGAGTGTTGGAAAGTGCCCGGTGCTTTCTCTGCCAAGGTATGGAGCAGTTCGGAGTTGATATCCGTCAGTTCGACCAGGGTAATGGACGAGATGAAACGGAACACTTTCTCGAAGGCGTAGATCAGGCCGTAACAACCGACCGTAAAGATGGCGCAGATAGCGAAGTATAGGTACATCCAGGGGGTGACGGCCGTGATCGATCCCATCTGGGCGAAGGTGATAGCGGTGTACGCCAGCGTCTGTGCAAGCAGAATCCATAAGGCTGTTTGTACCAGTTGTGCGCGGCGTGTCATATCGGACAACGAGGAGACGGCTACCATGCCGACCACGATCTGGATGAAGAAGAACTCAACCGGAGCCGGTACGATCACGGAGGCGATCAGGACCGTTGTGAAATGGAGATAAAGGGCGGTGCGCGAGTCAAAGAAGACGCGTGTGAGGATGGGTACCCATGCAAACGGGATGAGGTATACCGACCAGCCCAGATGCAGGATGATACATGTCAATGCGATGACGATGAATATCTGCAGGCAGAAGAAGAGCACCGTCGATGTTTTTTGCATGTAGGTGCGACGGAACACGTACAAGTAGAGCACAAAAAGGCCGAGGAAGAGGAGTACGAGCAGCGATTCTCCGACGATAGACAGGACGCGTTCGGCATTCCCGCGCGATTCTTCCTTGTACGCGCGACTCAAGGACTGCAAACGCTGGTAGTCCCGCTCGGACAGAATCTCACCCTGCTCTACTATTTTCTCCCCTTTCTGCACCAAGCCTTGGGTCGGTGAGAGGGTGGCCAGCAGTTTATCGCGCAATGACTCTGTCCGGGCTGTATCCAGCGTAAGGTTGAGCGCACAGTCGTATCCGAATTTCTTACGCGCAGTCATGGGTGTATAGATTTCCGACAGCGGGTATTTGTTCTGGTTGATAGCGATGCGTGAGTACCCTTCTTTCTGCAGCCACTCCATTGTTTCGAGCGACACCACTTTGACCTCACGTTGCACGCGCGGGATATAATTGAAGGCAGGAGCGAAGGTTGAGAGCAATTGCTCTTGCTCTTTGACCATCTGCTCGTCCGTTTTGTATATCGGGAAGTCGAAATCCGCCGTCAGGGTAGCATATCCCCAGGGTTTACCTACCTCGTAGTGATATCGAAACGAGTTGTTGTATCTCGGAAAAAGCAACACCAGCACAACAGCCAGCACAACGAATGCGCCCATGCGCAAAACGGTATTCAGCACTTTGTCTTTGTCATTTTTCATATTCTTTTCTTTTTAAAGAAGTTCTGCATTAATTCGCGACACTCGGCTTCGAGCACCCCTGCCGTGACGGTTGCTTTGGGGTGGAAGGCGCGAGGCGCGTAGGTCGTGTAGCCGCGTTTGGGATCGGGTGTGCCGTAAACGATTCGGCTTATCTGCGCCCAGCCGATCGCCCCTGCGCACATCGGACAGGGTTCGACGGTGACATAGAGCGTGGCATCGGGAATGTATTTGCCACCTACGGTCTGGGTTGCAGCTGTTATTGCTTGCATCTCTGCATGCGCGGTGACATCGGACAAGGTCTCTGTGAGGTTATGTCCTCGTCCGATGATCTGGTTTTGCGAAACGATCACGCAACCGATGGGTATCTCATTAGCGTCAAGGGCTTTTTCGGCCTCGAGCAAGGCGAGACGCATAAAGCGCTCATCGTCTGATTGACGATTTGACGATTGACGATTTAACGATTTATTGTCCAATTGATTAGATTGACGATCGACCTCTCGACAGAATTGTGCCAATTCCTCGGGATGGGACTCGAAGTGGTTTCCGATGACGACGATGTCAGCTCCGGCCTCGTAGGCGGCGTTCATGGCTTGGGGAGTACGAATTCCGCCACCAACGATGAGCGTACATTTTGTAGCTGCACGTACGGCTTGGATTATTTCCGTTGAAACCGGCACTTTTGCACCACTTCCAGCCTCCAGATAGATTGCCTCTTTACCCATCAGTTCAGCTGCTACACAAGTAGCCACTATCTCGTCTTTTTTGTCCGATGAAATCGGCAAAGTATGGGTCACACGCATGGTAGATGTCTCTACCCCACCGTCTATGAGGATATAGGCCGTTGGAATCGAGCGAATCTGCGATTTTTTGATTGCCTCAGCACTTCGTATCTGCTGCTCGACCAGGTACTCGGGGTTCCGACCGGAGAGAAGGGAGAGAAAGAGGATCGCATCTGCCTCGGGTGTGAACTGCTCCGCGTTTCCGGGGAAGAGAACGATGGGAATTGGAGATTGGAGATTGGAGACTTTAGATTTTAGATTTCGCACAAAATCTGTGGTATCCCCACCGGTGGAACCGCCGACGAAAACGTAGTCGGGGTGCACCTCTTCGGTAAAGGAAAGGCGGGAGAGATCTGCTTTCTCGGGGTCGAGAAGGAGCGCGAGAGCTTTTCTATTTTTATTGACGATTGACAAATTTACGATTTACGATTGATTGACGATTGATTTTAATTGACGATTTACCTCCACTCAAAGGACTCGACCATGCGGATTACATCTGTGCGCAAATAGTCGTATACGGGTGCCAACGAATCGGCGTTCGGCGGGCAGTTACAATAGACGGACGCACGGAAGAAATGGTGCGTTGAATCCGTGACAAAGAACTGACATGAGGAAGCGGTGTTGCCTTCCAAGTCGAACAGTACTCCATAGACGTCTGCTTCGGGATGGGAGTACTCTCTCTCCGGGATGGCATTGGCAAAGGATGCGTTGCGGTACACAAACTCGAGTGCATCATTGGTCAGCTCCCGCAGGTTACGGTTCACGGTTTTGTAGGAGCAGTGGATGGTTGCATCCAGAGCGGGGTAGTAGATGTTGATCCAATAGGGTTCGGTCACATCTTTGCGCGGTCTGACTTCCGCGTTTTGCGACAGATCGAAGGTATAGGGATAGTTCGCGTACTGTGCATCAAACGGCAGGTATGCCGTATCGGGTGTCGTGATACGGTAGTAGCCGTAGGGGCGAGGCGTTGACACATGGTTGCAAGCAACGCATGTTAACAACACCGCCAAATTAAAAATTAAAAATTTAAAATTTAAAATTCTATTTTTTTGCAAAAACTCCATTTTACTCCAAATTACGATGCAAAGGTACTAATTAAAGTTGAAAGTTGAAAGTTGAAAGTTGAAAGAAACGCTTTTTTTTGAACAAAATGTCACTTTTTTTAAAATATTTTCGCGCGCGCTTGCATATATAAAATAAAAGTTGTATATTTGCACGCTTTTTCAAAAATTGAGCATGACAGAAAATCATAAAAACAATTATTGCGTGATCATGGCCGGCGGCATCGGAAGCCGTTTCTGGCCGTTCAGCACAGAGCGTAAGCCGAAGCAGTTCTTGGATTTCTTCGGTACGGGTCGAAGTCTGCTGCAGATGACGGTGGACCGTTTTCGTCCGATTGTTCCGATTGAGAACATGGTGATTGTAACGAATGTGGCATACAAGGAGTTGATTTTGGAGCAGGTTCCGGACATGCAGGAGAGTCAGATTCTGTGCGAGCCGGCGCGGCGTAATACAGCTCCGTGTATCGCGTATGCGGTGAGTGCCATTAAGGCACAAAGCCATCAGCAGTCAGCCATCAGCGTTCAGCCATCTGATATCCGGATTGTGGTAGCAGCGAGTGATCATTTGATTCTGGAGGAGGAGAAGTTCCGTCAGACGATATTGAGGGCGTTTGATTTTGTAGGCAAGAACGAGGCTATCTGCACGTTAGGCATGCAACCTACCCGTCCCGAGACCGGATACGGATATATCCAATTTACGAAGGACAAATGTACGATGTACGAAGGATGTACGAAGGAGGAAAGGACGAAGGAGGACATTTTCCCCGTTAAACAATTCAAGGAGAAGCCGGATTTAGAGACAGCGAAGAAGTACTTGGCGAGCGGAGACTATCTGTGGAACAGCGGTATTTTCGTGTGGAGTCTGAAGACGATTGATGAGGCTATTCGGCGCTATATGCCGGAGATAGCGGACATCTTTGCACAGGGAGAGGGGTTGATAGGAACGGCGAAAGAGCGCGATTTCATCGAGCATAATTTTCCCAAATGCCCGAATATATCCGTTGACTACGGTATTATGGAGAAAGCGGACAATGTCTATGTATTGCCGTCCTGTTTCGGCTGGAGTGACCTGGGTACCTGGGGCAGTCTGTATGAATTGAGCGAGAAGGACGAACAGCAGAATGTGAGTCTGCATAGTACCGCTCATTTCCATGAGGCGCAAGGTAATATTGTAGTGTTAGAGCCAGGCAAGGTGGCGATTGTACAAGGGGTGGATGATATGATCATTGCCGAACAGAGCGGTGCGTTGCTTATCTGCAAGAAAGCGGAGGAGCAGCGGATTAAGCAGTTCGTAGCAGCTATTCAAAACAAATAACAAACTTAATTTACTTAATATTAAATCACAATCATGAGTTATCTGAATTTTGACAAGACAGTGCTTGTTAATCTGGAGCGCTCGCTTCAGAAAGAGATGATTCGGACGAACCGTGCAGGTGTGTACAACTCGACCACGTTGGTAGATTGTAACACGCGTAAGTACCACGGCCAGTTGGTGATGCCGCTACCGCACATCAGCGATGACAACTTCGTGTTGCTCAGTTCGCTGGACGAGACGGTAATCCAGCACGGCGCGGAGTTCAACTTAGGCTTGCACGAGTACGGTGAGAACCATTTCAGTCCGAACGGACACAAGTACATCCGTGAGTTTGACTGCGAGTTGATCTCAAAAACGGTTTATCGCGTAGGAGCGATGGTGTTGGAGAAAGAGCGTATGCTGGTTAGTTTCGAGCCGCGTGTGCTGATTCGCTACACGCTGTTGGAGAGCGGCAGTCCGACGACGTTACGTTTCCGTCCGTTCCTTGCTTTCCGCAGTGTGAACGAGTTGACGCACGAGAACCCGCTGGCTAATGCAGACATGAACGACTGCGAGAATGGTCGTTTCAACCGCATGTACCCGGGTTTCCCGAATCTGTACATGCAGTTCAGCAAGGCGGTTGAGTATCATCACGATCCGCAGTGGTACAAGGACATCGTGTACCGCAAGGAGCGCGAACGCGGTTATGCGTTCAAGGAGGACTTGCTGGTTCCGGGTTACTTTGAGTTGCCGATGAAGAAGGGCGAGAGCGTTATTTTCGCTGCCGGTGTGACCGAGTGCAAGACGAACCAGTTGAAGGCTGTTTGGAAGAAAGAGTTGGAGCGTCGCAATAAACGTCTGGACATGTTCAGCACGTTGAAGAACAGCGCCAGCCAGTTCTACAAACGCGAAGGCGACAAGTGCTATTTGTTGGCCGGTTTCCCATGGTTCCATGCTGATGCAAGAGCTACGTTCTTCAGTGTGGCGAGCTGCACCCTCGACATCGACCGTCCTGAGTACTGGGATGCGATCATGAACAAGACGGCTATTGACGAAGTGCTCAATTTCATGCACGGCCGCGGTAATGAGAACAAGATGACGGGTATGGACGAGCCGGACGTGCTGTTGTGGTTCATTCGCGCTTGTCAGAAGTACGCACATAAGTACACGGTACGGGAAGCAGCCGACCTATACGGTCAGTTGTGTCTGGATATCATCACCTGGTATCGCAAGCAAAATCACCCGCGTGCCAAGTTGCACCAGAACGGTCTGTTGTGGGTAGATGGCACACAGCGTCCTGCTACGTGGATGAGTGCGACCGAGAACGGATGGCCTATTGTGCCACGTACCGGTTATGTGGTTGAGATCAACGCACTGTGGTACAACGCAATGCGTTTCACGGCAGAGATGCTGCGTGAGATGGGTAAAGAGACGAGTGCTGATCTGATGGAATATCAGGCAGAGATCACGAAGGACGCGTTCGTTAAGACGTTCTGGAACGGACTGTATCTGAACGACTACGTAGTGGATAACTACCAGAATCGCGAGGTTCGTCCGAATATGATCTGGGCAGTAGGTCTGCCGTACAGTCCGCTGGATCGCAAACAGCAGAAAGCGGTTGTGGATATCTGTACGAAAGAGTTGCTCACGCCGAAGGGTCTGCGCAGCTTGAGTCCGAAGAGCGGCATGTATCATCCGTACTACGGCACCGATCCGGCAGAGCGCGAGCGTGCGTTGTACAACGGTATCGTTTGGCCGTCCACGATCACTGCTTATTCGCGTGCATACATGAACGTGTACAAGTATAGCGGAACCAGTTTCATGGAGCGTCTGTTGGTCGGCTTTGAGGCCGAGATGGACGAGTTGACGATTGGTACGTTGAGTGAGTTCTACGAGCCGAACCCGCCTTACAGAGGACGCGGTGGTATGAGTAGCGCCCCGAGCGTAGCGGCTGTGATCAGTCTGCTGGATACGCTGAAGAAATATCAAAATGAGGCTAATGGCGAAAGGTTAGAGGCTAATGTTCAAGGAAAGGAGGCACAACAATGAAAGCGTTAATGTTCGGTTGGGAGTTTCCTCCCCATATCTTAGGTGGTTTAGGAACAGCCAGTTACGGTCTGACGCGCGGTATGAGCGAGCAGAAAGACATGGAGATCACGTTCGTTATCCCGAAACCATGGGGCGACGAGGATCAGTCTTTCCTGCGCATCATCGGTGCCAACAGTATCCCGGTTGTTTGGAAAGAGAACAGTTACGACTACGTCAAGCAGCGTATGGAGGGCAAGATGAGCCCCGAAGAGTATTTCCATTTCCGCAACGGTATTCATTACGACTACCGTCGTATCGGGACGGATGATCTGGGCTGCATCGGTTTCTCGGGCCGTTATCCGGATAACCTGATTGAAGAGATCGGTAACTACGAGGCTGTAGCGAGTGTGTTAGCACACAGTTTGGATTTTGATATCATCCACAGCCACGACTGGTTGACTTATCCGGCCGGTGTGTTCGCAAAACAGATCAGCGGTAAGCCGCTCGTTATTCACGTACATGCAACGGACTTTGACAGAAGCCGTGGTAATGTGAACCCGACCGTTTATGCGATTGAGAAACGCGGCATGGACGAGGCGGATCATATCATCTGTGTAAGTAACTTGACGCGTAACACGGTCATTGAGAAATACGGTATTGATCCGCGCAAAGTGAGCACGGTGCACAACGCCGTTGAGCCTTTGGCTCATCCGGAAGAGTTCACCAAGCCGGAGCGCAAGGACAAGTTGGTTACGTTCCTCGGCCGTATCACGATGCAGAAAGGACCGGAGTACTTTGTGGAAGCCGCAGCGCGCGTGCTGAGCAAGACGGACGGTGTTCGTTTCGTGATGGCCGGTAGCGGTGACAAGATGGCGGAGATGATTGATCTCGTAGCCAAACGCGGTATCGCCGATAAGTTCCACTTCCCGGGTTTCATGCGCGGCAAGCAGGTACAGGAGATGCTGGCGATGAGTGACGTGTATATCATGCCGTCCGTGAGTGAGCCGTTCGGTATCAGTCCGTTGGAGGCTATGCAAGTCGGCTGTCCGTCGATCATCAGTCACCAATCCGGTTGTGCAGAGATTCTGCAACACGCTATTAAGACCGACTATTGGGACATTGATGCCATGGCCGATGCAATCTACGCCATTGTCAAGTACCCGGCAATGTACAAGAGTCTGCATGAGCTGGGTATGGAGGAAGTGAATAACATCAAATGGTCCGACGCAGGACTGAAAGTGCGTAGAATATACGATGGTGTGATTAACCATACCTTGTAATTCAAAATTAAAAATTAAGAATTAAAAATTAAGATTATGAAAAATATATGTTTCTGCTTCCAGATGCACAGTCCGTACCGTCTGAAGCGCTATCGTTTCTTCGAAATCGGTCATGATCATTACTACTACGATGACATGGCTACCGAGGAACATGTTAACTGGCTTGTTCAAACCTCCTACATGCCGCTTTGCCAGACCATCAATGACATGATCAAATTGAGCAAAGGCAAATTCCACTGCGCATTGAGTGTAAGTGGAACGATGATTGAGATGTTCGAGCAGTTCAACCCTGAGATGATTGATATCCTCAAGGAGTTAGCAGCTACCAAGTGCGTTGAGTTCCTGGCTACCCCGTACAGTTATTCGCTGGCATCGGAGTACAACGAGAGCGAGATGAAAGAGCAGTTCAAGAAACAGGCTGAGTTGCTGGAGTCGATCTTCGGCGTGAAGGCTACCACGATCTGGAACACCGAGTTGCTGTACACGGATGAGACCGCTTATCAGTTGAACAAGATGGGTTACAAGGTGATGCTCACCGAAGGTGCCAAGCATATCATCAGTTGGAAGACCCCGAATCATCTATATCAGTCGGCCGGTGCACCGAAGATGAAAGTGCTGCTGCGCAACACCAACCTCAGCGACGAGTTGAGTTTCCATTTCTCGGACCCCAATTGGGCTAATTTCCCGATGGATGCGGAGAAATATGCGAACATGTTGCAGTCTCTGCCGGCAGAGGACGAGATCGTCAATATCTGGGTAGGCGCCGAGACGTTCGGTGTTCGTCAGAATGCCGGAACGGGTATCTTCGATTTCCTCAAGGCGCTACCGTACTATGTGTTGGAGCGTGAGATGGGCTTCATGACCCCGGCTGAGGCTGCCAAGAAACTGGCTGCTAACGACGTACTGTCGAGTCCGTATCCGTTGACATGGAGCGGTGAGGCGAAAGACCTGAGCGTTTACGCCGGTAATGACCTGCAGCAAGAGGCTATTCATAAGCTGTTCGCTGTAGCAGAGCGTGTACACCTGTGCCAGGACAAGAGCCTGAAGACCAACTGGCTCCGTCTGCAGGATGTGAACTATCTGCACTACATGAACCACATCGACCAAGGCGAGACGCAGTATGAATCGGCTTACGATGCGTTCATCAACTATATGAACGTGCTGTCTGACTTCCTGCAGACGGTTGAGGAGCAATACCCGACAACGATCGAGAACGAAGAGTTGAACGAGTTGCTCAAGACTATCCGCAACCAGGAGGAGGAGATTCAGCAATTGAACGAGAAGTTGAAAAAAGCGAAGAAAGGCTAATGGCTAAAGGCTAAAGGCTAATGTGTTTTTGAAAAAACGCTTTTTAATAGTATTAGTGCTGTTGGCAGCGACCCTGGTGGCCGCTGCCAAACAGCCGCGTACGCCGACTATTGTGCATACGTGGCAGATGCCGGGTTACACTGCGGTGGCGGATACGGTGGTGTTCACCGACACGGCCACACTCAATTTCCACGACGTCGATGTGCAGCAGTTGTACTCGATGAGCAGTGTGACTAATGGCAACGTGCTGGTTTCTCCTATCGAGAGCCGCATCATCAATGACCGCGTGCGTACGATAGACGACCCGTTTGCATGGAGCTTGGCGCCTTATGTAGTCACGCCTCAGCAGCAACGTTTTTTCAACACCACTACGCCGTATTCGACGGTGGCGTACAAGAAAGGTTTTGTGAGCGCACACGAGGAGAACGACGTGGATTTTCTGTTCACCGGCAACTTGAACAAACGGCTGAACTTAGGAGTGGAGATGGACTACCTCAATTCGATCGGTCACTATGCCAACACAGCCGGAAAGCTGTTCCGCGGATCGGTATGGGGCAGTTACACCGGTGCACATTACAGTATGCATGCAGCGTTCGGATGGAGTAAGCTCAGTTCGTTCGACAACGGAGGTTTACGGGATGTGAGCCAGTTAGGCGGAAGTCTGAGTGCCGAAGACATACCGGTGAAGATGAACGCCATGACCGGCTATCGGTATTTGAGCGGCTACCTGCATAACCAGTATGCCATCTCCACGGAGCGTGAGTATCATGATTCGGTTTATGTGATTGAGGACGGACGGCGAATTAAGAAGGACACGATTAAAGTGGAGTATATCCCGTTGCTGACGTTCAGTCATGTGTTCGAGACCAACAACTCCAACCGGAGGTATATTGAGAAGACGGCGAATCAGGATTTTTATGATACCACGTATTACGACCAGAGCAAGACGCACGATTCGACCGATGTGCTGACTATTCGCAACACGATCGCGGTCACGTTCTGCGAGGCGTATAATACCAAACTCAAGTTCGGTATCACCGCGTTTGCGATGAACGAGTGCCAACGGTTCTTGAACGACACGGTGCCATACGACAGCATCTACGACTACAAATGGACGAACAATACGTATGTCGGAGGTGCGTTGCACAAACACAGCGGTACGCACGTGCACTACAATGTAGAAGGCAAAGTGTGCGTGGTGGGATATAAGATCGGTGAGTTTGACGTGAACGGCCGTTTGGAGACGAAGTTCATGGCCGGTAAGTACCCGTTTATCATTGCTGCGCGCGCTTATGCGAAGAGCGAGAAACCGAGTTGGTACTTGCAGCACTACCGCTCTAACCATATCCGGTGGGAGAACGATTTCAAGTTCACGTACCGTTTCCTGGGAGGAGCAACGGTCGCCTACCCCACCAAATGGGTCAAGTTGAGACTGGACTTCAGTTTCGAGAATCAGACCCGTCCTATTTATTTCTCTGCTTCGGACTGGTGTCCCCGCCAGTACGGAGGCAATGTACAGATCTTGACCGGGGACGCAGGAGTGGACTTGACCACGCCGTGGATTAATTTAGAAAACCGCGCAGTCATTCAGCACTCCACCAACGACAGCGTGTTACCTGTTCCGCTGGTCATTCTACAGCATCGGCTGTACTACCACGGAACCTGGTTCCGGGCGCTGGATGCCCAGATCGGTGTGGATTTACGGTACTTCACCAAGTACCACGCACCGGTTCTCTGTCCGTCCACGGGGCTTTATGCCACGCAGCAGACAGAAACGGTAGGAAACTACCCTTGGATGAACGTATATGCCAATTTCTATGTACGTTCGATCCGCTTGCGCTTCTTTGCGCATTACCAACATGTCAGTTATTGGTTCTTTAAGAACAACACAGGATATTTGACCATGCCCGGCTACCCGACCAACCGAGATGTGTTCCGCGCAGGCCTGGCTTGGCACTTTTATAACTAGGAGTTAGGATTGTATATGATAGTAACACAGAACTTAAACAAGATCATCGTCTATGCCCAAGAGGAGGCAGAGCGTCTGCTCAACAAGACCGTTGAGCCGGAGCATTTGCTGTTGGGTATTCTGCGGTTAGGGGAAGGCACGGCTTATGATTTGCTGTGTCAGACCTCGTTCAAGCCGGAGGAGGCAAAGGCATATCTGGACGAGAGCTTACGTCAAAACCACGCTATGATCGAACCGGTGCAACGCAGTGCGCATGCAGATCGTATCTTACGCATTGCGGAGAGCATCAGCCGCGAGTACAGAGCGGAAGCTGTCGGTTCGGCTCATCTGCTGTTGGCCATCCTGCGCGAGGAGTTGAACATAGCTGCCGCGTATCTGGAAAACACGTGGAATATCAATTACCAGCAGTTGGTAGGCATCTACGGTCAGCCACAGTTCCGCACGGATGCGCCGAGTAACAGCGCACAGCAGATGGGGGATGTGGAAGACGGTAACTGGCAGCCGCAGAAACCGCTGCAGAACAACAAGAAAGCAGCCGGTACGACGACCGCGTTGGACAAGTACGGTCGTGATCTGACCAAGTTGGCTGAGCTCAAACAACTCGATCCGGTAGTGGGACGCGAGACTGAGATAGAACGCGTGGTGCAGATATTAAGTCGACGTAAGAAGAACAACCCCATTTTGATCGGCGAGCCCGGTGTGGGCAAGTCGGCTATTGTGGAAGGGCTGGCGCTGCGTATTCAGGACGACACGACGGGTGCGCTGCACGGCAAACGTATTGTGACACTCGATTTGGCGTCGATGGTAGCCGGTACTACGTACCGCGGTCAGTTTGAAGAGCGCATGAAGAACGTGCTCATGGAGTTGAAGAACCATCCCGAGGTGATCTTGTTCATTGACGAGATCCACACGATCATCGGAGCCGGCAATGCATCGGGTTCGCTCGATGCTGCTAATATCCTCAAGCCGGCGCTGGCCCGCGGTGAGGTGCAGTGCATCGGTGCTACGACCACGGCTGAGTATGCCAAGTCGATTGAGAAAGACGGGGCGCTTGAGCGCCGTTTCCAAAAAGTGCAGGTACGTCCGACGACGACCGAAGAGACCTTGGATATCCTTACGCGCCTCAGCCTTCACTACGCACAGTACCACCATGTGGTGTACACAGCAGAGGTGCTCAAGGCTTGTGTGAGCATGAGTGAGCGATACCTGACCGACCGTGCGTTCCCGGACAAAGCGATTGATGTCATGGACGAGGCCGGTGCCCGCAGCCACGCACGGCAACAGGCGAAGGGCGAATTGGAAGGAGAAGCATACACCATCACCACGGATGATGTAGCCGGCGTCGTGAGTATGATGAGCGGTGTGCCCGTACAACGTGTAGCAACCGCCGAGACCGAACGTCTGCGGACGATGGCGGAAGTGCTCAAGCGTAAGATCATCGGCCAGGACAAAGCGGTAGAGACAGTCGTGCGTGCGATCCAACGCAGCCGGTTGGGATTGAGAGACCCCAAACGACCAATCGGTTCGTTCTTCTTCCTCGGCCAGACCGGTGTGGGTAAGACGTATCTGGCACAGTGTCTGGCAGAAGAGTTGTTCGGTAGCAAGGATGCGATGATCCGGTTCGATATGTCAGAGTATATGGAGAAGCACGCGGTGAGCCTGCTTGTAGGCGCGCCTCCGGGATACGTAGCACATGAGGACGGCGGCAAGTTAACCGAAGCTGTGCGACGCAAGCCCTACTCCATTGTGCTGTTTGACGAGATCGAGAAAGCGCATCCCGATATCTTCAATGTGCTGCTGCAGGTGTTGGACGAAGGCCGTCTGACCGACCGGCAGGGTCATGTAGTGGATTTCAAGAACACGATCATCGTGCTCACCAGTAATGTCGGCACACGTCAGTTACAGGAGTTCGGAGGGGGTGTCGGTTTCGGTTCCGGTGAGATGAGCCGGAAAGAGGTGAACAAGACGCTGCTCAAAGCGCTGCAGAAACAGTTCCCGCCGGAGTTCGTCAACCGTATTGATAATGTAGTGACGTTCGAACCGCTTAGTCGCGAGACCATTAACCAGATCGTGCGTATTGAGATCAGTATGCTGCAACAACGAATGAAGACCCAGGGACACCAACTGAGTGTCACCTCCGAAGTGGTGGGACAGTTGGTGGAGAAGAGTTATGACACCAAGAACGGTGCCCGGCCTGTCAAACGGGCGGTGCAGACGTATCTGGAAGATCCGCTGACGGACATTTTGCTCCGCCGACCCAACCAAAAACGAATCACAATAAAAAACATAAAACAACAAACAGTATGACAGTAGAAATTACAGACGCTAACATCAAGGATGTGATTGCGTCAGGCAAACCGGTAGTCGTTGATTTCTGGGCAGCTTGGTGCGGCCCGTGCAAGATGATGCTTCCGATTTTGGAGGAGCTCTCCAATGAGTATGACGGCAAAGTGGTGGTAGGTAAACTGAATGTAGATGACAACCCGGACACTTGCGAAGAGTACGGTATTATGAACATCCCGACGATGTTGTTCTTCAACAACGGCGAGTTGGTAAACCGTCACGTAGGAGCATGCCGTAAGCAGGATTTGGCACAGCTTTTTGATGTTCTTTTATAAAAAAAGAGCACTAAAAACGCAAAAAAGTACGATTTTATTTGCGTATATCAAAAAAAAGCAGTACCTTTGCGCCCTATTTTGCCTAAGTAGGCACAGTTTTTGTGTGCCTACGCTCCGGGTCCGGTAGCTCAGCTGGATAGAGCAACAGCCTTCTAAGCTGTGGGTCTCGGGTTCGAATCCCGACCGGATCACTCTCAACAAAGTTGAGAATTGACGAATGGACGATTGACGAATGGACGATTGATTGTTCGATTGAATAAAATTGTACAATTGACAAAATCGCCAGATAAATCGTAAATCGTAAATCGTAAAATCGTAAATAAATTTATGCGTCAATTAAAAATTACAAAATCAATCACCAACCGTGAGTCTGCTTCTCTCGACAAGTATCTGCAAGAGATCGGTCGAGAGGATTTGATTTCGGTGGAGGAAGAAGTAGAACTGGCCGGTCGTATCCGAAACGGAGACCGTGCTGCATTAGAGAAACTGACCAAAAGCAACCTACGTTTTGTAGTATCTGTAGCCAAGCAGTATCAGAATCAAGGATTGAGTTTGCCGGATTTGATTAATGAAGGTAACTTAGGTTTGATCAAGGCCGCAGAGAAATTCGATGAGACTCGTGGTTTCAAGTTTATCTCGTACGCAGTATGGTGGATTCGTCAGTCTATTCTTCAGGCATTAGCAGAGCAGAGCCGTATTGTACGTCTGCCGCTGAACCAGGTTGGTTCGCTCAACAAGATCAACAAAGCTTATCAACGTTTCGAGCAGGAACATGAGCGTAAGCCGAGTGCAGAGGAGTTGGCGGAAGAGCTGGATATGCCGGTTGACAAGATTGCTGAGACGCTGAAGATGTCCGGTCGTCACGTGAGTGTCGATGCGCCGTTTGTAGAAGGAGAGGACAATAGTCTGATCGACGTGATGGTCAACGAAGATTCGCCGAATGCGGACCGTGGCCTTATCAACGAGTCGCTCTCTACCGAGATCAGCCGTGCGCTAGCCACACTCACCCCACGTGAGGCGGACATTTTGCGTAAGTTCTTTGGTATCGGCACACCGGAAAAGACGCTGGAAGAGATCGGCGACGAGCTGCATCTCACCCGCGAACGTGTGCGTCAGATCAAAGAGAAAGCAATCAAGAAACTGAACTCCGGTCAACGTAGTCACATACTACAGACTTACCTTGGATGATTGCAATAACTAATGGCTAAAGGCTAAAGGTTATTGGCTAAAGTTATGGCAACGCCTCCTTTTCGGGAGGCGTTTTTTATTGGATATTTGACATTTAATCAAAGAGTGTCGGCTGGTCATTGTCCATCTGTTTGAGGATAGCGCGCATGAGTGTTTCGCGAATCAGTCGGCTGCGGTTCGCCACATCGTACTTGCCGCAAAAACGCTCCAATGCCCGCAGTTCGCTTTCGTTAAGCAAGATGGAGATTCTATGTTCACGCGGCTGTTTTTTCGCCATACAGGATGAGGGTATTAGAAATACAATGCCAGTTTGACACCGGTAGCCACCAGGTCACGGCCGGTGTAGTGCGTATAGGTGGACCTTTCTATGGTGGTGACGGTCGGCATCTGTGCCTGCAGGAACTGCGTATAGAAAACCACCGAGACAGCCGTCTTCTCGTTCAGTTGGCAGCGATATCCCAAATCGACTCCGGCATAGATACCACCCGTATAGTCCTTGCTCAATGCGATCGCGTATCCGAGGGAAGCGCCGAACACAGGTGCATGTTTCTGCTCCATGAAGGGCATGCGGAGTGCTGCTTGTATCGGCATGAAGTTATATTTCTCTCCGCCGAAGAACAATCCGTGGTAGCCCAGACCTCCTCCGATGAACAGATGCCGGTCTCCGATATGATGCGAGCCGACGAGCAGATCGACACTCGCTGCGCCACCCGCCGCCTCGTTGGGTAGTACGGCTGCGCCACCCGCCACTTCGAGTAGGATAGAGGCTTTCTTGGAAGTTTTGATCTCCGTCTCCTCCACAACATCGGTCTGCTCGGCTTCTTCAGCATTGTCCGAAAGGATCTCCGCCACGTCGGTACGCAGATATTGGAATCGCGCCCCCGCTTCATCGCGCACGATCACCACTTCGTCGTTCTGAAAAACGATGGTGCCTTTTACGCGCGCGCCTGTGTGCAGTACTATTGTTTCCGCGTGCGCGTACGCAAGCGAGAGGGAGCAAAGTACTATGATGAGGGCTAACTTTTTCATATCGGGTGCAAAATTACTAAAAAATTTGCACATACGCAAATTTTATTTGTTATTTATGATATTTCGAAGTCTATTTGTGCACGATTAATGTCCGCACGGACTACTTTAACGGTTACAGCGTCGCCTAAGGTATAACTTTTCTTGTTTTCACAAACGAGTCGGTAGTTCTTCTCATCGTACTGCCAGTACTCGCCCGGTTCACCGATTTTGGAGATATGCACCAATCCTTCACAGCGGGACTCGTCCAATTGGACAAACAATCCGAATTCCGTCACACCGCATATGTGTCCGGGGAGTATTTCGCCGATATGGTCATTCATCCACATGGTCTGGAACAGTTTGATCGAATCGCGTTCGGCCTGTGCCGCTTCCTGCTCACATGCCGAACAGTGCTCGCATTTCTCTTCCAACTCTTCGCGGGTAAGCGTTTCTTTCTTGCCGGTGAGGATATACTTCTCTACGAGTCGGTGGACCATCAGATCCGGGTATCGGCGGATAGGCGACGTGAAATGAGTGTAGTGCGAGAACGCCAAGCCGTAGTGTCCGATGTTATAGGTCGAATAGACGGCTTTCGCTTGGGCACGAATAGTGAGCATGTCGATTGCCTGCTGCGACACACGCTTGCCCATCTTGCGTTTAAACGCCTGTAATTCATCCAGTTTGTCCGCATTCGGCAGGTCATGCACACGATAGACAAACGGGCGTCCCGAACCGACTGCTTTGGCGACAGTACGATTTGCAAGCAGCATAAACTCCTCAATCAGATGGTGTGCTTCGTTGGACTGCTCAAAGTATATTTCCGTCGGGTGTCCGTGTTCGTCCAAGCGGAACCGCATCTCTTCCTGTTCGATGGTGAGTGCTCCGTTGGCAATGCGTTCTGCGCGCAGTTTGGCAGCCAGGGCATTGAGGGTCGGAATGATCTCGTTCAGCGTCGGTTCAGACTCCGACTTACCCCCGATCCGATTCTCTCTCGATTCTGTGTCGTAAGTCTGATTTGCCTCAATGACGGCCTGCGCCTCGTCATAGTTGAGGCGGGCATTGGAGCGAATGACGGTGCGGCATATTTTATATTTGAGTACGCGCGCGTCTGCGTCCATCGTGAACACGACGGACATACAGAGTTTGTCCTCGTTGGGTCGCAGCGAGCACTTGTCGTTACACAGTTCTTCGGGCAGCATCGGCAGCACGCGATCTACCAGATACACAGACGTTCCACGTTTGTAGGCATCGTCGTCAACCTTGGTATTCGGCCGCACATAGAAAGAGACATCGGCTATGTGGACACCGATTTGATACGTCTCCGGTAACCGCTCAAAAGAAATCGCATCGTCGAAGTCCTTCGCGTCTGCCGGATCGATGGTAAACGTGAAAACATCGCGCATGTCGCGCCTGCGGAGAATTTCGCTCTGTTCGATAATAGACATTGTTATTTTCGTATTTGACTGCAAATTTACTACAAATTTTGCACATACGCAAATTTATGGGCATTTTTTTGCACATTTATTGATTTGCGACAATTAGTGTTCTAAACTGACAGATGAGATAAACAAATTCAATAATCAGAGGTAATTTTTACGAAAAATCTTGCACAATTAAAAAAAAAGTAGTAATTTTGCAGCGCTTTTTTGCGGTCAGTTCGCATCAAAGCACAGAAAACAAGAGATAAAGTATTAAAATATATTATATTACCTATGAAAGTAAAAGTAAGTAATGTGAATCAGCCGGCATGGAAAGAGTGCAACGTACACGCAACTCTTCCTGCAGAACTGAGCAAACTGCAAGAAATTGCGTACAACGTATGGTGGAGCTGGAATGCGGGAGCAAAAGACCTGTTCCGCTACATCGACAACGATGCATGGCATCGTGCAGAGTCTAACCCTGTGGTATTGCTGAATATCATCAGTTACGACCGCATGGTAGAGCTGACGAAAGACACTAAGTTCATGAAGCAGTTGGACAAAGTGTACAGCGAGTTCCGCGCATACATGGAGACTCCGAAAGACAAGAAGAAACCGACGATCGCTTATTTCTCGATGGAGTACGGTCTGACGCATGTGCTGAAGATTTACTCGGGTGGTCTGGGTATTCTTGCCGGCGACTATATCAAAGAGGCATCGGATTGCAACATCGATATGACCGCCATCGGTTTCCTCTATCGTTACGGCTATTTCACACAGACTCTCAGTCCGGAAGGACAACAGATTGCTAACTATGAGGCGCAGAACTTCAGCAACCTGCCTATCACGCAGGTGAAAGAGAAGGACGGCAGCAACATGGTGGTTGAGGTTCCGTATCCGGGCCGCACCGTGAAGGCATATCTGTGGAAAGTAGCAGTTGGTCGTATGGACCTCTACCTGCTCGACACGGACAATGAGCTCAACAGCGAGTGGGATCGTCAGATCACGCACCAGCTTTACGGTGGCGATTGGGAGAACCGTATCAAACAGGAGATCTTGCTGGGTATCGGTGGTATGCTGGCACTCAAGAAGTTAGGCATCAAGAAAGATGTATATCACTGCAACGAGGGTCACGCAGCTCTGATGGGTCTGCAGCGCCTCGTGGATTTGGTTCAGGAAGAGGGTCTGACCTTCAACCAAGCCAAGGAAGTGGTACGCGCAAGCGGTTTGTACACCTGCCACACTCCGGTGCCTGCAGGACACGACTATTTCGAAGAGGGCTTGTTCTACAAGTATATGAGCGAGTACGCTCCGAAGTTGGGCATCGAGTGGCATGACCTGATCGGCATGGGCCGCGTCAATCCGGACGACAACACGGAGAAATTCTCGATGAGCGTTTTCGCGCTGAACACGTGCCAGGAGGCCAACGGCGTGAGCTGGCTGCACGGCGAGGTGTCGAAGAAGATGTTCAGCCCCGTATGGCCCGGTTATTTCCCGGAGGAGCTGCATGTGGACTATGTGACCAACGGCGTTCATATGCCGACCTGGGCTGCTCACGAGTGGAAAGATATCTACGCCAAATATCTGCCGAAAGAGTGGATGAGCGACCAATCGAACCTCGAGATGTGGAAGCCGTATAACGACATTCCCGACGAGGTAATATGGAACACCCGCATGAGCTTGAAGCGCAAGATGATGGACTATATCAAGGAGAAATTCCGTGAGGACTGGATGAAGACTCAGGGTGATCCGGCTCGTATCGTCCGCGCGCTGAACGAGATGAACCCGAACAACCTGATCATCGGTTTCGGTCGCCGTTTCGCTACGTACAAACGTGCTCACCTGCTCTTCACCGACCTGGAGCGTCTGGATAAGTTGGTAAACAACCCGAACTATCCGGTTCAGTTCCTGTTCACCGGTAAGGCTCACCCGGCAGATGGCGGAGGCCAGGGTTTGATCAAACGTATCATTGAGATCAGCCGTATGCCGCAGTTCCTGGGTAAGATCATCTTCCTCGAGAACTACGATATGCGTTTGGCGAAGCGCCTCATCTCCGGTGTGGATATCTGGTTGAACACCCCGACTCGTCCGTTGGAGGCTTCCGGTACATCCGGTGAGAAGGCCCAGATGAACGGCGTACTCAACTTCTCCGTCAAGGACGGTTGGTGGTACGAGGGTTATGTAGAGGGCGCAGGCTGGGCTCTGACCGAGCACCGCACCTACGAGAACCAGGCACACCAGGATCAGCTCGACGCTGCGACCATCTATCAAATGCTCGAGAACGAGATCATCCCGTTGTACTATGCAAAGAACTCGAAAGGCTACAGCCCTGAGTGGATTCAATACATCAAGAACTCGGTAACAAAGATCACTCCGCGTTTCACCATGAAGCGTATGATGGACGACTATTTCGATAAGTTCTACTACAAACTGGCTAAACGTCACAACCTGCTGCTCGCTGACAACTACAAAGTTGCGAAGGAGATTGCAGCATGGAAAGAGAACATGGTCGCACATTGGGATGAGATCGAAGTACTCAACAAGACCATCTCGAAGGATCTGAGCAACCTCACCGTAGGTGACAAGGTTAAAATCGCTGTTGAGTTGGATACTCACGGTTTGAACGATAAGGGTCTCGGCGTTGAACTCGTTGCAGTTCGCACCTCCACTCACAACAACGACAAGCTCTACGAAGTAGAGCCGCTCAAGTTGGTTAAATCGGAAGGTAGCCACTTGTTCTTCGAGAACACGTATCAGGTGGACTATGCCGGTGGTATGAAATTCTGTCTGCGTATGTATCCGCAGAACGAGTTACTGCCCCACCGCATGGACTTCTGCTACGTTCGTTGGCTCTAATCAATACGGCCTGCAGCAATGCAGGCTGTATTTTTTTTGCACTTTTTTTGCAAAATATTTGCGTATATCAAAAAAAAGCAGTAATTTTGCAGCCCATTTCGCGTTATGCCTCTGGCGATTGCATTAGATGGGTTACGGGTTACCGGTTACCGGTTACGGGACTCACTCGAATAGTAGTATATGCCTAACGCGCAGTATTGATCCATAAATAAAGAAAAGAGAATGGATTTGATTAAAGTAGCTGAGCAAGCATTTGCCGGCGAGAAGAAAGAGTTCCCTGCATTCAAGGCAGGTGATCAGATTACGGTAGGATACCGTATTAAAGAGGGTAACAAAGAGCGTGTACAGGAGTTCCGCGGTGATGTCATCTGCATCCACGGTAGCGGTGACAAGAAACGCTTCACAGTTCGTAAGATGAGCGGCAACGTTGGTGTAGAGCGTATCTTCCCGATGGACAGCCCCTTCATCGAGAGCATCACAGTGAACAAGTACGGTAAAGTACGTCGTTCTAAACTGTATTACCTCCGCGAGCGTACGGGTAAGAAAGCCCGCATTCAAGAGCGCCGCGTTAAGTAAAGCTCAAACAAACAGGGGTTCCGAAAGGTTCCCCTTTTGTTTTATGTTTCAATTAGAGAGCCCATATCAACCGACAGGAGACCAGCCGCAAGCTATCAAAGCGCTGGTCGAAGGTGTGCAAGCCGGCGCGGAAGCGCAGGTGTTGCTCGGCGTGACGGGAAGCGGTAAGACGTTTACGGTAGCGAATGTCATTCAGCAGCTCAACCGCCCTACCCTCATTATGAGTCATAACAAGACGCTGGCGGCGCAGTTGTACTCGGAGATGAAGGCGTTCTTTCCACATAACGCAGTAGAGTATTTCGTGAGTTACTACGACTACTACCAGCCGGAAGCGTATATTCCTGCCACGGACACGTATATTGACAAGGACCTGAGTATCAACGAAGAGATTGACCGACTGCGGTTGAGCGCTGTAGCGGCGTTGCTGAGCGGACGAAAGGATGTGATCATTGTCTCTTCGGTCAGTTGTATCTATGGTTTGGGGTCCCCGCAGGACTTCACGGCAAACGTGGTAGAGTTGAAGCGGGGCGAGGTCATCCCGATGGACACCTTATTAAAACAACTCGTGGGCGCGCAGTACGTGCGTAATGATATTGAACTCGCGCGCGGGCGTTTCCGCGTCAAAGGAGACACGATTGATATCGCTCTTGCCTACGCCGACTACCTGGTGCGCATTGAGTTCTTCGGCAACGAGATCGATGCTATCCTTACTGTCGATCCCATCAGCGGACAAGTATTGGAAGAGTTTGAGCACTATAACCTCAGCCCAGCTACTATCTTCCTGACGAGTGCAGAACGCATCGCCACAGCCAAGGAGCAGATACAAGCCGACCTGGCCAAGCAGATTCGTTATTTTACCGAAATAGGCGAAGAGCTCTACGCCAAGCGGATTGAAGAGCGCGTGAAGTACGATCTGGAGATGCTGGACGAACTCGGTTATTGCACCGGTGTGGAGAACTACAGCCGCTATTTTGACGGTCGTGAACCCGGTACTCCGCCGTACTGTCTGCTCGACTATTTCCCGAAAGACATGCTCCTTGTTATTGATGAGAGTCACGTCACCGTACCGCAGATTCGCGGAATGTACGGAGGGGATAAGGCAAGAAAAGATAACTTGGTGACCTATGGTTTCCGTTTGCCTGCCGCACGCGATAACCGACCGCTTAAGTTCGATGAGTTCGAACAGAAAACGGGTCAGACGATCTATGTATCGGCCACGCCGGACGAGTATGAGTTGAACCGGAGCGAAGGTATCGTCATCGATCAGTTGATTCGTCCGACCGGACTGCTCGACCCCGAGATCGAAGTGCGTCCGACCAAAGACCAGGTGGACGATCTGATGGACGAGATCAAGTTCCGCATCCACCGCAACGAGCGTTGTTTGGTCACCACACTCACCAAGCGCATGGCGGAAGAGTTGGACGAGTACTTGCGTAAGTACCGCATTAAGTCCGCCTATATCCATTCGGACATAGACACGATCGAGCGCGTTAAGATCATGGAGGACTTGCGGCGTGGCGAGTACGATGTGCTGGTGGGCGTCAACCTGCTGCGTGAGGGATTGGACTTGCCCGAAGTATCGTTGGTAGCTATCCTGGATGCCGATAAGACCGGTTTCTTGCGCGACCAGCGCAGTCTGACGCAGACCGTAGGACGAGCCGCGCGACACGTGCACGGCAAAGCGGTGCTATACGGTGACAAGATCACTCCGGCTATGCAGGCTACGATTGACGAGACCAATCGCCGTCGCCGTATTCAGATGCGCTACAACGAAGAGCACGGCATCACACCGACGCCCATCAAAAAGGAGATCACCACCTCTGCTCTCGCAGGGCTCTATAAAGATCCGGAAGAAGAGAAACGCAAACTCACCGACTCGATCAAGGCCGGTTGGAAGAACGCCGAGTGGCAACGTATGGATGCCGCGAAACTGGAGAAAGCGATTGATGCCAAGCGCAAAGCGATGCTGGCAGCCGCCAAGGCGACCGATTTTGAGACGGCAGCTTTCTTACGGGATGAGATGTTGGAGATGCAGAACAGACTGCAAGCCATTCAAGGCTAATACAGCGCTTGGTACACTTTCTCGAAGAACGTAGCGCAGGCTAACATGTGGCTTCCCTCCTGCCCGAAGTTATATTCCACATTCGTCATCAGCTGCGAGGTAAACTCGTACGCCAATTGCGCGCTATTGAGGAACGGCACCATATCGTCTTCCGTACTATGAAACAGATACAGCGGTGCCTTCGGTTTCCAGCCTACAATGGAGTTCCGCTTCAGCGCTGCATAGAGCAACGAGGTCGGATACTGGTCTTTATCGAAGATCAGCGGCTTGAGCAGCACATCTATGTGCGGGTCTAAGCGTTCATTCACTTCAAACAGCGTCCATTTCTTCGACTCAATGAGGTCCTGACATTTCTCCATTAGCACCGGTTGGAAATAGTCCCCGCGCCTGAGCGGCAGGTTCTCTCCATACGCCATACCAATGATGAGCATCGGAAGCGAACAGGGAATACTCGTTTTGGGCTGACTGACATAGAAATCATACGTTCGCGCCAAGTTATACGGTCCCGCTCCGGCAAACACACGGCGAATGGGGAACCGCTCCGCGTACTCTTCCTCCAGTTTCTTCTGCATCGCGAGTGTCACAGCCGCACCTTGCGAATAGCCTACCAATACGATCTCTTTTGGAAACAGATAGCCCCGTGAAGCAATATACGGCATTGCCGCTTTAAGCAGGTCGATAGACGATGTGACGGCGCTGTCCAATTGCAGATACGGATGCGGCAGATTGGACGAGATACCATACCCCACATAATCCGGCATGATAACAATATAGTCCTTCGTTGCAAAAATACCCTCGATACTGTGCGCCTGACTCGGTGCCTCCTTGTTCGAACAAATGGTATAGTGATTCGCGACAATGATGTTCTTGATTTTTTTACGCGGCGGAAGGAATATTTTTCCCGACAACACAACCCGCTCCCCGTTCGGAGCGACCGATGTGTAACGCACCGGCACCTCTTCCGTGGAGGCGTAGAGCGTTTTAAGGAACAGGTCACTGCCCTTGTCCGCTTTGCGGTTCGACTGATAATTGGCCATTCGGCTCACCAGTGTACCGTCCCGCAACGCGGCACGAAGCATGCTCCAGAACAGGTCTGCATTCACATTCTCCGACACAAACCGGTTGTTAATCTCCGATTTGACACGGTTGAAATTGTCCTTTGCTACATGCAAAAGCGTCTCACCGAGTGTCCGGCGAACTTTCCATCCCTCGGTATAGATACGACTGTACGCATCCAGATTGACGTATGTGAATGCTTTTTTCATCGTGAACGAATCGAATATTACAACGCTTCCGGAACAAGCGCAACTATCAAGTTGGCAAACATGACCGCATAAAAACCGGCGGTCTCAAACCAGAATAGCGGATAAATACGCAACGTACGGGTCAAAGTACCCGTCAGCATCATTACCAAGATGAAGATGATCAGTATATAGCTGATTTTCAATCCTACGGTTAGGAACCACAACACCGTGAAGAATCCTGCCATAATGGCCACCGTGTAGTGGAAATAAATACGGAAATCCGATTTCTTATACCGGCACGACACGCCGACTAACGCCAAACAGATCGCTGCCAGCAAAGGCATAAACGCAAAGTTGGCACGCCAGTCCGGCAGACGATACGTGAAATAGACCTGCATAGGAAGAGCCGTTGTACTCATGGTGTACAACATAGCAGGAAACAGCCTCCCCGACCCGCGGTACTTGCGGTCAAAGTGGTAATACGTATTCGACAAATTGTTCGGAATACAGAAATTTACCACTACCGCCACCTCATATGCCGTGAAGACAATGATATCTACGACTGAGATAATTGCTAAAGCTGTTGATAGTGTCATAATACCCACTTAGTCAAAAATCGTGCAAAGATACAACATTTATTTCATATAAGCAAGGAAAAAATGCAAAATTAGATAAAACGTTTGTTTTATTTGCATATATAAAAAAAAAGTCGTAACTTTGCACGCTAATTTGCACAAATATGCTTTTGAATATACTAAAATCCAAAATCCACCGCGTGGCAGTAACCGAGGCGAACCTCGAGTATATCGGCTCTATCACCATTGACGAAGCCCTCATGGAGGCTGCGGATATTTATGCCGGTGAACGGGTACAAGTGGTGGACAACACCAACGGTGCACGGCTGGAGACCTATGTCATCCCCGGCAAGCGAAACAGCGGCTGTATCTGCATTAACGGAGCGGCGGCCCACTTGGTCAACGTAGGAGACACTGTCATCATCATGGCCTATGCGCTCATGACTCCGGAGGAAGCCAAGGGTTTCAAACCGGCGATCGTTTTTCCAGTAAACAACAAACTGGTCGACTAAGCTTTTGGTCACCCGTCAACTAAAACTAATATGGCATTTTTCGAACTGCACTCAAAGGCTCAAAGTGTCGGCCCGCGTGCCGGAGTGATTCACACGGATCATGGAGATATCCTCACGCCTATTTTTATGCCGGTCGGTACAGTCGGCACGGTGAAGGGTGTGCAACGATGCGAACTGGAGAACGACATCAAGGCGCAGATTATTCTTGGCAACACCTACCACCTCTATCTGCGTCCCGGCACGGATATTTTACACCGAGCAGGAGGCCTGCATCGTTTCGAAGGATGGACGCGGCCTATATTGACTGACTCCGGTGGTTTTCAGGTCTTTTCACTAACCGACATCCGCAAGATGACGGAGGAAGGTGTACGGTTTAGTAGTCATATCGACGGCCGCAAACTGCTTTTCACGCCCGAGAGCGTTATGGACATCGAGCGCGAGATAGGAGCCGACATCATGATGGCATTCGACGAGTGCTGTCCGGGCACGGCAGATAAGAAATACGCCAAGGACTCCATGGACCGCACCCACCGTTGGCTCAACCGTTGTATTGAGCGTTTTGACAGCACAGAGAATCAGTACGGTTATCAACAACATCTGTTTCCAATTGCACAGGGGTGCACCTACACCGATTTGCGTCAGGACGCCTGCAAACATCTGCGAGACTTGGACCGTGACGGCTATGCGATTGGCGGACTCGCCGTAGGCGAACCCACCGAAGTGATGTACGACATGATCGAAGTGTGCAACGATATTCTTCCCACCGACAAACCGCGTTACCTCATGGGCGTCGGCACGCCGTGGAACATTCTCGAGGCAATTGAACGAGGCGTGGATATGTTCGACTGCGTCATGCCTACTCGTAACGGACGTAACGGTATGATTTTCACATGGCAAGGTGTAATGAACCTGCGCAACAAGAAATGGGAGGACGACTTTACGGAACTCGATCCGACCGGCTGCTCGTACGTCGACCATGCTTACACTCGTGCTTATGCACGCCACCTCGTCCACGCCCAAGAGATGCTTGGATTGGAGATCCTCTCTATCCATAATTTGGCGTTCTATCTGGATCTCGTCACACAAGCCAGACAGCACATACTCGCCGGAGACTTCAGCACCTGGAAAGCCTCCGTGATGCCGCAAATCACCGCAAGGCTATAATTAAGAATTAAAAATTAAGAATTAAGAATAAGCGTGAAGCGCTTGGACTATTACATCATCAAGAAATTCTTGGGCACGTTTTTCTTTTCCATCGTGCTCATTTTGTCTATCGCCATCGTGTTTGACCTCACGGAGAAAATGGACGATTTCTTTGAGAATCAAGTTCCTCTGCGCGAGATCATCTTCGATTATTACCTGCCTTTCATCCCGTACTACATGAACATGTTCAGTTCGCTGTTCATTTTCATCTCCGTTATTTTCTTTACTTCCAAACTGGCAGGCAATTCCGAGATCATCGCCATGCAGGCCTCAGGCATGAGTTACCACCGTCTGATGGTGCCGTACTTCATCTCCGCTACTATTCTGTTCAGTTTAGGTATGGTGCTTGGCGGATGGGTTATTCCCCGCACCTCCGAACGCATGCTGCACTTCACCGACCAGTATGTGGATCATTTCACATCCGACCATGCACGTAACATCCAAATGGAGGTAGAACCGGGCACGATCCTGTATATCGAATCGTTCCAACGCCGTTCGTCCATCGGCTACCGCTGCTCCATCGAGAAGTTCGACGGCAAGACGCTAATCGAGCGTATCACCGCTGACCGTATCTATTACGACTCGCTGGAATTGTGGCACTTAGACAACTACACACGCCGGCAGTTTGATGCCATGCGCGAGGTATTAGACCGGGGTAAACGGCTCGACTTCACAATGCCTATCATCCCGGATGAGATGTTCATCTCCGCCCAGCAGGCACACCAAATGACCACGCCTGAACTAAGGCACTATATGGAGCGTCAACGCCAACGCGGCAGCGGAAACGTCAAAGCGTTTGAGGTGGAGTACCATAAACGCTGGGCGTCACCTCTCGGTGCGTTTATCATGACGCTGCTTGGCGTCACTATGTCCAGCCGAAAAGTGCGAGGAGGTATGGGTAAGAACTTGGGAATCGGCATTGTGCTCACAGCAGGATACATCCTATTTTCTACCGTATCCACCACATTCTCTGTCAACAACGTGATGTCACCATTTATGGCAGCATGGCTTCCGAACTTCATTTTCCTCGCCATCTCCATTCCGCTTTACATCCGCGCAAGCAAATAAAAAAGGGTACGCAGTGCGCACCCCGACAAAATTGTACCTTAAATAGTTACTTTGCTCTCATCTGAGCTCTACACGACGAGTAACTGTTTCGCCGTTTACCTTGGCGTAGAGACGGTACGTGCCCGGCTCCAATTCAAACTCAGCGAATTTTCCACGCTCTTTCTTCAGCAGTTTACCCTGCATGGTGTAGATTCGTGCTTCCTCCATCTGAGTGGATGCTACCACCAGTGTATTTTCGCGGAAGCGAACAGTGAAATTATCATTGCTTTTTGCGGCATCCGCGAAGGTAACTCCTGTTAACAATGTGACTACTGCCACCAAACTAACTAATACCTTTTTCATTTCTTTTCCTTTCTTTAAAAGATCGTTTTCAGATTTGTTCTACCTCTTGTCGGATAGACTTTTCTCAAATCCGATGCAAAAGTACTGCTTATTTTTGAGTCAACCAAATATTTTCAAGAAAAAGCGATAAATTTCTACAAAATGACGAGTTCGGTTTACAAAATATTATTTTATCACGTCATTTGCTTACAATTTGCTACTTGCAGTTTACAAACTCAAGTTGACAAATAAAAAAAACGTGCGCGCGCGCTTGCACATATGGTTTTTTTTTTGTAATTTTGTGCCCGATTTTAATTGGCATATTGTGGCCATCAAAATATAGATTATGCAGAATATACGAAATATTGCAATTATTGCACACGTTGACCACGGCAAAACAACGCTTGTGGACAAAATGCTGTACACTGCCCATCTGTTCCGTGACAACGAGAACAAGGGTGAACTGATTTTGGACAACAACGACTTGGAGCGCGAGCGTGGTATCACCATTCTTGCCAAGAACGTTGCTATCGATTACAAGGGTACCAAAATCAACATTATTGACACTCCGGGGCACGCTGACTTCGGAGGAGAGGTAGAGCGCGTGCTCAACATGGCAGACGGTGTGTTGCTGCTGGTTGATGCCTTCGAGGGGGCGATGCCGCAGACACGCTTCGTGCTGCAGAAAGCCCTGGAGTTGGGTCTGAAGCCCATCGTGGTGATCAATAAAGTGGACAAACTCAACTGCCGTCCGGACGAGGTTCAGGAAGAGGTGTTCGACCTGATGTGTAACCTCAACGCAACCGACGATCAGCTTGATTTTCAGACACTCTACGGTTCGGCTAAGCAAGGATGGATGTCCACCGACTGGCGCAAGCCGACAACCGACCTCACCGACCTGATGGATGCCATCATTGAGTACATCCCGGCACCGGAAGAGAACCCCGGTACGCCGCAGATGCTCGTCACCTCGCTGGACTACAACTCCTACGTCGGACGTATCGCCATCGGTCGCGTACACCGCGGTGAGTTCAAAGACGGGCAGGCTGTCACTCTTGCCAAGAAAGACGGTACGATGATCAAGACCAAGATCAAAGAATTGCATACGTTCAGTGGTATGGGGCACGTGAAGACCGATGTAGTCAAGAACGGAGACATCTGTGCCATGATCGGTATTGACGGATTCGAAATCGGCGACACGATCTGTGATGCCGAGAACCCCGAACCGCTCAAGCCGATCGCTATTGACGAGCCGACCATGTCCATGACCTTCTGTATCAATGACAGCCCGTTCTTCGGACAGGACGGTAAGTTCGTCACTTCGCGTCACATCCAAGACCGACTCAACAAAGAGTTGGAGAAGAACCTGGCGCTGCGCGTTGAGAAAGGAGCCGAAGAGTCCAGTTGGCGCGTTTATGGCCGCGGTGTGCTGCACTTGTCCGTGCTCATTGAAACCATGCGTCGCGAAGGGTACGAACTGCAAGTGGGACAGCCGCAGGTCATCATCAAAGAGATCAACGGTGTCAAGTGTGAACCGGTGGAGAGCCTGACGGTCAACACGCCGGAAGAGTGCAGCGGTAAGATTATTGAGTTCGTCTCCACCCACAAGGGCGAGATGACCAAGATGGAGATGGTCAACGACCGTGTACACCTCGAGTTCACCATTCCGTCCCGCGGTATCCTGGGTATGCGCACCTACGTCATGAACGTATCTGCCGGTGAGGCTATCATGGCGCACCGTTTCCTGGAGTACCAGCCGTGGAAAGGTGAAATCGCCAAGCGCAACAACGGCTCACTCATCGCCATGGAGGCAGGAACAGCTTACGCGTACGCACTTGACAAACTGCAAGATAGAGGAAAATTCTTCATTGACCCGCAAGAGGAAGTGTATGCCGGACAGGTAGTCGGAGAAAACGCCAAAGAGGGCGACATCGTCATCAACGTCACCAAATCCAAGAAACTGACAAACATGCGTTCCAAATCAGCAGATGACAAAGCCGTATTACCACCGCCCGTACGTATGTCGCTCGAGGAAGCACTCGAGTACATCAAAGAGGACGAGTACGTGGAAGTCACTCCGCACGCCATGCGTATTCGCAAAATCATTCTTGATGAACTGGAGCGCAAACGCGCCGGACGCGCTTAATTAAAAATTACGAATTAAAAATTAAAAATTATAGCATAATGAAAATTGAACAATCTGAATTGAAAGACCTGCAAGCAGTCGTATCTTTGACCATTGAACCGGCTGACTATCAGGAGGAAGTTGCAAAGCAACTCAAACAAGTGCGCCAGAAAGCACAGATGCCGGGTTTCCGTCCGGGTATGGTACCTGCCGGTTTGGTAAAGAAAATGTACGGCAAGGGCATCCTCGCTGACGTGCTCAACAAACTCGTAGGTGAGAACCTCCAGAAACATATCGAGGATAACAAGTTGAATATCCTCGGCGACCCGATGCCCAACGACGAGTTGACCAAGAACATCGACCTCGACCACGAGGACACATTCACCTTCGCTTTCGACATCGCAGTAGCACCGGAGTTCGATGCCAAACTGAATGGTAAGAACAAACTGCCGGAGTACACCATCGAGGCTACCGAAGAGATGATCAACAAGCAGATCGAGGCGTACACCAACCGTTTCGGTGAGTACACCCCGGAAGACAAGGAGAAAGGTATCAAGGCAGAGGTTAAACCGTGCGCAGTAGATGCTGAGCTCTTCGCTAAAGTGTATGGACCGGACGCTCCGAAGGACGAGGCCGGTTTCCGCGCTAAGATAAAAGAAGATATCGAGCGCAGCCTAGCCGAAGAGACCAAATACCGCTTCGGTGTGGATGTGAAAGCAGCTATCCTCAAGAAAATGGAGAAAGTAGTTTTCCCGGAGGACTTCCTCAAACGCTGGGTACTCGCCACCAACGAGAAAATGACCCAAGAGGAGCTCGACAAGGACTTCCCGAAGATGCTCGAGGAACTCAAATGGCACCTGGCAAAAGACCAGTTGATGAAAGAGTATAACATCAACGTAGAGAAAGAGGAAGTAGAAGAGTTCGCCAAACGCATTGCTAAAATGCAGTTCATGCAGTACGGTCTGATGAACGTAGAGGACGAGATGCTCGCCAACTACGCACAGGAGATGCTCAAGCAGGAGAACCAACTCCGCGGCATCGTAGAGCGCCTGGTCGAGGACAAGATTAACGAAGCCATCAAAGGCATCGCTAAAATCGAGCCCAAGACCATCTCGCAGGAAGATTTCGACAAACTGTTTCAATAAGAATGACACACATCCATTTTATAGCTATTGGCGGCGCAGCGATGCATAACTTGGCACTCGCTGTCGCCTCCAAGGCAGGATACAAAGTGACGGGCTCGGATGATGAAATATTCGAGCCTGCTTTGTCTCACCTGCGTGATGCCGGACTGCTGCCTGATGAGATCGGATGGCACCCGGAGCGTATCACCCCCGACATCGATGCCATCATCTTGGGCATGCACGCTCGCGAGGACAATCCCGAACTGGTCCGCGCACGTGAGTTGGGCATCAAGATATACTCCTTCCCCGAATACCTCTATGAGCAGACCAAGGATAAGATCCGTATCGTTGTAGGCGGCTCGCACGGTAAGACGACCACGACCTCCATGATCCTCTATGTACTGAACCGCCTCGGCATCGAAGCCGACTACATGGTCGGTGCGCAAATAGAGGGATTCGAGCGCATGGTTCGCCTCTCCGACACCGCCAAGTACGCAGTCTTCGAGGGAGACGAGTACCTCACTTCACCGCTCGACCTGCGGTCGAAGTTCCTCTGGTACCACCCGCACGTAGCTATTCTGACCGGAATCGCATGGGATCACATCAACGTCTTCCCTACCTTCCCGCAGTACGTGGACACCTTCCGTCAGTTCGTGGACAGTTTCGAACCCGACGGTTCGTTCATCTATTACAAAGGAGATGAGAACCTGCGCAACATCGCTGAGCACGCACGCAAGGATATCACCTGTATCCCGTATGACGCTTACGAAGGAAACGTGGAGATGCAGGTGTTCGGTCGTCATAACATGCAGAACCTGCAAGCCGCGATGCTCGCTTGTCACTGTATCGGTGTGGCACCGGACGATTTCTATCGTGAGATAAGCACGTTCACCGGTGCCTCCAATCGTTTGGAGAAGATTTGTGAAACGGATACATCCGTGGCCTACAAGGACTTTGCGCACTCCCCCTCCAAACTCAAAGCCACCGTCAACGCCGTGCGCGAACGCTATCCGGACAAGAAACTGATTGCCTGCATGGAGCTCCATACGTTCTCGAGCCTGATGGCGGATTTCCTGCCGCAATACAAGGATTGTATGAAGGAAGCAGATATGGCATACGTCTATTTTAACCCCAAGGTCATTGAGCACAAACAACTCACTCCGATCACAAAAGAAGAGGTGCGTGATGCCTTTGGCACGAAAAATGTAGAGGTATTTACAGAGTCCGAAGCACTGCAAGAACGTCTCAAGAGCCTCAATTACGATAACACGGCACTGCTCATGATGTCCAGCGGCACTTTCGACGGAATTAACGTAAAAGAATTTGCAAAAGAACTGTTACATGGATAAACAACAACGACGCGACTATCTCTATATGCGCATGGCGCGCACATGGGCTGAGAACAGTTACTGCGTACGCCGCAAGGTAGGTGCGCTGCTCGTCAAGGATCAGATGATCATCTCCGACGGTTACAACGGTACTCCGTCCGGTTTTGAGAACATATGTGAAGACGAGAACAACGTCTCCAAACCCTATGTATTGCATGCCGAAGCGAATGCGCTGACTAAGGTGGCACGATCCAACAACTCTTCCGACGGAGCCACACTCTATGTCACCGCCTCTCCTTGCCTTGAGTGCTCCAAACTCATTATCCAATCGGGCATCAAGCGCGTGGTTTATGGCGAAGAGTACCGTATCATAGACGGTGTGGAGCTGCTCAAACGAGCCGGCATACAAGTGGAGTTTCTCAATGACAAGAATAATGACTGAATAGTATGAAAAAGTACATCTTTCCGACATTAACCGTCTTAGGTGTTGCGCTGGGTATTATCCTTGGAATGGCACTCAGCCAACAGGCGAACGCACAACGCATCACGTATCAGAACGGACAATGGCATTTTGAGCAATCGAAAGTAGACCGGTTGTTGCAGTTGATGGAATCAGCTTATGTTGATGATCTGGACATAGATAGTATCACCGATGAGGCGATGACCGAACTGGTGCACAAACTGGATCCACACAGCGCTTATATACCCAAAGAGGACCTGGAGATGGTCAACTCCGAATTGGCCGGTTCGTTCTCCGGCATCGGTGTGCAGTTTACCATTCAACAGGACACTGTGCGCATCGTAGCCGTCATCCCGGGCGGACCGAGTGAAGGAGTAGGCGTGCTGGCCGGTGATAAGATCGTCTCCGTGGACGACTCGACATTTGTCGGAAAGAAAATGAACAACGAGAAGGTCATGAAGACCCTCCGCGGTCCGAAAGACACACAGGTCAAACTCGGTATCCTGCGTGCCGGTGTCAAAGAGCCGCTCTCGTTCACCATCACGCGCGGTGACATCCCCGTCACTTCCGTGGATGCCAAGTTCATCATCGTGTCCAAAGGACAGAAAATAGGCTTTATTCGTGTCAACAAGTTCAGCGAAACCACATACCAGGAGTTCCTCTCCGCCTTGGCAGAACTGCAGTTCAAGGGTGCTACGCGCTACATCATCGACTTGCGCGAGAACTCCGGCGGTTACATGGAGCAAGCCATCCGCATGAGCAACGAGTTCCTCCAACGCGGCGAGATGATCGTCTATTCGCAGGGCAAAGCCTACCCGCGTTACGAAGCCAAAGCAGACGGAACCGGACGGTTCAAGGATGTCAAACTGGTTGTGCTCATTGATAACTTCTCCGCTTCTGCCAGTGAGATCTTCGCCGGCGCTATGCAGGACAACGACCGTGCTACCATCATTGGCCGCCGTTCGTTTGGTAAGGGACTTGTGCAACAGCAGATGCCGTTTGAGGACGGTAGCGCTGTACGACTGACCGTGGCACGGTACTACACGCCTTCGGGACGCTGCATTCAGAAACCCTACACGCTCGGCGACCAGGAAGACTACGAGCGCGAATTGATGGATCGCTATGAGCACGGAGAGTTCTACTCCGCTGATTCGATCCATTTTGCCGACACGACCACGTACCGCACCAAAGCCGGGCGCATCGTGCATGGTGGCGGTGGTATCATGCCGGACGTGTTCGTCGGACGTGACACGACTCTCAACACACCGTGGTATAACATCTGCGTCAACCTGGCCTACACCTACCAGTTCGCGTACAAGTACACCGATGAGCACCGCAAAGAGTTGGCGCGATTCGAAGATTGGCAGGAGCTGGAGAAATACTTGCTCAAGCAGGACATCATTCCGCAATTCGTAGCGTTCGCCAAAGAGAAAGGCGTGGAGCCGAACCAAGAGCAGATCGCCAAATCACGTCCGCTGATGACACGACTGCTCAATGCGTACATCGTCCGTAATATCTTGGGCGACGAAGGGTTCTTCCCGCTGTTCGAACGAGACGACGAGATAACGAAGAAAGCCGTTGAGATCCTCTCCAAATAACAAATCAGGCAGCCCATCGGGTTGCCTGATTTTTCATTCGCCTCTAACCTTTCGCCTCTTACAGTGCTTTGAGCGCTGCCAGCACGAAGCGGTAGAACTTCTGCACGGTAGCGATGTTCACGCGCTCATCCGGGCTGTGCGGGTGCTCGATCGTCGGACCGAAGGAGATCATCTCCATGCCCTCGTACTTACTGCCGATGATACCGCACTCCAGGCCGGCATGAATGGTCACAATACGCGGCTCGGTACCGAACTCCTTCATGTAGGTCTCACGCATCGTCTTCAACAAACCGCTCTTAAAATTCGGTTTCCATCCCGGGTAAGCGCCGTCAAAACGCACCTCTGCACCGGCCAGTGCAAAAGCGGACTGGATCACAGATGCCAATTCCTCTTTGCGGCTCTCGACGCTTGAGCGGGTCAGACAGATGGCCTTAATCTGTACGCGGCCTTCTTCCTGCGGTGTGGTCTCAATGATCGCCAGGTTGTTACTGGTCTCCACGATGTCCGGCATCTCCGGGATCACACGATAGACTCCGTGCGGACAGAGTGTGATGGCATGAATCAGGAAATCCTGTACATCCTCCGGCATCTCTTTTTTCGGGCACTCAACCTCTTCTGCCGTGAAGTGCAGATCGGTCTCCACGCCGTCGTACTCACGCAGCCACAAGTCCTCATAACGGTCCACGAGGTCCTGCAGGTCCTGGTAACTCTCCTCCGGGATCGTGATCACAGCCGAAGCCTCACGCGGGATCGCATTACGCATGTTACCGCCTTCTACGCATGCCAGACGTGCCTCGTAATTGGCTACCGCGTCCTTCAGGAAACGGAACAACAACTTGATTGCATTCGCACGCTGCAGGTGGATGTCACAGCCCGAGTGACCGCCTTTACAGCCTTTCACCGTCACTTTCAGCGCGATGTCGCCCTCTTCGGTCTCCACCGGTTCGTAGGTGAACGTGGACTCTACATCGACACCACCGGCACAGCCTACGTACAACTCGCCTTCGGTCTCCGAATCCAGGTTCAGCAGATACTTACCTTTCAGCCAGCCGCCTTTCAGGTCATTGGCTCCGTACATACCTGTCTCTTCATCGATCGTGAAGAACGCCTCCAAAGGCGGATGAACCGCATTCTTGTCTGCCAGGATTGCCATAGCCGTCGCTACACCGATGCCGTTGTCAGCACCCAGCGTCGTGCCGTCAGCCGTCACCCACTCTCCATTATCCTCTATATAGGCCTCAATGGCATCTTTCTCAAAATCAAACACTTTATCGCTGTTCTTCTGCGGCACCATGTCCATGTGACCTTGCAGGATCACACCCGGATGGTTCTCATAGCCGGCGCTGGCAGGCTTGCGAATCAGCACATTGCCGATCTCGTCTTGCAGCGTCTCCAAACCAAGGCTCTTGCCGTAACTAACCAGGAAGTCTGCGATCTCTTTACGTTTACCGCTCGGACGCGGAATTTGCGTAAGGCTGTAGAAACTGTTCCACAAACCTTTGGGTTCTAAGTTTTTCATATCTTGTTCAATTGTCAATTATCCATTAGTCTATCGTCACCTCTCCGCAGAGGTCTTTGGTGAGCAGTTCGCGTACGCGGTCTGTGTCGTCGGGGTGTTCGCCGAGCAGGAGCATCATCTTGGTCAGCAACGCTTCGGTGGTAATGTCGTAGCCCGAGAGCACGCCGGCTTTCATCAGGTTGAGCGACACGGCATACAAACCCATCTCCACCGAACCGGTGTTACACTGTGTCTTGTTGACGATGAGGATACCTTTGTCCACAGCCGCTTTGAGTTCGCGATACAGCCATTTGTCGGTCGGTGCATTACCGGCGCCAAAGGTCTCGAGCACCACACCTTTTAATCCGCGTGTGCGTAACAGCGCGCGCACGACGGGCTGCTGAATACCGGGGAACAGTTTGAGCACCGCCACGTTGCAGTCGAAGGACGTGTGGAGCAGGAGCGGAGCGTTCAGGTCACTGTAGTGTACCAGATGCGGCTGGTAGGTGATGTGCACACCCGCTTTCGCGAGCGCGGGGTAGTTATAGGAATTGAACGCGGAGAAATGCTCGGCGTTGCGCTTCGTTGTACGATTGGCACGGAACAGACGGTCCTCAAAATAGATGGTCACTTCGGGTACGATGGCGTTGCCGTCCTCGTCTTTGGCAGTCGCGATCTCGATGGCTGTCAGCAGGTTTTCCTTGGCATCACTGCGCAACACACCTACCGGTAACTGACTACCGGTGAACACGACCGGCTTTGCCAGATTCTCCAGCATGAACGACAGCGCCGAGCCCGAATAGGACATGGTGTCCGTACCGTGCAGGATCACAAAACCGTCGTACTCCTCATAGCGGTCATACACCATCTGCGCCATCAGCGCCCAACTCTTCGGATCCACATCCGACGAGTCCAGCAGCGGGTCGAACGCCTGGATATCCACTTGTATATCACCACCCACCAATTCCGGCATATAGGACTTGAACGTCTCTATGTCTGCCGGAACCAAGGCACGCGATTTTTTGTCGCGTACCATTGTAATGGTACCACCTGTCGAAATCAAAAGTACTTTGCTCATATGGATCCTCTTTCTGACACCTTTGCAGCCGCAAAGGTACTGCTTTTTTTTGACATATGCAAGAAAACGGGTATTTTTCCGTAATTTTTTAAATTTATTTGCACATGTCAAAAAAAAGTATTAAATTTGCAGCCGTATTTATTACAACGGTTGGTAAACCATGAAAAGAAAACGCTCTTTCTCGGGAATTTGGGTTGTTCTGGTCGCCGCTTTGGCGCTGGAAGCCATCTCCTGTCTTATGTATTTCAGCAGCCGCGCCGCTATTCGTCACGAAGCGGAGCAACGCGCCAAAACAGAGCTGCGTAAAGCGGATCTGGAGATAGAGGTGCATGCGATCGAGATGGAGACAGCGGCCAAGACCTTAGCTGCCATGGTGGAGAAACATCTGGAGTATCCGGATGCGGCTTATGCCTCTACGCGGCTGGCTATCAGTGCGCTGCGACAGAACACGAGCATGGCCGTCGCTTTCGTGCCCGATTATTATCCCGAAAAAGGCTATTTCTACGAAGTATGCAGCAGCCGTATCTCGAAGGATAGTATCTTTACGCGTCAGATAGGCAGTGCCGAGCACGACTACACCCGGATGGAGTGGTATCAAAACGGGTTTGTGCATGACAGCTGCTGGTGGTGCGAGCCGTATCTGGACAATGCGGGAGCACGGACGTATGTAGTGAGCTGTTCCTGTCCCGTCTATGACCGCGACAGTAACGTGGTGGCCGTGGTGTGCATTGACATGTCACTGGACTATCTGCAAGGACTGTCGGAGTTTCTGCAGGTCTATGCCAACAGTTATTACTCCATTCAGTCCAGCACGGGACAGAACATCGTCTCGGCTCCCGACACTGCAGCCGGTCGTAAATACAACATCTTTGAGCGGGAGATAGCCGCTACAGGATGGCATATTGAGATCATTATTCCCGAAGAGGAACTGTTCCGCGACCTTAACCATATAGGACGCATCGTCGGTGTGCTGATGTTACTGGGTTTGGCACTGCTCATTCTCATCGTCTGGTATGCCGGCCGCAGCAACCGACAACTCATCCGCTCCACCGAGCAGAACGAGCGTATGGAGAGCGAACTCAATATCGCCCGTAATATCCAAATGGCGATGCTACCCACCCGGTTCCCGCCTTTCCCGGATTTCCCGAACCTGAATGCCTACGGCATGGTGCTCCCTGCCAAAGAGGTAGGCGGTGACCTGTTTGATTTCTATATCCGCGAGAACAAACTGTTCTTCTGTATCGGCGACGTGAGCGGAAAAGGCGTACCGGCAGCCCTCGTCATGGCAGTGACCCATTCCCTGTTCCGCAGTTGCACGTCGTATATGGACAGCCCCGCGCAGATTGTGACACTGATGAACGACTCACAGGCAGGAGAGGCAAACAACCAGAACATGTTCGTCACCCTATTCCTCGGTATCTTGGATCTGCGCACCGGTGAACTATGTTACTGCAATGCCGGACATGATGCGCCCATCCTACTCGCTGCCTCCTGCCGTCCGTTGCCGGCGAAGCCGAACCTACCGTTAGGCGTATTGGCCGGTTTTACCTACGAAGAGCAACAAGCACAACTGGCAGTCGGCGACACCCTGTTCCTCTACACCGACGGTCTGACTGAGGCGGAGAACAGCGCGCACGAGTTATACGGAGAAAAGCGGATGAACGAGTGCCTGGAGAAGAACAGACAACTGATGCCGGGCGAACTAGTAGCCGCTATGCAAAAATCTGTCGCCGCCTTCGTCGGCGATGCGCAGCAGAGCGATGACCTGACCATGTTCGCCGTTCGGATGCTGAACCCGTCCCCGACTGCCGGGCATACGTCAACGGACTCCAGCACCCATTTCACACTCGTCATGCGCAATGATATCAAGCAGATACCGACCTTGGCGGAATGGATCGACACCCTCGGACTACCACAGGACCTGAACATGCCGATTAATCTGGCACTCGAAGAAGCTGTCAGCAACGTTATGCTGTATGCTTACCCGGGTCAAAGCGGACAAGTGCTTGTAGAAGCAGACACATCCGCCGAGCAGATCGTGTTCACCATCACCGACAGCGGCGTGCCCTTCGATCCTACCCAACAGGAAGAACCGGACATCACGCAGTCGGCAGAAGACCGTCCCATCGGTGGCCTGGGAATCTTCCTTGTGCGGCAGATCATGAACGAGGTACGCTATGAGCGGAAAGAAAACAAGAACATTTTGACACTTACCAAAAAACTATAATATGAACATCAACATTGAACAAAACGGCAACACGATCGTTGCCCGTCTGACTGGCAGACTGGACACTGCAGCCGCTGCAGAAATCACACCGGAGATTCAGAAATTGGCGGAGCAGGCCGACAAACATATCATTCTGGACTGCTCGGCGCTGGAGTATATCTCCTCTTCCGGTCTGCGCTTGTTCCTTACCCTGCGGAAAGCTTCGGCGGCCGATGGGGGCAAGCTGCAAGTGAGCAACATCAATGCCGACATCCGACAAGTATTCATGATGACCGGTTTTATCAGTCTCTTTGAGATCATCTGATATGGATCTGCACAGCGAAATGATCTTGGAGGAGTACCGTGAGGCACTGCCTGTATTTGAAAAAATGCAGGCAGAGGTGACCCGCACACTCCGCGAAGCGTTGGAGCGCAACGGCATGGAAGTGACCGCTGTCGAGTCGCGCATCAAGACCGAAGATAGCCTGAAGGGCAAGTTGGCGTTGAAGGGATCCAAATACGCCACGCTCAGCGATATCACCGACATCCTCGGCGCACGTATCATCACGTTCTACACGGATGATGTGGACCGCATTGCGGCTATGTCGGAGCAACTCTTTGAGATCGACTGGACCAACTCCGTGGACAAACGGCGTTTGCACCAGTTGGACAGCTTCGGCTACAACTCGCTGCACTACATCTGCCGGCTGCCCGGATACGAGTACCGGTTTGAACTGCAGTTACGCACGACCCTGCAGCACGCATGGGCAGCCATCAACCATGACACCGGCTATAAGTCCGGTGTGGAAATCCCGCGTGAGTATATGCGGCGAATGAACCGCTTGGCGGGTATGCTGGAGATGGTGGACGATGAATTCAGCCGTATCCGCATGGAGATAAGCGACTACCGCAGACGGGTACAGCAACTCGTACAGAACGGCAAACTGGACGACGTGCTGCTGGACGGAGACACGTTCAACAGTTACCTTCAAGCCAAACCGTTTGAACGACTCAACAAACGCATCGCGGCCATCAACCAGGCAGAGATACAAGAAGTGCCGCTCATTCGCTACCTGCGCGTGCTCAAAGCGCTAGGGTGCAACACGCTGGGAGATGTACGGCAACTGCGTAACAAGTACGAAGAGGATGCGTATGCTCTCGCACGGCATCAATTGGGCAACACCGATCTGGATATCATCTCCTCGGCCGTCGGACTGCAGAACATCTGTATCGTCTGCATCCTCAGTCAAGGGGGCGGTAAGATTGGTTTATTACGCTTCTTCAACGCCCTCAACGGGCACAACCCCCAAAACGAAGCACTCGCAGAATTAACATATAACCAGGCAGTTGCAGCACTGCCATTTATGCAAAAATAAACACTATGGAACCTATATTAATCGACCTCAACGACTACGTACGCACCGGAGAAGGAGCCAATGGTGCCAGTTTCAACCATAAGACAGACCCAAGCATCATGATGAAACTGTACTTGCGCAATTTCGAATCCGCACGTACAGAACTCGAGATGGCCAAGAAAGTGTATGAACTCGGCATCCCGAGTCCCGAACCCGGTGACCTGGTGACCGACGGCGAACGCTTGGGTATCCGTTTCCGCCGTATTGACGGGAAGAAATCCTACTCCCGCGCTTGCGGCGATGACCCGGAGCATACCGAACAGTACGCCCGTGAGTTCGCACAGATGTGTCTCCAACTGCACAACACGCATGTCAGCACGACGCAGTTCGAGAACGTCAAAGATCGGCAGTACAACTGGATTAAGGAAAACCCCTTCTTCACCGAAGAAGAGAAAAACAAACTTCGTGCGTTCATCGCCGCGGCACCGGATACCGACACCGCTATTCACGGGGACCTTCAGTTCTCCAACGGTATTTTCGTCGATCACGACGGCAAGCGGGACAAATACTTCATTGACTTGGGCGATTTCTGCTACGGCTATCCGATGTTCGACCTCGGCATGGTCTATCTGTGCTGCAAACTCAATGACGAGTCCTGGACGCTGGAGCAGTACCATATGTCCAACGCCACCGCAGCGCGTTTCTGGGATGCTTTCGCCGAGGAGTATTTCCATTCGCCCGACTGCCCTATCGAAGGATGCGGACCGAACGCTGACCTGAAAGAGATAGAAAAGACCGTACGGGTATATGCCGGTTTGAAGACCCTGCTCATCGAGAGCTGTACACACCGCCCGATGCCCGAGTTCAGAGCCGTTCTGAATGAGACCATTCTGAAAAACTGAATACGGATGGCTAATAAATATTTAGATACCGACCTGTTGGACCGCGCCATCGTATTCGCTGTCCAAGCGCATCATAACACCGAGCGGAGAGGCAAGGGCTTTCCGTACATCGTGCATCCCATGGAAGCGGTAGAGATCGTATCGACCATCACGCCCGACCAGGAATTGCTGGCAGCCGCCGCGCTGCACGACACCATCGAAGACACCGATGTGACCGTGGACGATATCCGCCGTGCGTTCGGAGACCGCATAGCCGAACTGGTGCATGCAGAGAGTGACCGGTTCACGGAAGGTGTGAGCGAAGAGGACAGCTGGCATGACCGCAAGCAGGCAGCGATAGACCGCTTGCGCACAGCCTCGCACGATGCCAAGATCGTGGCTTTAGGCGATAAACTGAGTAACATGCGCGCGATTGCACGGGACTACGCCGTGCAAGGCGATGCACTGTGGAACATCTTCCACGTCAAGGACAAAGCCTCGCACGAATGGCACTACCGCGGTTTGGCGGATTCGCTCAAAGAGTTGGATGGCACGTTTGCTTACAAAGAGTTCGTACAACTCATCGATCAGGTTTTTGCAAAGTGAAAATCGTTTTTGACAAAATAGACAACGCGCGGGACTTAGGCGGCATCCAAGGCGCAGGCGGTCGACTCATTCGACCGCACCGACTGTTGCGTACCGCGCATTTGCACGATGCCAGCGATGCGGATGTAAAACGGCTACGGGAAGAGTATAACCTATGCCGTATCTTCGATTTTCGTTCCCTGGGCGAGTTCAACGCGGTGCCGGACAGAGAGATAGAGGGTGTACAGCATCATCTGCTGCCGACCATCGATATGCGGGCGGAGCAGGATACCGGTAAACCCATTCCAGATGAGGCCTTCCTCGAACTGGACCGTCATATTGTCAACTATTCGTTCTATCCCGAGGTGCAGGTCATGGCGGCGAACATGTATCCTTCCCTCATCCGAAGTGAGTTCTCCCAACTGCAGTACGCGGCTTTTCTGCGTCTGATCATCGAGGCGCCCGAAGACGGAGGCATCTTGTGGCACTGTGCGCAAGGCAAAGACCGAACCGGCTGGGGAGCCGCGTTCCTCATGTTCGCTTTAGGCGTAGAACCCGAGACCGTCATTGCCGATTTTGACCTGAGCAACGAAGCGTATCGACCGATTGTCAGCAAACTGAATGCCGATGTGCTGGCACGCGGGGGAGGCGAGAAAGAGATGGCGGTCATTCAAGCGTTCATGGGTGTCTCCACGGCGAACTTCATCTCCACGCTTCAACTCATTGACCGCGAGTTCGGCGGCATGACCGCTTATCTGCATGATATATTGTGCCTTACGCACGACGACATACAACTGTTGCGCAAACGTTTCCTACTCTGATTTTCATGACCAAGATTCTCATCATTGACGGAGACATCAGCCTTTCCACCGTGCTCTGCGACTACCTCACCAGCCGCGGCTACAAGGCGCAACGCGTCAGTGACGGCAAGGCCGCCTTGGACATGCTGGCCGGGGAATATTGGGACGCAGTACTCATGGAACTGCAGGGTGTGGGCATCAACGGATACGAACTGATCAAAGACATCCGTCACCGTTTGCCTTTCATTCCGCTCATCGTGCTCACCACACGCAACGACCGCGAAGATCAGATGCGCGCGTTCCAGTTGGGCTGCGATGATTTTCAGACCAAACCGTTCTCCATGGACATCCTCATCTGCCGCATCGAAGCCATTCTTCGGCGCGTACGCGAGTATGAGGAACGCAAGAAACGGGTCTTCGACCTCAACGGGCACACGTTCGATGCCACGCACCAGACTTTCGACACACAACATATGTCCTCCCGACTGAGCGACCTGCTGCTTATGCTCTGCCGCAACGAAGGAGAAGTGGTGGACCGACACCGCATCCTATCCGCCCTGTGGAAACAGGACAACGCCTTCACCGCCCGTTCGCTGGGCGTGTATATCAACCACTTACGTACATACCTTACCCCTGCCGGCTACCAAATCATTGCCGTGCGATACAAGGGGTACAAACTCGTTAAAAACATATGAAACTCATTGCCCCTTCTGTTCTGTCGGCCGATTTCGGACACTTGGCAGACGATTTAGAGATGATCAACCGCAGCGAAGCGGATTGGTTACACATTGATGTGATGGACGGAACATTCGTGCCCAACATCTCCTTCGGTTTTCCGCTCATGGAGCCGATGCGCCAATACTGCACCAAACCGCTGGATGTGCACCTGATGATCGTACACCCGGAGAAGTACGTGGAGCGTTTCTGCGATGCCGGCGCATGGTCGGTCGGCTTCCATTTGGAAGCGGTAGAAGACCCTATGCCGATCCTGGACCTCATCAAGGCCAAAGGCGTTCGTACCTGCCTTACCATCAACCCCGACATTGATGTGCAGCGTCTGGTGCCGTATCTGGACAAAGTGGATATGGTGCTGCTCATGTCCGTCTTTGCCGGCTTCGGAGGGCAGAAGTTCATCCCCGAAACCATGGATAAGATCCGTTTCATCCGTCAGGAGATCGACCACCGCGGGCTGAATACGCTCATTGAGATAGACGGTGGTGTCAACACCCGCAACGCAGCCGAACTGTTCGCAGCCGGGGCTGACGTGCTCGTGGCAGGAAGTGCCGTGTTCGGTGCCGACGATCCCGAAGAAGCCATCCGACAGATGAAAAGCTGAAACTGATGGCTTAATACTGATGGCTGACTTCCGCTCCTATCCGATGATTGTATTGCTGCTGCCGATGGTGGCGGCAATACTGCTTTTTATGGACCCGCCGGACCGGTACGCGTATTCCAAACAGACGCCCAACACCATGCAGCAACGGCTCTATCAACGCCTGGCAGACGCGGGCTTGGACGGAGACGAGTTAGCCACGGTCGGGGCGCTCACGCTGGGATACAAGCAGGACCTGAACAAAGAACTCAAACACCATTTTCAGGCATCCGGAGCCGCACATGTGTTGGCCGTCAGCGGACTGCACACGGGTATCATCTACGGCTTGGTGTTATGGCTCCTCACGCTAGGAGGACGGTTCCGGCCGCTGCACGAGAACCGCTTCGGACGATGGACCATCAGCCTCATCATCATGGCCGTCATGTGGGCGTACGCGTGGCTGACCGGCATGACCCCTTCGGTCGTGCGGGCCGTCATCATGGTATGTATGATCGAGATCAGCCGAATGGCCTACCGCAACCCCATCAGCCTCAATGCGATCGCTTCCGCTGCCGTGTTCATCCTCATCTTCCGTCCGACGGATCTGTGGAGCGTCAGTTTTCAACTCAGTTTTGCGGCTACCACAGCGATCGTGATCTGTGCCAAAGGCTTCGAGGGTTGGTTTAGCCGAAAGTATTTGAGCGGCTGGGCCGGTCGAATCGTAGCATGGGTCACGGGCACCGTCATCGTCTCACTCGCGGCCCAATTAGGCACGCTACCCATCACCATCTATTACTTCCATCAGGTTTCCGCTTATTTCCTGCTCACCAACCTCATCGTCCTACCGCTCGCCACACTCTTGGTGCCGTTTGGCTTGGCTACGATTGCCTTGGGAGGAACTTGGGCGGGACAATGGATCGGCAAAGCGACCGAAGCACTCGCATGGCTCATGAACCATTCTGTCGGATGGATAGAGAGCCTGCCCGGCAGCACGTTCCCGGCCCACACCAACGGGTACCTGATCGCGCTCTACTATATCCTGCTGATCGGGTTCTACTTCGTCGCCCTGAGAAAACAGACGGATACACAATAACGGTTTTTTTGCATTTTCATCCGCAAAAACTTGCGTATTTGCAATTTTTGTAGTAATTTTGCAGTCAAATTGAAAGCCATGACCCCAATTACCCTCACCGAACTGTGCGCCATCATCGGCGAAGTGCTGGACGATAGTCTGGCCCCTTCCTATTGGGTGAAAGCCGAGATCAGCAGCCTCAGCGAACGGGGCGGCCATCTGTATATGGAGTTAGTAGATGGTAAATCCGCCAAAGTGCGCGCTACCTGTTGGGCAGGTAACAAAGAGTTACTGCTGGCTTATTTCGCCTCCGAGACCGGCCAGACGCTCCAGCCGGGAATGGCCATTCTGGTAGAAACAGAGATACAGTTCCACCCCGTCTATGGGTTGAGCCTCAACATCGTTAATATCGACCCGTCCTACACACTCGGTGACATCGCCCGACAACGGCAGCAGACGATCCTGCAACTGCAGGCGGACGGGTTGCTCGAGGCGCAGCAACTGCTAAAACTCCCTACCCTCATTCGCCGTATCGCCGTCATATCTTCCGCCAACGCGGCCGGGTATGAAGATTTTAAACACCAATTGGACAACAGCCCTTATCGGTTTGAGACACAGTTGTTTGGCGCGACTATGCAAGGTGCTGGAGCCGAGAAATCCATTCTTGCCGCACTCGAAGAGATCAGCAATCAGCTATCAGCTATCAGCTATCAGAATAATCTGAATGCTGAAGGCTCATGGCTGAAGGCTTTTGATTGCATCGTAATCATCCGCGGCGGCGGTGCCACGACCGACCTCAGTTGTTTCGACAGTTACACCCTTTGTGCGGTGTGCGCGCAGTTCGAACTGCCTATCATCAGCGGCATCGGACACACACGGGACATCTCCGTTTTGGACCTGGTAGCGCATCTGTCGCTCAAGACCCCGACTGCCGTAGCCGAATGGCTCATTCACCGCATGGACGAGCAGAAATCGCGGATAGCCGACCTCCGAGTACGCTTACAACGCACCAAAGAGCGGCAGATTCTCATTCGCCGCCACCGCATCGAACTGCTGCGCCAACGACTGACGGCCTGCAACCCCGAGCGCATCTACCGCATGGGGTACAGCCTGATCACCAAGGACGGTCATGTCATCCGCTCGGTCAACGAACTCCAACCCGGTGATCAAATCACGACCCATCTCGCCGACGGCATTGTGCACAGCACAATAATTAATTCTTAATTTTTAATTTCAATTCGTCGTGTTAGCCAAAGAACAACGGATAGGGCTATCGATCATCTTCGGCTTTGCGGTCGTGGTGTGGATTGTGATGGCCGTGTGGCCGGAGACACCGGAAGGCGAGCCTGCTCCCAAGAAGAAATACCGCACCTGGGAAGAACGCAAGGACTCCATGCGCCTTGCCGATTCGTTGCGCTACGCCGAATGGGCTGCCGAACGGGAACAACGCTATGACTCCTTCCGCGTAGCGGATTCGTTACGTCGGGTGGAACTGAGAGCACAATTGAAGCGACTCCGGGACTCGGCACGTGTAGCCGATTCGTTATGGCGGGATTCGATGGGTATCCGCTATGTCAAACACGAGAAGAAAGATACGATCCTGGACCTCAACCACTGCGACACGACCGAACTGCAATTCATCCGCGGCATCGGACGCTACACGGCGATACAGATCGTCAACTACCGTGAACAACTCGGAGGCTATTACAGCCCCACTCAACTGACCGATGAACCTTTCGCCAAATGCCATCTGGACAGCCTGTTGACGCACTTCACAGTCGACACGGCAGCCATCCGCACGATGGACATAAACTCCTGTTCTATAGACGCTTTGCAGCGTCACCCGTACTTACGTTACAACCAGGCGAAAGCCATCTACACGCTTCGCCGCCAACGCATTCGTCTTCATTCCATGGACGAACTGCGCACCCTTCCCGAACTGTCCGACGAAGACCTCACCCGCCTCTCTCCGTACCTGCGTTTTGAATAACTGCTTCCTTTGTCCGGTATCCCTCACTTCCGAACCACATCCTTTCCTGCTTCTTTTTCGGTCCAATAGTATGAGATTAGTACGATATTAGTAGGTTATTAGTAGGTGATTAGTAGGTGATTAGTAGGTGATAATCGGTCCGTTTGCCTGTAAAAATGGCAAAACAAAAACCATTTAAAACGTCTATCACAGTTCGTTCGAACGATAATTTTTAATAAAATTATTAAAACCCTTGCATATATGCTTTTTTTTTAGTACCTTTGCACCCGATTTAGAAAAAGGGATATCCGAGATGAAAAAGAATTGGATTAACGATCTGGTAGCAACAAAACAATAAAACAAATGAAACGAAATATAGCTATTATTGCCGGAGGAGACAGCAGCGAACATGAGGTATCGCTGCGGTCGGCAGCAGGAATCTACTCCTTTATGGACAAGGAGCGCTACAATGTGACCATCGTGGTTTTTGACGGTAAGAACTGGCACACCGAAGACGGGTGTCCGATCGATAAGAACGATTTTTCTTTTACGCGCGGGGGCGTGAAGCACACCTTCGATTTTGCATACATCACCATTCACGGTACACCGGGAGAGAACGGTATTCTGCAGGGCTATCTGGACATGATCGGTCTGCCGTATAGTTGTTGCGGTGTGTTAGCCGCAGCGCTGACGTTCAATAAGTACGCCTGCAACCACTACCTCTCCTACTTCGGTTTCCACATCGCGAATAGTATGATGCTCCGTGCCGGACAGAAACTGCCGAACGCGCCGAAGATCGCCGAGACCTTGGGACTCCCGTGTTTCATCAAATCGAACGTAGGCGGTTCTTCTTTCGGTTGCACCAAGGTGAAGACCGTCGAAGGCATCTACCCGGCTATCGAGCGTGCGTTCCAAGAGGGTGACGAGGTGATCTGCGAGTCGTACATGCAAGGCACCGAAGTGACCTGCGGCGTGTATAAGACGAAAGACAAAGCGGTGGCATTCCCGATCACGGAGGTAGTGACGCACAATGAGTTCTTCGACTACGACGCCAAGTACAAAGGCCAGGTGGACGAGATCACGCCGGCACGCATCCCCGATGCGCTGCGCGATAAGATACAAGCCGAGACGCTGCGTCTGTACGACATCATCGGCGCACAGGGTATCATCCGGGTCGATTGGATTATCACGAAGAAGGGACAAAGTGACAATGTACAATGTACAAAGGACGAGGTACAGATTAACCTGTTGGAGGTCAACACGACCCCGGGTATGACGCCGACCTCGTTCATCCCGCAGCAGGTACGTGCTGCCGGACTCGACATCAAGGATGTACTGACAGACATTATTGAGAACAAATTTAATTGACGATTGGACGATTGACGAGGTACGAGTTATTGACGATTTTATAAATTGTACAATTGAACTCACTCGTAAATCAATCGTAAATCGTAAATATGTAAATCGTAAATACAGATGATCGATATCAACAAAGAAATTGAGTCTCTCAATTGGGACAAAGAGCCGAAAGGTTTGTACGAACCTATCGGATATGCCTTGGCATCAGGCGGCAAACGTGTGCGTCCGACCTTGGCGCTGATGGCCGCAGAAGTGATCGTTAACGGCGGCTTGCTGAACGGTGATGCTATCGAGCAGACCGTGCCTGCCGCACTCGCACTGGAAGTGTTCCATAACTTCACCCTGCTGCACGACGATGTGATGGACCGTGCCGAGATACGTCGCGGCCGTCCGACCGTACACGTCAAATGGAACGATAACACCGCTATCCTCTCCGGAGACCAGATGCTCATCGAAGCATACAAACTGCTCGCTGAGGTGCCTGCCGACAAACTGCCGCAGGTGCTCAAATGGTTCAACGAAATGGCAACCGGTATCTGCGAAGGACAGCAGATGGACGTGGACTTTGAGCATATGAGCCATGTGACCCTTGATGACTACATGAAGATGATCGAGCTCAAGACCTCCGTGCTACTGGCGAACGCCATGCGTATCGGCGGATACATCGCCGGCGCGACTCCCGTTCAGCAGGAAGCGCTCTACCAGTACGGCCTGCATATCGGTCTCGCGTTCCAGGTTCAGGATGATATCCTCGATGTCTATGGAGATCCTAAGACCTTCGGCAAGGCCATCGGCGGAGATATCTGCTGCAACAAAAAGACAGCCCTGCTCATTACCGCTCTGGAGAACGCAGACGCGGAGTCCAAAGCCGAGTTGCTGCAGTGGATTATGGCGACCGACTGCAATGAAGAGAAGATAGCGGCTGTTACCGAAATCTACAACCGTCTCGGCGTCCGTCAGACCTGCGAAGCGATCATGGAGGAGCACACCGCTCTCGCGCTTGCACAACTCGACAAACTGCCGCAGAACGATACGACCGAACGTCTCCGCGTCATGGCAGAGCAACTGGTCATGAGAAAAAGCTAAATAAAAAATGGTAAATGATTAAATCGTAAATAGTTTTATGCCTTACCGTCGATTACCTAACACGGACTTAGCCCGCCTCCACGCGCTGCAGAACGCTATCCAGCGTGCCCAGACCGCGGATTACACCGAGCAGGTCATACCGTACAAAGTGCAGAGTGAAGCACAACGGTTCTTGGTGTCGTTTGAGAACGTAGTCATGCAGTCCAAGGATAACTACACCTCAACCGTCAAAGCCAATAAACAGTACCGGCACATTGTGCAGAACGCACGTATGTATATATCGCACTTCATTCAAGTACTGAACCTCGCTGTCATACGCGGTGAGATCAAAAAGGAGCAGAAACTGCTCTATGGGCTGGACCCGCACCAGAACATTGTGCCGGATCTATCGACCGAAGAGAACCTGCTCGAATGGGGAAAGAACATCATCGACGGCGAACAGAAACGGATGGCGAACGGCGGATTCCCGATTTATAATCCTGCCATTAACAAGGTCAAAGTGCACTATGACATCTTCTGCGAGCACCAGCGCCAGCATACGTTCCATGTGCAGAACACCGAGCGTGTACACGGTGATTTGGAACCCATGCGCGCACAGGCAGACGAGATCATCCTCAACATATGGAACATCGTCGAAGAATACTATAAGGACCTCCTTCCGTACGAGAAACTGATGAAGTGCCAGCTATACGGTCTCATCTATTACTACCGTAAGGGCGAAAGAAAACTCTCCGCCGATACCGACAGAGAGCTTAAACGTATCCGGGAGAGTCAACCGACTATCCAATGGTCTTTTGAGGAGTGACCACACGATCCATCTTATGGTCGGACAGTTTATGCGGCACGTCATGCTTCTTTAGCTGGAACGTATAGCACACGCCGATCTTCTTCGCTTGATGCTGGTGAGCAAGGAACTTGTCATAGTACCCGCCACCACGACCGATACGATGGCAATGCTGGTCAAACACCACGCCGGGAACAAAGATGAGATCTATCGGACCCTTGTAGGTTTGAGTCTGAGGCTCCGGCACACCATAACGCCCCTTACGCATCATATCCTCGCCGTCATAGGGACGAACCTCCATCGAGTGACGATGGGTAACAGGGAAAAGAAACGTTTTTTGGTCTCCGTACTTAGTGAGCAACGGACGCAGGTCCACCTCATTATGAATCGGATAAAAAAGAAGCACCGTCTTCGCCTCACGGAAAGCGGACATCTGCTCTATCTGCGCAATGATACGACCGGATTCGGCAACTACCTCTTCCGGACTCATGATACGACGTTTCTGCTCCACCAAGGCGCGCATAGCCTTTTGCTCACGACGAACGCGCACCCAAGGAAGCCAAGCTAAAAAATCGTGTATTTGAGCTTCAAATAACATAATAAGTGATATAGATTTATATTTCGGGCTGCAAAAGTACTGCTTTTTTCCGAAATATGCAAGAAAAAAAACAAAATTATACGAAAACAACGCCAAATGAAGCATTTTTTAAGCATATTAGTGTGCATCATAGCTGTTCTACTGACAGGATGTGAAAGTAAAACGACCATCAGTTCCTCCTCTTCATCGGTAGCCAAACTGACGGCTTTCGCCTTCGCGTCCAACGACACCATGCCCGGTCTTGCAGCCGCGGTCTTTACCGTTGACGAGCGTCTCGACACGGGTTTGGTATGGAACAAAGACTCGATGCTCTACGGCACACGGTTGGACAAAGTAAGACCCCGTTTCACATTTGCCGCTACGCCGAGTTCGGCTTTCCTCACGTTCCCGGACACGACGGTTGTTCTGACCGGCTATGACACCCTGGACTTCACCAAGAGCCCTGTCTATCTGACTATTCGTTCGGCCGACAAATCGACGACCAAGGTATATGAGATACGTCCGACAGTTCACCAAGTGGACCCGGACCTGTACACATGGACACAACTGACCTCTTCTGTCTATGCGCCCGATGACAGCGAGCAACGGGTAGTGGAGCTCGGCTCGGATTTTGTGATGATGGTCTCCAACGGTTTTGAACTGAGTGCCTACCGCTCTGCGGACGGTGCCGAGTGGAGCGATCGAATTGCGCCCACAGGCCTGCCGGCCGGTACGCACGTGCGCCAGATCATCAGCGACGGCACGACCCTCTACTACGGACAGGGTAACACCGTCTATACCTCTACGGACGCAGCGGTTTGGACCGCCCACACCGTCTCGGCGACCGTAGTCACCATGCTGCTCTATTGGAACGAGCAAGTGTGGGTGCTCACCGGAGAGGAAGATAACTACGAACTGGCGCTCTATGACGACGGAGCACTTGTGTTCACCGGACTCAAGCCCGACGGTCTGTTCCCGGTCAGCGACTTCGCGACTGTCACGTTCCACAGCGCCAGCCTGCGTGACCGTGCGATGATCATCGGTGGTTTTGCAGAGAACGGTCTGCCGCTTAACACCCGTTGGAACCTCGAGTACTCCCCGCACACGCCGGAAGACAACGGTTATCGTCTGCAGGAGTTCTCGATTGACCGTCCGTCCTTCAAAAGCCTGACCGGTGTGTCTGTCATCAGTTACAACGGCCAACTGCTGCTCTTTGGCGGCGTGGACGACAAGATGACCTATTACGGCCGCGACATCCTCATCTCGAACGATGAAGGACTCAACTGGTTCGCTGCCGATACGGCCAAGAACCAACTGCCCGAGGTCTATCAGGCACGGCAGAAACAGACGGCTATCGTCCGCAACAACGACATCTACCTGTTCGGTGGACAAGATGCGCAGACCACGTTCAGCGATGTCTATAAAGGACGCCTGAACTCGATTGATTGGTAAACTAACTAACAAACTAAATATTTGGAATTATGACAATTAAAGATTTTAATTTCGCTGGTAAGAAAGCGATTGTACGTGTGGACTTCAATGTACCACTGGACGAGAACGGTAAGATCACAGACGACACCCGTATCCGCGGTGCGCTGCCGACACTCAAGCACATCCTCGATGAAGGTGGTGCGCTCATTATCATGAGCCACATGGGTAAACCCAAAGGTAAAGTGCAGGCTAAGTTCAGCCTCGGTCAGATCAAAGATGCTGTAGCTGCTGCACTCGGTCGTCCTGTTCAGTTCGCTGAGGACTGCGCGAAAGCACAAGAGCAGGCTGCCGCCCTCAAACCGGGTGAGGTACTGCTGCTGGAGAACCTCCGTTTCTATCCGGAAGAGGAAGGTAAGCCGGTAGGTATCGAGAAAGAAGATCCCGCTTATGAGGCTGCCAAGAAAGAGATGAAGGGCCGTCAGAAAGAGTTCGCCAAGATCCTCGCTTCGTACGCTGACTGCTACGTAATGGATGCATTCGGTACTGCTCACCGCAAACATGCTTCGACCGCTGTCATCGCAGACTATTTCGATGCAGACCACAAGATGCTCGGTTTCCTCATGGAGAAAGAGGTAGCCGCTGTAGACGCTGTGCTCGGTGACATCAAACGTCCGTTCGTGGCTATCATGGGCGGTTCGAAAGTATCCTCCAAGATCGGTATCATCGAGAACCTGCTTGGCAAAGTAGACCGTCTCATCCTCTGCGGTGGTATGACCTACACATTCGCTAAAGCACACGGTGGTGAGATCGGCGGTTCGATCGTTGAGCTCGACAAACTGGATGTAGCACTCGGCGTTGAGGAGTTGGCAAAGAAGAACGGCGTTGAGCTCGTGCTCGCTCCGGATGCTATCTGCGCTGACAGCTTCAGCAACGATGCTAACAAGAAGATTTTCCCGTCCAACGCTATTCCTGAGGGTTGGGAAGGTCTTGACGCAGGTCCTGAGGCACAGAAGAAATTCGCTGCTGCTATCAAGGACGCCAAGACTATTCTTTGGAACGGTCCTGCAGGTGTGTTCGAGTTTGATAACTTCTGCGACGGCAGCCGCGCTATCGGCAACGCGATTGCAGAGGCAACCGCTAACGGTGCTTTCTCGCTCATCGGTGGTGGTGACTCCGTGGCATGTGTTAACAAGTTCGGTCTGGCTGATAAGGTTTCGTACATCTCCACCGGTGGTGGTGCACTGCTCGAAGCAATCGAAGGTAAAGTTCTCCCGGGTGTTGCTGCAATTAAAGGCGAATGATTAAAGGCGAAAGGTTATAGTTATGGAAATAGTAGGTAAAATTATTCAAGTACTGCCGGCACAGGAAGGTATTGGCCGTAACGGCAACCCGTGGAAAGTGCAGCCGTACGTATTAGAGACGCTGGATCAGTATCCTCGCAAAGTGCATTTCGAGGTATTCGGTGAGGAGCGTATCAAACAGAACCCCTGCGACATCGATCAACTCGTAACGGTTAGTTTCGACATCGAGAGCCGTGAGTTCAACGGTCGTTGGTACACCTCTATCCGCGCATGGCGCATCCAACAGGGTGACACCACCCAGCAGGCTGCTGCCGTTCAACCGGCTGCTGCGCCTATTCCTGCTGCCGCTCCGATGCAAGCAGCTCCCGCAGCTGCGCCGGCAGAGGCTGCTCCGACCAATGTAGATCCGTTTGACGCTTCCGCCGGTGACGGCACAAGTGATCTGCCCTTCTAATGAAAAAATGGATCTATAGCATAGTAATCGCACTTCTGGTAGCGGGCGGCGCAACGCTTTGCGTCGTCCGCTGGCAGGCGTGGTTTGGGATGCCGGAAGAACCCAAGTGGGAAGGGCCAAGACGCACGTACGCTTTCCCCTTCTTTGAGCACGACACGACACCCGAATCGCTGGATATACTTGTGTTAGGAGACATACACAACGGTCTTACCCGTGCCGACTACGACACACTCGCTGCCCGTGTACCGCATCTGGATGCCGTGGCACAGGCCGGCGATTGGCTCGACCGAGGACAGGAGTATCACTACCAGCATTTACTGCGCGAATGGAACAGCAGCGCCCTCTTCGGCACTCCGGTCATCCCCTGCCCCGGCAACCACGAGTACACCAAAGGTCTGACCAAGACCGTGTCACCCATATGGGAACAACATTTTGCCCATCCGCATAACGGACCGGTCGAAGTGCCCGGAGCCAGTTACTACGTAGACTACCCGTCCGTGCGTTTCATCGTCATTGACACCAACCCGCTCTATCGGCTCGTATATCTCACGCGTACCCTCACATGGCTGCGCGAACTGATGTACAGCGCCGGAGACCGATTCGTCGTCGTCATGATGCACCATCCGGTACTCTCTCCAGGTAAGGGACGTTGTAACCCGCTCATCTATGCTATGTTCCGTCATGCACTGGCAGACGCTGATCTCGTCATCGCCGGCCATGATCACAGTTACATGCGCCAAGGACCGTTCGTCGTGCTCAACACAGCCGGCAACCCCAAACAACAGCATATACGCTGCACACCGGATGTAACCGACACCGTCCCGACCTATTCGGTATTGTCTGTCAAACGGACGGAGGTCAGTTATCAACCTTCTCCCCTTACCTTCAACACCTACCGTCTGAGTGACGGACAAGTGGTGGACATTGTCTATGTTAAGCACCACTGATGCGATCGTGCTTTGCCTGCAACCGCAGTCGGACAAGGCACACGTCCTCCACACGTACACACGCGCAGGCGGACGCGCTAACTATAAGGTGTACGGCCTCGGACGCAAGAACACCTCCGGCAAATACACCCCGCTCTCGATCGTGCAACTGACCACAGACGAGCACTCCGTCCGTACGGCACAACTCCTCTTTGTGCCACAGACTCTCGTCACAGACCCTTATAAACGTACAATCGCGCTTTTCATCAGCGAGATCTTACACAACGTCCTCCGACACCCGATGGAGGACGGACCCATGTTCGAGTTCCTCATTCAGGCCATCCAAGAACTGGATGCGACGGATGAACCGCAGAACTTTCACCTGCAGTTCCTCATCGACTTTGCCGCCAAACTCGGTTTTGCAGTTCCCGAAGACAACGAACCGAAGCATATAGCGCTACTTCAACTACCCGTCACACGGGAGGAACGTCAGAAACAACTTCGTGCACTTTGTGAATACTTCGAAGAACATGTCGAAACATGGAAAACACCCCATTCTCTGGATGTTTTGATGGAAGTTTTTGACTAAAATCGCATACAAAAGTAAAAAAAATGCGAAAAAATTTGGTCATGTCAAAAAAAAGCAGTAATTTTGCACGCTTTTTTGACGTATAAACCCGTTCTCGTGAGAGAACCTAAATAATTAAAGACAATGAAACGTACATTCCAACCTTCCCAACGCAAGCGTCGTAACAAACACGGCTTCTTGGAGAGAATGGCTACCGCTAACGGTCGCCGCGTATTGGCTGCACGCCGTGCTAAAGGTCGTAAGAAACTGACCGTAGCTGACGAGGGTCGCCACAAATTTTAATGGAGTCAACTAGACAACACAAGATCGCTCGTCTGATTCAAAAAGACATGAGCGACATCCTATTGCGGTACGCGCGCACGCTCCACGGAACATTGATTTCTGTGAGCGAAGTGCGCGTGTCGCCTGATTTGGCTATCGCACACATCTACCTCTCCATCTTCCCGCAAGACAAGGTAGCGTCCACGATGGCGCTGATCGAGGAGAATAGTCACCGGTTCCGCGGTGAACTCGGTGCGCTCGAGCGCCACCAGTTGCGTATCATTCCGGAGATCATCTTCCACCTGGACGAGACCATCGACCGCATGGAACGGATAGATGAACTGTTAGGTAAATAACCAGTAAGCATAGAGTCCGTTCAGGGCTCTTTCTGTTTTTATGGCCCGTCTTGAACCACACATTGCCTGGCGTTACCTTTTTTCCAAGAAAGGACACAACGCTATTAACATCGTTTCCGGCATCAGTGCCGGCGCTGTTGCTGTGGTGACGGCTGCCATGATCTGCGTGCTGAGTGTGATGAACGGCTTCGGTGTGCTCGTGGAACAGATGTTCTCGGAGTTCGACCCCGTTCTCTTGGTTGTACCCACAGAAGGGCAGACCTTACACACCGACACCCTGCCTATTGCTTCGTTATACGCGCGCGAGGATATCACTGTCTCCATGCAATTGGAGCAGACCGCCCTCGTTCGCTACAAAGACCATCAACTCCCGGCACGTGTGTTGGGTGTCGATTCACTCTTCACCCGTACCGCGCATATGGACACCATCATCACTGACGGTTTCTTCTCGGTGTGGGACGGTGCGTTTGAGCGGGCTGTGTTAGGACGCGGTTTGGCTGCACAGATTGGTATGAACGCGCACTTCACCGGAGCGTTGCACCTATACGCACCTGAACGCACAGGACGGATCAACATGCTGCGCCCTGACCTGTCGCTGCGACACGAACACGCGTTCATTGCCGGCACGTTCGCCGTGAACCAAGTGGAATACGACGACCAGATGATGCTCGTCTCCCTGCCGCTCGCTCAACGACTCTTCGACTACGACGAGCACACCGCTTCCGCACTGCGCATTGCGCCCAAAGAGGAATCCAAAATCAAAAACTTAAAATCGGAAATAGCCAAAATAGTAGGTCCCGGATACAAGGTTTTGGATCAATACGAACAGCAGGAAGATTTCTTCCGTATCTTACGCATTGAGAAACTGCTGACCGTCCTGTTGCTGGTATTCATACTGCTTATTGCCAGTTTCAATATCATCGGCTCGCTGTCCATGCTCATCATTGACAAACGGGAGAGTATCCGTATCCTCTCGCACCTCGGAGCGGACGAGCGCACGATTCGCCGCATCTTCCTGCTGGAAGGCTGGCTCATCTCTGCGCTTGGAACCGCATGCGGTGTGCTGCTGGGTGTCGCCGTCAGCTTGGGGCAACAGCACTTCGGCTGGCTCAAACTGGGTAATGGCACCGAGTACGTCATCTCCGCCTACCCCGTGCACGTCGAGCCGCTTGATGTCCTGATGGTGGCCGTCATTGTCCTGACCCTTGGTTGGGTAGCGGCATGGTACCCGACTCGCAAAATGAAAGTTGAAAGTTGAAAGATGAAAGATAAAAGCTTTTTATATATCCTCATTCTGACTGCGGTCTTTTTTGCTTCTTGTACACCTTCGCAGCCCTCGTATTACCGCGGATTCCCGAAAGAGTACACGCTGGCCTACGAGCAGATCTACGGACATTGTTATGACTCCGTACCCTATGCCGTCGTCGGATTGGACATCTACTCCCAAGGATTGGAACTGGACTCGACGCAGCGTATGAGAGGCACCGGATACAACCTCTGCCTCACCGATATCTTCGTGCCGGACAGTCTCTTAACCGAAGGTGAATACCATTCGCTCAACCATAACCAATCACCTGCCCCTTACACGTTCCTGCCCGGGCGCGACTACGAAGGTACACCGCATGGTATGTACCTGCTCTATGTGGAGGACAGCAAACTGCAGTCCATTCAACTGCTGGACTCCGGTGCGTTCGTTTATCGCAACGACAGTCTGCTCTTCACCCTCTACTACCGCAACAACTACGGCGGGAAAGCCACCTATACTTGTTCCTTCAACGGTGCTTTGATCCCATGGGTAAAAAAATGACATCGGAAGAGCAACTGCTCAAAGAGTACCACACCTGGCTCCGTCTCGAACGCGGTTATTCGCCCAACACGGTCGAAGGCTATGAGATGGATTTGGAGAAACTGCGTGCGTACTGCAAAGAGCATGTGGACAAAAACAATAAACCCTTAGACTATGTTAAACTGGATTTTGATGCGCTGCAGGAGTTCATATTCCAGCAATTCAAAGATATCCGTTCTGAGGCGACACAAGCCCGCGTACTCGCCGGTCTGCACTCATGGTTTCGTTTTCTGCTCTACAAAGACTATATCGAGCAAGACCCGTCCGAACTGCTCGAAGGTCCCAAGAAATCCAAACACTTACCAACCGTCCTGACACTCGATGAGATCAACCGCATGATGGCGGCAATCGACCTCAGCAGCAACGAAGGACATCGCAACCGTGCGATGATGGAGATGCTCTACGGCAGCGGACTGCGAGTAAGCGAATTGGTAAATCTGCAGCTGAGCAAGATCTACCTCAACGAACACTATATGCTCATTGAGGGCAAAGGCTCCAAGCAACGTCTGGTTCCCCTCTCTCCGGTAGCGGAAGAATGGTTCGGTTATTGGCTGCAAGAGCGTGCTACGTGGCCGCTTAAGCCAGAGTCTAAGGACTTTGCGTTCGTCAACCGCTACGGTCGTCCGATGACCCGGGCCATGGTCTTCACTATCGTGCGCCGTCTGTGCGAAGCAGCCGGCATCACTAAGACCGTCTCTCCGCACACCTTGCGGCACTCGTTTGCTACCCACCTGCTCCAGAACGGAGCCGACCTGCGCGTCATTCAGCAACTGCTCGGACACGAAGACCTTGCTACCACTGAGATCTACACCCACCTTGACGTACAAGACCTGCGTCAAGCTATCCTCCAATGTCATCCGGCAAATAAAGGAGTGAAGGAGTGAAGGAGTTAAGGAGATACATAGCAGCCGTTGTACTTTGTACATTGTCACTTTGTACATTCGATTGTTTCGCCATCGAAACCATCATCGTTGGCGAAGTGGTTAACGAGACGACGGGAGAAGCTATTCCGAATGTGAACATTCATTTCCGGGGCACCAAGATAGGAACCAGTTCCGATGAGAACGGTTCATACGCCCTGCGCGTCGATATGACCGGCAAGGCGCAACTGGTCTTCTCCGCAGTCGGCTACTACACCCAGCGTTTTGAGATAGAACCCGGGGCCTTAGCGGGTCTGCAGGTGGCAATGCGGGAAAAGACAACCACACTGACGGAGATTGTCGTGGCGCCTAATGAGAACCCGGCACTCGAACTGCTGCGTCAGGTACGGGCACACCGATCGGATAACGACCGCACACTGCATCCCGAGCAGTCTTTTGTGGCGCAACGCGAACAGACACTCTATGTCTCACATATCCAGAAACGGCACCTGCGTCGAGCACTTTGGCGCAGCCTGCAGTCCGGTATGATCGCACAGGAAGACTCTACCTATATCCTGCCCTTATACCGCGAGACGCAGTCGTTCCGACTCTCCGGTCAGGAGATGACCCCTGCTAATGATCAACGCACTCAGGCGCTCATTCTCTCGTCCACGGACTACTCGTCCCTCTTGGGCGGGGAAGGCAACCTCAATTTTTATGCCAACTCCGTCTCCCTCATGGGGCACGCGTTCCTCTCGCCCTTGGCCAGCGGAGGCAACCTATATTATCGCTATTATATCGTCGAAGACGATACTATCTCTAATCACGTTCGAATAGACTTTCGGACGAAAAACTCGTTCTACGCCACCTTCAACGGTCAGATGGTAATTGATACCACTACGTTTGCGCTTCGTTCTATCAGTGCCTATGTACCGGCGGAAGTAGCTGTCAACTACGTCAACACCTTACATGTGTCGCAGACGCTGAACGAAGACGGTTCTATCGCAGACGAACATGTCTCCGCCATCTTGGATATCGCTATCAAATCCGAGCAAGCCGGCACGGTCTTCCCGACCCTATTGCTGACAACCTCGCTAAAGAATAACACGAGTCAGCCTAGGATACCTGGTATTCCTAGGGAATCTAATACTCCTATTCCGCCAACAGACTCCGTATTCGCCACCTTGGACAGTCTGCCTATTATCCGCACGGCCAAATGGATTGCTACGATTGCCACCACAGGCTATATTCCTACCGGCACACCGGTCGATATAGGACATATCGAAGAGATACTACAGGTCAACAAGCACGAAGGAGTGCATATCGGTTTGCCGTTCCGCACCAACGAGCGTTTCTCCGAAGTGATCAGCCTCGAAGCCTCCGTAGGCTACGGATTCAAGGACCGCAGTCCAAAAGGTATGGGACGTATCTCCATTAATCTTCCCACGCCGCGCAAGAACACCTTGCAACTGGAGTACAACGACCGCTATGTTTGGTCGGAGGTAGATGATTTTGACCGTCTGTTGCGGGAGAACTCCATGGGTTGGGGAAACTTCGATTTCACGGCATATGCTTTCGAGGCGTTGCACCGTGACTCGCTGTGCGTCAACACCGCCATGCGCCAACGACAGATTCAATTCCGTTGGTTCGCCGATTGGACTCCTCATCTGGAGACGCAGACCTATCTTCGCGCAGGTTGGAATCGGAACGCTCCTTACACCATGCCTATTGATCCCTACTCCTATCAGTCCATGTCGTTCATTGCACGTCTAAGCTGGGGCGAACGCAAATACGACGGTTTCTTCATGCGCCGTTATGCTTATTCCCACAAGTACCCCGTTCTGTACCTCGGACTGGAAGCCGGTCACTGGCAAAGCGCCAACACGCAAAGTGCACTCTACGCGCACTTACGTCTCATGCTCACCCAGCACGCTAACCTCGGCATGGGTGGCACCCTGACATATGCGCTGCAAGCGGGTGCTATCTTCGGGCACGTGCCGCAGACGATGCTCTGGCAGGCTTCTGCGAACCAAGGATACGCCTACGACCCATACCGTTTCACTTTGCTGCACGGCAACCAATTGATGGCAGACAAATACGTCACACTGCAGACCGAGTGGAACGGGCAAGGCATTCTCTTTAACCTCATTCCCGGTATCCGCTGGCTGCACTTACGCGAACTGGTAGAAGCCAAACTCGCTTACGGCTACCGGAGTCATTCGGTTTGTATGCTATCTGCCGGAGACACGAGCGGGCACCAGTTCTATTCCGAGATAGGAATAGGAATCGGCAACATTCTGCGTGTTGCCGACCTATACTCTGTTTGGTCGCTCTCGCCCGAAGTAGCATGGGCGATGCGTTTCCGTATTCATTTGGGATTATAAAGCAGCCGGTTTGACCGCTATTGCCAAACCGCCTCCGGATGCCATGCGTAACTGCAGCACATCCGCAGCCGTCACCGTCTGTTCCTCTATCTCATAGTCGTACGGATTGGTCTGCCAGTCCGCTTCCTCTCCGTCCCGATAGATCGTGGCGACGTACGTCTTTCCCTTCGTTAACATACTCAACGGGATCGTCACTTCGCGTGCTTCGTCCGCATTGACACCGCCTATATACCAATTCTCGCTGCCGCGCTCCTGACGGGCGAAGATGCAGTACTCACCGATCACACCATCGACTAACATCGAGCGCTCCCAGTTACAGGGCACATCTTCAATGAAATGGAACGCATCCGGGTGCTTCATGTAGTTCTCCGGCAGGTCACACGCCATCTGCAGCGGACTATAGATGCACACGAACAGGCCCAATTGGTTCATGAGTGTTGCGTGCACGCGGGTCTGCGGCATGACGGGATTCTCAAACGCGAACACACCCGGCGTGTAATCGACCGGTCCTGCCATCACACGTGTGAACGGCAGTATTGTCACGTGACTGCACGGACTGCCTCCGTCATTACTCCACGCGTTCCATTCCTGGCCCCGGACTCCTTCCTGCGTCATCAGGTTCGGCCACGTTCGCTGCAGACCAGTCGGCATGACCGGCTCGTGGTTGTCGATAGCGATATGGTACTTGGCAGCGGTCTCAATGATCTTACGGTAATGGCGCACGCCTGATTGCCCTTTGTTCCACTGCAACCCGTCCACCGTGCGGATGATCGGCGACACGTAGCCGGTCTTGATGGCATGGATACCATGCGCCTGATGATACGCATACGCTGCCTCCAATTGGTCTTCGTAGTCGGCAGCATTACCTCCGGTCTCATTGTGTCCGATGATCTGCACACCCAGACTATCGGCCAATTGGCTCAGGTAATCCATGTTCCAATCGTCATACGGCTCGGTGAACGAGAAATGTTCCCAGGTTTCCCAACCCAAGTTCCATCCTTCGGCTAACACAGCCTGAATACCGTGCTCCTTGGCGAAACGCAAGTACCGTTCCATATTTGCCGTCGTCGCACCATGTATCGGTCCCTGCTCCCAGGTCATAGACTTCATGTGCATCCCCCACCAGATACCAATGAACTTCATCGGCTTGATCCAACTTGGGTCTTCTATTGCGCAGGGCTCGTTCAGATTGAGCATGATACGCGAAGCGACCATCTGCCTTAAGTCATCCGCCAATATGACCATGCGCCACGGGGTCGCAAACGGCAGCGTTTCATAGGCTTTGGCATCCAATGCCTGCTTGGTACTATCCAGCCACGGCGTCAGATAGATGCGCAACGCGCCATCCTTCATATATAGGTTTTGCGCCGGATAGTCATACAACGCAGCCTCATGCACAAACGCATACCCGCCATCTGCCAACTCCAGCGTCACAGGCGAACAGAGGGTGTCTGTCTGCTCGGAGAGCGGAGCCTTAGTCCACAGCCCTTCGTAGTACTCCGTACGCCAAGGGATAGACCATGCCGCATGGTCCGCCGCGAAGCGGTATTCGGAGATCTCGTCGGTAATGGTCAGCGAACGCAGCTCTTGCTCGGGGAAGATATAACGGAAAGCTATTCCGTCATCGAACACGCGGAACAGCACATCCATTCGCACTCCCGACTGATGCAATAGTGCCACCCGCATCTCATAGTGCCGGTCCTCGATTACACGTTCCTCTCCCCACACCGTTTCCCATTTGTCGGAAAAGAATTGACTCTCTGTGTCGGTAATCTCAAAGCCGGAAGTCAGATCCTGCTCTACGCATGCAAAACCCAGCGAAGACCACTGAATGAGTGTCGCGTTGTTCTTGCTCACGCAATACTGCGGCACACCGGATTTATTCACACGAAATGTGAGAGTCACTTGTCCGTTGGGCGAACTGATTTGGGGTTGTTGATTACATGCTGCAAACAGCAAAAGAAATGGTAGCAGATAGAAGATTCGTTTCATAAGAGATAGGGTTAACTATGTTTCGGTGGCAAAGGTAGTGTTTTTTTTTGACATACGCAAATAAAAACAAAAAAATCGCACATACGCTTACACGTACATGCGATTTTTCTCATTACTCGATAATATCCGCTCCATGCTTACGAACCGGACTTGGTCCCGGCGGAAGGGTGTTAATGCTTGTCACCATAACACTGCCTGTGGCTTCCATCGTTGCTACCTCAGCTTGAGGTATTTGGTATTGTTTCTTCTCCATAACGTCCTCTGTTTTAAAATTATTTAACCAATTGACCATCAATGGTATAAACCTTGTCTCCGCGAATGATGAACACATGGTCATTCACCAATACCTTGCGTGTCTGGCCCAGTGCATCTACTATTATCTCGTCCATACCTGTCGCATCATCCGATGTAGTTCCGACGCGTAAAGCGTAATGTACATCTGTGCCGGCATTTAACGTGATCGTATATGCATTCTGCGTGAGGTTTGCAACCACCTGTCCGTCATAGGTCAGGTACAGTGCGTTCTGCCCGCTGAGAGCTGTATTCTGACAACTGATGGTGTAGTTGCCGGATACAGGCGCATAAATTCCCAGCGGATACTCTGCTACGCCATTCACCGGAGCCTGGGTATTGACACACAGTTTGGCGTTATAACGGTTCACCCACAACTGTGCGACCTTGCTGCTCACACCCATCTTCGCGAGGTCTTTTCCGATGACATACGTATCTTCCGACTTATCTTCGTCAATCTTGATAAACAGACGATCGGTCAAAGCACCCTCTTCCGAAGCGATCTGCACCTCGTACTTAGTGTTCTCCTGCGTCTGTGCATGACTCGGAGCAGCAAACGGACCACCATAGGTAACGACTACCGACTTAGTGTGCGGTGCTTGCACAAATACAGGCTGACCTACTGCCAGTTTATGCGTATTGAGCGTTATCAGGTTATATCCTACCGCATTAGCATCATAGATTTGTCCCTCTTCTGTACCGGCGTTAAGGTATGCATGGAAGAGAGCCGGATTCGCAATACCGTTCCAGTTGGCATCAGAAGCCACTGCAGACGCATATTCAGTCACTGAGGTAGAAGTGGTCAAGATAGCCGCAGTGCTCTTCTTGGCAAAACGGATTACCGGTGCATCCAACATCAGACCAATCATATACAGACGACCCGGTTGCATGGTCTTGTTAGCGTCATTCTCGACGTAGTTCCATGCCTGGTTCACTCCTTGCGATGCACGAAGTTCCCCGTTATAATAGAGCAGGTCAAAGTCCACGCCCAGCGTGAGCGTGTTACCGTTCACCGAGATGCCCGTTTCGGCATCTACTTGCCAAGGCACAGCCACCGCATACCAGACATGCGACTGCGCATTGAGTACCAAATCAAAGTAAGCAGCACCGCTCAATGTCAAGTTTTCAGCGCCAACTAACTCACCGGAGATACTACCGTTAGATGTAATTACCAAATTGTCACGTGTTGTGGGTTCTGTTAGCGTCTCCGTTTCAGTGATACCAATCTCCATGTTATTAATCTTCGGGATGGCATTGAATTGCGCTGTATACTCTGCATTACCTGCTACCGGAACAACTGTCGGTGTCCAACCGTTGAATTCGTACGTATTCTGCTCATCCTCTTCCTTCGTCAGCTCTTCGCCATCATAGGAAGGAGTAGTGCCATAAGCAACATTCTCATCCGTTTCCAAGGTTGTACCATCCCAGTTCTTCCATGTGATCGTGTAAGTGTTTACTGTGCTGCTGAACGTAGCTTTGTACGTTGCTGCGCCTGTTACGGCTACCGGTGTATTATCCCAACCTGCAAACGTGTAGGTATACTCAGCTGTATTGTCTTTCGTTGCATCCGCATGTGTCGGTACGACTCCATACTCAACTATTGTCTTGTCAATTAGACTATTGTCATCGTTCAGCCATGTGATCTCGTACGAGTTCTTCGTTGCGCTGAACGTAGCTTTGTACGTTGCTGCACCTGTTACTGCTACCGGATCAGTATCCCAGCCGGTAAACGTGTAGGAGTACTCAGCCGTATTGTCTTTTGTAGCATCAGCATGCGTCGGAACGACACCATATTCCACTTCAGTCTGGCCTATCTCGCTATTATCATCGTTCAGCCACGTAATGGTATATTTGCGTTTCGCTTGACTGAATGTTGCCGTATAGGTAGCAGCACCGGTTACAGCAGTCAAAGTAGGATTCCAATCGGTAAACGTATAGGTGTATTGGGCTGTCGCAGCTTTAGTCGGCTTGGCATGAGTCGGAGTATTAAGAAGACTATATTCTTCCGTCGTTTGGTCAATTAAGCCACCGTTCTCATCCAACCACGTGATGGTATATGTGCGAGGAACAGTCGCGAAGTGCGCATAATAGGAAGCGGCACCGCTAACTGCCGGAGTAGCACCGATATTATATACTTTTTCGCCATTCGCTTCTGTTGCCCAACCGTCAAAGGTAAAGGTAGCAGCGGCTGTAGCCTGTTTGGTAGGAGCAGCACCGTTAAACACCGTAGTCTCTCCATAAGGCTGGTCGTAATCCACTTCGATAGCAGATGTACCCGCCTCGTTCATCCATGAGATGGTGTATTTAGCCGGTGTAGCCGCGAAGTGCGCATAATAGGTAGCATCCTCAGTAGCCCAAGGCGTTTGCCCTTTCTTATACGCCAAGGCGCCATCCTTAGTTGTTGCCCAACCATCGAAGTTATAAGTAGATTCAGCCGAAGCCGGTTTGGTAGGCGTTTCGCCGGTGTAAACAGTAGGTGTTTCTTTCGGTTGGGCATTGGACGCTAATTCATCATCGCCATTCTTCCATGTGATAGTTACCGTTTCTTCTGTACCATTGTATGTAAAGTTAGCTACAAGCGTGATGTCGCCGGTCACAGCCATTTGACGAGGATTGTCGTTGTTCTCCAAGTTATCACTCCAACCTGCAAAAGTCCATTCTTCAGAATCATAATCAAAGCCAACCTCTATTGCATCCTCACTATCATCATACTCATATATACCGCTACCCCATACCTCGCAAGCACCGGCAGGATTACTTCTGACAGAAACGGTGTATTTGTTAACAGCATCGATATACGTCGGCTTGTAAGACGCATCGCCTGTTACGGTTTGGATTGTTCCCGAAGCATCCAATGTTTTCCATACCAATGTGTAGGTATGCCCCTCTTCCGGACTCTCCTTGCTTACCGTCGGAGGTGTCGGAGTTGCGCCATAAGGCAACACCTCAGTTGTATCGAGAGTTGTTCCATTCTCTTTATAGTAGTAAATCGTATAGGTCTGAGCCTCTTCACGATAAACAGCCGTATAGACCTTTGCGCTGGTAACAGAAACCTCTTCCAATGCCGGCGACCAATGGTCGAAGACATAGGTATATTCTGCTGTTGCCGGCTTGCCACCGAACGATTCGTCTTCTTTCTGCGGTTTGCCATCTACAATAGCCGGCGGTGTCGGCATAGTACCTACCTCCACGCTGTCTTTCTTCAGTTCCGTCTTACCGTCATAGTCAACGAAGCGGATAGCGAACTCTGTCGGCGGTTCGGGCAGCCACGTAGCTACATAGGTAGTATCGTGCGTTACAGCGGCGAGAGCCGGTTCCCATTGGAGGATATATCCCGTACGTGTCGGCACGTTTTCACAAACCGGCATCTCGTTGCGTGCCAGCAAGTGACGCTCGATCTCCATACCACCGTCTTGTACAAACGTGACGGTGTATTTGATTTGTTTCTCTTCGTAGGTCGCCGTGTAGGTCACATCAGATGTTACTTTATCCAGTGCAGGACACCAACCGGTGAAATCATAAGTATAGTCCACACTTGCCGGACGAGTCGGGTTGGTACTCAACCATTCAGCTTGCGTACCATAAGGAACTTGATAGGTTTGGAGGATTGTGTCAGGAGTATTTTCAACGCCCCATTTCTTATCCTTCCATGTGATAGTGAATTTCTTCTCTTTCCATTCGCCATATTGCGGATCATCCTTATCCGGATCATCCCACCACTCGTAGTACGTGTCATTCTCCGGGTGGATACAGTGGTAGTAGTTTTTCTTTTGCTCTACTTCCCACCATTGACAATTACCTCCATTCTCATCGGTCAGCAAGATAAACAGACGTCCCGCACCGGCAGCATCACTATATGTGTGGTCTGCGTTTCCAAGTAAATATTCATCTACTGTAACAGCCACATACTCCTGCGGCTTGATATAATATGTATCATTGTACTCGTCATATGTAAAACAACCCATGTCCTCCAACTTTGTCCATTTACCGCCCGTTCCGTCTATATCCAAATAACAGAATGATTCTCCACCAAGTGCTATTTCCCCCGCCGTCTGGACATAGTCAGCCGCATTGGTTATACTATCTAGTTCTGCACTTTGGCGCGGGTTATTATTATTACGCAACCATACCGGATAACACGTGATAGCTTGGTAACTTCCATTATACTGCTTTATTTCTTCTGAATAACCTGCGGCTTGTGTCGGATATGAGAAAATAAATGTGCCCGCATCTTCGACCGAAGAGTAGATATTTGCACCATGTTCCGTCGTTAGCACATAACCTCCTTTCGTATCAAACGAGCCATGCACATTGATACAAGCGCTACCAATTGCCTCCGAAGAAGACACATCTCGCTTATCCGGTGCACCTCCAAACATAGGAGAATACTTTACAATTCGTCCCGGTTGTCCTCCTGCATAATTCCCCCATTCGCGCCAATCATACACAAAGAGAGAGCCGCTCTTGACGCCATCACGGCGTTCTGCTATTGTTACCATTGCTTCCTTATCAATCTCCACTTCAGAGCCCGGTAAGAGTGCCGTAGACTGCGTAAATCCAAGTTCTCCGGTAAGCACATGCAGTTTAAAATTATTTGTAATAGGGAGGAAATATTGAGCAGAATTCATAACCACATTCTCCGGTAGACCGGCACCGTTTGTCATGCCATTTATCACGCTACCAAGTTCTGCACTAAATTCACTCAAGTGGGGTAAAAGCGGAGAACTCATCAGCGAGATTACCAACTGACCAATATGAGCACCGCTATTAATTTCATAAACCTGTTTATCGTGCTTAGCGTCATAGAACTTGCGCACCCATGTATTCTCCTGATCAGCATTTGCATCCATCAAGAACATGGCTACATCTTGGAGGCTGACTCCAATAATCTGAATGTCGTTTGCACTCATCACAATACCCGCAACGCCTTCATGCACCGTAGTGGTTGTACTCAGTCTAGCCCCCGGATGATATTTCACCGGAACTTCTACATTCTGGATAAAATAGGTATTAATTGGGAACACAGAATCACCCTGTACTAATCCTTTAGCAGAAAACATAGCTCCCTTCCAGTCGCCCATTTGGAACAGTTCACGCACCATCGCTCCACGACGTGCATCGATTTCACCGGACAAAACGGAATCATTCACCAAATGCTCAATATCACCGGTAACATAGCCCCACGCGCGCAATTCCGATTGATCTTGCAGTACAATTTTACTACCTGGATTCATCTGAATCTGTCCATAAGGTCCATACGATGCGCCGGTGAACGACTTGTTGGAACTAAACTGAGAACCGCTCACCTCTATCGTTCCGTGAACGTTGAAATTAACGCCCTTCTCTAATGTCAATTTGCGGAAAAGGAAAGGTTTGTTGTTGGTCCAATCAGATTCACTCGTGCTAGCCTCCTTATTTACAATCTTATAATCGGAGTTCTGATCATTCGACATAGGGACGATAAGCGTTGCATTGGACGGCAAGGTGTAGTACCCAGCAGGCAATGTATAGTTATTATCCATAATAATCGTCACCTTATCGCTCGTGTTATTCGCATATGCCAACGCGTCTTCTAAAGAGGAATACGACACTGCACTAATATGACATACGCTCACACCCGCAGCCTGCGCATCTGCTAATTCTCCAACAAAGAAATAATATCTCTCACGGTATTCTACTCCGGAAGTATTACGCCATAAAGGTTTCGCTTCTACCTGATTCAACTCACCGGAATTGGTTTGGAAATAAGCAGATTGGAAGGAAGTAATCGTTGAACCCGATGCCAACCACGTACTTGGGTCTGAGAATTTACCGCAACGAATATTCAACTTACCACCTTCGTTATTCGCGATATCAGCCACGCCTCCTTGGAGAATTGCTAATTTTTCTACTGTCGTATTTCCTTTCGCTTGCGTGAATAGAGCAGACGCACCGGTACTAACGATCGTACCCTTTTTAATTAAAGCCACGCCATTATTCGTTATCGTGACGCCTGATGTCTCAAACGCACCTCCGTTGACAGTCAAGGTTGCACCATTATAGTTAGTCAAAGCACCCGCATGGACACCATCCGTCGTAATCATGGTGCCATGATTCTCAATTGCACCACGGATGGTTGCACCATTCTGTTCCAATGTACCATAATTGGTTACCGCACCAGTGATGGTATCTCCATTGAGGATTAATTTATGACCGGCAGCAACGGTCACATTACCGTTCACAGTACCACCATATGGGCTAAAAGCTAACGTAACATCGTTATCAATAGCAAGCGTACCCGTTAGCGTATATCCATTGAGATCAAAGGTGATCTTTTTTCTAATCGTAACAGAGTCATCACTATAATCAGCATTCAATTTAATAATGTCACCTTCCACTGCAGCATTTAACATGTCAGACAATGTACCTTGACCGGCATCACCTTCGTATTGCACTTTGTTCTGATTATAACGAATTGCCTGTACCCCCGATACAACGGTACGGGCATTCAACGGTACGTTCATCGTTATTCCAACTACCGTTTGTAACTGTAGATTAGCCGAATATTCTGCAGCAGATGCATTCGGAGCGGTAAACTTAACTTTCACACGTACTGTATCGTCTGTCACGGTTAGGTCTGTAGTCGTCCATGCATCGCCATCCTCTGATGTCCAGTTACCGCCTCCCTTGGAAGATGTGATAGTCGGTGCGTTAAAATCCGCCGTAGTAATATCACGATGACTGAGCATGAAAGTTACCGTTTGTTCACATACGTTTGCAGAAGTAGTACTAACACCGCTAATTGCATAATCAATGAAACGAACAGGCTCAAACGTGGCATATATGACATAATCTACCGTGTCATTAGCCACAGTGGAAACATCGTACTTTTGGGTATACTTACCTACCGGAGTTTCGAGTTCATCCAATTCTCCTATACCCAAATCCACTCCTTCATTTGTAAACGACCAGCCTTGTAAACGATACCCGGCGTCAGGTTTAGCCCATGCATAAATATACACTTTGGACACATCCATACCAGGCAACGAGATTGCCCAACTATTTGTAGCCACATTGCTTGTACCTTCTTCATAATCGTTTCCACGAGGGTCACTGGTTGTATTCACATACACCTTACCTCCACCCGTTGAAGAAGCACGTCCGGTCAATCGAGCACTATACACTGATGCTGCGGTCAAAGCCTGTTTGATTTCCGGATCTAAGTTATCGAAGTCAATGTCCATATTAGCCCACGCTGTTGTGCTCATCCCGAGCACACACAGAATCATCGATAATTTAATGAATAACTTTTTCATTTACCTTTCACTTTTAATCATTTATATCGTTTGTTTATTATTTTCGATTCACTAATTTCTGTCTTACCAGTGTTACTGCCAGCGCCAGAGCCAACAGGATATGCGGCCAATCCACGAGGACATGACCCCACAGCAGCATACCGATCATGACGGCACACCAGACAACAAGGATCACAGCATACGGTATCGCCCAATAACGGCGCAAAAACCATGCCAAAGCCGGCAATACATTGAACGGAATGATCAACCAGTTCCAACTTGTGCACGGCAATGAAGAAAAACACACCAAATAGGTCATCAGCAGTCCCAACACGGTAGCAATCGTCATCACCACACTATCCACAATGTCTCCAGCTATACGCAATGCACGCGAGGAAACATCCTTTGCGCACAATGCACCGATAGCCAGCAGCAACACAATCAAAGATAGCAGGAACGGTGTAAAGACAGTCCGTTTCGGTTGCCATGTGCCGTGCACCAGTTCTTTGCCTTCGCTTGCCAGCACCGGCAGTCCATTATCAAAAGTCGCTTGTTGCCACACTTCCACCAAATCAGTCGGTACGATCAGTTTCTGCTCGCAACTCATCGGCTGCTCTGCTTCCGTACCAATCATGAAATAGAGGAAGAACTCCGTCCACGGTGCCGTGGTGATATAGTCGCGCACCAACTCACGAATCGTATGGTCAGTATATTTCTTCGACCAGGGCGCATAGTGAATACCACTCGGTCCAACCACTTGACGGATCACCATTACCACCGATTTGGCGCAGCCGCGTTTGAAATAGTCATACGGCAGTGTCATTCCCGCCGTCTGCATCTCATCCATCCTTTTCCACAACTGCTGTTCTTGCTCCGGAGACAGGTTGATCTTATATTCCGTCACACCGCGTCCCAACTGGTCATACATAGCCAAGAACACATCCGTCGGGAAGGCATACATGCCCATTTTGAGATCTCCGCGCAGGTACGTCCACATCTTCGCGCGTACATTCTCGCCTTCATACGAGAAAACGTAGTCCAGATCAAATGCCGGGCACTGCAGACGCAATGCGGCATGTCCCAAAGACGAGTACAGCACCTCGTACGGCTCACACACCAATAAACTCACCGTCACAAAATCCTCTGCCTGCCGATCGATGGTGTCATTGAAGCCCGTTTGCATAGGGCGATCTTCCGCAGACAAAATAGGCCCTTGTCCCCATGCGAGCATAGAGAAAAAGAGCAGAACGGATAATATGTTCAGGCGTATGCGCATTTGTACCTTAAAAAAACGGCGCAAAATTACAAAAAAAAAAGAATATATGCAAGAAAAAATTGATAAAATGCACAAAAAATATTTCTTTTGCAAACATCAGTCAACAAAATCATAAAGAACACCCGCCTTCCGACGAGTGTTCTCTACAAACAACATTGTTGTTTATTCCATTACAGTGTGACGCCGTTTTTGAAGATTGCTATCTCGTGATAGCCGTTCTTCTCGTTATTCGTCTTCGCTCCATTGGCAACTTCAATAACAAAGTCCGCAAAGCACTTTGCTACCTGTTCCATCGGCTCGCCTTCTGCTATCACACCGGCATTGAAATCTATCCAGTTCGGTTTATTGTGATATAGGTTCGAATTGGTGGAAATCTTCATCGTCGGCACATAGGTACCAAACGGTGTACCGCGACCGGTTGTAAAGAGCACCATATGACATCCACAGGAAGCCAGTGCCGTCGAAGCCACAAGGTCATTACCCGGCGCAGACAACAGGTTAAGCCCCTTCACTTGCAAACGTTCACCATATGCCATCACACCGCGCACGAGCGAAGCACCGCATTTCTGCGTACAACCAAGCGCTTTGTCCTCGAGTGTCGATATACCGCCGGCTTTATTACCCGGACTCGGATTCTCGCCGACAGGCTCACCGTGCGATAGAAAATAGTCTTTAAAATCGTTGATCAGATGCACAGTTTGATTGAACAGATCTTTGTTCGCGCAACGGTCCATCAGTATCGTCTCTGCGCCGAACATCTCCGGCACTTCGGTCAGTACGGTCGTTCCTCCCTGTGCAACCAACCAGTCACTGAAGCAACCAAGAAGCGGGTTAGCAGTAATACCGCTGAATCCGTCCGAGCCACCGCACTTCAGGCCGACACGCAGTTCGCTCAACGGCACTGCCACACGCTCGTCTTGTTGCGTTTTGTCATACAGGTCACGCAGAATAGGCATACAGTACTCCACTTCATCGCCTTGAATCTTCTGCGTTACGACAAACTTAACGCGATCTTCATCGATTTCACCGCAGAATTCTTTGAACACATCCGGTTGGTTGTTCTCACATCCAAGGCTGACAACGAGTATCGCACCTGCATTCGGGTGATGAATCATGTCACGAAGGATCTTCTTCGTATTCTCATGATCGTCGCCCAACTGCGAACAGCCGTAGTTATGCGTAAAGGCGAAGATATTGTCCGATCCGGTCTCCCTACGCAGACGCTCTGCACACTTCTGTATGATTCCATTCACGCAACCCACCGTCGGAATAATCCACACTTCGTTACGGATACCGACTTGGCCGTCTTTACGGCGATACCCCATAAAAGTTCTGGATTCATCGGGAATATTCAGCACTACATCCTTGGGATGATACTCATATTCGAGCAGTCCGGCAAGATTCGTTTTGATGTTATTCTCATTCATCCAACTGCCGGCTTTCTTTGCTTCACGTGCATGACCAATCGGGAATCCGTATTTGATAACGTTCTCACCCTCTGCCAGGTCTTTGATAGCTATCTTATGACCTGCCGGAACATCTTCGTGTACGGTAATGGCTTTACCGTCTACTTCTATTACGGCTCCTGCCGACTGCGGCTGTATCGCTACAACCACATTGTCGGCAGGATTGATTTTAAGAATATTCGTCATATTAGAGAATCGTTTTAACGGTTTCTAACATACCTTTTGCTTCGATTTCATCGAGGAATTTAACAACCATATCAGTCAGCCCAGGGATCTTATTGAGGTCCTCTTTGCTCTCTTTCCAGATGATGTCGGTAGCACCAAGCACACCTTCTGCCACTTTGCGGTGATCACCGGTAGCCCAGAGTTGTGCGAGCAGGTCCATGATCTCTTGTGCATCGTTCGGTTGAATCGGTGCACCGTCTGCGCGGGTACCACCCTTGTAATATGTGATGATAGCAGCCAAACCGAGTACCAAACCCTTCGGCAGTTCGCCCTTACGCTCCAAATAAACCTTCAAGCCCGGCAGATCACGCGTCTCGAATTTCGGGAACGAGTTAAGCATGATGCTGGTCACAGCGTGATCCACATACGGGTTGTTAAAACGCTCCAATACGCTCTCGCCATAAGCTTTCAGTTCGTCCTTCGGCAAGTTGAGAGTCTCGAGCAACTCATCGAACATCACTTTGTGAATGTACTTACCCAAAATCTCATGGTTGCAAGCATCGCGAACGATGTTCACACCACTGAGGTAAGTGACAGGACTGAGCACCGTGTGCGGGCCGTTGAGCAGCGTCACTTTGCGCTCGTGGTACGGTTTCTCACTCTCTGCGATGAGCACATTCAGGCCGGCTTTATTAGCAGGGAACTCTGCCTCCAGCTCCTCGATCGACATGTTCTCCGGTTTTTCGATCACCCAGAGGTGGAAAATCTCAGCCTGTACAACGAGGTTGTCGTTGTAGCCCACTTTCTCCTGAATAGCGGCAATATCCTTGCGCGGGAAGCCCGGCACGATACGGTCCACGAGGGTAGCGCACACGTAGTTGTATTTCTCAAACCACTCCTTGAAGCCTGCGTAGTCTGCTCCGAAATCATCTTTCCACAACTCAATGTACTTGCGGATGCAGTCTTTGAGGTGGTGTCCGTTGAGGAAAATCAACTCGCACGGCATGAAGATCAAACCCTTGGTCGGGTCGCCGTTGAAGGTCTTGTAGCGACGGAACAACAGCTGAACCAACTTGCCCGGATACGAACTTGCTGGTGCATCAGCGAACTTACAGCTCGGATCAAACGTGATACCGGCCTCAGTGGTATTGGAGATAACAAAACGAATCTCCGGCTGCTCTGCGAGTGCCATGTAAGCCCAGTTCTGGGTGTACGGATTGAGCGCGCGGCTGATGACATCAATACGCTCAAGCGAGTTCACAGCCTTACCGTCCAAACGGCCCTGCAGGTTGACATGATACAAGCAGTCCTGACCATTCAACCACTCTACCATACCCTTGTCAATCGGCTGAACGACAGCCACCGAACCGTTAAAATTGGTTTTGGCGTTCATGTTCCATACTATCCAGTCCACGAATGCGCGGAGGAAGTTACCTTCACCAAACTGAATGATTTTCTCGGGAGCTACGCTCTTCGGCGCGGTCCACTTGTTCAATGCTTTTTTTGCCATAATGCTTAGATTTTATTAAATGTTTATTTATTGTTTCACTTGTTCGCAAACCTTTGCGGCGCAAAGGTACAAAAAAAAAATGACATATGCAAATTTATTTTTCATTTTCCACAAAAGTCGTCAAAAAAATGCATATAAATTTGCGTATATGCAAAAATTGTTGTAATTTTGCAGTCCGTATGGATTTTTTGAAAGGATTAAATCCGTCTCAGCGAGAGGCGGTGACATATACCGAAGGAGCTTCGCTCATTGTGGCGGGAGCCGGATCCGGTAAGACACGCGTGTTGACATACCGCGTCGCATACCTGCTGTCACAAGGTGTGCCGGCTGGGCGCATCATGGCGTTAACGTTCACCAACAAAGCGGCACGGGAGATGAAAGAGCGCATTCAGAAGTTGGTGGGCGAAGATGCTCGCCACCTTGTGATGGGTACGTTTCATAGCGTGTGCACGCGTCTCATACGCCCGTACGCAGATTTATTAGGTTTCACACGCGATTTCAGTATTTATGACACCACCGATACCAAATCGGTTCTTAAAGCGATTTGCAAAGAGCACGGATTAGACGAAAAAATCTACAAACCGGCAGCGGTATATAGCCGTATCTCCATAGCCAAGAACCGAGGCATTTCTCCTGATGAATACGGAAAAAATAGCCAATTATTGCGTGAGGATCGCGAGATGCGACTGTACGAACTGCCTACAGTTTATGCACTATACCAAGCGCGACTAAAAGCGGCCAATGCGATGGACTTTGATGATCTGTTGATTAACATGCTCCGTCTATTGAACATCAGCCCCGAGGTGCGCGAACGGTACCAACAGCAGTTTCAGTATATCTTGGTCGATGAGTATCAGGACACGAACTATATCCAGTTCCTACTTGTTAAACGGTTTGCCGAACCGCAGAACAACATCTGCGTAGTAGGTGATGATGCGCAGTCGATATACTCATTCCGCGGTGCAGACATTCGTAACATTCTCAATTTCCGACAAGTCTATCCGCAAGCGCGTTTATTCAAATTGGAGCAGAACTACCGCTCCACGCAGAACATCGTCAATGCTGCCAATTCGCTCATTCACAAAAACATCAACCAAATAGAGAAAACCGTTTATTCAAAAAAAGAGCAAGGTCAACCGCTAACACTACAGGCGTACATGGACGACCGAACGGAGGCACTTGGTGTGGCGACGCATATTCAGAAAATGCGGCACAAAGGATACGACTCATTCGCTGTATTATACCGCACCAATGCACAAAGCCGGGTGATAGAAGGCGAGTTGCGCAAACTCAATATCCCCTACCGCATCTACGGCGGCACATCGTTCTATCAGCGCAAGGAGATCAAAGATGCCTTAGGCTATTTCCGCTTGGCAGTGAACGGGCGTGACAACGAAGCCCTGCTGCGCATCGTCGGCTTCCCGGGACGTGGCATCGGCGAGACGAGTTTGAAAAAGGTTGCCCTGAATGCGATTGAACATCATTGCAGTTATCTGGATGTAATGCGGCGACCTGATGATACCGGTTTGGATGTCAATGCCGGGGCGAAGAAGAAAATGCAAACTTTCGCCGGTCTCATCGATACTTTTCATGAGCAGAGCGATACGATGGACGCGTTCCAATTTGCCGAAACAGTGCTTCGCACTTCCGGTGTGATGACTGCATTGGCAACAGATCTGACACAAGAGGGTATTGACCGTGCGCAGAACGTACAAGAGTTACTGAACGCCATTCGTGAGTTCGTAGCACAGCGGCAGAACGAAGGTATCGACTACACCCCCATCAGCGATTTCTTGAGCGAGGTGAGTCTGCTGACCGATCAGGACGAGCACTTAGAGGATACCACCGAACGTGTGACTCTGATGACTGTACATGCTGCCAAGGGATTGGAGTTTCCTGTTGTTTTCATCGTGGGAATGGAAGAAAACCTATTCCCGTCGCAGTTCGCCGAGCGCCCGCAAGAGATAGAAGAAGAACGGCGGTTGTTATACGTAGCCGTCACGAGGGCGATGGAACAATGTCACCTATCGTTCGCCAAGCAACGTTTCCGCAACGGTTCATTCTCGTTTGCCTCACCAAGCCGGTTCTTAAAAGATATAGACAGGCAGTATTTTAGCCTTCAGCAACTACCCACAAGCAATCCGTATAGCCGTTCTAACACACCCGGTATACCTACTATTCCTAGTGCCTCCAGAACACCTAGTTTCTCCACTCCTGTCGCGCCCAATAACAATCCGACAATACCGTTGAAGTCAGAATGGAAAGCAGGTGACCGCGTGAGTCACCGTGTGTTCGGACAAGGGACTGTCAACCGCATTTATCGCGATGAAGTAACGGAGAATGACAAGATTGAGATTAGGTTCGACACACAAGGCACGAAGACGCTGCTACTCACGCACGCCAAGCTGGAGCGTATATAAGATAGCCTGCCACACCGGCAAGGATAATTAACAGAATAGGGTGACTGAGGAATTCAGTCACTTTATTTTTCTTAAAAATCTCCGGTGAAACCGTAAGAAATGCTACCACTGAGAAGATGATCCAACTGATAGAATCGATGAAAGTCGTCGGTTTCATGAGCAACAAGGCTGCAGATGCGATCAGGCCCAACACCGTAAACCGTAACATACGGAGCGTCTGCTCAAAATACGGGTTTCCTTTGAAGCGTTTATTGAGCCAGAAATAGGCCTTGCAGATACTGAGCATGATGATCAGGCTCGGTAGAACAATGGCGAAGGTAGCCAACACACTGCCCCAAAAACCTCCTACCGTGTAACCGACGTATGTAGCACAATTTATTCCGATGGGACCGGGAGTAACCTGACTCACGGCCACAATGTCGACAAACTCCTGTTGCGTCATCCAACCGTGCTGTTCCACTTCCATCTGAATGAGCGACAAGATAGCCAAGCCTCCTCCGAAACCAAAGAGACCGATCTGAAAGAACGAGAGGAACAACTGCAGATAAATCATTTGCGCCTCCTTTCTACGATATCAACCACGATAAGCGTAATGACGATAGTCGACACAATGACCCAAACCGGATTGACTCCGCCTAACCAAATCAGCAAAGCAGCAGCTATCGGGACGAGAGCAGTGAGCCAACTGATCTTCGCAGACTTGGCTAATTTGAACAAAGGAGCCGCAATCAGCGCCACTACTGCAGGACGAATACCTTTGAATACCGCTTCTACAGCCGGTAGTTCTTTCCAATCCGCAAACACCATGGCGATCCCCAATATAATCAAAAAAGACGGCAGCACTGCACCTAATACCGCACCGCACACCCCTTTCCAACCGCCGATGCGCCAACCGATGAAGATGGCAGAATTGACCGCAATAAGCCCCGGAGCGGCTTGCGCCAGGGCGATCATATTGAGAAACTCCTGCTCATCAATCCATCCCCTGCGGTCCACTACTTCACGCTGAATAAGGGGTAACATGGCATATCCTCCACCAATGGTGAAGGTGCCTATTTTGAGATATGTCCAAAATAATTGGAAAAACACTTACTCTTTGTTCTCGCGCAATTGCTGCTTGATAAATTTAGACAGCATGTTGATAGCGGCATTATTATGCCCGCCCTGCGGAACAATGACATCGGCAAAACGTTTGCAGGGCTCGATGAACTGCTCATGCATCGGTTTAAGCACACGCTGATAACGCTCAATCACCGCCTCAGCCGTGCGTCCACGCTCAATCACATCACGTTTCATGACACGAATCAGACGGTCATCGGCATCGGCATCTACAAATATCTTCAGGTCCATCTGCTGACGCAGGTTGTACTCCCGCAACGCCATAATTCCCTCCACCACAATCACCTCTTTGGGTTCAATATGAATCGTCTCTTCCTGGCGCGTACAAGTGATATAGGAATAAATAGGCTGCTCGATAGCCTTGCCCTCTTTGAGCATAGAGATATGCTTGGTCAGCAAATTCCAATCAAACGCATCGGGGTGGTCGAAGTTGATATTCTGACGCTCCTCGACAGGAATGTGACTACTGTCCTTGTAGTACGAGTCTTGGGGGATAACTACCACTTCGCCCTTAGGAAGGCGCTCAATGAGTTTTTTGACTACCGTTGTTTTACCCGAGCCGGTACCGCCCGCAATGCCGATGATAAACATAATACGTTATTTTGATTGCTTGCCCCGGCTCTAAGCCGGTTTCGGGGTGCAAAATTACACAAAATATTTCATATACGCAAATTTATTTGCATATTTCCTACGTTTTATTTGTACATTCGGATTTTTTTTTGTAATTTTGCACCCGATTTATAATTTGGACAAATATCGCTTATATGAAAGAAATAACAACTAAGAAACTATTGGATACCATTATCGAGGGTATCCGCAACCGCAAAGGTCAGCGTATTGTGACCATTGACCTGCGCAAGATTAAAGAAGCACCGGTGGAGATGATGCTTATCTGTGAAGGACAAAGTAACACGCAGGTGTCCGCTATCGCAGACGAGATTGACGATTTCGTTCGTACAACCACGCATGTGCACCCGTTGTCCGTTTCCGGTCAGGAGAATGCCGAATGGATCGCGATGGACTACGGCACTATTTTTGTACATGTCATGCAGCGTGAACCGCGTGCATTTTATGATATCGAGCACCTTTGGGCAGACGGCAAAGTGACGGAGCTGCCGGATATGCTTTGATCATCGATTTAGGAATTAGGATTTCAAAATTAAGATTTTCGATTAATGGCAGATAAAGACAACAAAAAGCAACGCAGGTTGTTCCAACAGCCGCAAGGCCCCAAGAACGGCGGACCGCGGCGTTGGCTGGGTATCATCCTGTACACGGCCGCGTTTGCGCTGATGGGATATTATTTTCTGGGGAATCCGAAAGAAGATACCGGCACAAGCAAGGACCTGACATACACCAAGTTGAAAGCATACATAGAAGTGGGTGCGATAGAGAAGATCGTAGTCACCGATGATTTGCTGGCCAAGGCGACCGTACGTCCGCAAAACTACTCGGTGGTATTCGGGACACAAGGAGCCGGAGAGAATGCCAAAGGCACACTGAAGACGCAAGTTCCTTCCCTGGAGGAGTTCTCCAAATACATCGATGAAGTGAACGCCTCGCGTAAGCAAAAAAACGAAGCGGCAGTGGATGTCAAGTTTGACAAATCGCACGACTATTGGTACCTCATTTTGGTGAACGTACTACCGTTCGTGCTCATTGTGCTGTTCTTCGTTTACCTCAGCCGCGGTATCGGCAACATGGGAGGCCCCGGCGGTATCTTCGGTGTCGGCAAAGCAAAAGCACAGATCTTTGACAAGGACAAGAAGGACAAAGTGACGTTCAAGGACGTAGCCGGTCTGTACGGAGCCAAACAGGAAGTACAAGAGATTGTTGAGTTCCTTAAGAACCCGAAGAAATACACCGAGATAGGCGCTAAGATTCCGAAGGGAGCCTTATTGGTAGGTCCTCCGGGAACAGGAAAGACCCTGTTGGCAAAAGCGGTAGCCGGAGAAGCGGACGTGCCGTTCTTCTCGATGAGCGGTTCGGATTTCGTAGAGATGTTCGTCGGTGTCGGAGCCAGCCGTGTACGTGACTTGTTTGCACAGGCGAAAGCGAAGGCTCCTGCTATCATTTTTATCGATGAGATCGACGCAGTAGGCCGTTCGCGCAGTAGAGGTGTAACGACCGGCAGTAACGACGAGCGCGAGAGTACGCTCAACCAGTTACTGACCGAGATGGACGGTTTCGACACCAATAGCGGTGTGATCATCTTAGCCGCTACCAACCGAGCAGACGTGCTGGACAGTGCGTTGCTGCGTGCCGGACGTTTTGACCGTCAGATTCATGTAGAGCTGCCGGACCTGCAGGAACGCAAAGAGGTATTCCAAGTACACCTGCGCCCCATTAAACTGGACGACAGCGTTGATTTGGATTTCCTGAGCAAGCAGACACCGGGTTTCTCCGGTGCAGACATAGCGAATGTATGTAACGAGGCGGCCCTAATCGCAGCTCGTGGCGGACGTAAGAAAGTGACCAAACAGGATTTCATGGATGCAGTGGACCGTATTGTCGGTGGTTTGGAGCGCAAGAACAAGATCATGACCGAGGACGAGAAGCGCTCGATCGCGTTCCATGAGGCAGGTCACGCAACCATCAGCTGGATGTTACGCTGGGCTAACCCGCTTGTCAAAGTGACGATTGTACCGCGTGGTATGGCTCTAGGCGCAGCCTGGTATCTGCCGGAAGAGCGTCAACTGACGAACGAAGAGCATATACTGGACGAGTTGTGCTCGCTCTTAGGTGGTCGTGCTGCCGAGCAGCTGTTCCTGAACCAGACTTCGACCGGTGCGCTCAATGATCTGGAGCGTGCTACCAAACAAGCCTATGCTATGGTAGCGTTCTACGGTATGAGTGACAAACTCAAAGATGTCAGTTTCTACGATTCCACCGGACGTTATGAGTACGGTTTAACCAAGCCCTATTCAGAACAAACCGCTACGCTGATTGACACGGAGACGCAACGCATCATCGCCGAGCAGATGGCACGTGCCAAACAGATACTGACCGAGCATGCAGAGGGACATCATCAATTGGCACAAATGCTCATTGAGCACGAAGTGATCACCAGCGAGGATGTAGAGCGCGTGTTAGGTCCACGTCCGTGGAAAAGCCGCGGAGACGAGTTGCTGGAAGTGAATGCAGCAATCGCAGAAGCGGAGTATGCGAAAGCAAAGAAGAAACGTGCGCCGCGTAAGAAGAAAACGGAGGAGGCGCAACCTAATACAGAAGAAAATACTCAAACAACACAAGCAAATGAAGAGACTACTGCTTAACCTGATGCTGCTGTGCGCAGCGATGACCCTGGCTGCTCAAGAGGTACCGGAGAAACTGCCGTTGGATCCGGACGTTCGTTACGGTAAACTGGACAACGGTTTGACCTATTATATCCGTCATAACGAGCAGCCCAAACAACGGGCAGAATTCCATATCGCACAATGCGTGGGGGCTATTTTGGAAGAAGATCACCAAAACGGTCTGGCACACTTCCTGGAGCATATGGCATTCAATGGAACGCAACATTTCCCGGGTAAGGGAATCATCAATTACTTCGAATCCATCGGTGTTACGTTCGGTGGCAACATCAATGCTTACACCTCGCTGGACGAGACGGTGTATCGTCTGTCGGACGTGCCGACATACCGTGAGGGTATCGTTGATAGCGCATTGCTGGTGATGCACGATTGGAGTTGCGGTCTGCTGTTGCTCCCGGAGGAGATTGATGCAGAGCGCGGTGTGATCCGTGAAGAGTGGCGTACCGGCCGTACGGCACGTCGCCGTATCTGGAAACAGATGCAGGCTGCGATGTACCCGGGTTCACAATACGCTATCCGCGATGTGATCGGAGACACGGCGGTTATCAACAATTTTGGGTATCAGGCTATCCGCGACTATTACCATAAATGGTACGGACCTGACAACCAAGCCATTATCGTAGTCGGTGATATCGATATTGATGCTATCGAGGCAAAAATTAAGGCCCTGTGGGCAGACGTACCGCGTCGTACCAATTACGGTGAGCGTCCTATCTACACGGTCAACCATAACGACAAACCGTTGATCGCTTTAGTAACCGATCCGGAAGCGGAAGGCAGCCGCATCACCCTGCAGTACAAGTTCGACCAGCTGCCCGAAGTGCTGCAAAGCACGGCACAAGAGTACACGCTGGATCTGGTACGCGAATTGGCTTGCGACATACTCAACAACCGTTTCTCGGAGTTGGCTTTGGACCCGAACGCTTCGTTTACTGCAGCCGGTGCTTATTACGGTGAAGCGGTGAAAAAGATGGACGCATTCTACGGTGTTATTATCCCGAAAGAGGGACGTGAGACCGAGGCGTACAACGACCTGCTGTTCCAACTGGAGAAGATGCACCGCTATGGTTTTACCGCTGCGGAGTTAGAGCGTGTGAAAGCTGAGAAAATGAATCAGATGGAGAAGTACTACAACGAGCGCAACACCCGCAAGAACTATAACTTAGCACGCGAATGTATCTTCCATTTCCTGGACGGAGACGCGATGCCGGGTGCAGAGTGGGAGTACGAATTCGTACAAGCTACTTTGCCGCTCATCTCGCTGGACGCAGTGAACACGATAGCACAAGCACTGACGCATGCCAACCCGACCGTATCCATCTCCGGACCGGAGAAAGAGGGTGTGAACCTCCCGTCGGAAGAGACTATTCTCGCATCGTTGGCAGGATTGAGCGAACTGGCGATTGAGGCACCGGAAGAAGAGACATTCGATGCTACGCTAGTCAAGAAAGCACCGCGTAAAGGCAAGATCAAATCCGTTACACGCAACGAAGAGTTAGGCATGACCGAATGGACTCTGAGCAACGGTATCAAAGTGGCCTTCCGCCCGACGCAGTTCAAGGCAGATGAGATCCTGATGCGCGGTTTCTCGAAAGGCGGCTACTCGCTCGTCAAGACCGAAGATCTGCCGTCCGCATTAGCAGCTACCGCGATCGTAGAGTTCAGCGGTCTGGGTCGTTTCAATGCGACCCAACTGGAGAAAGCGCTGACCGGCAAGACTGTTTCCGTTTCTCCTTCTATCGCTGATAACACGGAGCAGATGCACGGTTCATCGTCCGTCAAAGACTTCGAGACGATGTTGCAGTTGACTTATCTCTATTTCACTTCTCCGCGTCGTGATGAGCAGGGCTATGAGACCTTCATGGCACTGATGCGTAACCAATTGGCTAACCGCGACAAGAACCCGAAGAACACGTTCTCCGATTCGGTTAAGGTGATGACATCCAACTACTCGGACCGCGAGATCATCTTCAACACACAGACTCTGGAGCGCGTTAAGTTGGACAAAGCGTTAGAGATCTATAAGGCCCGTTTTGCGAACCCGGCAGACTTCACGTTTGTGTTTATTGGCAACATCAACCCGAATGACCCGAAGGTGCAGGAGTTGATCTGTACATGGTTGGGAGGTCTGAAGACAAAAAGATGCCGCGAAGAGGTAGTGAACCATCACGTGACGGTAGCACCGGGCAAGCAGAAGAACTATTTCACCCGCTCGATGGAGACTACAACGGCTTCTAACTATATCCAATACACCTCGTATGATATCCCGTACACGCTAGCCAACGAACTGAACATGGAAGTGATCGGCCGTATTCTGGACAGACGTTATCTGGAGTCTATCCGCGAGCGGGAAGGCGGTTCATACGGAGTAGCTACCTACGCGTATATGGGTATTCTTCCGGCTGCCAAAGCCGCACTGGTGATGCGTTTCGACACCGATCCGCTCAAACAGACACGTCTAATGGAGATCATCCACGAGGAGGTAGAGACTATCCTGCGGGACGGTCCGCTTGCGGAAGATCTGCAGAAAGAGAAAGAAGCGATTCTCAAGGAGTACCAGGAGGATCTGGAGACCAACACCTACTGGCGCACCGTACTGTACATGTACTACATGTACCACATCAACTACATCCACGACTATAAGCCGACGGTTGAAGCACTCACCGGTGAGAGTGTACGCACCATGCTGCAGCAGTTGACACAGTCCGGTAATGTACTGGAAGTGGTGATGTTTCCCGAGAACTAGCTGAAGCGTGAGCGGATGGCTACGTATTTTCTGATAGCAGGTGAAGCGTCCGGGGACAGGCACGCGGCTGCGCTGATCAAACAGATTCAGCAACGTGACCCCGAAGCGCACTTCTCAGGGCTCGGCGGCGACCTTATGGCCGCCGCCGGCTGCCATCTGTATCAGGACTATCGGAAGATGGCGTTCATGGGTTTTGCGGCCGTACTGCGTCACATGGGACAGGTACGTGCCAATTTCCGCATTGCCCGGGAAGCGCTGCTCAACGAACGGCCGGACGCATTGATCCTGATTGACTATCCTTCGTTCAATCTGCGCATGGCGCAGTTCTGCCGGAAACACCTGCCCAACACCAAGGTTTACTACTATATCCCGCCTAAGGTATGGGCATGGAAACGCAGACGGGTGCATCAGATCGCACACCTGTGCGACCAAGTGTTCGGTATCTTTCCTTTCGAACCAGCTTTCTATACCCGTTACGGATATGAATGCACCTATGTCGGTAACCCGACAGCAGAAGAACTATCTAGGACGCCTAGGGTTCCCAGGGATCTTAGGAGGCCTAGATCGATTGCTATCCTTCCGGGTTCACGCCAAAGCGAAATCAGTCATTGTCTGCCGCGAATGCTGGATGCAGCACACCGTTTTCCGAACTATGCCATCACTGTCTGTGCCGCACCGGGCATAGAGGATGCGTTCTATACACCGTACCTCCGTGCCGGAGAATGCCTGACCCGTGATACCTACGGCACGGTGCAACAGGCCGCAGCAGCTATCGTCAATTCCGGTACCGCCACGCTGGAGACGGCCTTACTCGGTTGCCCGCAAGTAGCCGTGTACCACTTGACCGGCTCACGGTTGGTCGGTCTGATCCGATGGGCGCAGCCGCTGTTCTTCTCTATACCGTATTTCACGCTGGTGAACATCATCGCCGGCAAACAGGTGATCAAAGAGTGCATCGCTAATGAGTTCACCACGGACAAGGTAGCGAACGAGTTACAACGTCTGCTGACGGACGATGATTACAAAAAGAATATGCTCGCGTCGTACGAGCATATCCGTTCTCTGTTGGGTTCCCAACCCGCCGCAGCTACCGCGGCCGAATATATCATATCGAGAAATAGATCATAGCCAGAATATACGGCATCGCTCCGATGAGTATTCCTTTCGACAGGCGCCAGGTGTCTGTTGTGTAGAACACGTAGATGAGTGCCAAATCCGGGAACACGCTCACCATGAGCAGTTTGCCCAACACGCTGCCAACCTGGAACTGCAAGGTCTTAAACGGGTACCATAGGTTCATCACATCGATATAGACCAGCGCAAACGCTGCCGGTATGATGAGGCCCAACAAGACACCGATCCAATATCTGTCAAAGCGATCCATAGTCAGTCCAATCAATCGTTAGCGGGGTGATGGACAGCAGTTGATGCTGCATCGCCCATATATCCGTATCGCCGTCATCGGGTTCATCGTTGATGAACTGACCGGCCAGTTTATATCCTTTGAGCACGTCCTGCGGCAACTCGTCAGCAAGCGGTACCAGTTCATTGGACCAATGACCGACACACTGCCGTGTCCAGCGGATTCCTTCGATCTCGCCTACTGGCGCGTTAATATTAAAGCATGTGCGCGGGGCTATTCCTTCTTCGTACAGATGTTGTGTCACTTCCAGCAGGAAGGGCTGTAACCAATGCAGATCCACGTCCATAGCATGACTGTCAATCGACCATCCGACTGCCGGGATACCTTTCTCTGCGGCTACCAGACAAGCACCGATGGTACCGGAGTACATCGCATTCACCGATGCATTACTGCCGTGGTTGATACCCGAAACGAGCAAATCGATCTGCTTGTCGGCAAAGAGCACCTCCCGCGCCAACTTGACGCAGTCTGCCGGTGTGCCGTTGGTTGTATAGACCTCTGCTCCGTTCAGGTCATGTTCTTCCACACGCTTCAGATAGATCGGTGTCTCTACGCTGATCGCCGCGCCCTTACCGCTACGGGCACCGTCAGGTGCGATGACCGTCACCTGTCCCCATCGGGTCATTTCTTTGGCTAACAGACGTATGCCTGCCGTGCCCCATCCGTCATCGTTGACTACTACTATGTTCATATTACCGCAATTACTTTTTGTGCCAATTGGTTGGCTTGTTCCATCGTAGCGGCTTCCGAATAGACGCGAATGATCGGTTCGGTATTGGATTTGCGCAGATGTACCCATCCGTCTGCAAAATCGATCTTCACGCCGTCGCGGTCATTAACACGCTCGTTCTTGTACAGTTCTTTGACACGTGCCAGGATTGCATCCACATCGGTGTCCGGTGTAAGGTCAATACGGTTCTTGCTGATGCAATAGTCCGGCAGGGTACGACGCAGTTCGCTCACTTTCATATCCAAGTGTGCCAGATGGCTCAGGAAGAGTGCGATGCCTACCAGCGCGTCACGGCCGTAATGGCACTCGGGATAGATCACACCGCCGTTACCTTCACCTCCGATGACCGCATGAATCCGTTTCATCTCGGCTACCACGTTCACTTCGCCTACCGCACTTGCACTATATTCACCTCCGTGTGCACGGGTCACATCGCTCAACGCACGGGTACTCGACATATTACTCACCGTGTTTCCCGGTGTATGACGCAGTACGTAGTCCGCTACGCTGACCAGCGTATATTCTTCGCCGAACATATCGCCGTTCTCGCAGATGATGGCCAAACGATCCACATCCGGGTCCACGACGAATCCCACATCAGCCTTACCGGACTTGAGCAGGTCGCTTATCTGGGTCAAGTGTTGCGGCAGCGGTTCAGGGTTGTGGGGGAAATGACCGTCAGGCGTGCAGTTCAGTTCGATGATGTTCTCCACACCTACGGCACGCAGGATAGCGGGAATAGCCAAACCGCCGACTGAGTTGACACAATCGATAGCTACCGTGAAGTGCTTCTTACGAATCGCTTCGGTGTCCACCAGTTTGAGGTTCAACACCTGCTGCACATGGTACGGCAGATAGTCTTTGACTGTCATATGGCCCAACTGATCCACTTCGGCAAAGGAAAAATCCTCCGCCTCCGCAATCGCCAACACGCCCTTTCCTTCCGCATCATTGAGGAACTCACCGTGTTCATTGAGCAACTTAAGGGCATTCCACTGTTTGGGGTTGTGGCTGGCAGTAAGGATAATACCGCCGGCAGCTTTCTCTCCGGTCACCGCCAGTTCGGTAGTCGGTGTGGTAGCCAACCCTATATTAACCACATCGTACCCCATACCCATCAGGGTTCCGCATACGATCTGCTCCACCATGTGTCCGCTCAAACGGGCATCACGACCAACCACAATAACGTTGTTACTCGGCAGTGCCGCACGACGCTGGGTCGCATACGCTGCCGTGAAACGAACGATATCCACAGGATTCAATCCATCACCTACTCTGCCGCCTATTGTTCCGCGGATGCCGGATATACTCTTTACTAAACTCATATTACTGTTTCACTTTGATTCTCAATATATACACATACGGTGTTACCGTCGATTGTTCGTTGCTGAATCCCAACTTGCTGGGTACGATGATCTCGCACTGCGAATCCGGGTACTTCATCATCTTTACCGCCAGATGCCATGCCACACACTCGCACTCACTGGTGTTGCCGTAGTGGAACTCATACGGGTACATCTGCTCCAGTGTGGTCCAGTAACTGAGCGTATCGGCATTCTCGGTCAACGCGAACTGCTTGTAGCGGGCAATGATCACATCGTTAAGCACTATACTCAAGTCCACTGTGTCCTGTTTGGTAGGACTGATGGAATCGATGTAAACCGAATCGCCGCGCGAGATGAGGTGGAAATAGAAATTGTCGTACCCTTGCACTTTGTAGTACTCTTTCTCTCCCCACACATAGTCCTTTGCCGGTTCTTCGGTCAGAATCACCAAACCGTTACGACTGATATAGTTGGCTATCAGTTTATCTTCCTTGTTACGCAAGTTCGAATACGTGTTGTTATTGCACCCGGTAGCGACGCACAACACGGTCATTACCAGAAAAAGGATGTTTTTTCTCATTATCGTATTTCTATATCTATCATTACGTTTTCATACGGCGGCACTTGGGCGGTCCCTTTCATGCCGAAGGCACCGTACCAGGGAGCCAGCAGACGCGCTTTCGTGCCGTGATGCCATTCGCCTATGTTCATTTCCACCGCCTGTGGCAGTTCGTTCTTACCGATGCGGTACGATGCTTCCGAATCGACCAGCAGATGCTCCTTCAGGTCATAGACCCACATATGCACCGTCCACTCTTCGTCGGTCTTTGGGCTCGGAGTAGAGGTATCACCGGGTGTGTAGATATGAATCCACGTATTGGATTCGTACAACGCGAACGCTTCGTCCTGCGCTTGGGCAAACTGCGTCAACTGTTTGTCTGCTGCTAAGGCCATCTGCTGGTTCATCTCCAGCAGCGCCAGTTGCACCGTGTCTTTCTTAGGCTCCTCACCCATGCGTCGGCTCGGACGCTGCGGATCGGGTTGGGCACATGCCGCCAACAGCACAACTGCCAACAGCAACCACACGAACTGTTTACCGTTTTTTATAGAGTTGGCTTTGCTCATTTCTCTCCTTTCTGTTCCAGACAGGCACGGCGGTACTCGCTCGGTGTCACACCATAGGTGTTCTTAAAGCACTTGGCGAAATAACGGCTGTCGTTCATACCGACCATATACGTCACCTCGGTGATGTTATACTGCCGCTCTTCCAGCAGCTGGGCGGCCCGTTTGATACGCATCTCACGAATGAACTCCACAGGGCTCAGACCGGTCATGCTCTTCAGTTTATTAAAGAACACCGTTCGACCCATACCCATCTCTTCCACCAGTTCGTCCACCGTGAGGGTGTTGTTATCCATCTGCTTATCCATCACGTTAAGCAACTTCGCCAGGAAGGCATCACCCGGTATCTGCTCGTCCGGGTTCTTGGTCTCCAGACGCATCAGACGCTGCCGGTAACTCTTCTCCAACTGCGCCCGTTGAGCCAGGATGTTATGCACACGAGCACGCAAGAACTCCGGTTCGAAAGGCTTGGTCACATAGTCATCCGCTCCGTACTGCATCGCCTGCAGACGACTCTCGATCGCCGTTTTGGCAGTCAGCAGAATAACCGGAATATTATCCAGATCCGGGTTTTTCTTGATGAACTGCGTCAACTCCAGACCGTCCACATGCGGCATCATCAGATCGGTCACCACGATATTAATCGGTTTGGTAGTCACGATCTGCTTGGCCTGCTCGCCGTCTTCCGCGGTCTCGACGTTATAGTCCTTATTGAAGATACCGGCGAGGAACTGGCGCATGTCTTGGTTGTCATCCACTACCAAAATCGTCTGATGACTCTCCTGCTGCTCTTGCTCCAGTTGTTCCAACTTGTCTGCGAACGTAGTCGGGGTGGCCATCTGTGCCGAAGAGAGGTCATCGGCAATAAACTCCACATCCGAATTGAAATGCTCCTTGCCGGTATGGAACAGCACGGTGATAGTCGTTCCTTTGCCTACTTCACTGTCCACATTGATGTAACCGTGATGCAGGTCCACCAGTTCCTTGGTGAGGTTCATACCGATACCGGTACCGGTGAGACCGGTGTTGTTCAGTTCATTGTTACTCGAGAAACGCTCAAACAGCACACTGCGTTTCTCCGGCGGGATACCGACACCCTCGTCCTGCACTGTCAGCGTCACAAAGCCCGGTTTGTCTGCCACAATGACACGGATCGCCTTGCCGGCCGCCGTGAACTTGAACGCATTACTCAGCAGGTTCCACAGGATCGTATCCACACGACTGCGATCGACCCATACGGTCGAATCGGAGGCGTTATTGATAATCTCGAATTGAATATGTTTGTCGTACGCCTCTTTCTTGAAGTTCGCACTCGTCTCTTCGACCAGTTCGCTGAGCAGCGTCTGCTGCACTTTGAGTTTCATCTTCTGGTTCTGCACCTTACGGAACTCCAGCAACTGGTTCACCATACGGAGCATACGTTGACTGTTACTGAGCACGATCTCCAGTTGACTGCGCACACTCGGAGTGATATGCTCGGTCTGCAGGATGTTCTCCACAGGTGCGGCAATGAGCGTCAGCGGGGTACGTAACTCATGGCTGATATTGGTAAAGAATCGCAGTTTGATGTCCGTCACCTGCTGCTCCACTTTCACACGTTGCCGCAAACCGTTGTAGATTCCGATCGCATAGACGGCCAAAACGACGATAGCTACTATACCCAGTATGTACAACAGGATGGCCCACCAACTGAGCCACACGGGGTTCTGAACGATGATCACCACTTGTTTCTCATTGTCCACTTCGCCTCCTTCGCGGTTGGTAGAGCGCACATGGAACACATATGTGCCGTGACGTAAGTTACTATAGGTCACCTGCCGCTGTGCTTGGACATACCGCCACTCCTTATCCACACCGTCCATCTTGTAGTAATAGACGATCTTGTCCGCTCCGATATAATCAATAGCCGCATAGTCGATGGTGATCGTAGAGCCGTTATCAACCGTGACCGTATCCCCTTCCATCTCGCCGTCCTGCGTCTCGATCCGGGTGATATAAACCGGAGGCACCGCTTTGGAGCGACGAATGAGGGACGGGTCCATGGACACATAACCGTTCGAGTAGCCGAACAATATCTTCCCTTCGGGTGTTATTACCGCTTCTGCTTCGGTGAAATACGAGTTCGGTTCTCCGTCCAACGCGTTGTAGTAATAGAGCATACCGGTCTCCAGGTTCAACTGTGTGATATCCAACTCCGAGCAGAACCACAGGTTCGTGCTGTCTGCCGCCATGCTCAGGATGATATCGTGGAACGTCTCCGCATAGACAACGGTCAACGCCGTATCTTGGGGATCAATGGCCATCAAACCGCCGCCGAACGAACCGAACCATATGCGGTCTTGGCAATAACTGACGGCGCGGATGTCGTAACTGGGTAACACGGTGCTCTCGCCGGTAGCCGGATTAACACGCAGGATACCCGTCGTCGTACCGCACCACAGAATGCCGTTCACCAACTCGATGTCCCGCACTTTCATGCCGTCTTCTACCACTTCGGGAGCGGACCAGGTTTTGGTTTTCTCATTCCAGCGAAGGATATTCACACCTCCGCCGTACGTAGCCACATACAGCGTACCGTCCTCATCCTCTTCGATATCATAGATATCGTTATGCGAAGTCGGGATACGTTTGCCGTTGAGCAACAGACCGTTGCCTTTGGTTCCGAACAAACGTCCGTGACGGCTCTCCAAGGCGCAATAGTAATGAAGCAAAGGATCAACTTGACCATTCTTGTCCTGACAGAAAGCACGCACTTCTCCGTTTCCGTCATTGCCCTTCAAGTCATGCAGTTCGTACGGCACCGGATCCATGTTCACACAATCCACACCGCCGTCGTAGGTAGCGATCCACATCTGTCCGTCGCGGTCAATATAGGCCGTATGGATCATGTTCGTCAATCCTTTGAACGGACTAACCAATTCGTCTTTGTCATAATCGTAATAGCTCCATCCGCCACCGGTCGGGTTGACCCAGGTACGTCCTTTCGCATCTTCCAACAAGAAGAAATGCTCCCGAAGCCGTCCTGCATAACGGCTGTCCAAAGACGGGGTGAAGCGTTTCCACTGTCCGTCGCGGTAGCGTAGGATGCCGTACGTGTCATCCGCCTGCCAAATGATACCGTTCCCATCTATCTTCGTATTGGCCGTCGCCTCCTCCATTTGCCCGATCATCGCGGCCGGCAGGTCCTCCTGACGCTGCTCGGTGGTGATTCGGCGTGTGGCGTCCAAACGGTAGTAGTGACCATCGTACGTAGCCCACCATATCTGCTCCGCCTCGTCTTCGTAGATCCACACAACGCGGTTGTTGACATGAGCCGCCACGCCGTTGTTCATCGCCTTATAGACCTTGAACGTGTAGCCGTCAAAACGGTTCAAACCGTCCCACGTGCCGAACCACATGAAACCCTGACGGTCCTGCAGAATCGCCATCACAGTGTTTTGGCTCAAGCCGTCCTTGATGGAATAATGACGTGTGATGTACTGCTCATGCGCCGAGGAAGGTGAAAGATAAAAGATGAAAGATGAAAGGACGATCAATCCTCTCAACAGCAGACTATGTATCTTCTCCCTTCTCATTTTTCACTTTTCATTTTTCACTTTTCATTTTTCATTTTTCATTTTTCAATTACCTTGCTGCCAGCCTCTCCAGATAGCGACCGTAGTTCGTTTTCATCTCCTTGCCAAGTGCTGCCATCTGCTCGGTCGTGATCCAGCCGTTACGCCAAGCGATCTCCTCGATGCAGCTCACGTACAGACCTTGACGGTTCTGAATGGTCGCAATGAAATTACCGGCTTCCAACAGGCTGTCGCAGTTACCCGTGTCGAGCCATGCAAAACCGCGGCTGAACAGTTTGACTTTGAGTCGTCCTTCGTTCAGGTACAACTTATTGAGGTCCGTGATCTCGTATTCGCCACGAGCGCTGGGTTGCAGATTCGCTGCTTTCTCACACACGGTCTCGTCGTAGAAATAGAGTCCCGGTACGGCATAGTTACTCTTCGGCTGCGCCGGTTTCTCCTCCAGGCTCAACACCTTACCGTCCTTGTCAAACTCCACAACACCGTACGCACGCGGATCGGCCACTTCGTATCCGAACACACACGCACCACCGTCTTTAACCGACTCAACCGCCTCTTTGCGCATGCCGCTGAAGTGCTGACCGTAGAACATGTTATCGCCTAAGATCAGACAGCCCGGCTCGCCGTTCAGGAACTCACGTCCCAGCACAAAAGCCTGTGCCAGACCGTTGGGTACCAACTGCACTTTGTAACGCAGCGTCATACCGATTCGACTACCGTCGCCTAACAACTCTTCGAACATCGGCAGGTCACGCGGGGTACTGATGATCAGCACTTCACGGATACCCGCTAACATCAATGTACTGAGAGGATAATAGATCATCGGTTTGTCATAAACCGGCATGATCTGTTTACTGATCGCTTTGCTCAAGGGGTACAAACGCGTTGCACTGCCTCCGGCTAAAATAATTCCTTTCATATCAAAAAAAACCTTTGCGACTGCAAAGGTACTATAATTTTTCCACATACGCAAGCGTTTGTGTCAAAATTTACACATATATGTGTATTTTTGGTCAAATTAACGCCAAAAGGACTACAATGAGAGTAGTAAACATGAGCACCGGCATCTGCTTGTCCAGCTTATCCGTATGGGACCATATATACCATAGGTGCCATACCCAGACGGGTATGATACACAGACACCAGAAGTGTCCGTATAGTGCAAAAATCGTCAGACAGCCGATGAGCAGCAGTGTATGGTACACCCGGCTTCCAGTCGGACCTAACAGGCTGGCGAACGTATGTTTGCCGTGCTTGCGGTCATTGGCCATATCGCGGATGTTATTCAGGTTCAGCACGCCCACACAAGGCAAGCCGACCGCCACACCGTACCACACCACTTCCCATGTCACGCTTTGGGCAAGCAGGTAATACGAACCGATCGTACTGAGCAGACCGAAGAATACGAACACGCCCAGATCGCCCAGCCCGAGATAACCGTAACTGTGCTTACCGAGCGTGTAGGTGATCGCGCCCACCACAGCCAGCAGTCCCAGACCGATGAACACCAGACTCGGTGTGCAACGGAGCGAACCGAACGCGCTGTAGATAAGCGCCACACCGAACAGCAGACACAAACCGATGAACAAACCGATCATTCCCTTGATCTGTTTTGGCGTGATAGCACCGCGCTGCAGACCGTACGCCGCACGACCTTTCTGGTCCGCGTCCGTCCCTTTCTGCGCGTCGCCTAACTCATTGCATAAGTTACTCAATATCTGCAGACTGAGTGTAGTCGCAATCGCCAAAGCGAACACCGTCCACTGCTGTGTAGTGACCGCTTCGGGTTGATGCAGTAACACGATACCGGTACCCAGGATGATACCGGATACCGATAAAGGTAAGGTGCGTAAACGCAAAGATTGGATATACGGGTTCATGCTAATTCAGCTATCAATTTTTCTACCAGTTCAGGTACTCCTTCCGTGGCTTTTTTGCAAATATGAGTGATCCGGTCGGCCCACATGCCGAATTCCGGTTGTCCCGGATCTACGAAATAGATCGGGCAGTTCGCCGGCGCGTAATGAATGAGCGAAGCGGCAGGATAGACATTGAGACTCGTACCCACCACGACCATGATATCCGCCTGGCTGGCGATATGACATGCCTCGTCAAAGTACGGCACGCCCTCTCCGAAGAACACGATGTACGGCCGCAGCAACGAACCGTCGGGGTGACGGTCTCCGTAGTGCTGCTCCCATCCCTTCAACGGAACAGTCGCCGTCTCGTTGCGCTCGGAGCGCAGTTTGGTGATCTCACCGTGTAAGTGCACCACATCGGTTGCACCGGCACGCTCATGCAGATCGTCAATGTTCTGCGTGATGACCCGTGTTCCGGGAATCGCCTGTTGCAACTTAGCGATTGCTATGTGCGCGGCATTCGGTTGAGCTGCCAAGGTGTCCTTACGGCGTGCGTTGTAGAACTCGACGCACAACTCCGGATTGCGAAGCCATGCCTCATGCGTACACACATCTTCAATGCGGTAGTGCTCCCATAAACCGTCCGAGTCTCTGAACGTACCCAGACCACTCTCTGCGCTCACTCCGGCGCCTGTAAAAACAACGATCTTTTTCATATTATTTAAATCCAAAAACAAAATACACCGCACCGATGAGCAGCATACAAGCTACGGCATGGTTCCAACGCAGCGGCATATGGAACGCCACGGCAGAGAACGCCACAAACACCAGCAGCGTGATCACTTCCTGAATCACTTTCAGCTGCATCAACGTGAACGGTCCGCCGTTCCCCTCAAAACCGATACGGTTAGCCGGCACCTGAAGGCAGTATTCAAAGAACGCAATGCCCCACGACAGCAGAATCACAAAAATAAGCGGGGTCGCATTCGTAAAGAAACCGGTCTGCTGCAGTTTCAAATGACCGTACCACGCCAGCGTCATGAAGATATTCGACGCCAATAATAACAATATGGTATAAAATGCATTCATAATTTTGGTAAATACTCTGTTTTAATATTTGTCATTGCGCCGTACATAGAATCGACCGCTTCGGGATTGAGCTCCTTGATCTGCGCCAGCAGTCCTTTCACTTTCTCACGCGAACTCACGTGCTCGAACGGGCACAGTTTGGTTTGTTTCTCGTATCCGCGCAAAGCTGCGTACTGCACCAGTTCCGCTTCGTCAATCAGGCACAAGGGACGAATGATCTGCAGCGGCATCTTGTCTAATTGCAGCAGCGGTGGCATGGTCGCGAACGCACCCTGATAGATGAGGTTCATCAGCAGGGTCTCCATGATATCGTCGCGGTGATGCCCGAACGCAATCTTGTTACATCCCAACTCCTGCGCCACGTTGAATAGGGCTTTGCGCCGGTACCACGAACAGAGAAAACACGGATTATTGAGATGTCGAGATGTCGAGACTTCGATATCTCGAGGTTCTCCAATCTTGGTGTCTCGCACAATGAGCGGCACTTTCGCTTCGGCGCAGAACGACTCCAGGTAACTGAGATCGGTCTGATAGGCACGTTCTTTGACCCGCACATGGAGCGCTGTCACCTCAAAACGTGGTTTGTAGATCTGCGACCGGCGCCCTAACAGTTCCACCAGCGCCAGACTGTCCTTGCCGCCGCTCAGACCAATCAGGATACGATCGCCGTCAGCGATCAGTCCGTAGTCGGCACAGGCCTTGTGGAACTTCTTCGTCAACCGTGCCCGGACTCGCTCCGTCTCTATTTGCTCGGGACTCTTCATGCTTAGTACGACGCGCCGGTGTTGGCATCGGTCTGCTGCGGAGCCGGGGCCTCTTTCTCGGGAGCCGGCAGCGCTTTTACGGTAGCCGGTTTGCCGATCTTCTCAAACGCTTTAAGCAAGGTCTCCACGTCCGTCTTGGCTGCATCAAACGTCACGGTGACCGTCTTCGTCTTCAGGTCGCACACGATATCCTTCACCCCTTTCTCGTACGCGATGTTCTTCATGATCTTGTCGCAGCATCCCTGACAATGCAGGTCGCACGACAACACCACGGTTTGTTTATCGGTCTTTGCCGATAAAGGCGAAAGGCTAATGGCGAGAGGCGAAAGAAGAAGCGCCAACGCAATCAATAAATACTTTTTCATATGAATAAACTTCCTATTTGATACACTGCAAACGATATGAGCCAAGCCAGGAACAAGCTGTGGAACACGGTGAACCATGCCCATCCTTTTCCCGCTTCGCGTCGTAGGGTAGCGATTGTTGCCACGCAGGGAAAATAGAGCAGCACGAACAGCATGAACGAGAACGCGGTCAGCGGAGTGAAGCCGGCAGTGGTGATATCGCCGCCGTAGAGAATCGCCAACGTGGAGACGATGGCTTCCTTGGCCGGCAGACCGGTGATCAGGCAGACGGACATCTTCCAATCAAAGCCCAGCGGTTCCATGAGAGGCGAGACGAACTGACCGATCGAAGCCAACAACGAGTGCTCCAGGTCGTTGAGATCCTGCGTCGGGAAATACTCCAGTACCCAAATGATGATGGATGCCCACAGAATGACCGTGCAGATCTTCTGCAGATAGTCTGCCACGCGCTCCCAGATATGGGCAGCCGTGTTACGTGCCTTGGGCATACGGAACTCCGGCAACTCGTTCACCGTGTCGTCATTATCCTGACGGAACCATTTGGTGCGTTTCATGATGATCGCGAACAGCACGGACAGGCTGATACCGATCGCATAGAGCGAGATCATCACCAGCGCTTTGTGACGTTCAAAGAACGTATCGACGAACAGCATATAAACCGGCAGACGAGCCGAGCAGGACATGAACGGCACCATGAGCATGGTCAGCACACGGTCCTTGGGGTTCTGGATGTCACGCGCGGCCATGATCGCCGGCACATTACAACCGAAGCCCATGAGCATCGGCACGAAACTACGGCCGTGCAGACCGACGCGGTGCATGATTGTATCCATGATGAACGCCTCACGCGCCATGTACCCCGAGTCCTCCATGAGGGAGATGAAAAAGAACAGAATGACTATGTTCGGTACGAACGCGAGCACTGCGCCCACTCCGGCTAACACGCCGTCTATCAGCAGCGAGGAGAACCAACCTTCGTCCATGACACCTCTCGCCCATTCGCTCAACCAATCCACGCCGCTCTCAATCCACTCCTGCGGATACGCACCGAGCGTGAACGTGCACCAGAATACGAAATAGAGGATAGCCATCATGATCGGGAAACCCGACCACGGGTTCGTCAGCACCTTATCGATCTTCTCCAGCCGCGTCTGATGCTTGTCATCTTTCGCATGCGTGAGCGTCTCTGTCAAAATACCGTGCACATACGCGCGGTAGGTATCTTCATCGCCCTCTTGATCACGAAGGTGATAGATCGGGTGCGCCTTGGACGCAGGACGTGCTGCCACCTCTTGCAGGATCGACAGACAGTTCGGCAGGCCGTAGTTCAGTCGAACCGATACACGGCAGGTCGGTACACCGATCAATTGCTCCAGTTTAGGGATATTAAGCGAATGGTCCGTCTTAAGCAACAAGTCATACCGACCGATGGCGATCACGATCTTCTCCTGCTCGTCGATGATATGCGGTGTGAGCATCAACGACTCTTCCAGTCGGGTCGAATCGACTACCTGCAGCACCACATCGTACGCATGACCATGCAAATCGTCGGGGTGATGCACCTCCACGAACTGCAGATCGCGCTTCTCCGCATCCGCTATCCCCTGCAGCGCATGAGTGAGCGAACTCTTGCCGCTCTTCGCTAATCCTATGACCGCAATCTTCGTCATTTAACGTCCTTTTTCGTTTCGCGCTGCAAAATTACTACTTTTTTTTGAATTGTGCAAAATTATTTACAAAAAAAGCAGACCCGCGCGTCACCGCGAAGGTCTGCTTGAAATGGTACAATTACCCATTTCCGGTTCACTTATTTATTTTCAGTAAGTAAGTACTGTCTGTAAATCGGGTGCAAAGGTACGGCTTTTTTTTGAAACGAGCGTTAACAAAAACGAAAAAAATATTAACAAAAAGTCGCCTTTTGTTGTATATTTCAAAAAAAAGCAGTACTTTTGCAGACAAAATGACTTTTTATGACTCCGAAAGACTACGAAGAACAACTTCAACACATCGAAGAAAGAGGAATTGTAGTGATGCGCAACATCACTAATTTTGTAACACTCGGACAGGAGACCGTATGGCCCTACGCGACCCTTGTGCTCTGTCATAGCGGTATAATGCGTGCTATGTACGACTTGCAGGAACTGATTCATGGTCCGAACGACGTCGTCTGTATTTTGCCCGGACACATGCATTGTCCGCTGGAGTGTTCCGGGGATAGCAATGTCACCATCTTCGTTCTCTCGAAGGGTCTGCACAATGCGCTATCGTTTCGCTCGTTCAGCCACGATGCTGCCAAGTACCATTCTGCGCCCTTTTGCCACCTCACACCCGAACAGGCGAAGCACATGATGGACCTCACCGACCAGTTGGAGATCATCGCCAACCATACGGAATCCGAACTGCCGCACCGCAAAGAGATGATGCTGGCAATCCTGTCCATCGAGCATGAGTTTCTCAACCTCTACCGTCGTGAGCAGGACAAAGAGTGGGAAAAGCAACGGAATGTCCAACTGCTCAGCCGGTTCTCCGAACTGGTCGTGGAGCACTACCGCGAATCACGCGAAGTGAAGTTCTATGCCGACCTGATGCGCCTCAGTCCCAAGTATTTCTCCAAGGTCATCACCGAAACTGCAGGCATGTCTCCGGCAGATTGGATCGAGCAGTACGTCACCGCACAAGCCAAACTGATGCTTCACTCGCAACCCCTGACCGTCAAAGAAACAGCTTACCGATTAGGATTCGACGAATCCGCTTCGTTCTGCCGTTTCTTCAAACGCGTCACCGGCCTTACTCCCCAGCAATTCCGAGCCGGGCTTTAGAGTTTGCAACTGCCGCTTACCCTTGCGGGTGCTCCGCATCGTACTGGTCGCCGCAGATCTTCCAGAGGTAGGACTTCATGGTCTTTTTGCCGTTTGCAGAGTCCTTCTGCGCGAGGAACGCTGCCTGGTCAGACGACGCGTGTTCGAGGCTGTCCTTACGAGCAGCTACTGCGGCTGCGACAGCGGCGAAGCGTACGCGGAGACGCATCTCCTTGGTCGTCACCGGAGTCGAGCGGGTTACGGAGCTCAAGCCGCGCATGTAGAGGCGGGAGCAATCCGGGTTGGTGGTTTCGGCTACACGGTGGGTTGCCAGGATCATCTTCTGGTCACCGGCGTGTTGCGACTTTTTGTTGATTTTGGTGAGGGCACCGCTGACGGTCTTGATCGCGTCAGCCCATTCTACTTTTGCCATAGTGTGTTGTGTTTTAAATGGTTAGATTGTTAAACTGTTAAATCGTTAAAGGGGTGTTTTAGCCGTTGGCTTGATCGTAGGCAGCGGATTCGAGGCTCCAGAGGTAGGAACGCATGGTGGTTTTGCCACCAGCGGTGTCTTTCTGAGCGTTGAAGGCTGCGAGGTCGGCTGCTTGCTTGGTCGGGTCGTTGAGTCGCGTGTTGACGGCAGTGGATACTGCTGCAAACTTCGTCCGGACAGTCTGCTCTTTGGCGGTAG
>Ga0247610_10000056_pt1 | contig 176887 bp, 286 predicted proteins | sample 174DNAGHGhighgp2_FD_193483 | JGI IMG/M metagenome (GOLD analysis project Ga0247610, IMG submission 193483) | Sheep rumen microbial communities from Palmerston North, Manawatu-Wanganui, New Zealand - 1742 DNA GHGhigh gp2 | ecosystem: Host-associated > Mammals > Digestive system > Stomach >... | reverse complement strand
GCGCGCGGGTAGCGGTACTATCGGACATCTGAGTAGCGATTTCTACAGCAGCTGGAGAAAAATCAAACACTCCCTTACCGGCCCACTTGAGTATATATACAAGTAAAGTAAATTCATTTCCTGTTAGTACTTGTTGAGCTTGCTCAATATATTTCCAATCTATAGCGCGTAAAAATGATTCTTTACTATTTGTAGAATGAGCTACTTTATCAATAGCTTCTTTTGGAACTTCAATAGTTTTTTGATTTGCATAATTTGCCATAAATATTAGCCTCCTTGCCTTGCTTTTCGCTCGGCAGATAATTCCACTATTCTTTGATGTAATTCCGCTGTATCTTCAAAAATATATACATCAAATTGTGGATGATACTCATTGACTTCAGTGCGAATAATAGAAAATCCATATTTTCGTAATTCATAAGCAAGCCAACGAGTATATACACGATATTCTTTCTTTGTCATTTTTCGTCCTCCATAAGTTTCTCCATCCTAATTAATAATGTCGTGGACGGATTATCTCTCCTATTGATGATTTTGTTTAAATGCGAGCGGCTAATATGTAATGCTTCCGCCGCGATACCTTGATTTGGAAAATGTTCTTCCATAAATTTTTTAAATTTTGCTATTGTTTCCTCAATCAATATTCCCACACCTCCTATAAAAGAAAATATTACCTATTCTTTCATAGAATAAGTAATATTATTAATCTTAAATTCTACTAATTTTATCCATATATACAAAAAAGTTTCTTTCCTTCTTCTTCCAATTCCTCATACTTATCACGCAGTTCACAAAGCTTAGGTACATCATCATAAGTTCCAAAGTAATTCCGGCGCGCACAGGCAACTTTAATCATATCTTCAAGATTTTCTTGAGTAATTTCTACTGGGCAATCTTCTTCATTATTTGGAATAAAAGGACATTCTTCAACAAAATGCCATGCCTTACGAGAATAAAATTCTTCCTGTACTTGAGGAGAATCATACCACCCTTCGTGTTTGAAAACTTCACGATTACGTGCGCTATAGAGTGTAAAATCCATTCCCATTATTCATCGTCCTTTCTCTTTTTCTATAATAATTATATCACAAATTATAAAAATGTCAAATAAGAGGAGTTCAAAATTGAACTCCTCTTATTTATATCCATGTCATACATAATTTAATATAATTATCTGGAACTTCTAGATATTGCTTCATGATCAATGCATCATCAGCATAACGGCCTTCTTCTAAACGTTTTTGTACTTCTTGTTTAGAAGCAAGACAGAAATAATCCTCACTCATAGAAGCAAGACAGCCATTAGCATTAGCACATATTCCGCAAGCTCTGTTTCCAATTCCGCACATTATTTATGCTCCTTTAAAATAAGATTCAAAACAATTCCTACAATCATTGCTAGTGCAGTCGTACCGATACTAACAATTCCAAAGTCGCAAATTGCGCCTGATACGCCTAATGTGAGGACAGCTGCGACAATAGTAATATTTTTATTATTGTGAACTAAATCAATATGATTATCCATAATAGTTCTAATACCGCTTAATGTAATGTACCCGTAGAGCACCGTAGCGCAGCCGCCAAAAATGGCACTTGGAATACTTACAAGGAAAGCCTGTAACGGCCCAATAAATGCGGCAATACCCATAATGATAGCAGCTAATGTGATTACATATTTAGAACAAATTTTACTAAAGCCTGTGGTACCAACGCTCTCACCATAGCTAGTATTTGGCATCGCGCCAATTAGAGTGCCAAGAGCAGTTGCAGCGCCATCACCCATTAGAGTGTAGCCGAGGCCGGGTTTCTGTGTTAAATCAGTTCCGATAACAGCACTTAGTGCCTTGTGGTCTGATGTATGCTCACAAATTGTAACAAGGCTTAATGGTAGGAATAATAGTAGAATCTGTGGTAGATAACTCCAGTCCCAAGAACCAAAATGTAGGAAAGCAAAATCTGGTAGTTGGAATAGTTTTACGCCATTGAATACACTAAAGTCAATAATTTTTACGCCGCATACTGTAAGTAATGCTGCGAAAGCATATACAATTAGGATTGCTACAAGGAATGGTAGATTCTTGATAAATCCTTTTCCATAGTGAGAAATTAGTGCAGTAATAAGTAGTGTCAACATTCCAAGTCCAAATCCAATTAAACTGTACTGGCCATTAATTTGAAAATAGGTTGGCAGGAATGTTGCTAGATTAAGACCAATAACGGCTACAATTGGCCCAATTACAACAGGCGGCAAAACTTTATTAATCCAAGCAGTACCAAAATGATTGATTGCTAAACCTACAGCAAAATACACAAAGCATACAATTAAACCACCAATAAATACTGCAAGATAGTTAGGTGCGGTTCCAAGTGCCAATGCCCCAAGTACGGCCGCGACAAAAGCACCAGAAGAGCTAATAAACATTGGTGATTGGCCTTTAGTAAATAGCTGATAGAGCAATGTGCCCAAAGCAGCACCTAACATAGCTGGCGCGATAGGCACTCCACAAATCTGTGGAATTAGTACTGTAGCCACAAAGCAAGCAATAACCTGTTGCATCGCCGCTACGAATAGTCGTTTTGCAGGAAGTTTATCATTAATTCCATATAACATAATATTTACCTCTTTACTGAATTAGTATAAGTTTTAGGAACATTTACCCAAGTTCCAGTGACTGAATCTTTATAATCACTACCACCAACTACTGGATTTACATGAGTAGTATAGACTGTAGATTCCGGATGAATTTTAAAAGTATCTGAATCAATTTGTGCCTATGCCGAGGTGTCAACACAAGTAACTTTATAATCATACCACCATGGTTTTGTACAATCATCTTTGGTCCAAGTAATATCCCATTTATCCCATTTATCATTTCTAGAACAATCACATTGTCTTACCCAAGGCGCATTGATGCGGCCGCAACGAGGGCATTCCCAACCTTGCTCTGCCTTAGGTTGAGTATATGGGCAATGCCAAGTTGTACTTGTACTTGTACTTGTGGTTGAATCTCCAACCTAAATTTTATCTGTAGTATTCATATTTACCTCCAATCTGATGTATATTCATTATGTTCATGAAACTCATTTTCATGTTCTTTAATAAATGTAATAGCGTCATCAATATTACTAACAAGAATGCCGCCTTGTTTAATTAAACCAGTAACATATAGATTCTGATAGCTGTATTGCTGCTCGCCAAGTGAGGCTGCACCGCCCTTATCTTTTGCTTCACTATGTGTTAAGAACATTTGTCTATTGTCAGTACAAATTCCGACAATATACTTATGATCGCCGCGTTCAATTTTTTCATGGAACTTACCAATTTCAGCGCAAGTTCCCGCGGGAAGAACATCTCCATCTATACAAGCTACAAGAATATCGGTTTTATTTAAGCGTATATTATCTCCATTTGCAATTTCTTGAGAGCCTGCAAATTTTTTCTTTCCTTCAACTCCATTGATATCTGTATTTTCAACAGGAGAATATAAATCTACGCCTGGTAATGCGGCTCTTAGTTTTTGTGCCCATTCTGTGTTGCGTAAAAGATCCCCATAAGTAAAGATTGGGCCAGCTAAGTAAATTTTCATATTACTTTGCCTCCTTATGCGTCAAATCCCATAGAATATCATACATCTCTAGCTTAAATCCTTCTGGTTGCTGTTCAAGTGGTAGCATCCACCAAGCGAGTCCTGCATCTGGATGACGATTAAAATATTCTTCAATCATTTTATTATATATATTTTCCATATCATTTCTCCTTAATCTAATGTCTGAATAAAATAACTTATATCCTCTTTATTACCTTTCTTGTCCAAATAATCTAATGCTTTTTCATAATACTCGTAATATAAATTACCATAATGCTCTGATAATATATCATTTCCTTTATGATAATGATCCCAACACTTATGATTAATTATCATTACTAATTCTGTCAGATACTTAACATCGTTCTTCCATTCATCGTATGCGCGTTTAGCTGTGTCATCAATAGCCGCGCTGCCAAAATGTTCGGCAATATCAAAATCAGACCAAAAAGTAGTAAAGTATTTATAACTCATTTTATTCCTCCATTTTTCTTTTATTATATCATGAATTTAGGAAAAAGTCAAATATATAAAAATAAATGGCGCCCGAAGGCGCCATTTTATATTATAGAAGCTAATTCCGCAATTTCGGAACGTTCTGTCTTTAATAATTTAACACTACCAAATAATTTATTACCAGCGAGCGATTTAACTAATCTTTCAAGGCCATTATTACTTTCAAACTTTTTCCCATCTGTCTAATAAGTATCCCCATTAACCCAAAGTTCAGAATTTTTACCACAACGACTGACAAGTAGTTTATAGCCGCCGCCAGTGATATTCTGTCCTTCAGATACATATAGAATAGCATTATCCCAACTACAGCCGCGAATAAAACCCAAATTCACAGCTTCAATTTGACCTGCTTGTTGGGCTATATACAAGCCTTCTTCCCCTAATATACTTTCAATGGGGCCTAATCCCCAAGCAATTTTCTCCTGTAATGATCCTTGTAGGAATCCTATTTCTGGAGCATCTTTAAAAGGTACTAAATTACGAATAAAAATAATTTTATCTTTTTTACCTCGTTGGATAAGTTCCCAAGCATGTAAAAACATAAGGAAATCTTTGCCTCCACCGGGCACTCCAGATAGAAGCTTAACTGGAATATTAGGATTTTGTAGTAAATCAAAAGCCATTTTTTGCTCAAGATTTAAAGGAGAAATTGTTCGTCCAAGAAAGTCAGAATGTAAATCTTTATATTTTAGCGGGCGATATTCGCTCCCAGTCCAAAATAATATATCTTTTAATTCTGGGCCTTCATATATTTTACAAAATTCATTTGTTTTAGCTTTTAGTATATTAATTTTCGAGTCAGTATAAAGCATCGCCATTTCTTGTTCAGTAGGATAATATTTAGCCCAGCCGCACCAGTGCTCATCTTCTTTTTTATTTGCAGAGGTATATTCCGCCGTAAGGTGCGGCATTTGTAATGCAAAAGTATATTGTGCTGCATCACTAGTCATAAAAACAATATTATTGCCCTATTCTATTGCAGTAACTTCTGCCGCGAGTAAAATCCTATGATCATTAATGTTGCTTAGAAAATTATACTTTTTTAATAGTTTATCAATCTTTTTATTATCAACTATTACTGTCGTATATACATTATTTTCTATAATTTTTCTAATCGCTTCTCGTGCTTGATACTTAATTTCTAAATTATACTCGTTAGTTTTTATATGTTCTAATTCGGATAAAGTTAAAGGACTAATTGCAATATGGCTTCCTTCAAGATTTTGATGCAATATAGCAGATGTATCTGCCCAGTGAGTAATCATTTGTCATCAACTCCATAAATATGATCTAAAAGGCCAACTTTAACACATTCATGAGCCTTCAAGAACCATTGCTTACGAGCGTGGCTATCATATTCTTCAGGAGTAATGTTAGTATTAGTGAGTATAAATTCACGAATATCTGCATCTACTCCTTTATTAAATTCCATAATATCATCTGCAGTACGAGCTTCGCTAGATTCTAATGCTACATATCCATCATGAAGTAGAACATAAGAAGCAGGAAAGCCATATCTAATTACATTTTCGTTTTTACCGCCTCCTGCAAGAATAATTCCTGCCATACTCGCGGCCATACCGGGTACAATAATATTTAAAGGTTTGGAATATTGTGAAATATATTGAGCGAGGTAGAATCCATTTGTAACACTACCACCCGCAGAATTTAAAATAAGAGTAACCGGTTCAGTAGAATCATCCATTTCAAATTCACGTAGCGGTAGAAATACTTTTTCAACCGTTTCATCGCATACATAATCATTTAATATAATTGTACGCTTATTAAATAATTGATGAAAATACTGATATGTTTGAGGGTCAAAAGAAAATTTTTCTACCTCACCAAATAGTTCTTCTAAATCCATAAGAACCTCCTTCAGCGTGAGTCTTACTCGCGCTTAATTAAATATTTTAGCTAAAGTACAGTCTTTAGGATCAATATCGCCTTCTCGGATTCGTTTTAAAAGCGGATGTCGAATCGAGATGCCATTTCCCTCTGAGTCTGCTTTAGCTGAAGAAACCATCATGCCACTAATTGCTACAGGAACTTTCATCCAGCGTGATGGATTATCACGTAATTCAGTCTTAAATTCATCTGTAAGTCCTGCAACTTTACACAATGGAACTTCATTCATATCTTTATCATAAACGGAGACTTGTATAGCACCAGGCCATCCATTCCAATAGTTGCGGGTCACTGGAATATACGCGCCTCCGGATTGATACTCTCCGAAATATAAACCTCGTACTAATTCGCCGGTACGTTGTTTCTCCCACATATCCCAACTGGCGAGGTCTTTACCTGTATAAATTTTTTCACCGGGAATAATACCTGTAATAAAGGCATCAATTTCAGATGAGATTTCTTGTTTTACCTTAACTGTGTCCCATGCGTGCGGTCCACGTTTCCCTGGCACATACACAGAATCTTTGCGATAACAAACTGCGCCTTCTCCACCGGATTCAAAAATTTTACCCATTTTATCAAAAAAGGTAAAATCCATTTCATAATAGGTTACTCCTTCTACTAGTGGAGAATTAATACGCTTTACAACCTGAGGGATAAGCTTAACACGTTCTTCAAAATGAGTATTCATATAGTCTATGCCATCTAGTGCAAGTACGTCAAAAATACGCCAACGAAGCGGATTAACCTTTTGCCGCGCGAGTGCTTTTTCGTGGAGGCATCTAAGTATAGATCCGGTATCTTTATCAATGCCTCCTGGAAGATAAGTTTCTCCAAGTATTACAGTGGTTTTATTAAAAGGTCTTATTACATCGGACCAAAAAAATACTTTATCTTGAATTTCTCCATAAGTACCAGTAGTTTTTGATATACCTCGTGTTTGAAGGAGCGCTTGAGTAGGGGAAATTATAGCTCTACTCCAATTTCCATCGGTTTTAATACCGAATAGATAATCTCCTGATTCAGCAAGCTGCTCTAACTTAAGGCGCCGCGATTCAGGAGTCATTGTAGTCGGCATAGACCAATATTTCATTGGTTCTGAGGTTGCATAATCTATCATATTATTCTCCTTAAATATATTTTAAATCTTTAAGTATTGTAATAGCGCTTTCCTGTAAAGTATTTAAATCTTCGTCATTATGAATTACATAATCAAAAGCAAAAACATCTAATGAAGTTTCACTAGGATGTTCGCGCTGCGTTTCTGTTAAAGCAGGATTTATCCAAGGGGTACCATCGGCATTTGTACGCTCAATACGTACACTAACACTATTTTTTAAACTGGCTAAAGATATATCTACTTCATTAGGAAAACGAGCATCAGGAATTATAGCGACATCAAAATCACTAGTTGGTTCAAAAGCTTGAATTAATCCTACTACAATACCAGTCCAAAAATTGGGATGAATCTTTCTTACTAAATCTGTACCAACTAGCTATAGTAAAGATCGGCCAACTTGATCTTTCTTTCCATCCCAGTCTAGAAAATCTCTACAAAACCATTTTACCGCATCTGCGTAATGAATAATTAAAGTTTTTTTACCATGCTTAGCTAATTCTTCTTTCATGAATTTAGCTACTGTATCTTTCCCACTACCAGATTTTCCACTTAATATAATTGTGCCTTTCATTTATTCATCATCTCCATTTGTATGTTAAAGTAGAAACGGAGAAAATCTACTTCTTCTTGGGTTCCAGTAACCATATAATAATTGGTAACAGCATTTAAAAATTTGGCCATATCAATAGGATTATCAAACATTAATGCGCACTCCCAAGCTACTTCTGCGTATTCACGCGTCTACGGGCTTATATTTTTAAATATCTCTGTCATTTTTGATGCTCCTTTTGAATTTTACTAATAGCATTAAAAAAAGCTTGTACTTCTTCTCGTGAGTCTAAATTAATTTTTAATATTTGTTTTGGCGCGATTCTTTCATCCGCATCGGGATAATTGAATATATAATAACGTTCTTCCTCTAATTCCGTATTGTTAATTCGGCTACAAAGATGCTTATTGGATTTATTGCTGATGATTTTTATTATATGAATTTGGCCTTCCTAAGATTCTTCTATATGAGTTTTTGACGTATTTAATTGCCCTAAAAATGCTTTGTAATCGTCTTTCTCAACTTCATAAATATTATTCTCCATTATAAATTTTCTTCTCCTTGAAAATTTTCTTTCATATTTTGTGAGGCTGCTTGCGCCAATCTATCACATTCATTATTCCAATAACTATCTCCATGGCCCTTTATCTTAGAAAAATGATACCAAAAGTTATCAAAATAAGGAATAATTTGTATCCATAAATCTTGATTGGCTACATCTTCGCCTTTAGAATTAATCCAGCCATTTTGTTGCCATTTAATGTACCATTCTTGTAGATAGCAATTAATAGCATATGCTGAATCACTATAAATAATTACATTTTCATTTGGATGCCGGTTTTTTTGCGCGAATTCTAAAGCATTACGTATCGCTAACAATTCCATACGTTGATTTGTGGTCCCATATTCGCAACCGGCGATCTCGTAAATTCGTTCACCGCCGCGCAGAGCAATAAAACTCCAGCCACCAAATGTTGCTTTCGATCCTAATTTTTTACAAGATCCATCAGTATAAATTTCTAATTGTGCAACTTGTGCTTTGCTTCGTTTACTCTGAATCATTTTATCCTCCTTTTACTTAAATTAATTATAACTTAATTTAAGAAAAAAGTCAACTATTTGCGGGCGGCGTTTCAGGCAAGTTAATAATCTAATCATAATAAACTTTGCCTTGCCCATTTCCATTTAAACCTTCATGATAGACTTGGTAAATGTCGCTGACTTCCTTTTTCTCTGCCGCGGAAGCCCATTTACGCTCATCTACTAGAATTTTCTTCCAATTATATAATGTATCAAATAGTTCCATTTTTGTGCCTTCTCCAATAATTGCAAGTCTTCCATCAATATGAGTAATATGATTTTGAAGATTATCGACTTTAGTTTGAATTTCTGCAATCTAGCCGCTCATTTTATCGACTGAGTTTACTACTCCCTATAATGTTTCACTATTCTTTTCGGCTTTATCGAGAAATTTATCCATACGCATTAATCGTTTTTGCTCTTCATCATATCTGTTCTTGAAATATTTGAAGAAGTCGCCTATTTTGGACATTGGTATCACCTCCTTTGGAAGAAATATATAAATACCAATTGGTATTATACTCCTAAATTTTTTAAAAATTCATTAAAAGCTGCTAGAATTGTAATACGAACTTTGGTTCCACTTGCAGCAGTTTCGGCTACAGACTACCATTGCGCTATAATTGGTAATGGTCTATTAGTTAAATAGGATGAAATTGCGTTATCCACCGCAGTGGTACTAATAGTAGCTCTCGCTGCCTACCCATTAATAACCTAATGACTAATATCTTTCATGCCTTCATATGTAAAACTTAATAGCATAGAAGCTGGTACATATACTCCATTTAAATTATATAAATGAATCTATTTAGTAATTCCTAATCCAGTACCCTCTTTTGATAACTACTATGCGGCATTTTCTGCAATTAATCTAACGTCATCAAACATTAATAGTCCAGCAAATATTGAAAGATACTATTCCATAGTTCCTTTTAATTGACCGCCAACCGCCAAGGATGATAAATTCATTGATAAAAAATCTAATGCATCACGCTAAGGTAATGTTAGTTTTGCTAAACCATTAGCACTATATATTTTATCTAAATAGTTCATAATAGTTAATTCACGTCCATGGAATCCACCCATATCATTTGTTTCAGCAGATTTATATAATTTTAAACTTTCATGATAAACGAATAAGTTATTAATTGGTAGTTCTAAATCTTTTATATCCTAATCTAATTGATTAATAACTGCTTGAATTTCATCATTCATAGCAATTTCCTATTCGGTTCTATCATCAAATCTATTTTTTCGCTATTCTTGCTCATATTTAGTTAGAATAGATTCAATTTGTGATAGCGCTGGCATTAATTGATTTTTAATATCTGGTTTATTTATATCTACTAAAATTGAACCCAAATGTAATATGTCGGCACCAGTGGCTCCACGTATTTTAATACTATTTCCATCCTAAATAATATTAATTAATTCAAATAAGTTGCCATGTGCACTAGACTTTGCGCCAACATTAAATTCAATATATTTTAAATTTTGAACTGCTTGATTATTTTGAAATTCTTTAATAAGCTATTTATTTAAATTATGCTCTTCTGATAACTCACGTTTTCGTTTATTAATAATATTATCTTTATTAGCTCTACTGCGACCACTTTCTACACTTTCAATATTTAAAATAGTACGAGCAGCATTAAGAATATTACGTAATTCTGTTTTATCTTCATTAATAGCGTGCTATAAATTACTCTAGTACTGTTGGCTAGTATTATTATAGTTTGTAATAATTGCATTAAAAGTATCCGAACTAATTTCTGTTAAATCCATTAAATTGTTTTTATCAACTTCCTCTTGCATTTTTTGTTGCATATCTAAAGCGACTACTGCAATAGCTGCGGCGATATCTTCTCCAGAAGTTAACATTTCAATTAATCCAGACGATACAACAAAATCTTTTGCTGCCTATCGTATTCTTGAAGCATAACTATCTGCAAGGCGCTCCTATGCGCGTGTTGCTCGTCCAGTAATATTATTTAATAATGCCTACGTATCACCAGCGGCGCGAAAACGATAATCATCTTTTGCCAAATCTTTCATTTTTACTTTACTATGTTTTTTAAGATTTTCTAAACGTTTACGAAAATCTTTTGTAGATGAACGTATTACATTTAAATAATTTGTTAACTCAATGTAAAATGAAGTAAGATTTTTTGGATTATCTAATGCTCCGGCATCTAATTGCTTCAAAAAAGTATTCAATTTTTTATTATTAGGTAAAGCTTTTTTTAATGAATCACGATATTCTTTAATAACAGTTAATTCTTTTAAACGCTCACTTTCAGCAGCATTGCTTAAAAAAGTCAATGCGGACTAAATAATAGAACTATCTTTTGCTCCTATATCAGCGCCAACTGAAGCAACCATTTCACTTGCAGAAGCATATAAATTTTCTTTTAATGCAGCGACCCAAGGACTATTATTACCAGTATTTAATAAATCATTCATGTATACAAATTTATGAGCTGCATTAAATGCTGGAATACCATAAGTAAAATAATGTGGATTTAAATTTCTGGCCATTGTGTCACCTCCATTAAAATAAGCCATCAAAATTGATGGCTTTTCCTCTATAAAAATATGTATTTTTATTAAAACTGAATCACTTCAATTTTTTCAACTTGATTATCTTTCAATTCAAATCCTTGCGCTTGCATTGTAAGTACATTTAAAACAAAAGCACGACCAGTAAAAGCTGCACCAGTATCCATATCTAATTTTTCACCAGTATACGCTGGATTACTAGTAGGCGCGTATTTAATTGGCTGAATTTTATTAACTTGAATATCAATATAATCTGGGAGGTACGGAGTAGGTGTATGCCCAAAAATTGCTATACGATTTGGCGCCCAACCTATATTTAATGCAGATCGGTTCCATATTATTGCATCACCGGTCCATGGATCTATTGGAAGATTATCATATTCACAGTCAGCAACACGCTTAAATGTATTATATAGTCCACCGCTATGACAAAAATCTCGATTACCAATACTAATTGTGCGCGGCAATTTTTCAATACGTTCAATTAAATCCATTGGCATTCCATCCATAATCCAATCTAATAGAGTCGACATACCACCATTATATAATGAATCTTGAATAGCGGTGTATCTATAATCAAAATTCTTACAAGCAGAAAGAACCGTTTTCACTCGATCTCGATCTGCATTTTCAAAATTAAACATCTGTTTAATTTCTCGCGCCGCTTTTGTGAACATATCTTCATGATTACCCATTAAATATGTAATATGTGGGTCATCTAGAAGTTGCTTCATAATATTATATCCATCTGGTCCGCGGTCAATTGCATCACCGCCAAATATAATCCAAGGTGTGTCCTCCATTTCATAACAATATTTCATAATAGCATCAAATAATAGACGACAACCATGAATATCCGTGAAAAAAAAGACATCATGCATAATCTCACCTCTCTTCTTGTATAAAAATTATACACTAAAATATATAAAAAGTCAAATAAAAATTAGGGTTCCGGATGGGAACCCTCATACTGCCGAATTTTACGATTCAATTTAGCAATAATACCACGATTTACTTCTTCACCGCGGGCTTTCAATAGGTTCCGACGGTATATCCATCTGAGATACTTAGCATATTCACTCATTTTATCCACTCCTTATCCCATTTAGTATTATCATCTTTATCTTCAGATGATGCCCAAGTTATTGTGCCTTGTCGCGAGGGATCATAAGCATCCCTTGCATGTTCAAAACCACAATTATAAGCATTATCTAATAGTTCTACAAGTTCATTTTGAGATAAATCATATCTATCTCCGTTGTTTGGCAAGGGAAAACTATATTTACTTATTACCATATTCCATTCGCTCCAATAATCTAATAGCTTCATCATATACTTTAAGAAGTGTTTCTTGCTCTTGAACCAAATCGCATTGGCCGCAATTGCGATCACAATCACGGCTAATGCATTCACGTTCGATTTCTAATATATGAATTACTTCAGCTTTTGTCATCTATATTTTCACCTTTATAAAAATCATAACCGCCAAGAAATACTTTTCCATCATTTAGTAATCCATGATATTGAAGTGGAGCAAGCGCCATATGTAATGGAGATTGAAGTCCATGTACATCTTCAATCATAATGTTAATTTCTTTATCATCATCATATTTAGAAATAACTTCACGCAATTCTTTAACAGTCATTATTTACTCCTTAGCTATGATATTTGAGTAGGTACTCTGGAGAGACGCACTTGAAAGAATGAATACCATCAGGAGACCGGCATACAATACCTTCTTTCATCTCACCATCAATAACTGAAGGCTGGCTATTTACATATTCACGAAGTTCTTCTACAGTATCAGGAAGGATATAATTATCATTGAGAATAGGCACGCAAGGAATATTGTAACCCTTTTCAAGGATCTCCTTCATATCACAACTATTCCAGCGGCCTTTATCAGAAGTAATCAAGTTAAAAGCCATAAAATCATGACCATTAAGTCCATAAGTATTACGCTGAACTCCTTCACCATAAGTTTCGCCCTGAATAGTCACCCATTCAGCCGCGGGTAAAATATCAAGGAGCTGTGAAAGAACTTCAAACATATGATATTTCTGTGCCATTTCCCAATAAATGTTAGTATCATAATAACAAGGCTTATCTACGCTATCAAAACAAACATTCCGAGAACAAACGTAGAAATCTTTCTTTTTGAACTTTCTACGTTTCATGGTGAAAGTAGTGCTGGAACCATCGCATTTCTCAGTAACTATCCAAGGATGCTTATTCTGAAGCACAAAAGGCATATTCTCTATTCTCTCTTCATCTGTTTTTTGTACCCAAGAAGGCCATCCATTCTTCTTATCTTTCTTCTTACCAAAGAAGAAAAACATAATCTTACGGCCCCATTCACGACGCATCATCCAACGTGCCCAAGGCTTTTTAAAGATAACTGCATGCCGCTGAGCCATTTTCTTATACTTATCAACTGGTGCAGCCTTACGAGCATTATCTTCTTCATCTGCATAAGTTACACCCAACTGCTTAGTAAGAAAGCGCGATTCATCTACAGGAGTATGAATCTGCTCCCCGTCATCAATTTCACCCTGAAGAGTAACATGCCAACCAAAATCAGAGGGATGCATAAGCAAGCCCTGAGAAATAGTTTTGCACATCTTCAAAGTCTTAACTTTATAATTGCGCTTCTCAAGGAAAGCAAAACATTCCTTATCAGAAGGAACACGAGAATCAATTTCAAAATAAATAGCGGGATCGCCCACTTTAAACTGGCCTTTCTGCACAATTACACGCCAGCCGCCAACAATTGCGTGTTCTACGCGGTCATAACCAGGAATAGGTTCAATTCCATCTACAATTACTACATAAGCAAGTTCGCGCTCAGAAGCTGCGTTCAACATATTTTTCACTCCTCTCTTTCTTACATAATAATTATATCATAAATTTAAAAAATGTCAATTACTTTCTCTATGTTCAATTCGCCATTCGCCTAACTCATCATCAAACCAAACCATTAATACAACTCTTTGCCCATTCTTCCAACCATATACATAGTTGCGCGCAGAATATGAAGTAGAACATACTTCTTCTATCGTATCCATTGTTCCATATTCTAAAACAACTTCACATATTTTATCATATAAATAATCATGCATTTCATTACTCATACTCTATTTCCTTAAATACCCATTCTTCACCAATTGTACGCCACACACGGTAAAACTTAGTTTTATTTCCTAAACGTCCCTTTACGATTTTATCTGTAGTATCTTCTGTATGATAAAATTCATAAATTTCATCCATTAGATGATGTTCAAAAATAACATCTTCAATTTTTGTATATATCCATGATTCATAATCACACATTTTCTTACCTCACCACAAATCTTCACTAAAGAGCGGTTGTACATTATATTCTTCCTTTAATTGTTTATGTGCCCAAGCATGTTTATATGCTGCTATACGATTATAAAAAATACCATTTTCATCAATAAACCCTTGATCTAATTCTTTATAATCAATGTTTTTCTTATATCCAAGTTCATGAAGAATATAAAAGGCATCACAATGTCTCATACATGGAATAATAACTTCTTTATTTTGGCGCAAATCTGCTATACGAACTGCGGCTTTAACTATCATTCTTCCTCCTGCGTTATAAAAAATTCAGTATGTGATCCTACATCTATTTTAGTTCGCCCATCATCTTGCTTCCAAGTTCGAGTATAATAGCGTTTAAAAAGTGGTACTTTAGAAATATCAAAGTCATTGCCATGCTTATCTATTGCCGCAGCAATCTTTCGTGCATTACAATTTTCGATAAAATCATCAATTGTTTCATTAACATCTTTCCAATCGCGGCAGTCAGCGATAAGCCTTTCATTTCCATCAGAATTTTCAAACCACAGTTTCATTCTTATCTTTCTCCTCTTCTTTAATTATTCCATTATATGTTGGGTCAAAAGGAACCCAAATTGGGGTAGCGCACTGTGGGCAATTTATTATTTGTGTCTTTGGCACGTCATCAGGCCCATATCCAATAATAGCATAGCAACATGGACATCGCGCGATCCATCCTGCATAGCGTGAATATAACATTTTCATTTAAAACTCCTTACAGTACCAAACAATAGTACATTTCTCTCCATTAATTTCTTTATGCGCCTTTACTTTCATCCTTAAGTTAATAACCATACCAACTTCAAAATTCTTGGCGCCTGTCTCCCATACATAGATATTATCTTCGGTATCGCACATAATATGCGTATGCTTTTCACCGAAATGATCTTCACGCTTTGTATTTTTTGTAATAGTAACTTCTTTTTCAAGCCAATCATTTTCTTGTCCTTGATAGGTACTAATATTATTAATAGTGCTACTATAATGATCGGCAATATATTTAGCCACTTCTTCATGTGGTTTCATCCTATCATCATGATCTTGTACTTCTTCCCATTTAAGTTGAATAGCTTCGATTCCTTTAGGAAGTTCTGGAACTTCAATATGAGAAGGAGTATAGTAATTAAAAGTAAGATTGCGCCAAAATGATGTATGATGAGATTCAACGAACCTTTCGAGAAGATTTTCATCGCCGCGATAAATCGTTATATACCCAGGCTCACGAAAGCCAAAAGCATAACGAGCATTAAAATCCATTATATCATTTTCTTTTTGTTCAGTTGGATACATCCGCTGATATTCAGAATCTGTATACCAACGTACTTTCTTAATGCCTTTTGGTGCGATAACGTTGACATACATACGTCCATTTTCTTTAAATGGCTCGCCGCTAAGTTCTAACTTACTATACGTTTTCGCTACAGGCATTTTCTTACTTCCTTTCTCATTTTCTATAATTATTATATCATAAATTAAAAAAAAATCAACCATTAAGGTTGATAAAAATTAAAAAATTCAAAATTATCTAATGGAATTTTTAAATCAAGCCAGTTAAGAATTGGATATAGATATATAAGCGGGTCATCTTTAATTTTAAATGAACACATTAAATTATCTAATCCATCTTCACCGTTGCGAACTTTTATAGAAAAAACATTTTTGAAAGCAGGTAAATCTTCTAATTCAATTACTCTTTTCATTATACCATCCTTACTACATATTCAAATGGTTGTTTTTCAATCCAATTTTTATTATATTTACTTATAGGATAATAATAATATTCTCCATCTGATACATAAGCCTGTTCGGAAGCTTTAATAAAGTCTTCACTTTCAATAAACTTAATATATTCTTCTTTGGTCATGAAAATATCTTTGTAATCGCGCCAATAGTCTTCTACGGGCGTTGCGTCTAGAAAAATATCATTTATTTCTGCATCATGCAAATATGAAGCATCTTGACCAATAAATTCTTTTGGAATAATAGAAAGATAAAGTCCTTTATTAGTAAGTTTAGTATTATGTGCTTCAGTAAGTTCGCCAACTTTCCACTGACCATTATGCTTATATAGTACTCGTTTTCCTTCGTGGATATCTAGTTCCATTTTAACTCCTCTTATAAAATATATTTAATATAGTAATGCATCAATTCTTGTTGCATTTCTTCAATTAGTTTAAAGCCTTCTATTTCAATTGCATGCTGAATAGAAGTCTTTTTAAATTTATCACGGCAATCGTCTAGAATATTTGCAATACTTACGCATCCATCATTGTAGTATGCATCATGCGACTCCATAGTATCACGCTTTGCATGAAGTGCCTCTTGATAATCGCGCGGTAAGAGTTTAAGCAGCTGAAAAGTATCTGTAAAATTTAAGAAGTTATCTTTCATACTATAAAGCCGTAGCGCGTGTGAATAACGTTTTCCTGCGGACATATTGCGTTTAGTAAGCTAATGAGCCATTCCCGCCATTGCGTAAAGCATATGTTCATAGTTGCAATGAACCATTTTATTTAGTGTATTTTCATTATCTAAATACTTTGTTAAAATACTAGCATATTTTGGCTCATAATAACGATGCTTACTAGCAAAGCATTCAAGACTATTAGGAGAAGTCTTCTTGAGCAGATTTAGAGCAAGACGAATATCTTTATACATACATTTTCCATCGGCTACCTCAACTTCTCCACTGATAGGATCGCGCGCGAACGCCATATCCTTAAAACTAGGAAAGACAAATGTAAAAGTATCTACATCACTTTCGGGAGTATCTAATTCATAATTGTTCGAACCTATTAATACCGTCATTACGGGGCTGGTTTCGGGTAAATGTTTTTTAACAATAAAGTGATGTTGCTTTACTTTTGATAATAAATCTTCCATTTTCATACTCCATTCTATACTGAGTTGTCTCAAGCCGTAAGTCTTCTATTTTTATATTTTCTACATGACTATACGGAATCCTAATTAGTGGTATATTATTCTGATAGCACCATAAATTCTTTATATAATCATGTTCTTGAATTTTACTAATATCAGGAAACATACTTGAGGCTCTAAAATGTTGAGTTCCATCATACTCTATTAAATATTGATTATTGACATAAAAATCAAATTTAGCTTTAGCTTTAGTGTCTGGAAAAATACAATTGGAAAATGTTTGTTCTTCTGTAAAAGGAATATTATTCTGTAATAATAGATTTCTAATTAATATTTCGCCTACTGACTTGGTGGCATTACAAAAACGACAATAAACTCTTTTGGTATCTTTTAGAGTATCAACGCGTAATGACATAATATTATTACAATTAGTACATTGACACTTCCAATAATAATGTATTGACCCATTTTGAGAATGAGTAAATGACATTTCCTTATCTAGTTCTAAAACATATAAGTCTTTTATAGTTCTACCAGTAAAATCTTCTTTTCTAGCATGGTTAATCGCAGTAATATGATTGGCAGTAGTTTCAGAGCGTAAACAACCACAACTAGTAATTTTTTCAGACTTTAGATTAGAACTATTTACTACTTTTATATTACCACATGAGCATAAGCACAACCATTCTTTTTTATTAGTATTAGGTTTTAATATCGGAAATAATGGTAATAAACGTCCATGTATAATACCGCTCTAATCTTCCATACGAGAAGATAAAGAGACTCTTTGATATGTTATTCCTCGGCAATCTATGCCTTTATCTGGAATAGCTAAAATTTCATCTTCTGTCCACATACTATCATCTCCTTACTATAATAATTATACTCGAAATTAAGAAAAAAGTCAAGCAATAAGTTGCTTGACTTTTCAAAAAGAGAGAATTTATAGAACACTAGAAATTGGCGCATAGCGCTCTCCTTCTAGTACAGTTCGCATCATTTCGACGCCATCTTTACCAGAGAGTACTCCTTCAAGCGCACTCATAGAGAAACCACTGCAATAAGAGAACCCCGGGCCAATAGCTGGAATATTAGGCTGACGAGCGTCAAGATTCCAAAAGATTACTCTTGGTACTGTATATCCTGCCCGCATCCACTCTTTAGTTTTGGCTTCAATGAGTGTATCAATCTGTGAGCGATTCATCGAATGAACGCGTCCCCAACGATCAGTGGTACGTGCGCCGCAAGTCAAGCCGTCATCAAATTCCATATCTGAAAATATGTAAATTGTTTTAGGCATTTCAGCGTCTGGCACATGATTACGTAGACCAGTCTCCAGCAGCATATCAAATACTGCTTCGAGGTTCGTATTCTGTCCCCAGTCTGCTTCTATTGCGCGCTTAAACTTGTCATAAATATCCACGCCTTCGAATTCTACAAGCTGTGGATTAGCACTAAAGGTAATAAAGTGGTTCTGGAACGGGCCTTTTCCACGTTCGGCAATATACGCGCCCATAGAAACTGCGGCTTCCATAGGAGTGCCATTCATACTACCACTTACATCAACTACTGCGATGCCAGGCTCTTCGCGGCCATTGTAATAATCTTTTAGATTATCCCAATACTTCTGCCAAGCCTGACGTTCAGTAGCAGAGGGAGTGCGCCATGTATTGAGAATCTGGTGCGCGATTTCGACAGGATTCAATACACTTGCATTTACTTTAGCGTCCTTGCGGGACATAAATTCAGCATAGCGCTCTTTAGTTTCTTCACGGCGCATGAAGGCATTCTTATAAAGAAGTCCTGCGCGAGAAGGCAGATGATCAAACGCAATCTGATCCCACTGATTCTGGCTCATAAGAGTTTCAACCAGATGGCAAGCTTTACGACCTTCAGAAAGCATCTGACGATACTGACGCTCTGTCATGCCAAATTCACGCACGAATTTACGCCCACGAATCTTGCTTTCTTTAGAAGATGCGTTGATCGAAGGCATCCATTTATAAATAAGATGATCTTCATTCTTATTAAGAACATGAAAGATATATCCCATCATCGCGGCTTCGCAGTGAGTATCAAATAGCTCAAAAAGATCATCATAGCGGCCATATTCACTAATGAAAGGAATTAGGTGCTCCATCTCTTCTGGATACTCATTAGCGAGCCACTTGATGCAAATGCGGAAAAAACGTCTCTCGCCTGCGCCACCACGTATATCGCGCATATAGAAGAGGCACTTTAGTGCGAGAGTCTTATTCTCTTCGTATGCCTGCTTGAACATATTAATAACGTCATCGTCCGAGCGATTCCGCATAGAACCGCCCATAGCAAACATATCCAGCACCTTATTAAGGGTCGACTTATGAGTAAGGGCGCCATTTTCAGTATGAGTATAATTGGTTTCAGTTTTTAGATTCTTTAGTAGTTTGTTCATTTTCATTCTCCTTTTCATCTTAGTCTTTATCAAGACCGTAGGTTATTCCCATTCATATTTTTCTTTGATTTCTTTTTTAGGATGAGTTTTTTCCCATTCTTCACATAAAGTACAATGACCGCACATATGCGGAGGTGGACAATTATCACATGGATGTTTATCTTGTTCCATATTTTTATCCTTTCTTATTCTAAATGTACAGCTACTTATACAATGTTCACATGGCGACCCAATTAAGCACTTATTATCTTCTAACATAATTATTATACCATAGATTTAAATAAAGTCAAATAATAGAAGTATATGGATAAGTATCTTGCGGCTGAACTGGTACTGGCAGACGCCCAATTTCTTCCCAACGCTGACGAATATCTGTGATTACTTCATCAATATGAACTGGCGTATTATTATGGGAGTCTAGGCCAACATGATAAAGAAAGGGGTTTTTCGGGTCAAGCCAATTTGTTTTCTGATGAGTGTGCCCGTGAAGGCTCAGTACATGCTGGCTGAAGTGTTTCTGATCATAATTGCTTGTAAGCGTGGGATAGTGGCTCATGTAAATGGAAAGTTTACCATATTTAATAAGCCAAGCATACCAGCCGCCGAGCATTTTATGTATGGTACGGTCATCTGTAAAAAGCAAATTATTTCTAGCATTAGTATCATGGTTTCCGTAGATAAGAAAAATCTGTCCATTTAACCGCTTGAAACATTCAAGTCCATGTACATTATCGTTGAGCATAGTATCTCCAAGATGATATACTATATCTCCTTGTTTTACTACTTTATTCCAATTTTCAATAATGGCTTCATCCATTTCTTCTACAGAAGAAAAACCTCTAGGCTTCCAAAGGAACTCGGGCTGGTGCCCGAAATGAGTATCACTCGTGAAGAAAATCTCGCTCATACTTCAATTACCTCTTTCACACGTTCATCTTCTTCAATAGAAGGAGTTCTAAAATCACGGCACATATTACGAATTACAGTTTCAGGCACATTCGCCCTGCCTTCACGATTGGCGTTATGTTCAATACATGTATCTGCGCTTACATTAAAACTAACATAAACAATTTCATAATCTTTAAAATACATATCAATTGCTTGTGTTAGCTTACGACGCGAAAATTCATTTAAGTGAGTGGCGTCGGCAATACAATCAAAGCCATCAACAAGAGTATGCCGAATGGTATTAGCAAAGCACCGAAAGACTTCTTTTTCGCGCGAAAAATAACTCTCATCGGGTTTTACCAATTCAAAACGAATTTCATCCCGAGATACATAATGAATATTATCATGTTCTTTCATAAAATTCATAGCCCAGGTAGTTTTTCCGCATCCACTCGGTCCGCAGAGAATATACAAAATCGGCATAATATCAACTCCTTTTCTTATATAAAAATTATACATTAATTTTAGTTAAAAGTCAAATAAAAAGTGGGACAGCTATTGCTGTCCCGAAGTAAATTTGCCAGTCTTAAGGGGCAACTTTTGCTTAAAGCATTATCCCACTGACGCCGTACGGTGGCGATTTTAGGTGCCGCCGCCATCACACCTATGATACACAGTCGTTATTATACAGAGTGACTGGTACCTCTGAGGCCGATTTAACGAGCTGGCCGCGTACTCGAAGGCGCCTAGCGTTTCAAACTCTTTTTAGGATTAATATCCAATCACGCATAGTCCATTAGAGTCATGGGCTTCAGGACTCATCTCGTATAGCTGGATTCATACTCCCTATCCCCTACTTACGAGAGATGGTTACATATTTTTAATGCGCCTGCACCCATCAAGCGCTATATTATTAATCTTCCTTGAAAGTAGATTCAAGATCTTCCTTAGAAAGACAATAATCTTCATCATCATTCACTATAATTTCTTCAAGGTAAAGATTAAATACAGTATCTTTACCATATGAATAAATTACTCGATTCGCGGCGGTACCGTAGTCGTTAGCGCATACAATACCTTCGCTGTAAGTTTCCTTATCCTGATAAGAATCATACCAACCAACCTTATACTTATAAAACATTATTTCTTCTCCTTTCGATAGTCGATGCGATTTATACGTACATCAGGAACTTCTTCCCAGACTTTACAATCTTCGATAATAAAGTCATTAAAGTCTTGCCAAAAGCGCCAATCCATATCAAGCCCATCATACCATTTATTACGAGTAATTCCAGTCTTATGGTCATGCATAGTAAGATAAGCGCGCATTATGCCGCCACTTCCATCTTCAAACCATTCCATACGGGTTTCATTTTGAGTTACATAAAAACGCCCAAGCCAAAGGTCATCTTCTTCCACGCTCTTGTTGATATAACGTACATACTGATTAAACCAACGCTGATGGTTCTTACGCTTATGAGACTTCATACTATACTTACGCATCTCTATCTCCCCTTTCTGTAAATATATTATAACAGAAAATTTAGATAAAGTCAAATATTAGGATTCCATTCTTCACATTCAATATTATACGTATGAAACCAATTTTGAATTACTCCACGTTCACTACAAGGTCGATATGGTGGTTCAAATACAATAAAAGCAAAATCGGAATTATTATATTTCTTACTTAATTCTTCCATATAAGAATAAAACTCATTAAAATTAATCTTTTCTAGTTGTGCTTTATAGGTTTGAAGAAAAGCACAATCTTGTGGATGAGGAGGGTCACACTCTCCTCGACACAAATGACCACAAGCATTTCCGGGCACTAAAGGTTTACAATTTAAAACAAGTACTCCATTATTATCATACCCAAGTGGTCTATAACGCGGAGGAAACATTGTAGTATTTAAGCCGATTAAATTAGTAGGAAATTTCTTTACTTGAGCCCAATATGATGTATATACTTTCACTTAATAATCCCATCCTTCAAACTTCGGTTTCCGCGCAATTTCAAATTTTTCTTCTTTTTGATTCCATAGAAAGTACCAATATTCGCGCCGAGAGGGAACGGAATAAAGACCGGGTTCTACTTTACAAATCTCTGCGGCTTGGGCATAGTGGTCTTGCAAGTCACACCAATTTTCTTCTACCGCTCGGATAGCATCTTCTTTATCATAATAAAACCCAACTCGTTCTCGTATACCACAATTTGGCATCTTTTTATCATCTAGATACCAAGGATAACTCATTACATAAATTTCATAGATTGGAGTTTCATTCTTATCCATAATAATCCCTCCTAAAAGCAGTCCCTGTTGGAATCGGACCAACACATACGGAATCAGCTGGGGTGGTTGGATTTGAACCAACGATGCAGGAGTCAAAGTCCTGTGCCTTGCCGCTTGGCTACACCCCAATACTAGATAAAATGCGGGTGAGGATTTGCACCTCACATAGATCCGTTCATGCCTACACATTCTTACTCTGTTGCTCCACCGCATAATTAGAGTAGGTGGAATCGAACCACTGCGGACCCTAATGAATGTTTAGCGTCTACACCTTTTCCGCCACCGCAAAGCGACACTAGCACGGCTCGAACGTGCATACCCTTTTAAGTAACCGCAGATTAGCAATCTGGTGCGTTACCATTCCGCCATAGTGTCATTTTTGATATTGATATTCCTCTGGAAGAATAACATGAAGAAATTCTCTATAGTATTTAGCCATATCAGAGGTAGATTCAAATCCTTTTACCGTTTCTGGTTCATAAGCATGTTTATAAAGCATCATATCTATCACTTTTAGACAATTATAAACTTCATGTAGTTTATCTTCCATAAATACTCCTTAAAATTAGATGTGCTATTACGCCAAATTTCTTTTTCTATTACCCACCGCACATCATACTTATAGGACAAATAATTGTAAGCCCATAATACATTTCGCACGCATGGAGAAAAGAAAACTCTTTAGCTGATGGCTGCTTCTAAGCCTACAGTTCTAAATTAAAAACGCCGCGGAAGAGTTGCGGATACTACTCCGCCTCTTTCAAATAGGGCTTTTCACCTATACGGATCCCAACGCGGTAATCTATTTACGCCGAAGCGCGAATATTTAAATACTAGGCCATTTTAATAATATGCAATTATTCTTTCCATTTAAATATGATTATGCTGTAATGGCCTATAAGTCGGGGCGACGCGATTCGAACACGCGACCTGATGGTCCCAAACCACCCGCTCTAGCCAAACTGAGCTACGCCCCGATAAATGCGGCTTTCGCCGCGAGAAAGGAGATGTTTACTATTTAATGTTTTGCAACAAACTCTATCAAGTTGCCTCTTATGTATATCTTATCTCCCTTTTTCTATAATAATTATATCAGAAATCTTGTTCATTGTCAAGTATTTGATCTTCCATTTCTTCGATACGGCGTTCATCTTGTACTGACCAATTTTTAGATGGCGCATAATTACCATGAATTTTCCGTTTCCGTCCACGATTATTGGTCTTATTATATCGTTTACACATGCCACAACCACAAGCCCAATGCCCTTTAGAATATTGATGTAAATATTCAAAAGTATCATGGGAAAATAAAGAAGTACCTTGCGTTTCTCGATCAATACGACGCTTACGAATAGCCTTTTTCCAATCATTATGACGCTTTTCTGCACGATTACGCATACACATCAACTCCATCTGATATAAATTATTCCATATACCTCACTGGTTTATCATGCAAAATTGCATATTCAATTTCATTACGGGTACTTGTGCCAATATATTTACCTTTATTAATAACGAAGATCTCATCAGCCATATCAATCTTACGCTTATGGATATCATCGAGCATTTCTTTCTACTCTTCTGTAAATACATCTCCGGCATGGCCAAAACAACCAACACTAATTACTATATTGCCCTAAAGTGTAAGTTCTCGATTAATACGTTCAAAATCTTCCTTAAAGCGCGTTGAACCACATAATGTAATTACTTTATATTTCATATATAGTCCTCCTAAATGAAGTGGAGATACGGGGTGACGCTCCCCGGTCTGAAGCTTGCAAAGCTACTGTTTTACTGTTATACTATATCCCCATAACAGCACTTTGGATGGTGTTTTCGCCCCAATTAACAGAGGTCCGGCGACTCTAACCTGTGCTATTACTTCCGGAATTATTTACAGTGTTACCGATCGCACTCTATTCACCAATCATGCTCCAATAAATTGTTTAATAATGTGAGCTGGAGCTCGCTCAGCGCGCCTCAATGCATAACCTTTAAATCTCTTGGCGCAATACTTATCTTATTGCACGAAGCCCATAAAAGTTATATCGCTTTAGTATACTGGGCTTAAATCAGATAAGTATAAAATAGCCGGTAAACCGCAGGGATGTAAACCCGGCAACTCCACTTCCGCCTCGCTCAGACGCAGGAGTCTTTGTGCGTTTCGGCTGGGAAAAGAGCGAAGAAGGCCCCAGACACTCGGTTTAAATAGTACCCCACCTCGGATTCGGACCGAGACTTTACTGATTTTGAGTCAGTTCCCTCTGCCAATTGGGGTAGTAGGGTATAAAACAAGACTCGTTTATAGCTAGTCAAATTAACAATTAGATGCTTGAAAAATGTTGCTGACGAGTCTTTAAGCAAGAGAGCCTGGATTTGAACCAGGACGAACGGTTTTTGGTGGAGCGCCTCAGTACTGCCCTTCAATTACTAGGTCCTTGCTTTCCTAGTGTGTTCTTTACACTATCGCCCCGGAGACCGCCATACTACCGTTATATGATTCTCCTATGGCCCGAGGATCCTACGGGCTATTTGCGCTGGATTTTACTCGCACGACCGTGTTGGCCATCCACGTATCTTTGAGCTTCCCGCCTCGGTGGTCGGGCATTCTGGAATCGAACCAGAAACCTCAGACTTATCAGGTCTGCGCGCTAACCGATTGCGCCAATGCCCGGAAGCTTCCCCTGTGCCAACCTATAACGTAACGGGCCACAGGGAGACCGACTACATACATATGTATATAAAACTCACGTTATATCTCGCTCTGCTCTGTGTTGAGCTTTCATCCCAAGGGTGTATATCGTTTCAACTTGCTTGGGCTAGAGATTGCCGCCACCTTTCCGCGCCTTGTAGTCACAGCCATGTCAGGTGGATTAGTTATTACCAATCTTTATTTTGTCTGCCATCTTTTACAATTTCTTTTATATAGCTTTCAAAGAAGGCAAACAATTCTTCATCTTCAGTATAAAAGAAACCATTGGGATTTTGTACTGCTTGTAGCCTTGCACTAAGCATATTTTCCATGAGTTGCCCAAAGCGCCAATCTGGCACTTGATGCCAAATCGCTTTAAGCTCATCACAAAACCTATCAATACGATTTGGATCTCTCATATTCTTACTTCCTTTCCTTCTTACTGAAATAATTATACTATAAATTTTATTTAATGTCAATTATTAGTGCGCCATCGGAGACTCGGACTCCGCACGCCAGCATTAAAAGTGCTGTGCTCTACCAGATGAGCTAATGGCGCATATTCCGTGGCTCTTTTACTTCGCCACGGCGAAGGTTATTCTCACTACCGCGAACAACTTTAAAGGGCGTCCATAGCGTCCATGCTATCGCTGGCTATTGTAGGATTTATGATGTTTGCATTTACTCGCGTATGAATATTTGCTACTACCGACATCTCGGCGGAATAGGCTGGTTTTCAATACCATTTAACTTCTGCCTTTTGGCGCCCAAGTCTTTTGGTACAGCTCGTCAAACTGCACTCTTACCATATCCTTGATTCGTTACGAAAGCACCTATTCTCAAAATATTAAATTACGGCCACTCCCCAAGCGGCATCCCAAGTCCCGCGCGTTCAACATTAGTATTAAAGAATACACCTTCAGTTGCGGGTCCAGTTAGAAGCTCGCTGGCAATTGTCTCATATAGAGTACTAATTACTCCATGACAGTCATTTAGATTATCAGCCGCGAACTGTACTACACAATTATTAAATACAACATAAGTAGTACCAATCCACTGATAGCCCTCTTCTGCGGGGCATACAGAATACGCATAGGCAGGATTCTTAGCAAAAGCAGTACTAAATAGTTCAACCTTGCTCTTAAAGGCGCGATTGCTAGGCGTGCCATCAACCATTACCTTTAATGTAACATTGCCAAAGTTAATTTCTTCAGGTAGAATCTGCATTAGTGCAGCAACTTTGTCTCCATTATTACAGGAAAGAACAACAGATGGATGCTCGCCGCTAAAGTCAACATTGAAAGCAATCTGAGGGTCACCATCAAATAGAGCCTCTAGCTTCCTTACTAGAATCGTCCATGGGGGAAGAATCTTTAGTCTTGGTTCATTCATATTATAGGTACCTCCAAAATGAATTTGCGCTTTTCGCGCGAAGTCTCCCCGGAAGGGTACGATCCTTCAATGCAACGTTCGTAGCGTTGGAGTTTATCCAGTTAGCTTACGGAGAGTAATATTACCATCTCTTTCCCGTGGGCTCTTGTTATAACGGAATCTGGTACCAACCCAAGCTTCTATCCTTTCGGTCTTGCCATACGCCAAGAGAGATGATATAATGTGCTACCTTCATGGGCCGTGGTCCGCATGCAAAGCCTAGGCGTGAACCCTCTCGCAGTAGTAGCACGGGATGCGTCAAATCCATCCACTGGGTTGTCAGCTGAACAACAATCGTACCTCTCGTAAGATTTGAACTTACACTGTACACGTTCTAAGCGTGCTATCTCTTCCAGTTGGATTAGAGAGGCATATGATGCGGTCTAAGGTGCCGCAAACCCTATCCTTGAACCGCAGGAACTCCGGATAGATTAGTTCCATATAATAAGCAGAATATTGTAATGGTTTTGTCCTTTCAGGGTGCTATACTGCCGCGCCTTCTGCTATAAATTACCAACCACTCGCGTCCCACCGCCCTGTTCAATATCACTTATAGGTTAATAACGCTTACGCTCCCTCTTCGCTGATATTGTCATGCGCCAAAGCCTTGTCCGTTGGTATAGAGCTCCCAGTAAGAATCGAACTTACAACCTATACTTTACAAGAGTATTGCTCTGCCAGTTGAGCTATGGAAGCATATTGCTTAGTATATTTTACATCCCCTAAGCTGGGCGGCGGTCTTACAACAGTTCAGTTTAGAGTCCTAACTGGGATGGCGCCAAACTGTAAAGGACTTTTACTCAGTTTCCCTTTCAACATAAATATTATAACAAAATTTTTATTATAAGTCAAATATTAAAATTGTGGTCTATTATTATTGTTATCTAAAAATTCTACTACTAGTCCTATAAATATTAAAAGCCCTACTAAAATTAAGCCTATATCTGTTTCAAGCAAAGTATGAATAATAAAATACATTAATCAAAACAATCTCCTACATGATTTATTATAATTTCTAAACCTAGTGGCGTATCATATTCATTAATAATATGAATTGGTATGCCAGGTCTTTTTGGAATCCGTTTTGGATCAATAGTAGGCGTTATAGTAGGGGTAGGAGTAGAAGTAGGTATAATAGTAGGTGTAGATGGAGTCTTTTTTGGGGTAAAAGTTGGGGTTGGTTTGGGTGTTATAATAGGAGTATTAGATGGAGTATTTGTAATCTTAGGAGTTGATGTATGGGTTGGTGTTGGAGTTATAGTAATTTTAGGAGTTGGGGTTGGAGTTGGAGTTAATGGAATTAAACTTGGTCGTGGTGTATTTGTTTTAACTAAAGTTGTAGTAGGTGTTGGAGTAATTTTAGGCTATGGAGTATAAGTAACAATTGTTACTATTGTAATAACTGGAGTTAATATTGGGCTTGGTATTTTATTAGTAGGAGTTGGCGATGGACTATTAGTTATTTTAGGCGTTGGAGTAAATGTCTAAGTAGGTGTTGCAGTAGGCGTTGCAGTTGTAGTTGGAGTCGGGGTAGGAGATAGAGTTGGAGTAGGAGACGGAGTTGGGGTAGGAATATTAGGAATACCATAATTTACATGTAATTCCGCCCAATTAACTGTTACTGTCTTACCTACTACAGAAATTCTATTATTAGAAGATTGTATTATTATATTTGCTTTTGGCGCTATAACGAACCCAATAATTCCTGCAATTGTTACTGATGTAGCATCAGTCCAATATACAATATTACTTGATTGTTTTGTTTCATCATTTCCCTGCGCCTGATATTGCGTAATACCAGGCGTCGACCAACCTACAATATCAGCATGTCCATTACTATCTGGCTCAATATAAACACAATTACTCTCTTTTAATTTATCAAGTATATTTATCCAATAATTAGTAGTCTTATGTACCGCCTCATCTGTTAATCCATTATATGCGTATTTACTCTGCTCGCTAGTTCTACTTTTAAATTGGATTGAGGACTCATTGTTATAAATATAACTGGTTTTCGCGCCTGAATGATTGATAGACCCATCATCTACAAATATCCAATCAGCACTTCTTAAAGTTCCCCCAACCCAAAGAGAGCCACGAATATGACCTTGTATAGTAGCATCTTGTAACGCTACTATACTAAAATCATTTAAATTAGACTATTTTACTACATAATTCGATGTTGGAATTATATGTATATTAGTAAAAAATAATTCAGAAGTAATTAACTCTTCTGCATAGCTTACGGAGCCTAGTAGGAAGCATAAAAGGAATGCTATGAGTTTCTTCATACTCCCACCTTCCTTACCAAGTCACACGAACTATTACTCGCCATTGATGTGTTACATTTTCAGCTGTAATATTAAATTTATATTCGGTAGAATCTGTACCAATTTCCTTCCACTTATCGTTTTCACTCTTGCGCTCTTGCCAAATATACTGTAAAGTATCGCCTTCACGCTTGCCAGAAAAGTGCGCAGTTAAAGTTACTTCTGTACCAGATATAACACTTTCTTTTCCATCTAAGGATGAAGTGATGGTTACGCTCCAATCACCTTTTGGTGCCAGAACTGTTACGGTTTCAGAATGCGGTTTACTTATTACGTCTTCAGTCTATTCTGCATAAGTTAAAGAAAAACATAGCATAAAAGTTATTAGTAGTGCGATAAATTTCTTCATAAAAATTCCTCCTTTTTGATTTAAAAATAGGGACGCCAAATTATGACGTCCCGTACATCACAGCCAAAAGGCGGTAGGTTCCAAGCTCCACCTAATGGAAAGTGCCCAAGGCCGGATTCGAACCGGCACGCTCATACGAGCAAGGGATTTTAAGTCCCTGGCGGCTGCCGTTACGCCACTTGGGCATAGAAAAATACAGGATTTGTCCGCCATGCGTCCATGGTCTAGTCGAATATTAAGCGAAATAACTGCTCATCGCTCCTGTACTTATGATAGTATGTAACCCCGTATGCGAACTATCTTTGCGCTCTAGAAACGCCAGCTTTACTGTCTCGGGGACCATTTGCGGGATATTCATCCCGCTCTTATTTAGGGAACATCCCAGAGTCAAGAGAAACTCATCTACGGCGCGGTTGCTGCACGTCTCAGCGGTGTCCGGCGTAGGGGTGGACCATGGCCTTACAACCAATCCAAACGGTAGTTTTTCCTCATACTGGAGATCGTAGTATATACGAAGATCGTGCTCATTAAACACAACCCATAGCAGAATCCGATTCTTTAACGTACACTTTACTGCTCTATTGCACGGCCAGATGGTCTATTTTTTACTTGCTACTGCCACTGTGCATCGAAAGCGCAAGCTACATATTTCTCCATCCCCTATAGCGGGTGGCCCTACTCCAATTTATATACCGCTTTCCGAAGCGCAGGGGCGGTGGCCATCTCATATGGTAGAACGTAGGATGTTATAGATAACTCTCCTCGCGATGGCTCTAGCATACTACCAAAAATACTAGGCGCAAATAATGTAGCCATAAATATTATCAATATCTTATAAGAATTTGCTGTATGCGCCTGACCCACTTACTTTCGTTGTCTTTTTATTATAGTGTGCTACTAAATGACTAAGCGGGCGCTACCCGTAGGTTAGTGGGAATCCATCCTTTCCACACACTTACTATTTTAGTATCACTCTTTTGGCATAGTTGCCTCACCACGGCTGTCATCGCTCACGAGACACATATCCAATGCTTCAACAAGTCCACACTGGGTATGCCGCCAGACCTCAACTGGCCAGTCATATCCTGTCAATTCAGGCTTTATGTGGTTGAATGGTACCCTATCCCGGGGATGATCCGGGCCCTCGTGCTTGAAGGGCACGTGACTTAACCGATTGTCCAATAGGGCATAATAGCCTTTTAAGGTAAAGGCTTTCATCATAACCCCACATCTGCATTAATGTTTATTTACTGCCAAGCTACATTTGGTCATCAAAGCACGAGCGGGAGATAGAGGAGTTGAACCTCTCTGGCGCGGTTAATTGTCTGATATAGGACCTGCCCCTATTATATCTCTTTGGTATCAGGCCAGCCGCGTGCTATTCCGATTAGCGAATCTCCCATACCTTTCTTACAAATATATTATAGTATATTTTTGTAAGAAAGTCAAAAATTAAATTTTTTCCCATTCTTCATCAGAGTAAGAATTAATTTCTTTTTTAGTTTTTGGTAAATTCATATTATCACACCATTTACGTATTGTATTATCTCTAACGCCAAAATGTTCTCCAATTTGAGTAAATGGTAATGTGCGAATTAATTTCTTTAATTCTTCTCGTGAAGGTCTTTCACAAACTCGTCTGGCTTTTGCTGCACAACTTGGACAGCGAGTTGCTGTAGAGTCTATTTGACAATGACAATCAATACAATAATTTAATTTAGCAGTCATTTTATCATTGCGTTCATTAATTAATCTTTGCGCTAATTCATTATTGAATATATGTTCTGTAGGAGCATCATAATAACCACTATGAACTCCTCTATGACAATTTGCACACAATAAAAAACATTTTTTTACTTCATTCAGGTCAGTTTCAATATCATGGCAAGTCCCTTTTGAAGAAATTCCATAATCTTTTTTAGTCGGGTCTTCATGATGAAATTCTAATGCATCTGCAAATAAATCAAAACCACATATCTAACATTTTCCACCCAAAACCTCAATAAGATTTTGTTTTCTTCTTCTACGATAATTACTTACATCTTCTGCTCTACTCATAATAATTCCTCCTATGAATTAAAATTATGGCCGATGATAGGAGCATCTTCACCTCGTTGGTCATGACTCCAACGCTACCCATATAAGAGGAATTTCTCCCTCTCAACATAATAATTATACATTAAATTTAATTTAAAGTCAAATATCTAATTGGGGTAAATTCTTCATTTTGTAATTCTTTAATAAAGCGCATAATATTAAAAGAAATATTTTTTGGCCAGCGCTTCATTCTACTACGAATTCTTGGTAAACTAACCTAAGAGAAATAAGTAGATAAATTTCGTAAAGCAAATTTTTCATACGTACGATAACAATTTAAATAATAATTACGTATCACTGTCCATATATCATCAGCTAAATCTGGACGTTCCTATATTATACATAAAAAGAAGAAATATTCTTGAGCCATAATATAATTATATTCTTCTATTAAATATTCTTCTTTAATGCCCGCTTTTCGCGCGATATTGATTGCGTGAATCCCATTTGTAATAATTCCTGGACTTAATTTGGTAAAGAAAAATTCATCATTATTTGCTTTTGTTAAAGAATGAGAATCAATATGCTCATAAAATACTGGTATTTTTATATGCTTTCTAGCATCTGAAAAATGGTATCTTTCCCACTAATCTAAAATTAATTTACAAGCACGACTAAAACCATAATCCTCATTAGCGTATGAACCTTCTTTACTAAAATGAATATTATACATTTCAATAAAAGAACGTTTATATACCGACCCAATAGTTTTATCATCTGGCCTATCACTTAATATATTCCTATCATCATATACATAAGAAAATGTATATAGTTTAATGTATGTATTTTCATTAATAGCATTTAATATAGTTTGAAGTCCATTTTCATAAAAATAATCACCAGTATCAAGGAATGTAATATACATTCCATTACTGTGTTCTAATCCATATTGTCGAGCCATACCTGGCCCTTGATTAATTGATAATGAATAAAAATGTAATTGAGGATAATCTATTAATATATCAGAATAATCTAACTCTGATGCATCATCAACTACTATTACATTAACATTTGGATTAGAAGGAATAGAATTTAATGTTCGTCTTAATCCTTTTTTATTTTTATATGTTGGAATAATAATATCTAAAGTAACTGGTGTTGGAACATTTCTCTATAGTTCAGCTATGGGTAATTCTTTATAATAATTAAAATGAGGAAATTTATTTAATTCATAATGTCCAGCAAAATGAGTAATCTTCTCATGTTTGGGTGGAGCCGCCTAAATACACGCATTATAATCACTTGGTAAAATTAAAATATTTCCACGAAAAACTTCATTGAAACAATCTTGTTCTTTATATCTATACCAATAATTATTTAAAGAACTAATTAATTCATCATCTTTTTTATCTTCACGAATTTTTTTTAGATTTAACATTGCCACACCCATATTGATATAGGAGCCTTCTTTTTCTGATAGTTCCTATTCTTCAACCGCGGCCAAATAATAATCTGTTAAATCTAAATCCCATAAATCAGATATATTTTCATTAACAACGGTATCCATGTCAATACTTAAAATACGATCTAATTCTGGAAATATTTTAGAATATGCGGCTCTAATTAATACCATATAAGTACATACATTATTAAAATTAGGGCCGCTACTAGGAAAATAAGTTTGACCGCTAATATTCATACATTCTATTTCTTCTGGCAACTCATACGGATACTAATCATCTTCAATAAGAAAATATATTTTTTCCACATTTGAATGCATAAGTAAAGATTTTGCCGCAATTAACATTTTATCGTAAATGTTGCGTGTGCCACTATAAACTGCTGCTCTCACTCATTCATCCTCCTTTATACACCAAATAGCAGTAGGTTGCTAGCCGCACATCGGTTTAGTCACCGCTTTTGCTAAGGTGAGAGTAGCACCTATCGGAGTTGCACCGATTCCTCAAGCGTTATGAGCGCCGTGACTTAACTGTTTGTCCTAGGTGCGATAAAACTAGACGTACTTATAACCGCGCTTCTGCCAATTGAGCGACCTCCCAACTGTTGGGAGGGTTGGAGTTGAACCAACACTTGACGGGCTCTCACATGCAAAAGAAGATTGCTGATACGTCTACAAGAGCGACTAACGAGATTCGGACTCGTGATTCAGCCTTGGCAAGGCCGCGTATTACCACTATACTATAATCGCATAAAATTGCCCTACTCCGAACTTCATATCGGTACGCCACATATGGAATCGAACCATTTATTGCAGTTTACTGGCCGCCGAGGAACTCCATTCCTCCCTATGGTTTTCGGACAATATTCTTTGATTTAATCCTCTTTTATAATGCGCCGATCAAATGCTGGAAGAACATCCAAAACTTTGCGCCGTACCATTTCATAGAATGGGCTTGATTATTTATCCTCGGTCTCTCCGAGCAGTGAACGATAGCTATCTTCGGTTTCCATTTGCCTTCACACTCCGTCGTATAACCGATAAAACCATTCCGCGACCTAGCCGACACCTTTTGCTAATCCGTTTAGCTGAGTGGGGAGTCTAGGTTTACCTTCTCTCACACGCCATCTATCTTTACTCACAGGCCCTATAGATGGTAGTTCCTGTCCCTCAAGCACTTCAGTTCGCGCTCATCCATGCTACCCTATTGGGAAATACTAGGCACGATAAACTTAATTGTTTAGCAGACAATTGTTCAAAAAAAGTTTGCTGCGCGTGCCTAATTGGTCGGGCACCCTGGACTCGAACCAGGGACACACAACTTATAAGGATGCTGCTCTAACCTGCTGAGCTAGTGCCCGATATAAGTAGTGCAAGCGGTGATCTTGCCAAACGCGGTATCGCCTATATCCGTGCGGCGAGCACAAGTGACCAACTTGTTACTTTGAGCCACCGCAAGAGGATTTGAACCTCTACACTACGTTCCTGCCCTTTTAACATACTAATTATATCTTAAATTCTGTGAAAAGTCAAATATTTATTAATCATAATCTAGCTCGTCTGGAAAATATTCCTTTGCTTTTTCAGGTGAATATCCAATTACTTTAAGAAATTTAATAAATGTCTCACATACATCTTCAAGATGAACACCATTTTCATCAGATACTGACAAATCAAAATCGAAATCAGGCATCTGTTTCTTTTCATCGGTGAAATTGTACCAAAACTTAATACTTTCCATCTCTTACTCCTTTATTATACATTAATTTTCTTCTTCTGTCAAATAATCATTTTCCAAATCTTCAATTGTGTAATATTCGTCTTCAAGCTCTTCCCAAGAGAAATTCATAATGAAATCATCTAACATTCTCATCTCTCCCTTCCTTACGAATAAATTATAACAAAAATTTTATTATATGTCAAATAATTATTTTGTTTAAATCTGCTTGAGTGAATAATTCAATAAAATGATCTTTCTGCTCTTGGGACATGCTATTCCATTCTAGCGCAAGTTCCTGTAATATACTTTCAGTTGTATCATCTTTATCTAGTCCTACTCGCGCCAATTCTTTCTTTAAATCTTCCATATTCTCTCTCCTATAAAAAATTCCGCATTTCTACTAAGCCACTTGCAATGACGTTCAAAATACGGAAAATCATGGCCATAAGGGTTCGCAATTCCCTTATCCACTAATGATGCGATATCGTGACACCTTACGCCGCTCCATAACGCCTTAGCGGTACTGCGAATACACATACGTAGCATTAATACGGTTATATCATTTTTACAGACGTTATAACTCGTCGGATACTTTGCTTTCCTAGGCAAGCTAAGGCATAGTATTAGTGCCCGAAGTACTTATACGGCGCTTTCATGCCGCTTCTCTATTGTCGCGATAGGTTGAGAGAAGAACCTAATGGCTGCCCTGGTTGGAATCGAACCAACTTCGTTTGCTTCAGAGGCCACGGTTTTCTATATCACATTACTTTCGTATTGTGGTCTGGACTTTATCTTCATCTGTTCTAGATGCGTCGTGTAAAGTCTCTACACATAGGATTTATCCCTTGCTCGGTATTAGCAGTTAAGCCTTCACCGACTTAGCGACGTTTTCACTTATATGTCCCCATATAAGGCTCCAATTAAGCCTAGAGACCGTCTGTCCGCCACGGACCGCAGGGCACCAGAAAAAGGGCTGATTAGGCTCAGCCCGAGCCATTACCAGCTGAATACGTTTAGTACGTCAAACAGATGCGGAAAATCTTCTACATTATTAGAAGAGAAATGATAAGTATGATAAGTCTTAATGAACTTATCCAGTTCTTCCTTATATGCTTTCTGGGCATCTACCATTGCTTTGCGCGCGGCTTCTACCTTTTCAGCAGCAGCCTTACGCTCAGCGGCTTCCTTATCCTTCTTTTCCTTGAGTTCACGCTCTTTGCGTTCCTTCTCAATACGAGCTAGGTTTTCCTTTTCCTTCAGTTCAAATTCAGCACGATTTGCTTCGTCTACTGTATTATAGAACTTTCCGGTCTTATCACTGTAGATTTTAATCATATCTCATTACCTCCTTATGTAATGAAAAAAATTATTTTATAGAAGGTGAGTTCCTTTCCTCATCTTCTGTAAATATTATATCATGGAATTTGAAAAAAGTCAAATATTAAGTTATATCAGTTGCGATTGCAGTAATTGCTCCGCCTCTACTTACTAAAATATAACCACTTACTGCGCCAGAAGTAGCACTACAAGTTAAATTGATATAGCCTGCCGCACTTCCCCATGTAATAGTAGAATTAAGATTAGATTCACCACTAGTAACTACAATCTAAATAACATATGAAGCTGTGGTAAAAGCTGTATGCTCAAGTTTTACTCCAGTTGTTCCTTCATTAATAGTGAATTCACAATACTATACAGGAGTCACCACTGTGGGGACGCCATCATCCCAATATATTGGAGTATAGGCATCTCCATGATTATTGGCATTACCAATATATAATTTGGCCCATCTATCATCAGTAGAGCCTAATATTTTAGTATTATTCGCGCCAGGAATTAAGTTTCCATTAACGGTAGTATTTCCATTTAATAGGGATGTTCCGTTTACATATAAATTATAAGAGGTATTGCTGCCATTTGCGGCAAGACGAGCAGCGGTTATCTATCCTGTTACTCCTAATCCGCCACCGACTAAAACCGCCCCAGTATCTGTAGAGGTAGAAGCAGTAGTATTAGCAAAAGTTTTTATTCCAGCAAAAGTTTGCTCTCCAGTAGTAATAATACCACTAGCAGTATTACTAGCAGATGGTATTGCTACCGCTGTGCCAGCTATTCCATTTACTGTAGTTTTTATTGTCGGGCCTGCTGTTGTCCCTGCAGTCCAAGTATTTGATACAGAAGTAGTAGCTTTAGTAGCACTTATTTTACCATCAGTTTGAGAAATTTTACTAATATATTCTCCAGTATCACCACCAACTGCGGTAAAGTCAAGCCCAGTAATTGCAGTATTAACTGTAGTCCAAACTGCTTTAGAAGTTGGAATTGTTGTATCATCTGAATCAGTGGAAGGAGCGGTTGTTGTGAGTGTTTTACTACTATTTTTTATAATTCTACCGGTATTACCGCTAAATAAAACAATGCCATCATTTGTTGCTGTTGATGGACCAATTACTGCTCCATCTTCGTTAGTTTCAACTGAAGTCCAGTCATCATTTGATGCAACAGTACCATCTTTAACACAGATTATTAAGGTACCTTCTTCACAATACTTACCTGCCCAAGTACCAGGAGTTATTACACGATATGTATCACCTGCTTCATGAGATGCTGGTAATGCGGTAATAGTACCGCCAGTGCCTAATGTACCTTTAAAGCGCATTGCATTTACATATGATAATGTATTATTAACAAATTCTGTTGTAGCAATTTGAGTTGTATTCGTTCCATTCACCGCGGTAGGGGCGGTAGGCGTACCAGTTAAAGCTGGAGAAGCAAGTGGGGCATAAGCGGCTAGACTCTAATGAGCAGTTAATGCTGTTTGCCATGTACCATCCCCACGTAAGAAAGTAGTGGTAGTATTAGAAGTAGGCTTTGCTATATATGCAAGGTCTTTTAATCCTTTTACACTTACATTCTACCCAGCAATCTTTACCTATCCATTATTATCACCAGTAGTTACATTTCCACTATGTGCCAGTAAATACCAAATAGGTGCTGTAGCATGTGGAGTATTAGCCTCTCTCCAAATTCCATGTCCAACATACCATTCATTCTAGTGCGTGTGTCCATTTATAATATAAGAAGCATGATAATTACTATGAGAGCTAATGAAACCATTATACCATTCTTCCTTAGGCGCGCCAACGGGCCTTGATTTATCAAAAGTAACATATTTACTTAGTGGTTGAGTATCTGTAAAATCATAATCACTTAAATGATTATAAGAATATCTGTCATCGTGCGTATGTCCATTAACAGATACCTCAGTTCCTCCACTGTATAATTTAGTAGCATATAAATAACCATTATAATTTAGACGCGTAGTACCATCCGGTACGGTGGTGCCTGTATAAAAATTGGCTCCTGATTGTTTAGAAGAGTATGGAGCTAAAGCATAGGTAACTGCATTAGTTCCATTAGTTCCAGTTAAATTCCAATATCCATCAGTTGCATTAGCAGTAATAGTAAAAGATTTTGTATCCGTAAATATAGCATTTTGAGGCACCGCCGTCTATACAGTTAAACCGTTTACCGTTGCTGCATCTCCTGCAATATTTCCAGGTATTTTATCGTCAGTTCTAAAATGATAATTAGTACCATCGTAATATACAAGGTACTATCCTCCCGGTAAAAGATAGTTATTCGCAGAAGATGGTTCACCATTAATATAAATTGGTTTAGCTCCTGTACTGCCAATATTTAAAGTTAAAGCTGATTGTGCGGTATTGTCATAATACTACGTAAACATAAAATATTTACCGGCAGTTAACTAAAATTTCCATCCTGAGCTGCCAGTTTTAGCTGCTATATCGCTTGCAGTAGAACCATAAGGACGCATATAACTATAAGTAGTATTATAATTACCATTTAATAAAATCCAATATGTACCGTTATATATAAAAGCTGAAATACTATCTTTATTTAATTGTCCGGCAGCATTTAAATTATTATTACCAGTTGAGTTATATTGCTATTTAATAGATTTAGCTTCAGTTGTACTGCCACTTGAATTTGTAATCTATAATTTTAAATTATCATTAACAGCTGCACTATTAGTATTAGCAAACTTTACTATCAAAATATCGCCAATAGTAAGAGTATCATATTTATTACAAATTACTTCTTTCGGCACCGTACCAGCAGCAGTAGAACATGTTCCATAAAATACTCTACCATTACCACGCGCGGCAGCGGCGTCTTTCAAATCATATGTACTTTCATCTGGAAGTGTTATTTGGCTAATATAATCCGCCATTTAAATCACCTCCTATTAACTAACAGTAATTGTTTGATCTTCAAATGTTGGAGTAGCAGTATAGCTCGAAGGGACAGGAATATTTCCAGTAGTTAATTTTGTTCCAGTTCCAGTAAAAGTTGCGTTAGTAGGAACGGAAATATTCCCTGTAGTCAACATTGTTCCTGTACCAGAAAATTGATACGCCGCATCACCAGTACGTACACCAGTAACATCTGAGGTTGTAATAGAATCTCCAGTGGTATATCCTAATTGATAAAGACTTAATACTTCTCCAGAAACTGAATAATATGTTAAATTATTATTAGGATGACTAGAAGCACTAGGAGCCTATGCTACAACTGTTTTAGCTACTGTAACTGCAGTTGGATTGTGAATTGTAGTATTGCTTCCAGCAGTCTTTACCGTGATATTTCCTGCAGGGGTATAATTTGCAGTGCCTCCAGTGGGGACAGCAGAACCAGTAACTGCTGCAGTTTTATTAGTATTAGTAAATGATATTGTTCCTGCTGGAGTATAATCTGCAGTCCCACCACTTGGTACCGCTGAACCGGTTACAGAGGCAGTTTTATTTGTAGTGGCATTTGTTGTAACTGAAATTGATTTTAATTTTGAATACGTTCCAGAAGCGCTATCTTTATAAGCTAACGCGCCAAAATCAGATAAGTGGATATCAGTATCACCAAACATCTCCCACTAATATCTTGGAGAACCGCTACCTTTATCAATAGTAATATATTCATTATAAATAGTTTTATTATTACGAGTTACAGGCACTAAATAAATTACATTCATTGTTGTACTTGCGGCGGCAAGACTACCAGTAATAGTAGAACTACCACTAGTCCAAGTAACTCCTGAAGGGGTATCCGCTGCCACAGTACATAATTTATATGTAAAAGAATTTAATGCAGAAATTAAGTCTCGTGCGCCCTAGTCAACAATATCATATGTAGTATTATTTGGTAGGGTAATTTGTTTAATTTTTGGATTATCTGCCATTATAATTCACTTCCTTATAGTCTATTTAGCTACAGTATTTCATCTGTAACATCACAATTTAATTTATTATTCCAAAAAGTGCGTTCTTCACTTGTTATATGTTTTACATTATCATTTATATGATCATTTAATTCGCTACGAATAGCCGCAGCAATATCATCACCTACAAATGGTAAATCTACTGCATATGCCAATCCGTCACTAACTTTTATTCCAGGAACTACAATTGTACTATTATTAGAAGTATAACTACCTCTATCAGTGTAAATAATAACAGTTCCCGCTGGAGCAACAAATGTATTATGCGCTGCCCATTCTGCTGTAGTACCAATCAATATATTTTGTCCAGTAATATCACCTAAAACATTCCAATGTGATCCATCATATATAAATGTATATATATTATCTGGAGTAAGCATATTGGCGCTAATCTATATATTATTATAATATATATCTTTCGCGCCAGTATTACTAACATTAAGTGTGGCATTAGATCCAACTTCACTTACTTTTATATTTACATAAGCTCCAGCAACTAAAGTAAAATTATTAATTCCTGCAGTTAGCGCTACTCTAGTGCCACCAGCGGTGGCAAATAATAATGGTTCAATTAGATGAGTAGTATTATCTGGTGTCTATATTGAATATATATATCCCATTTACCTCACCACCATTATGGCGTTGCCACTGGAACTACTACATTAGTAGAGGTTACTGTTAAACTAGGAGCAATACTATTTGTTATTTGTAATACTCCGCCAACTACTGTTGCACTTGAAGCACTTCCAGCATTCCATCCAGAAGCAGAACCAATATTACCTGTAGTCTATGAAGTTGCTAATACATAACTTCCCTCGTCGCCCAATAGTTCCCAGTATCCAATATGTGTATTTGGATCGGTTTCGGTCCAGACAAATTCTTTATCTCCGTATAGTACTACATCGCCGGGCTCTTTAGTAGTAATTTCTGTTCCTCCAATAGTTGGATTTTGTGTACCTCCATCAGTAACTGCTGTCGTTGTTGTTCCTTTGAAATGCATTGCCCCAGTAAGGCCACTTAAACCAGCAGTTTTGGACTACACATAGTCTATTGTAGCTAATGTGCCAGATGGAGAAGCATCGCTTACTGCTGGCCCGCTAACTGCTCCAGTGAAAGTACCGCCACTAATTGGCATTGCATTATCTGCTAATGTTCCTTGTGCTGCCGTAGCATAATCTGTTGCTGGTGTATATGCTGCAGTGCCTAAACCATGTACTGTTGCGTCCTATCCATTAACTTTAATCGTACCATCGGTTGTACCTTCGGCTACAACAATATTAGTATTCGCATACCATGTATGCTCTGTACTGTCTTCATAATACGTAAATGGAATAATATCATTTTCATTGCATACGCAGTTGCCAACAACTGGATAAGAAGTTGTGCTACCTACTGCAAGTCTTACATTACTAGTTATACTATTACCATTAATAAAACGTACATGAACTGTAATACCTTTCATTAATGTATCAAAGTCTGGTAGAGTTACTACCTTATCTGCGGTCGTTGCAGGAGTACTACATGTTCCATATAAAGTCGAACCTATTAATATTTGCTCCTAATCTGAAGGACCTATCTGTACTTTTCCAATATAACTACTCATTATTCTCCCTCCTTAGTAATACCAGTTACTACCTAAACACTATAATGGCCTAAAGAAGGAACAATTCCAGGGTCAACGATTAAAGTATTATTAGCAATACGTATGTCAGTTGTTTTACCGGCATCCCAATATGTAATTCCTTCTACATAACCTGTCTATATATTATAATTAAAATTAGACAACTATTTATAGCCAGTAGCTCCAGTATAGTGATATATTCTATTCGTAGATAAATCTATATATAATTTATCTGAGTTTCCCGGAGAGGGAAACTCATTAAATGTACTTTTCTTTACAAGCTCGACTTCTTCTCCATTAATAGTTCCACTATCAATAAAAGGAAGTCCTACTACATTAGTGATACCATCGCCCACCTTTAAACGACAAAAAGGGTGAGTTGCATCTGCTGTATAGACGATCAACTCACCCAAAAGTGGCACGAAACCATTAGACCCATTCTTAGGGCCGGCTTTATTCCAATTTTCTTCAGTGTCACTTTTCAACTGAATTCTCGTCTTTATGGTATTATTTGCAGTTGCCATAAAAACACCTCCTTGACATCATTCCAGTCAAGTTTAAATAACATCTGTACTGCTTCCGCAGTTTAATATAATATACGTATCAGCAGTTTGCCGCAAATCCTATACATTTCCAGTAGCTGCGATACGCTCTAATTGTAATTTTTTAGATACCTAAGTAACATCTTCTCTAGTATAACCACTAGCAGTCGGGATTGTTGCTCCTTCAAGGACATCTAAATTAAGTGCAGATTGGTCCAATCTAATATTGACCTATTTATTTGTATCTGGCGGCCAAACTACTCCATTTATAGCAATAGATTCAATTACATTCTCGTGCTTTATAGGTGTAATTACTACCTTACGCTCTGCATCCGGTACTAATTCCTCTGAGTCATATATAATTTTTTCTATCTTATTAACTTCTGCACTGGCCTAGATACCCTATAACTTAGTCCTTGATGCGTCATCAAATTCATTTATCTAAAGATTAATGGCTTTAGTTAAGTCATTTACAATAGCAGGAGAGATTTCTGTGCCATTTAATAAAATATGTTCAATAACATTAGCCTAAGCATTTTCAGGTAAATTCTCTAATTTAGTTTTTAATTCATCAGTAAAGTCATTTGAAGTAAGAGTTTTACCTTCTTTTTTATCTACTTTTCCCTCAAATGCTTCTGCTAAGCCTGCAATCTTAGATTGCTATATCGCGGCCTCAGCATCAATGTCTACATCCTTAATGCTACCTTTTACAGCATAGCTACTTTCATCACCTAATAGTTGCCAATTGCCGCCATTCCAGACAAATTCTTTTTCATTATATAAGATTACATCGCCTGGCTGAGCCTAAGCAAAATTATAATCAGGAATACGTGGGTCTACGGCGCTACCTTCTCTAATTACAACTGCTGCCTCACCAATAAAATGCATTGCTCCACTTAAACCAGCAACTGCATTATCAACATATGCTTTTATTACGTTATTAGGAACAAGATGATTATTATTGGCAATAGTTTCTGCAATTGGAATTAATTTTATAGAATCTGTGCCATTACCCACTAATACATGATTTTCAGCTAAAGTAGTTTGACCGGTACCACCTTTTTCTACATTTAATGTACCATCAATATTACTAAAAGTTGGCCTCGCACGTTCAACAGTAATTTTACCGGCAGTTTCATTGACAGAAGTTACAAATTGATTTGCTATTGGGGTATCTGCTACATTTAATACATTAATTTTGCTGTCGATATGCGCGCCGCTAAAAGCGCCAAGAGTAGGAAAATTTGGATTTGTAATAATATTAGTGCCAATCCAATCAACAACTTTCTAATACATAGATAAATCAATTGGATGATTCGTATCAACTACCCATTGAGCATCTTCATTATTTTCTTTATATCGTAAATAATATTTATTAATATTATCGCCTGTTCCTTCAATTATTTGATAAATACGAGGAGCAAAGGTTATATCTCCACTTAAATGAAAATTTTCCTCTAAAAAACTCTATAAGCCACTAATTTCTGCTGCGGTATAAGTTGGTTTTGTACTACGCTTTGCCCAACTATATACATCTGCGGCAACTCCCTATAACCATGGTAATTGATAAAAATAATGTTGTCCATCACCAATTTTAATTCCAACAGCAGGAGGAGTATTAGAAGGAATTCCATTTGAAAGTGACTCAATAGTACTTTCACTTGGAAAAGTACATATCGCGGCTTCACCTTTATGAAGAATAATAGAACTATTCATCCATTCGTTAAAGGTTCCATATCGTAATTGGATAATAGTCTATAATATATTCGTAGCCATTTTCCCACCTCCATTATCTTATTAAGCTGTACCTCCATAAATAATTAGCGTATCACCGGTCGGTACAAATAATTTGGAGGTTGATACTTTATTTAAAGTCATAAATCCTTCTTGTGTAACACTAAGATATTCTGTATTAGGATGCTGAGTAATATCATCAGATCTAACTCCACCTAACGCAGCAAATGTAGCAACTGGTAATTCATAGCCAGTATGGCTATCACTGGTAGTTCCAACTGTATCCCAAACGCCATTAATAAGCATATATTCAGTATACCCAACACCATTAGTTACAGGAACTAAATACATAGTATTTGTATCTGCGTCTGCAATCGCTGGTAGTTTAGTTACTACTTCGCGGCGAAGATGACCAGCATGGGCTATTGCCCACTCTAAGTAACGTAAATTAACGGGATCGGTTGGCTCAACCGGATCATCGGTAATAATAATTTTAGCATCTCCGCCTGCCTGTGCAATTAAGTTATTTATTTGTTCTACAAAAGTTGGATTAAGAGTAATGTCGCCATTTACTGTTTTAGAAAAGTATGAAGCATCAAATTTATTTAAATAGGGTAAATGCTCCCAATTTCTTACTCCATCTCCAATTTTAAGCAAAAAGGAGTTAGCATTACTGGGATCAGTTTCGAGCGCGAGTTCACCTTCTGCTAATACCGGATTTCTCGCAACCCAATCATCTTTCTAGTCATGACGAATTTGTAGAGTAACTTGTATAGTATTAGATGCCATTATGCTTCACCCCCATTTAATATAGTACGAGCAATAAGCATTGCGTTTACTGGAATATATTCATTGTTCCAATAATAAAGTATTTTTTCATTTAAGTCAAAATATAATTTATCTACTTCACCTGTTTGTGGGAAATTATCATAGGTTTCAAATAAAATTTCCCATTTATTTGACTCTAAGTATGAGCCAAAGTACCGATGAAATTCTTCGCGTGTCCCATGATATCCGCTTCGTGCCGCGAGTAAATAAATCTAATCTCCAAGCATACTTAAACCAATTGATTCCCATGGGTATACTGTAGAAAATTCTGCTGTCTCTGGAATAGGTAAAGTTACCCAATTACCATCAACATAGTTACTTTGTAACCATGGATATATTATTCCTATGCCCGCCGCGCGCGGTCTTGGTGGCATGATATGTGTATCATACTCAAGCAATAGATCGCGCGTGCGCGCTCTACTACTTTTATAATACATTGCGCGTCACCCTTTTTATCACACAGATTGGTAAAGTAAAAGCGGCGTAATATGAATCTACGCTATCATAATGAATCAAATTATTGTCTTCGTCATATAATGGATCACGTTGAATTGCGACATCCCAACGATAACGTCCGCCCGATTCTTTTTCATCTGGTTCTATATTTAATGTATCTTCAGATACAAAATTAAAGGTTAATGTTTCTGCTGTTGCATCAATTTTTTTCTCTAATACGGTTGTATGTGTTAATGTATCATAAATAGAGAAAATAGCTACATCCCCCTCTTCAACTGTACCTTGGGTTGGAATAGTAAAACTACCAGTATCGCCTTGAGGGATTATTAGTTTACGCTAAATTAATCTAATCAAAGCTATCACTCCTTTTTATATTTTTTATACATATGCTATTGCCAACTAATAATAGTTTCAATATCATATCCTATTGTTTCTAATTTGATGAATTTCTTTTCTGCATGAACTAATTCATCATCTACTTCTTTAATAAAGCAATCTATTTCTAAGGCCGCGGCAACTTCGCCCAATGCGCAAAGCTCTTGCCGCATTTCCTAGTATAATTTCTTTGTATCTTGCTCCCATTTTACCCATTTTCCCATCATTTCCTTAACTGCGCTACGCTTGGTGTTTATATCTACATCCATTGTTGTGTATTTATACCAACTTTCAGGTATAATAGGTTGACGTATTTGAGTATCTATTTTTAATAGTTTATGATAGTGAGTAGAATAATAGTGCGCGAGCTTACGATAAGCGCAAGTTTCTTCTATATGCTAATAGTCATGCAATTTAGCAAAACCAAATAATCCTAAAAAGTCATAGGCATTTGCCATTTCATCATGTACCATAATACCTTCTACCATATGGGAAGCAATTTTATTAAAAATCTCTTCTATAGTCATAGTAATCCTCTCCTTATAAAAAATAAATGGGCGGGTCATGCCCGCCCTTATATTAACGAATCTGGGTTACTACAACATTTATATGGGCATCAGAAATTGCTGTTTCTCCATTTAGCACCTGAATAATAGTTGGAGAAGTAAAACAATTACAATTACAATTATTTTCTGCTACACGGACAAAAGTTTTGAAACCAAAATTATCTGTAGCAGTTACCGCAGTACCCATAAAACTACTAATAGCCTGCGGCTGAGGAACACCATTTACATAAAGCTGCGCGCTTACCATAGTGGCTGCATCTGGGGTAGCAAAACCATCTACTTCAACAAGATAAATACCACGTTTATTGAGCTGAATAGTTGCTGGACCGCTAAGAACCTCGCCGCAACCTTTATCTACTACTACATTATTAAGTGGGAAAGCCGCGCCAGCGGCTACATCTATATTATTTGAATAAGCCTATAACATAATTATTCCTCCTTATAATATATAAAAAAATAGAGGACGTACTTATATTAAGTACGTCCTATGGTATATTGTAATGGTGTACTTAATACACTCTTAATTACATATTACATCCTCCGCAGAATGGAGAATTGCCAGCATTATATGTCCAACCCTGTGGATAGCGTACAACACCCTGTAACTGGTTCTGTAATTCAAGCTGATTTACTCGATTCTGTAAGGCTTCCATCTTATTACCCATAATAGCATCTAGAACCTTCTGATTCTGTGCAACAATATTAGCATTGGTTGCAGCATCGCGCATTGCAGCGTCATAATTTACTTGAGCGATGGCAGCCTGTGTATTGCAGCAACATTCATTAATACGAGCAAGTTGATTTGCTTGGCCAACAGCTAAACCCGCAATATCACGTTGAAGCTCAGTATATTTATCAGATAGACCATTCATTAAATCATGATAGACATTGTTGGTAGTAGCTACTGCCTGAGCAGTACCATAATTAATAGCTTGCATAATATCACGATTCTGGTCTTGAAGATCATTAAAATTGAAACCATTCTGCACAAAATCCTGAGTTGCATACTGTGGACGATAGCCATTACCAAAGCCAAAGCCGCCACCCATCATAGCGAGGATTGCAAATAGCCAAATCATACCGCCCCAACCATTTTCCATATTATTACCATTTACTGCGGCAATATCAGCTGGAGTTAATCCGTTTTCACCCATATTAATCATCTCCATTTTATATTAATATTAAATAGTAAAATTTATTAATGAACTAGTAAATTGAGGATAAGGTTGAATATTCTTTCGCGCGAACCTTTATCTATTATATGATTTCATTTCATGATAAATTTTACTAATTACTATCCCTATAAAATATGTGTTTTTGAATGAGGAGATATATGATAAAAATTTATACAAGAATAAAATTTTTATCGTACATAAATCCATATTCTGCCATTAACTGGGATTTGGCTCTCTTCTCCATCGTTTAAATACCATGAATCATATGTAGGTACCATTGAAACGATACCTATAATTCTTTCTGGATATTGCACAATTTCTTCACGGGTCATAATATCAACTGTGCCTCCGGGCGCGGAACAAACAGCATCACCCGGATGATATAAATTGCGATCTTTATATGGATATACGAGTACACGTCCACTAATAGCTATAGGAGTGTTGCGGCCCTTATTATTACCGACTGCCATACCAAATGTATCAGATATTACTTTTGCTCCCGAGATTAATCGTTCTTGGCATAATACTAACGTATCTGAATTTCCAGATTCTACAACAACTCTACCTGGAGCATTTTCTAAGCCTTCTCGATATTCTGCAATATCACCGCCAACTGCAACAAAAGTACCATTTTGCATAATGCGTGCACCACGCTATGCATTAGACTGACCAGATCCCCAATAATTAAAAATTAACGCATTAGAATTGGATCCCGAGCTACCATGATTACCAATACTCCAATAACCATTAGCAGTCTATATAGACATAGCAACATGATAATTTGCTCCGCCAGCAATTCTTATAGGAGCAGCAGTATGACCGTTATTCCAACTTGTGCCTGCAGCAGTAGCGACACAACCGCTACAATTACCAGTTATAGTTGCTTTAATTGTAGCTGGTAATAATAAAGTAACTGCGCCACTTCCATTTACGCTAACAGCCGTACCCGCATTGGTGCTTGATGAATCTTTAATAGTGAAATTTCTTGCAGTACCCCAATTAGCGGTTGTAATGGCCGCAGACCCATCAAAGTTAGTGCCATTAATTGCTCGGGCGGTTTGTAATTTTGTTGCTGTAGCAGCATTACCTGTACAACTGCCCGAAGAACCACTACAATTTCCTGTTACATTACCTGTAAGTGGGCCATTAAAATGTGCTGCATATACATTACCATTTCTGCAGTTAATAGACACAGCATTGGTACCTGTATAAGTTTGTCCAGTACAAGATGTAGTGAATGATACACCATACCAAGAACTAAATACTAAATTATTTAATGCGCCACCAACACCATTTACGGCATCATTCGGGCCATTATAAATTATATTTGTGCCTCGATTGTTTAAATATAAACTACCAGGAAAAGTTGTATTCCCATTAGCATCTAATAATGTCAATGTTCTTTTTAAAGTAGTAAATACTCCTGTGTATTGTCTAACATATATAGGTTCATTTCCATCGTCAGCAGTTGCTAATTCCATATATCCAGCATTAGATGCAGTTGCTGCCCCACCTATACGCCATTGATCATTGTCACCCATAGTTCCATAATTGATACCGCGGAAAGCCGTACCACTATTTGCGAATATTAAGTTTCCTCCAGCATGTATATCTCCTTCAACTTCAAACCAAGCAGGAGTAGCGCTTGTCCCTCCAATCACTTTTAATCCAGCCGGGGCACGATAGGAATCCGCATCCGTATATATCAAGTATACAGGTTGGGCGCTCGCGCCCTCTGAAAAGCAAATTCTAGGATTAGTTGAAGCGGAAGTCATAGTTGCATCAGTAGTTCCACCCAGATGCAAATATCCTGGTTCTAATGATGTATTTTTCTGATATAATACTAAATTACCATCTATCTATATAGTTTTATTAAACCAAAAAGGAATATTTGCACTATTAGTAATATGACAAAAACTAGAATTTTGCGAACCAATCTATACAGTATTACTATTTAAAGTAGATTTTAAATAACCACCATTAGCATGTATAGTTCCACTAACAGTTGTAGTTCCTGCAATATTTACAGTCAAAACATTATCATTTGTTTTCTATAAAACAATACCGCTCCAACTTGTACTATTTTCGACATTTGGAACTAAATAAATATTAAAACGACTATTTCCAGATATATCTAAAGTAGTCTCTAATAAAGCAACACGACTATTATTTACATCATTATATTCTATAGCAGAATATGTCTATGAACTAGGATTCGTTCCTTTAGTCCAATTTTTATTTATTAAATATATATGTGCGCTATCATTTCTTCCTATATACATATGGTCAGTAAAATAAGAATTACCATTTACATACAATTTATATGTATTTCCGTCAGTAGTTGGATCATATCCAATCCCAACTTTTCCTAATATATAAGTATCACCAGTATCTAACTATGCCCAAATACTTGATATATAATGTTCTTGATCATCTTGCTACCCGCCATACAATTCAATCCTATCATGTCCATTATTTACATTATCAGTTTCAGTTGTATCATAATAATACTTTATACCATACAACTCACTCCTATTCGTTCTATGTAAGATCCATGTATCTGTTGCAATATTTGTTCCAGTCTACAATAGCGCACTACTCTAACTCGCCGCGGCCGTATCACCTATAATCCTTTTAGCATAATAAGAGGTTAAGTTGAAATTACCTGCTGTCACTTACCTCACCTCCATAAAAAAAATAAGGGGCCCTTATCAAAAGGTGGCCCCTCATTGTTGCAGTATAAAACTGGCGCGAAGCTGCAGTTCAATACCACCTTATTATTATAACATATTCTATTTCTCATTGTCAAATATTAGGTCTTATATAAATTTTGTTTAATTTTAATCTATGCAGCCCAGTCAATAAATTTTTTATGAAGGTATTCATAAAGAAATTTCATAGTTTCAGGTGGCTCACCATTAGATTTTTTATATTCATTTATTATAGCTACAACCTAGTCATGTAGCATACTCTAATCTTTCATGCGCTAATCGCTTAATTTATAATAAATTTCTGCTAACTAAGGATAATCCTATTGTACGTAAATAGCGCAATCTATATATTTTTCTGCCTATTTAAGTTCACATTCAATTTTATCACAAATCTCGGAAATGATTTTCATATATCATTACCTCACTTAAATATCATATTTAAATTGATACTCATATGATCACCGCTAAGATACTCAGTAATGGAGTTAATTTCAGCATTAAGATCAGTGATTTCATAAATTGTATTACCATTAGAAACAATTTTAATAGAAGTAATAGTCTAATTTAGCATACCGTTTAAAGCATTTACATCTGTTCCATAACCTAATAATGTTGCAGTAGCATTGCTATATATATTAACACCATCAAAATTTGTGGTCTTACTATAACTTTCTACTTGAAAACTGTTTTCATTATTAAAAATAATAGTATTCATATTACATTCCTCCTTGCAATTGTTTTAATAACCAATTAATATCTATACCTTTGCTTGCGGCCATCTATCTTGCATATGCCTCTAAACTTCCGCCGCTACGTACTAAATTTGCAATTGCTGGATTTCCTTGTAAAATCTAATTTAACATTGCTTGCTAATTAGTTGCGGTTTTTAGCTACTGCATTAAATTACGCGTTGCTTCCACTTGCAGATTGTTGTTCTGCGGCATTTGCTGCATTCCGTTTCGCATTTGACTTATTCTACTTGCCATTTATCCATTCCTCCACAGCTGCTAACCTTGCGGCTAAATCATTAGTATCAACAGGAGCTGGCTCTTGATGCGGTTTAACATCAAAAGGCATTACTGATCTATTATTATTTTGATCAGTTCTAATCCACCAAATGATATCCTTATCGCTATCTGGTAAATAAATCTCACTATTCGGCCCCATAGGAAATTGCCACGCGGCATTTTCTCCATGAATTGGGTCAGCGCGATAAGTAGGTAAAGGCTAATTAAAAGTTCTTGGCTAAGGATTAGGGAAGTTCCAAGAACTATATGGATTAAATTGCGCTTGTCCCATTGTCATATTATTCTACATCTATGGCTGATTCCAACTATTCATTCATTGGCACCTCCCCATATTTTCGCCCGCACTTAGGGCAATAATCGCATACTTTTAAATTATTTGCGGCATCCATAAACCATAATGGTTTCTTTTCTTTCTAATGCTTATTATCATAACAATAAAAACATCCAATTTCATCAAATAGTTGTTCTTCCATTAAAGTAACCTCACTTTAAAATGTCTTCTATCATTTTTAGAGCTATAGATAGCTCATCATAGACTTTTTTTAAACTAGCTTTTGTAGCTGTTGAATCTTGTAATTCACTTAAAAATTTACTCATTACATATCCAGTTCCACTTTCATAAGTAACAGGAACCCATTCTGTCGATAGAGTTGAAACTTCCAATTCTGTCCCATAAGGAATTTGTGCAAGTATTTTTGCAGAAGAGGAAGGTGCAGCACGTAAATTTAAAGCGCCTTTATTAGCTGTTTTTACAGAAGCTTTCATTAGTCTTTCTTAGCCTCAATTGCATTCTCTACAGTAGTTTTTTCTAAAGTTAATTGTTGTACTTGCGCTTCAATTGCTGCACGAATTATATCTTCATCAAAAGATAATCCCTTTTTTGCAAGTAATTCTTTAGCCACTCTTAGAGCATAAGCTAATTTGTCTGCGCCCATCTTCGCGCCAAAAATCTTTTCTGCGGCATATACTACAGTTTGTGCAATACCAGTTAAAATTCCAATCTACTCTGTTGTCATATGCGCCTTAAGATAAGGAATTACAAATAAACTAATAGCACCGCCAATTAAAATAATAATCCCAAGTAAAATTTGAGTAATGTTCATACCATTACCTCCTTTTTCTTTTATTATATCATATTGAATAATAATTTGTCAAATATTAAAGTGCGTGCCATCCTCCCGGATAGTCCGCGGGTGACCATATATTATTGTCTATTGTACTTTCGTATACTATATTATTAAATAATACTTTGTCTCCTTTCATATAAGGATTAGTACTATCTGGCTACTCCCATTCAGGAATAACATTTTCATCAGGAATTAATACTTTCGCCCATAAACTTGGAGCGGCGATAGGAGTCCACCCACTCTATGAAGTATGCGCTTGAAGGCATTTATATAATATTTCTTCATATTTTACTCGGGCATCCTTTTCATAGGCTATACCCTCATGCCAATTAGGAAATAAATTAACTGCCTCCAGCGCGTCTTCATCAGATAAAGATATAGCCGCTTTCTCTATAAAAGGGCGAAGTTTTCTTGCTAAGTCTAATAATGTCATAATTAATCAACTCCTAGTAAGATTTTTGCGGCCTTTAATTCATCCTCTAATGATTTTATCTTTTCATTCTAATAAATCATATATTCATCTTTACTATATTCTGTACAATCATACTTGTATCCACTAATAACACGGTCACCTAAATTTTCTTCATAAGGAGTAATATTTTTTGCTATGTAAACAGCATTGGGAGTAAACTCTATTTCACTAGGTTCTATTGAGCTACTTATATTTTTATACTCTCGCATAGCTATCACTCTCCTATTTTATTTTTCCATTTATTTATATTAGCTGTATAAGTTGTATTTTTAGTTGGAATATACATTAGACGGGCGCCAAAATTAGAAGCAGAGCGTGTTACATTATTATCACAAGCATAATAGAATAATCCATTATTATCTTTAAAAGAATATGAACCGCCTACTGCCGCTGTCTTCATTACATCTACATTGGCTACTGTCCATAAATTATCGCCTACTGGTAATAAACTATTCGCAGTATTAGAACATTCAATAGGCATAAATATCCAGTCATATTTCTAATTAGTACAGCCCATTGCGCTAATCCAACCATAAGCATTTGGTAGATTAAAGCCAATATATTCATAATTATCGCCAATGGTACTTGGAGTATAATTAAAGTCAATACAAATATATGGAGAACCACCAAAACGAGTACCATCTCCATAAATATTACATCCACCAATGTAATTCCATAAATTGCCCCAAGGATTCTCTAATCCACGATAACTAATAGCACGTTCTCCTGCTTGAGTGTTTGTTACTTCGACTCCATTATTATCATTAATGGTAGATTCCGCATGCCCGCTCTCATTACCAAGTGCGGCGGTAGAACCAGTAATTGCGCTACAATTAATATTAGGAGTAATTTTAGATAAATTGGATATACCATCTTCAAAAGATGCCTATCCATTCATACTACCATATTCTACAACCTATAGCATCTAATTAGCACTAACCGCGGCCATGTTATTAATATGCCAGCCATTTCCGCGAGCAATAGCATATGTTTCTGCCTGAGTAATATTCATATTCGCGGCAGGCTTAACATTTGCAATAGACGCTAATTTATTATCAACTAAACTACCATTATAGGCAGAGAATAATATATAATCAAGTTCTCCGCCATTGCCATCACTAAAAATTGGATGAAGCTTAAACCCGGTTTGTTTTTTCGCGCTAAGAATTAATGTCTCATGACGTACTGCGCGGCCATTAGCAATATCTTGTACATTTAATGGAATTCTTTGATAATAGAATTTTGGCTAATAAACCATAACCTATCCATTCGATCCATCTTCTTTATAATTTGCGTCTCCATAGAAAGCAGTTATTGTGCCGTCATCAGCAACATTACAGCGCATACGGCCGCCATACATAATATAGTTATTAAAATCAGTACCCATATTAAGGCCAACCGCTTCTTGAATACGAGAAACTGCTTTACCGGCATAGTCTATTTCTAGTCCAACTGCTTCTCGTGCGACATAAGTACCACTATTAATTAAAGAACTAATTAAAGTCATTTCATCTACATCGCCAGGTTTAATATTTCCATCTTCGCCAACAACGACTAAATAACCGGCGTTTTCACTTCCAAGATTAGTGTTTCCGCCGCCTCCTATAACTGTACTGCCACTAGAAATTGAAGCAATAGCACTATCAACATACTATTTAGTTACGGTAGTGGCAGTATCTGCTTTTTGAGATAAAGCAACATTAAAATTAGTTATACTAACTTTATCATTTAAAGCGTCGGTTACTGCTTTCTGAGTCATATAACCATCTGTATTTTGTCCTGTTGTATTATAGGATTCAGGGAAATTAATTTGCGCTTGCTGAGCGGTTTCTAAAGTATTTTGCGCTTCTTCTAATAATGCCGCGGCTTCCTCGCGTGCGGTAGCTATCTCATCTGCGGCCGCCTCAACAGTACTAATTGCAGTTGCTGCATCTTGTTCTGCTTTTTCTGCTTTTGCTGCGGCAGCATTGGCCTTTGCTACATATGTTTCGGTCTTCCCTTGCGGTGTCATAGCACGCGCGAGCATAATATCAATTATATCCATTATGGTTCACTCTCCTCGTCACTAGTGGGAGTCATACTAATCCACTATTTATTACTATTTGCAATATAGACTTCCATAGTATCAACTATAACAGCAACAGACCCAAGATTAATTTCTGAAGCCGGAATTTTATTTAAATCACTGGCAGTATCACAGAAAAATTCATTAGTGGTTTCATTATCTAATGATCCTCTTTTTGTCATTTTATATGCCATATTATCACTTCCTTTAACAAATTTAAGGATATTTCCCTATTTTAAGGTAATAGGAGAAGAGAAAAATATTACTATTTATTTTAAGATATAAAAAAATAGTGGGCTTTAATTGCCCACTATTTTATCGAGTTAAAAATTTACTCATCATATATCCAGTTTTCCCTTGATAGGAAACTCGAGTCCATTCATCATCTAATACCTATACTCTCTCGCCTTTATCTACGCGAGTAAGAATTGTTGCGCTGGTAGAAGGAGCAGAACGTAAAGCAACTCTGGTAGCATTAACTAGTGCAGAACCTATAGTTATAGGGCCGGGCTCTATTGGTGTTAATGGAGTACTAGGAGTAGGTTCAACTTCTGAGTTTATACTCTTATAATCAACTCCTTTTAATTCTCCCCATTCTGCCCATTTTTTATCGCTCACATTACTATAACAAACACCGGCCTATGTACCAGAAGCTTCAATAACTTTACCGCCGCCAATATATAAGCCCACATGAGAACGATCAGAAGTTCCCTTGAGAACAAATACTGCGGTTCCCGGCTTTAATTCATTGCCATCAGTACGTTTTCCGCCAGATAATTTACCTTTAGCCACGCAATATTTATTCCACATTGTATTAGAACCATGGTACATATACCCACCAAGTTCTTTAAAAGCCCAGTAAAATAAACCAGAGCAATCTGTGACCCAATGGCCGATCCATTTTGCGCCGTAAAGAGCGGCATAATAATATTTATCTCTCTTGGCGCTAGAGCTGGTTTTCCAGCCATCTCCATATTTACTTTTTATATAATTAATTTTCTAATTCTACAATGCTTGTGTCCACTATGCATGCCATTGTCCTAAAATATAGCCCCATTTATTATCTAGGGCATACTAAAATTTAGCAATTAATGCAGATGGTTTTATATCAGCCATTTTCCTCACCTTCTTCTTCTTCTTCATACACTTGTTCATCTTCTTTAGGTTCATGCCGCAATGAAGTTACACGTCCAATCATATTTTTTAGGCCGCCTTTATCTAGCCATCTAAGAATAAACTTATCGCTATAAAGATATTTTTCCCCAAGACTATTAACTAAATAAGTACCCTCATTAACTAGCATAATCCAATCTAAATTATATAGAGTTGAAGCTAAAGCTTCCGCGGCTTCGGGCCGAATTATTGAACCAATTAAGGTCGCAAAACGATAAATAGCCCAAATCCAACAAATAAAACGACTAAGCCACTTGCTATACTATAATGCTACAGCAGCAATTTTATTCGCCATAGACATCACCCCCGTTATTCAGTTTTAAGGGTTTTTAGTACCTCAGTCTTATATTCTTCTGGAATAGAAATTCCATATGTAATAGCAGATATTTCTTCTATTGTCTCTAAACTATTTACATATGTTTTTAAAGAATTATGATAAGTTGTTTGATAAATTTTATGCGCAGATGCTGCGGCAATAATTTGTTTTATTTCTGCTGCGGTATAGAACATTTGTTCTTCATTATCAGCATGATAAGGAATGAAGTCTTCAGTTTCAACTAGAGTTTTAAGATCCATTAGATTAAGTTGGTCTTGCGCTGTTAGTGAAAAATGTTTAGTTTCACCACGAATAGTAAGATCAATTCCATTTTCAATGGCGCGGCGGCAAGCTATAGACAGTTCTTTTAATTTAGAAGAGCGAATAAAATCTATAGATAATTGTTCTATTGGATCAACTGGAGTTGGCTCATCAGGTTCTATAGGAATAACTTCTTCATCAGGCAACTGTTCATGATTAGAAATAGCATCCATATAAATATTATATTCTTCTTCACTAATAGCAAGTATTAATGCATCAATATGAGATATTGTTTTAATCATTGGTACCATCCAAGTAGCCCTATAAAAATAACCGTTATAAGCTAAATATTCTCCATTTTCTTCTGTTGCTCTAGTAAAACTACCAGTTTCAGGCTAATAACGTACAAAGCTCTAAGAAGTAACTGCACCAATAATAGTGTTATCTTTTATGATTTTAAAATATTTCATGTTATTACCTCCAAGAAGGAGGCGGCTAAAAATAGCCGCCTCCATTTAACGTTAAATTGTGTATGCATAAGTTAAATTTAGCTTACTATCAAAGCTACTTTGATTATATGCCTAATCGCTTCCACTACTTGGAACCACCATATTACCATCCTATTTAATATAAATAAAATTGCTCTATTGGTTACCATAAGAAACTGAACGAGTTGGATAAGCTATACTTTTAATCCATCCACCATTACCATTTGTATTAAGTCTAGAGTCAGTATTGGAACTAACAATATCCATGACATAAGGAGTATAATCAGTACTACTTATATACAAATAAGCAATATTATTTAATATGACAATATCATTTGTTTTTATACCATCAGTAATATTAGAATTAATTTCATCATATATTCTACCATTAATTAAAGTGGGATTAGGAGCATTAATACAGAAAATTCTTAAATTATTATCTTTTCCTAAAGATAATAAAGATTTATTTGCGAATCGAATATTAAGATAATTAGAGTTACTAACCATATCTGATTTTACCCAATGCGTTTCTGTATTTATATTCCAATCATAAATCTATATTGGAGTATTTAACCATGGATAAGGAGTAATATCACTGGTATCATTGCTAGAATTTCCAGTACGTTCAACTATTGATTCCTTATTATATGTATTCATACTAGATGTTAAGCTACTAATAGAAGGAACATATACAAAGGCCCCATCAGTTAATAGATTATTATTTATACCATAACTTGGCGCATTATATTCATCAAGAGTAACATATGAATTATAATAACCAATATTAATCTTACCTATAATAGATTGCATTCTTATTGGTAAACCAGCAAAAATACGATTATCACAAATCTACTTAATTCCAGAATTACCCCATCCAAGCTCTGCTGTAGTATTCCCTAATGTTCGTGGCTATACTGAAGCATGCTGAGAAGCATTTAGATTGCTTAAATAAATGTTTGGAAGAGTTGTTTGATTAGAACCTATCGCGGCAATCATAGAAGTCATAGATTCATGCGGCCACGCAGCTAGTTGTTTACATTCACCAGCACCCAAGTCTTCTGGCCAATATTTTGCCCAATAAATAGTTCCGTATGCATTACCGGCATTATTAATTTCATTAGTATAAGAAGGATTATCAGAAAGAGCAGAATCGCCACTAATATCAGTACGTAAATTCCCTAAACAAATAAATGCATTGTTATCAATTAATTGTGTATTGACATCAATTGATTCTACGTTTGGTAAATTAATAGCAGTAATATCATTCTTTGCTGCGCTGGAGTAAATATATAGTATTGATGATCCTTTTGGATGACGTATAACAACAATATTTCGTGCACCACTATTATTAATAACTTTAGATTTATTACTGTCATTAATAAAATCTCCATATCCTATACGTACTTCACCAGTTGAAGCACCATTTCGATAAAGTGCAAAACCAGTAATATTTCCTTCATTTTTATTATAACAGCCTACTAATACTGCGGCTTTAGAATTTAAATTCTAATTTTTATCAAATTGATAATCTATTGCAATAGTAAAGCCATCATTATTAGAGAAAGGAGCAATACGTTGTCCATTAACAGTAGCATATTCACCGGCAATGAGAGTAGCTGGGCTATTAATAAAGTTTTTATTATTAGCAAATACCAAACCATCTTTTAATCCATCATATCCCATTGTATAACTAAATTTCTAATTAATAGTAATTTGCTTACTATCTGTAAAACTATTTTTCATTGAGCTATCCATATGAGATAAGATATATAGCTAATCTAATGTAAGATTAGATGTATCTTTAAATAGACCATTTTCTCCAGTTAGCGACTTAGTCTCCTCATACCATTTAGCATCAATACGATATATACTAGTATCTGATTCTTTTAATGTTGGACTAATATCAGTAGGAAGTTTCTCCCATCCATCAAAAATTTTATAAGTTACTGTATCGTCTTTAAAGGAATATGAAGCTAATTTATTAGAATAATCAACAACACCTGTTCTCATTTCTTTAACAGTAGGAGCTTCTAGAGTATATCCACCATGTGCATCTTGATTACTCATGGATTTAACTATAGTATTATCATCTAAATACCATCTTACAGTATACTTATGTGCTGATGCTTTATAATAAGTATATAATGTAATTCCTGTTTCAACATCATTTGAAGTAGCTCTATATAAATTATTAATACCATAGTTGCCGCCATTTAAACTATTCAATGGAACAGCATTAGGCCCTTGAGTTTTAGACCAGCCAGAATACATTAAATATTGTCCATCTAAAATTTCACCAAAAGAGAATACTTCATCAATAGTAGAAGGTCTAGTTGGTAAATCGCTAAGCTGCTAACCATAATAAATATCGGGGATAGTGCGATCGCTATCTTTACCAGTTGCTGCAACATATATAGAGTCGCCTATTTGTTGTGCTTCTACCCAAGTATTTCCTTCCCAATGCGCGCTCTCCATATAAGTTACTTTAACTTTCTATTGCTCCTTAGCGGGAATTGTTGTAAAAGTTATGGGCCAGATAGACTGATAATCATCTATCTCAATTTGTGACCATGCGCCAGTAACTGCGATTTGACCACTTAACCACACTCTGTAGATTTCGTCACCAGCTTCATTAGTGGTAGTACCTAACTGATTCTTACGCATAGCAAAAGGTTCTAAGTCAGAAATGTTTCCAATGTAAGCGGATCTTAAACCAATTAACTGTAAGCTAGATATATGACTCAAGGCACTTGCCGCGAGTTTCATCCAATTAACGGTTGGCAGTTCACCGTTTACTGAAGAGTAGTCACTGTCATTAACTAATAAGGTAGTTAGATTAGAAGTATTAACTGTTCCATCACGCTCTTTTAAGGTGATTTCTTGTAGGCTCTTTGCAGAGTATAGAGTAATGTTATTAATTGTTTCTGGTAAGTGGAGTACTTGTATACCAGTGTTAGGAGGTAAGTTAACAGAGGTAATCTGTGTACCTTGTGCTTCAATTCTTTGAATAGAAGTGCTCTTACTTAAAGGAAGTTGACCACCTAAGTTATTGCAATTCTAGATATCTAAAACTTCAAGGATTGGGTTGTCATCTGTAATATTAAGTGTAGTAAAGTTACCATTTTCATAAGCAGTGTTAGGAGTACCAATGATTAACTTACGTAATTTATGTGTATGCTGGAAGTTGTTTGCCTTCATGTAGAAAGAAGCAAGACCTTCAGCACCGATAATTTCACCCGTTTCCGCATCACGGATTGCTTTACCTGCTAGAGCTTGAATATGATTTGCACCATAAATACGAATACGAGAATCATTCATATCATTTAAGATAGATTTAAACTCATATGTTTTACCAGCTTTTGCACGGAAAGGACGGGCAAACGTTTCAGCATAGGATATATTAATGTACATATCCTGATATGGAGTAATTGTTAAATCCCAGTTCGGTGTTACAGCCATGCCGCCAGGATTATAACAAGAGAACTCAAATAGATCAGCGAATACATTTGGAAGTAAATATTTACTACCAAAGTAAACATCTTGATCTTTACACCATTGACGACGTTGATATTTCTTACGGCCTTGCATCATATCACGTAAGAAACGAGTTTCTTGGCGGGTAAGGAATACCTTTTGATATGGGTTAGCCTTAGTGTATCCGTAGTCACCGGTGAAGGAACGAATATACTTACGTTCTACATCTAATCTCCAGATTGCTTCTGGATAACATCCTTGTACCTTATCGAACTCTTGAATCAAATGTTCTGCATTGAAACATCTTTCATTTGCACCAGTAAATGCGCTAACAATATCACTATTACAGCTCTTACTTAAGCGGCGCCAAAAGATGGAGCCTGCACCATTAAATACGTAGGAAGAAGAAGCATCGCCATCAATACGATAGTCAGTATCTTCTTTACCATATGGGAATACTAATTCACCGTTATTATCAATACCAATAGCAGTATCACAGTCATATACCCACATATCGAAAGCGTATTCGGTATAGTATTGCTTTTCAGGGTCAAGGTCGGTATCAGAAGTACGAACGAATGTACCATTCCAAATATCTGCATCCTGTGCATCAGCTACAGCATCGCCGCTTGGATTTTCATCATAAGTATGAATCATTTCCTTCATAGGATGTAGCACCTTACGGTGTTTACCAGTCTTTGCGAAATGCCAGAATGTATTCTTTGCACGGTTATCCATCATGGTATAATAATGAGTAAAGGCATAGAAGAATGCTACTGAGCGCCTTACTACCCACTCATCTAGTTGTTCAACAAATTCTTCATCTGTTGCAGTTATTAGCCAAGTGTAGAAAGCGCGCCATACATCGCTATTACGTTTTCGTACAGCTTCAGATTCTGCCTTATTACCATTAACTAATTTACCATCACGATAGTTACCATAATATGCATAACGCATTTCAAAGGAGTGATCACCATCAAATTCTTCGTTATATAATGACCAATATCTCATGTTTCGAGGCTCTTCATTTTCATCTAAGCCTGCCCATTCTTCCATTGTAATTGGGAAGGCATAAGCCATAGGCTGTACACTCTCGCCTGCATCAGATTTAGCGGTGAAAGTATCAAGTAAAGTACCGTCATCGTCTTTATCTTGTTCTGCATGATATGCTTCAATCATACGAGCTTGTACATAATAGGTCTTACCATTATCAATTTCAGTATCGGTTGTTAATACGAAAGTACCAGTGTAGCGATTGGATTCGTCCTCTACTAGAGTGACTTCCCCATCAGCTTCATAATACTTACCGATATCAGCAACTACTGGGCTTTCTACACTATCATAATAAATAGTAGAGTAGTAAACACCAGACTAGAACTGAGAGTTATTGGTATTGTTATCAGAAATTTCAAGAGTAAATTCATTAATATCAGTTGGATCATATGCACGAGTGTAGTCGGTTTTCTTAGAGTCACCAATATTACCTAATGCATAGAAATGCCAGTTTGTATCATTAAACTCTTTGTGGTTAGTATAGTTAATGACTTCATTACCCTCAATCATCTCAGTAGTATGTTCTTCATCATTTTCACGCACAAATAATAGTGCAGGAACAAATTCCATATCATTCTTAATGCGACGATCACGCATATAAGCTGGAGATAGATAAGTAAGATAGTCATTGTATCTCTTCTGTAGTAATGCATTATTAACATTTTCAGAAGATGCGATATTAACCTTTAAATTGAAGAAGTTATTTGGAATAGAGGTACTAGTTAAAGAAACCTTACTAGAGTAACCTTCTTGTTCTTCCCACTTGGTCGCATCAAAGGTTTCACCGCTTGTATGTGCTTCTAAACACTTATATACTTTGCCATTATAACGTACTAACATTGGATGAGTACTATCATCAGACATAGTATATAGTAAAGTATAATCAGTATTTGGCTGCCATGTATCCTGGTCCTTCCAATCTAAACAGTAAGTAGGTTCTTCTGCTTCATCAGTACCATAGCCGCGAATTAATGCGGATTGATAATTAGGAATGAATTTTTCATCCTTAACCTTATCAGAAGGATTATGTATGCCATCGCATTCAAATAAGAAGTCAACATTACGTCCAGCATTACCATACTTGTCAGAAGTTGTGCCTTGACCAGCATGATAACCGTTATAGAATAGCCAGTTATCTTCCTTGCCGCGACTTGGATATACCTTACCACCTGGCGCATGAATACAACGTAAACTAGAGTTAGCAACGAAATCTTTCTTACTGGTAGTGAAATGAGGAGTATCTAACATTAAGATTTTAACATCAGGCATCTTTACAGCAAGACGTTCTGGATCTAGAACGGTATCTTCACCTTCATAAGGAGTATAGGATGCATTCTGAGTGTTCCAATAAATACTATTGCGTTCATAACGGCTAATACTTTCTTCAACATCTTTACCATCAGCAATGAAGTTACGTAATACATCTTCAGTGTCAAGTGCTGTAGTATAAATCTTGAATCTGTAAATGTAAACATCACAGTCATCGGAACCAATTGTAATAATGGATTCATCATTAGTAGTATGATATAAAGCTTCAGTAACACTGTAAGGATATGCTTTACTTGGGCAACCATCTTCATAAGACATTAAGAAGAGACCCTTAGTTGCAGCATCAGCCTGTTTGTTAATACTAATATCAAGTTCAATCTTATCTTCTTCAGAATATGGGAAGTATAAGTAGGTATTGGTTGCGGCGACTCCATTAATTTCTTTATCAGAAGCAGAATCAGTTCTTAACCAACCTTCATGAACTTTCAATTGAATACCAACTTCTTTTGCTGCGTCACTTTCACTAGTTTTACCCATGTTAGTAAACCAAGTTGCGCCCGCGTCACGAACTGCCGCAGTCTTGAAGATGATTTTCATTTCTGCGCCATCACGGAATACTGCGCTGCGAGTTTCGTAAGTATTCTCACCAACAGCGTGCTGATAACTCTTAAACATTTTATAATCAAAGTACGCACGAGTACCTGCCTTAACAAGGAAGTAACTACCAGTAGCATCACTACCATAACCACCATTATACCAGTCAAAGTTATTAGATACAGTTAAATGGTAATTACCATTGCTCCATTCACGATTAGTAGAATTGTTATTTATACCAATTGGATTAAAGTCAATTGCTAAGTTAGAAACAACAGGAGAAATATCAATATTATGAAGAGATTCAACTGCTACTTCAATTGTAATATAGGTTTCACCGCACTTGATAATTAAATCATGATCACCAGCGTCAGTAGCACGATAAGTCCAAGAACCAATATTATTATTGACAAAGGTTTCTTCATTAATTAAATTATCAAAACTATCTACATAGTATTGAACTGTGTAGTTATTATTAATATTACCAGCCAAAGTATACGGAATGGTAATAGTTTTATATTGCTGTAAAGCAATACGCTCTGATCTATCACGATACGGAGAAGAAATGAAAATCGTATCAGCTGTAGGATCTCTCCAAATAATATCTTTGAAAATATGATTAGAATAGACATCTTTGCCGCTAACACGCGCACTTAAATACATTTCGACAGAGTGTACGCCCGCAACATTCTTCGCCGCAATATCATAGGTAAATTCTTTATTCTGATCAGTACGTGCTAAATTACGAGTAGCAACTTCTACACCATCAATCTTAATGTGTGCAGTTTTTTCAATATTACCTACAGGAATGTAAGTAAAGGTTGTTCCTGTACCAAGATTTAGAATTGTATTATCAGAATATAGAGAAGAAACAGATAGATTAATAACACGAACACTCCATGCTGGTTTCTTGTTTTGAGAAGTATCTTCAGCATTGAAAACAGATAGAGTATAAATATAATCTACGCCAGTTTCAGTACAGTATGGACCAATATCGATTTGGTAGAAACCTACTGGTAAGTTTGGATCATCTGGTTCCATAGCAACAGTAACAGTTTCACCATCAACTTCAATCTCTTTAGTTGGCCATGAATAAGACGCATTTACTGGATCACCACTAAGGATTTCCTCGCGCTCAATTAAGCTGGTAGTCTTATTATCATGAGTTACAGTTAAGTTGTAGAAACCACTGCCACTTACATCGCCTGTAGTGAAGAAGAATTGCAATGGTACAACATCAGTAGTTTTTTGTACTGCGGTAACACTATAAGGAGTGATACGACGTACATCCATCACGGATTCAGTGCTACCACCACCTCCACCCATAGGAAGTTCAACTGATGTAAGAAGTTTTACGCCAGTTTCAGATGGATTAAAATTATCTTCATTGGTAACTCCATAATCATATTCATATAGATCAAGATAATTAACAGGAACATCTTGATCATTGTCATCTTTTTTAGTCGTACTACGTTTAATGATATTATATTTCTTAATATTAGCAATGTCAATATTCGCAGCCGCACCGATTTCAATCTTAGTCCATAATTCATCAGTTTCATTATAAACAAAACGATAATGATGATAGCCAACTTCTTCTTCAAAGACATAGTAATCAGTATTTTCATCTTTGTCATTCGCGGTTGCAGTATTAAATTCACTTTCAGATTCATAGGTAACAGCATTGTTATTACCAGCGCCACCTGCGCCGCCCATTAAATGCCATTCATTATTAATATGCTTCCAATAATAGTACTTATCATCTTCAGCCTATAATAAATAATCATTCTTGTCCTCAATATTCCAAGTTTGAGTATTGCTAGGTACTCCATTTGTATATGCTACTTCTTTGTTTATTTTTACAATAGTAGTACTAATAGCATCTACAGTGGCTTTATCTGCCTTTCCCTCTAGTGCGCTTGTCACATCAGAAGCATTTGCCTTTGATGCAAGCTAGGTATTTACATAAGTAGTGTCTGCTTTATTTGCAAGACCTGCATCTGCATATGCCTATGCGGCGTTTGCTTTCGCGGTAGCATCTGCTGCCGCAGCAGAGATAGCATCTGTAATTTTCTTTGCAACAGTGTTAGTACTGTCGAAGCCAGAACCTAGGTTTGCTTCTAATGTTTCAATAGCATCTTCTGCTACCTTCATACGTCCTGTTTCAGAGTCATCAAGTCCGGTTAAACGAGTGTCTAAACTATTAACATTAGTATCTAAATCATCAATACGAGTATTAGTATTTTTAATTGCGTTACCATCAACCATAGCAAGTTCTTCTGCAATAGTATTTACATTTGTTTCTAAAGCAGTTGCTCTACTTGCTACAGAAGTAATACGATCTTTTAATTCTTTGCCTTGAACAGCATCTAATACACTGCCACTTACAGTGGCATCTAGATTATTAACAATATCACTTTTATTAACCTTACTTTCATTTAAACTACTAATACCGCTACTAATACTATTATCAATATTATCTAGTCTTGTATCTAAATCACTTTGACTTCCACGAGCAGCCGAAATTTCAGTTTCAATTGCACTAAAACGTGCATTTAACGTGTCATTATCAGTTCTATGAGCGGCGTCTATTTCAGTAATAATATTGGGTAATGTACGAGAAGGTTTGCTATCATTATCAATATTATCTAAGCGTTCTTTTAGTGATCTTTGAACTTGTTCACTACCTTGCTAAATTGGACTACCACTGGCAGCTGTATAATTACTCTTAACAGATGATACTTCAGTTTCTATAAAATTAAAACGATCACTTAATGTATCATTAGGCATACCCAAACGTTTAGCATTATCAACATTCTATTGCACAATTGTTAAACTCTTTTGTGTTCGTGTCAATTCAGTGCCAATATTAGTACTAACACCGTCCATCGTATCTAAACGCGTAGCTAAATTTGGATATTTATTCGGATCAATTCCAGTTGTTGCTGCAGTAATCTGCCCTAATGCTTCGTTAGCAGTTTTTACTGCATTGGTTGCCTAAGAAGAAACTCTATCAACTTTACCTTTTAAGCCATATGATTCTGCATTTATATCATCTTTTAATGTATTGACATCATCTTTTAAGTTTTTATACGTAGGATCTGTCTGTGAAACAGCATTATCAGCTGTGGTCTATGCCGTAGCAATACCATTTTCAATGTGAGTCATTCTATCCTGAGTAATTGCTGTTCCCGGAATCCAAGTCTATACATCATACGCCATACCTTTTACCTCCTTTTTCTCAAATTTCAAAGTTAAAGAGTATAAAACTCTTTCTAACAGTTTAGTATATTTAAAAGCAAACAATAATACTTTTTAATTCTAGTAATAAAAAAAATACGGCCTCAAGCCGCATTATTTAAATTTTTCTTCAGCATATCCAACTTCCGTAGTATAACAAATTTTTTTAATCCCAAGTTCTTTTAACATCGCCATGCACGATTCACAGCATCTACTTGGCGCAAGGCTCCCATCTGCATACTCTCTATACAAATAAATATGTACCTTGTTCCACTCAATAGAATCACCAAATTTCCATCTTAATTTTTGCACAAGCGATGTTTCGGCATGATTTTTTGCTAAGGTATTTCCATCGTCTTTATATCTATATACATTATATCGCGCTTGTAAAGGAGAAGTTTTATTAGAGTTCCACCCAGCCGCAACAATGGACTTTTTATATACGGCTACTGCGCCAATTGCGGGAGAAAACTTATGCGATCCAATATATGTTGATTGCATGGCGGCTTCTCGGGCAAACTTAAAATATCGTTTATTCATAAAGCGCTCTCCAATAAATCTACTATTATTTCAAAATATTCTTTTTCAATTTGTATATATATAGCTTTCTTTGCATCATAACAATGAATCCAATACTCAAGTATTTTTTCTCCATCCTGAAAAGTAGGCAAGTCTTCTTCTTTTAATACATACGGTTCCCATGTAAATGTAATTGGAATAAAATTTATTTCAAATCTATTGCCACAATATACGACATCTTTAATTTCTTTGTCTTGTAAAAGTCTAATTAATTGAAAACCAGTTATATCTTTTGAAGCTAAACCTTCATTATTACGAACCTTTTCTACAATTTCAGAATACTGCATAATCTCATTCCTTTCTATAACAAAATTATACCATAATTTTAATATAAGTCAAATACTTATACAATGAGGTGATGTATATGAAAATTAAAGTCAAAATCACAACAGCTGGGAATATGAAATATTATGGGTGTAAAAAAGATACTATTAAAGAAATTGAATTAGAAGATTATATTAAATGCGTAGTTGCTTCTGAAATTGGTAATGCTTCAATTGAAGCATGTAAAGCCTAGGCTGTTGCCGCGAGAACTTTTGCGGTTGCGCGTGGAGTTCTTAGCGGCAAAATAATTAGTGATAGCGCCTCAAAAGCATAGGCTTTTCGCGCCGAGAGAAATAATTATGAAAATTGTAATAAAGCTGTTGAAGCTACCGCGGGAGAAGTGCTTACTTATGGTGGAAAATATATTGGTGCCTACTTCTCTCATTCTAATGGCGGCCGAACCTACTCTTGTGAAGAAGTCTGGGGCAGTAAGCGCCCATATTTAATTGCCCGAAAAGACAAGTGGACAGAAGCTTCAGGAGAAAGAAAAAACGGGCATGGTATTGGTCTTAGTTAGGCAGGATGTAAATACGCTGGCGCGCATGGGGTAGATTATCGGGAAATATTAAGTTTCTATTATCCGCATACGACATTAAAGAAATTGGAAATTAAATAGGAAACTAATTTAGAGCGAGTAAGGGATATAGTGGCAAATGCATTAGAAACAATAAAGGGGATGCTTTAAGCATCCCCACTTTCTTTTTTATCTACTAGTTCATTGATTTTATTTTCCAGACGGAGATGCTTATCTTCAAGTTGTAGACCAAAATTATTAAAACATTCAATCATATCATTAAGCCGCCGGTCAATGGTCTGTATAAAGTGATTTGCGCGTCTAAAAAAGCTCTTATAGCACTTGTCTTTCGCGCGAGAAAACGCAATCATCTTACCGACTTCTTCATTCCATTCGTCATCTGGTGAACAAACTGCTTTGCCCATAAATGTATTGGGCATTTTTAGCTTATCTTTTAGCTTTGATTCCATTGCATAATCAAAATCAATTTCTGGAAACGTAAAATTATCTGAAATAAAATCAGTTACCATATCACTGGTAAAATTACGCCAGTTTCCTTCTTCAACAAACTGTGGAATTACACAAACAACCGTTCTTTCGGCCTCATTTACATAAAACCGACAATCAGACATCTTAATACCTTTCATTTTGTACCTCTTTTATTTTTAATTTTTTTATAAAGATTTGTGCAAAGCGCCAAAATGGTTACTAATACTATTATACTAATACTACAAGTCCCAATTATTATAAATGGAGAAAAAATTAACCACCATTCTAAATTTATTACCTTAAATAATCGAAGAACTATGATAGTTGCATATGTGCCAATAAGGCACCAATCTATAATTTTATCAGTATTCATTTTTCCTCTTAATTAGTTTTCATCCATCGTTCTTTATTACAATACATACAATGATATAAAGATTGCATTCTCCCGCGATAAAGTACAGTCCACCTATGGCGGCAACGCCTATGCCATAATTTCCTAAAACACATATTATGCTCCTTTTCTATTTTCTATAATTATTATAGCATAAATTTGAAGAAAGTCAAATAAAAAAATAGCGGCATTTCTGCCGCTATTATTATTCAGATTTAGTCCAAGCTTCCGCACGATGTTCTACGCCAGAACCGCCAGTTATTTTGCTGGAAACGAAGCTTATATTAGCATATTTACTATTACCATAACCGTACTCCAATTGAGTATGAAACGCACGAATTGCGTCATTATAATCTGTATATATATCAATTCCTTTTGTGTAGGCATCTCCATCATGGCGAATATAATGAACGAAAAAATCAGTTATAACTTCTTTACTCCAAGCCTCATTATAGTCTTCCACAACATTATCCTGTTCATCAGTTACCATACAAGAAATATATTTCATATTAGGGTAAGATGGATTATTATATCCCATTTTCATTTGAGAATGGAAGGCTTGGATAGCGGCATCGAGAGTATCGTGTACTTCAATGCCCTTAGTATAAGTATCGCCCTCTTTACGAATACGATGTAAGAAGAATTTATTTTCCATAGTGTATCACCTCTATGTTAAGTTAAAGCTTCCCATTCTTCTTCCATTGGCTCACGTACATTATTAGCAGCAGTTAAGCGACAATATACATAATCAATGTCAGGCGCGTGGCCATAGGCATAGGCGCCAAGATAAGAATGGTATGCTTGTAAAGCCTCAGCTTCATTATCTTTTTCTGGATCAGATTTTATTACGACACCTTTAGTCCAAGTATCGTTAGTTTTGTTATGTTGTACTTGATCGACGAAATATACGTTTGTCATTTAATTCACCTCATTTATGGATCAACGGCGGTCCAGACGCCATTTACTACCTTTAATATTTTTCCTTCATCCGCAGATGAAACCTTGGGAAGACCACTTTTAAGAGTAACAACATTACCGCTCCAAGATACAGTGCCCGGATCGTTACTATCAACTTTAATTTGTTTAATACTTGCTTCACGAGTCGTAACGCTCCAAGTACCTTTATTATTTAATTTATAAACAAATACTTGGTCGCCCATTTGCGTAGCACTATGCGAGCTAACAGAACGATAGTATTGAAATTCTACTTCTGTCGGAGAAGATGCATTATTTACATACGCCATAAATGCCATACGTGTCTAACTACCGCTCGCGGGATTACTATTAGATGAAGCGCGGCAATATACAATAACATTATTATTATAAGCATTAATAAAATCACTCCAAGTAGAATTTCCATAACTTAAAATAACCATAGGTAATCCACCAGATTTAAAAGTACCATCACCAGCGAGGAATTTATCCTAATCTCCCGCTTGTGGTGCTGGAACAAGACCCGTCGCGCCATCTAGACTTGCAGAAGCACCAACCATTGGAGTAGATACTCCGCTACCACTTGAAATAACAGCATTTGATACAGCGGTGTCAACATAATTTTCGCTAGCTACTTTTTGTCCATTAAGGAATTCAGCATCACATTCCATATATATATCGCCACGAACAGAGAAATGATTATTGCTAATATCAATTTTATTTAATTTAGTTTTGTCTGCCGCTTCTAGTAACCCTGGTGCTGAGGTAGTCGCAAGTGAAAAGTTAATAAGTCTAACAGTTGTATCCCATGCATTACTATTTCGCATAAGTTTATATACATGTACTTCATCTGGCGCATATCCACTAGTTATATCTCTTGATCTATAATAGTTAAATTCTGCATTTCCGTCATTTAAATCAATATATGTAAGTGGTACAATTCTCCATTCATTAGTAGTGTTTTGTACTTTACAATAAATGCTTTTTCCTGCATTATATGCGGTAAGAAAATCATTCCACGTACTTACATTATAATCTAAAAACACTACATTGGTATCCCAAGTTCCATCTGCTTTTAAATATTTATTCTAATCTCCCATATTTGGTGCTGGTACTAAGCCAACTTCTCCATTCGCAGAACTAGTAGCTCCAGTCATTTCGTTCAATGGCGCAACAACCCATCCGCCATTCTATACCTATAAGATACTATTGTTGTCTAGTACGGAAATAGCAGGAAGCGAGGTGGGCGCTTCGCCTACGGTCCAAGCACCGTTATCAACCTTTAGAATTTGTCCATTGTTATTAGAAGTAACAGAAGGTAGAAGGGCATTGGCAATTGAAGTGCCATTAATAGAGTTAGCGAATATATTCCATTTATAATTTGCGTTTCCTAGTGTGTAAAGACTGTCTAATTTAGGGACTAGGTTTACGCCAAAATTTATATCTGCCATTTAAATCACCTTCCTTATGCTACTGTCCAGCCTTTGTTAGTTGCAACTGCGATGTCTTCTGCGGTTACTTTGAGAAGATTTTCCGCGCCGAGAGTAATTGTTAATGAGTTAGAGATGGTTGGTAAGCGGCTGAAAATAGATCGGATGGATTCAGCTGTTAATTTAGTACTCGAAAGATTATGATTAATATTAATACCATATCCTGAATAATATATTAATGCCATACCGTTAGGATATCCAAAGTTAGAAGTTACTGGGAGTCCTAATGGAAGTCGACAAATCTATAGCACCCATGTGTTCTCGAAAGCACTTTGAAAATTAATATTACTCCAATTTGTTATATCCCAGTCTTCGATATCAAAGATTTTTAAATTATAACAGCTATTAATTATATTACGCATATCGTGTATTTCCCAATTTTGTGTATTCCATTCATTAATATTTAATTCTTGTAATGAATAACAACCTTGCCAAGTCGAATATAATGATGTTAATGACCAATTACTAGTATCCCAACTATTTAAATCTAATTTCTATAAACTATAACAATATCTCCAAGTACCTGACAAAGTAGTTAGTAGCCAATTCCCGGTATTCCATTCATCAATGTCTAATTGTTTTAAACTATAACATTCCTACCAAGCATTCTGTAGAGATGTTAATTTCCAATTTGAAGTATCCCATTTATTTAAATTTAGTTGTTTTAACGATCGACAACCATTCCAAGTCGAGGATAAGGTAGTTATCGGCCAATTGCTAACATTCCAGTTGTCTATATTTAATTTTTTTAAACTATAACACTAATTCCAAGTACTATTTAATGTTGACACTCGCCAATTGGAAGTATCCCAATTATTTAAATCTAATTTTTCTAAATTATAACAGAAATTCCAGCAGTCCTGTATCGTTGTAACCGCCCAATTCGAAGTATCCCAAGTACTAATATCTAATTCTTTTAGGCTATAACAGCGAAACCAAGTACTCTAAAGATTCGCTACAGACCAGTTGGAAGTATTCCAATTACTCAAATCCAATTGTCGTAGCGATAAACATTCCGACCAAGCATTCGCCATATTATTTACTTCCCAATTACTTGTATCTAAATTATTTAATTCTAATTCTATTAAAGAAGTACAAGATTTCCATGTAGAATTTAAACTTGTAACTGCCCAGCCACTTGTATTCCAATTACTTGTATCTATTACGGCTAACCGTCTCGCTTCAAGCCAAAAATTGCGTAAACTAGTAACACTTGCTTTTGTTCCGAATGTTAAGGCGTCATGTTCTAGCCAGAATGTTGTGCCAATATAGCTATTTGGACCTCTATAGCCACTGAAATTATCAGCAGGACCTACCCGTACACACCAAGGCAATATTCCCGCACGGTCAACACAGGGCTGTAAGTTATTGGCAAAGTTTTCTGCTTCTACCGTGGTATTTGGCACAAAACCAAAATGATTAATATGTCCATTAGAAGTTAACCGCCAAACCTATACTGTACTATTATCCGGTTCCTCAGTTAAGTCATACCTTATTCTATCATTTTTTGAAGCAGATAGATGCGTATGAGTAAATTCACCCTCATCATATCTATCTAAATACCAAGTGTCTCCTTCTGACATATTTACAAATATCCCTATCCAGTGATAATCAGGGTGAACAGTTAAATCATATGTAAGATATAAGCAGTCTTCTTCTCCATCGCATTCCGCGGCTAGGGCATCTATGTCAGGCCAAGTTTCGGGACGCTCCCATTTTCCAGTAGTTGGATTAATATGCAAATTATTATTTAATTGTATGTCAAGTAGACTAGTATCTGCCGTATTTAATGTTTCAATCATTTCCAGCGGCGTAAAGGTATCTGTTGTATCGAAATGCTTACGCATAGCATCTCCTAATCCATCCAATGTGGATTTCTATAAAGTATAAATATCATTCATTAAAAAGATACCTCCTCAGCCGCAATTAAATTCATCTAGCTATCCGTCACCGTTGAATTCCCTTCATCATCCACACTAAAAACAATACGCGACCAATCACTAGCAGACGCGGGCGCAATAGTATCTGGAAAATCAATATAAAAATCATGTGTATTACTTTCTGGAACAGTTAGCTAAATCCCATCTATATTCTTATTAACAGATGGATAATATCCTGCTATTACATTAACCTCAGTGCCGTCAATAGTCACATCATTCTATGTTTTTGCCTAAATAGTACCAGTAACTATTGCGCCCGAAGCGTCGTGCGCGGTATATCCACTTAATAATGTGTTTGCCGCAACTGTATCAGCAGTCAAATCAATTAAGGTCTAATCCCCATAACTTATTTTATTTATATAAGGATTATTTGCCATTATGCTTCACCACCTCACGCTGGCGCAACAGTACCAATTGTAACTGTGACACCACCTGCGGCATTATCACTTTCTGTATAAGCAATCGCGGCAACATTGATTTGAGTAATACTATTAAAGTCACCTAAACTCGCAGGTGTAATTGTCTATGCAGTAGTATATGGAGTAACGGATGCGGCAGTGGCTTTAACACCTTCACTACCACTCATAGTACCAGTAACACCTAAAACAGTAATACCTTCACGAATATTTGTAGCAATTAGTTTTGCCTGCTCTGTCGCCGCGATAGCAACCTTGCCGCTACCATCATGATAACCTTGTGGTACTGTATATTCACCTGCAACAGTAGTAATAGAGCCAGTAACCGCACCTCGATTAGGCATAGTACCTGTTAACTTCGTACCATTTTTATATGCGGTTTTGTCGCTAAGAATTTCCGCGGCGACCGCAGTTGCATCCGATGTATCGGCGTCATAAGTATTAGTACCAGTTGCGGTCGCGCCAGAAGGTAAGTGAAATTTCTTGCCCGAGGCTACATCGGCAGCGGTTACATCGTCCTAGGTTAAGTCAATTAGTACATCGCCGCCATAAATAACTTTATTCTTGTATAGATTTGCCATTTAAATCTCCTCCTTATCCAATTATGACGGTATAACCGCCTGCTTCATTTGTTGTTTCATAATATGGTATAGGTTGAATAACTACGTCATGCTTAAGAACTTTATTATGAGTGCGTAAAATTGATGCTACATTAGGCAATGGTGTTACTTCATACTATCCTGTATAAGTATCATAATCTATAATAGATTCGCCCGATTCTAAGTATTCACCAAAATGCGCCTTAAATTCTTCAAATGTACCTAAATATCCTGTTTTTGCGGCAAGTGAATAAAGTTGCTAGCATAAGACAAATAAGTTGGTACGTTCCCAGGGGTATACTGATGATTTCACAGCAGTCTGCTATGGCGTTACAGGTAAAATGAATTGTTGCTTTATTGCTTCCATAGTTATTCACCCCCATTTATATAAAAATAAAGAAGAAGTATAAACTTCTTCTTATATTGAGTAGGAGGGAGAAATAAAAAGTATTGTTTATTTTTTTAAAAATAATTTAAACTAAATATTTATCTCCTAATAAAGTTTCTATAGTAATTTCTGTTATAGTATATGGAATACGTATTAAAGGAATATTATGCATATGAGCATAATTATTTTTTATATTATCATTAAGCTATCTAATTTTAAAATCTGCCTCTCCACCAAAATGTTCAATAGGCTAATAATGCTGTTGTCCATCATATTCAATTAAACGATAAGGCTAATTATTATTATCAAACAATATAAAATCATAACGGCCTAAAAATCCTGAAGGCAAAATTAAATCTTTAAAGTATGCTGTATTATATATATAATGAATATGATTAGCTTCTAATAACTATTTAATCTATTCTTCTCCGCGGCTTATCTTTATACAACCGCAAGATTGTGTATCTCCTCGTGTTAAACAAGTTCCTCGTACATCAGTATAGTTGCCGCAATCACAAAGACAATGCCACCAATATTCTTTACCTGTATAATTAATATTTTTAAATGGGGATAATGCAACTAAATGTCCAAATCGCTATCCTGTTAAATCATTCATTTCTTTAGGGATAAGATTAATCTTATCCTATTGTTCTTTTAAGCAGCCACATGACTTCACATCTCCATGTGTTAAAATATTAATTCGTACAGGAATTATATTACCACAAATACATCGACATTTATAATATGTATTCGTATTACTAAAATGTCCTTGTTTTTTATATTCATCATCACGTGCAATTACTGTTAAATAATTATAAGTTTTTCCTATATATTTTTTATCCTACTCTTCACGTGCACCACAACCGCAATCTGGAATAAGATTCTTTTTTAATTCTTTTCTAATCCACTACATACTAATACAATAATCGTTTCCGCAATCACAATGCGTTAACCAGATAGCATTGGTGCTATCTGGCTAAGTAACTAATCCTTTTACATACACAGGACATTCTACAAATAATTTGCCAAACTTTTTATTAGCATATCGTTTCTATTGCCATTCTTTTGGTATAGCTTTCTAATATTTTCGGCCTTTATAATCTATTCCATCAATATAAGATAATTCTGTCATATTATCATCTCCTTAATATTCTTCTATTTAAGAGTATTAAGAAAAAGGTCTGACTAATCATTTTTATTCTATTTTAAAAAATAAATAAATCCAAAAATTCCGGTTCCAATCCCAAATCCTCCCGCAAAATATCTTCTGCAAGATTCAAATTTCCATCATAGAAGGCCGCTTCCAATTCCGCGGCGGTATCTCTTATCGCCGCCATTTCTTCTTCAAAACTAATTCCATCCCGTTTTGACAGCATTTCAGCTAGCTCTTCAAGCGTCCGCGGCATTTGAATTATCCTCCCAACTAATAATGGTATTAGTATTATCAAACTTTACGGTATACCCAAGCTCTAGTAGTTCGTCACGAATTCTAGGCCAAATAATTCCCTTAATTACACAGTTATAAAATCCCTTACAAGCGGCGCTATTAATGGTTTCAGCAATACGCTCCTGCTGCATTAGCATCCGACTATCCTTATTTTCTCTAGTTAGTGCCTGTACTTCTTCTTTGTTCAAAAACTTACTCATTCCCAAGAATACCTCCGTAAATCTATTTTATATAATTTGTCTTCAGTCCTTTCGGCGCCGAAGGCATCAAAATCTAAATCTTTCATAACGCTTCCTTTAAGAGGCCCATTTACAGTAATTATATCGAATTTATTATCCGGCGATACATAAGTCACTACATACTCAACTCCGTCGCGGCTAAGTACATCTCCAACCTCTACATACTTATGTATTAACTCATCTTTTCTTTCTATAATATCCTTATAGGATAAGATATTTTGTGAAGAGGCTAGTAAGGCCGAAAAACCTTTATTTCCAAATAAAATATTGCGTTCTTTATCACTTAGGCTATAAATTTTATTTATGATTTGAGTAGCCTCAATCATTCCCTCTTCGTACGTCTTCACGTTCTTCATCCTCCAAAGCGGTTAATACGCTTTCAGCAAGTGTAGCCCAAGTATCAAGTAGTTCTTGAAAAGAACTATCTTTAGTAGATATGGTATATAGCGCATTGATTCCGCCGCACAAGTATTCCAAATTTTCAATCATGTCTTGTCTAGTCATCTTGTAATTCTCCTTTCGGACATATCAAGCTGTCCGGGCACCTAATATTAGTCCAATCTATACGTATCATTCGTTCCGTGCCCTCATAGTAGAGATGCGTAACCTCATATCCAAGCGCTCGTAGCGCCTTAATTACGCCTTCTGTAATTTTTCCAGCATAAAGAATATGAGTACCACCATGTTGTACGCTATCAAGAATACGAATCTCTATATGCTGATAGAGTGAGTAATCTTCGGATGATACCAAATATGCTGTTGCGCGAGCCTCTAAGGCTGTAAACATTGTTAGCATAGGTTATTTTCACTCCAGGCTCTCTTTGCTTCGGAAGATGATGAAAACATAGGGGTTTCGCGGCAGCATTCTGGACACTCTACGCGCCATTTATATTCAGTAGATGGTTCTAGCTGTTCTACAAGTCGAGGCGAATGGTTGCCACAGGCACAGTAATGGGAACGGATAAGCGGCGATAGTACAGTATATCTTTCAGTGTAAACGATTTTCATATTTAATTACCTCCAGTAGAATTCAAATAATTTGGCGCATGTTCCAATTCCTTTTTATATTCTTCAATTGCGATTTCTTCCCAATTGGAAAATACGGCGGAACAAAATCCACAACAAATTGGAAGTTGGCCCTCTCGCGGGTGAACCTCCATCATACAATTCGAGCAATGGAATTTCGGCCCATTGCGCTTTAATCTAGCTGTCATCGCGCACCTCCTTAATCCCACAGGGAGTAGAAAAATTGAGAAATCCTATTTAGAGCCTCATGAATATTTCTTTCGCCTTGGTCCATTAGTTCATTCGCGCGCGCAAAGTATTTCTTATCAAGCTCAGTAGATTCGCGCTGCTTATGAACAAGAAAACCATTTTCATCTTTGACTGGTAGTTCCCAATCATCCATCAAATGCTTTATATATTCCTCATAATACTCATTATGTTTATCTTGCCAATCTTCAAGGCCAGTTTCTAGCAAATCTGCGGTTTCAATGAGCCAATCTTTCCAGCGCTGTGGGCCTTCTTCGCCATCAAACGGCTCAACGCCTGGAAATGTATGGCCATTTTCTGCTAGATAACGAAGCATTGGAGGAATAGTATGGAGAAACCAAGTATCCATACTCCATACGTCCATATACGTCCAGCCACGAGTTGCGCGCTGCCATGCGGCGCGAATATTATAGCCAACTTCTTTTATCCACTTCCAAGGATGCGTTAAATAATAGCGTTTGCCATAGGCAAAATGCCATACATTGTTATAGTTCATTTTGTCTTCTCTCTCCTTACAATATATTTATCCATAAAGGCATTATAAGTAATGGAAAAACCATTGCCATCTACATATTCAAGCAAGTCATCCATTTTATCCGCGATAAAATAATCTTGTCTATGGGAAGCTAGTTCCGTTAAAAGTTTTACATGTATTGGATATCTTATCTTTAACTCCGACAAATCATCGTCATCATAGAACTTAACACACTCTCTAATATCCATTACTTATTCCTTTCTACACTAAGGTGGCTTTATAAGTTCACTCAATGGCCTTCCATCAAATGTAATATCATTTATTAGAGGCATTTTCGCGCGCAAACCCCTATGTGGCGGATTTATTATTTCTGGTTCATCTAGAATATATTCAGTTAATTCAATTTTTGATTCAACTGTAGCAGTCGTTTCTGGATAAAGTGGAGTAATTTGTCCAATAAATACTACCCCTATTCGAGTAGAACCATAATCTACTTCAAAATTATTTCCGTCTAATAGTTGAATAAATTCATATTTTAAATCATTTTCATCACGGTATACAACACTAAATGGGCCTGCAGCATGACTACGTAGAAGACGTCCAATTATACTCATTAAATTTGGAAGACTATCACTTAATTCAGCAATACGATAACGATCGTATTCTATGAAGTTTCGTAGAAATTCAATATCTTCATCCATTTTATTTTCTCCAACTAATAATATATGGCGCGGCGCCAGAAACTCGATAGCCGAGCCGCCGCAAGGCAATACGTGTTTTCTTGGATAGGGTGCGGCGCATATAATAGCATTCGCAATTGCCGCTACGAATCGCATTAGCAATTAGAGTACGAATTGAATTAAGTTCGTGGTTGTTAATAGTAGCAGTGTAAGCTTCCGCGGCCGTAATCACTTGGACACACTTCCTTTTTCTTTAATTACTGGTGTTATTCTAAATATACCTGGCATTACGGATTCAATAATAAAGCCATTGCCATCGAGGAAGTCAAATAATTCACTATAGACATCGTACGCTTTGGCGCTAAAAAGAGTATAAATACGCATTTTACAATTCTCTGCGAGATATCGGGGCAGGAGATTTGGGTTATCTGCGTCTACGCGCTCAATCATATCATCATAGCCGATTGTATTTTCACATTGCTCATATATTTCTTGATATTTATGCATATTTATCTCCTTTCTTTATTATTATTATATCATAATTTTAGAAAATGTCAATTATTTAGAAGTGTCAGATATGTCAATATTCTTTTCATCTTGGCGCGAAAATGTTTTACAAAAGCGCTGCCAAAGCAGTCGAATAGTAAGCACAATTGCGCCAATTAGAGACATTAGAATAATGGTAGGTAATGTTATTAGAGATAGAAGGAGAAGTAGTATTGCAAGTCCATTATTATTGATGCGTTCACATAGATTTTCATATATAGTAGCATGAGCTGGGAAAAAGTAGGTAAAGAACCAATTGAAGGTGTGATTATTAGAAATACAAATTAAATCGTTACCATAATCAGTATAATAGGAAAGGTCCAGATAGAATGGAAGCCATAGTAGTAAGAATTGCGCGATTGATATAGCAAAGCTGATTCCAATTATAATACTAAAATTCATTTTATACTCCTTTCATTATCGGGCGAAGCCCTTTTTGCGCCGTTGGGCGCAAAATATTATATTATATAAATTTAGATGGAATCTCATTCCATTCTTGTTTCCATTCTATATCTTCTGGTAAATTTAATTCATCAAAAAGATACATATATTCATCTGCTTTATAACCACGCGGCCATCCTGCTTTATTACGTACTACATAATCTCCTGGTTCTAAAAATGAATATACTGAACTATTACGGTAGATTGTAATTGTCTTAGTTGGTTCATGATATTCTGCAATGTCTTCACCGATGAAATCTATTATTTCTTGTGCATTAAATCCATTATATTGCATAGATATTGCATGTATGGGGTTATGTTGAATAAAATTTATCATGTTTCCTCCTGAAATGGTAGCGAAATACTACCTTTATACTTAATTGTAAATAGATTCTCTAAAACCAGTATCTTGCGTACTTGGCCATCTGTTATATTTTTTATAAAATTGTATAACTTTTTTATCTTTAATAAAATAACTATTATATTCTATTACATCAGTAGATATTAACCATGGCGTGCTAATAGCTGTTATAACATCAGGATTACCGCTCCAGATACGCCATTGTGCTAAATAATCAAGAGTATAGGAATCAGTACTTCCTAAGCATACATCAATACTATTAGCGGCTTTTTCAGCGGTTGTTAACCAGCACGCTTCACCTAGCATATGACTCTAATAAATTACTTGTTCTAATGGCTTTGTTTCTGCCAGTTCACGCAATTCTTTAAAAGTTAGTATTTTATTAGGAGAATTACTTATCAGCATTGGTAATTTTTCTATAATAGTTTTTTCTAATTCTATCATTCGTTCAAAACTAATGATTGGAGTTATACTTCGAGTTTTGGTGGCCTTTTTTCCACCCTCAGTCCTATTGTAACCTTGGACTTGGCTATTGAATTTTTTAATATAATATTTTTCTAACTTATCTGCCTATTCAGATGTTAATCCCGTATGTAAGATTTCTTTCTATACATTATTCCACCCATCTAATATAATAGGTACATATACTTCTTGTCCTTTATAACCTTCACCGTGATTCCATCTATCTTCTACTGGCTAACTTGTCTATCCTATATAAACTTTTCCATCAGAAAAAGTAAATTTATAAATTGTATATTTCTTTTCTTCCATAATAAATACACCTCACATTCTTTTTGCAATTTCATGCAATTGCTCATCGCGCTTCTGCTGCAACTGCGCCAAACTATCTTCTAAGTTATATTCTTTTACTAATTCATGTTCTGCCATTGTTTGTCCTTTATCTTCTGGTAGTACATCAATAAATTGATATAAATGTAATTTTGGGTCTAAGCAATAAATATAACCGCTATTTACTAAATCATCAATACCTTTTTTCGCGGAAGAATAAGGCATACCAGTAAAGTTAGCTATTGCCTGCGGCGAAAGCTCGAACGGCCGCGGGCGATTATTCTTTACATTCTTCTTACCATCATAACTATTAGGTACTTGGCAACATATGTAGGCATAAACCCCTACTCCTACATAAGTCAAACGATTATATGCGCTAAAAAAATCTACATCTCCTATCTTAATATAATTGGCTGGACCAGGGTCATGTCGGTCTATCCACATTTTCTTTTGTTCTTTCTCTGCCATGGTTGTCCACCTCATCTGCTAATATCGCGGCAAAAGCCTCGCGTAATTGTGGTGTATCTTCAAATTGATACACCATATATTTGGGATTCTTTTGATTTCGTCCCATATGGAGTATCGGGAAACCTGAGTTGCATAATCTCGCGGCCGCCCAAGTCATAAATACAGAATATAATTTCATTGATTTTCCTCCCGCGCCGACGGGCGCGAAAATATTATTATTTAAATTATTATTACATTATTATATATTATTTATTATTATTGTAGTAGCTAACTTGTAATTTTTTTAATCTAACTTGTCAAATTTTTACAAGTTTTGTAAAATTCTACAAGTTTTGTAAAATTGCGCATAATTTGTAAAAGTTATTATAGTTTTTGGCGCCCCGTAAAAGTATAAGTTTTATCTGCTATTTTTTCAAGATATCCTTCTCGCGCCAATTCATTAAATGCATTGCGTGCAGTTGAAATGCCAATACCTAATTCTTCTCCTACTGCTTGCGGCGAAAAATCAATGACTTCACCGCCAGTATATGAAGAAAGATATACATAGACTTTAAATGCGGCGCCATTAAGAGTGCGACAAGCATTTATTGTATCTTCAAAATCAAGCCATGCATATGTTTTGTTAATATTAACGGTTGATTGATTATTAAATTGAGCCATCACTATCACCTCCATATTATTTGTGTTATAAGAATGACAGACTCTGTATATTTTCTTCTAAAAAATATTTTTTATTATAACTTTTTTAAATCCTATTATTTTTCATCAATTATAATATAACAAAAATTGAGCCAATTGTCAAATAAAAAAGTGGGAGCCTTTCGGCTCCCGGATGTAATTAAGAGTATACCTAGGAGGCTCGCGCCTCTAAGTACCATATATTAAACGATGCACCTATACTTTTCTCTCACCTTACTTAGATATTGCGGCCACTATTCCACATCTTTAAGTGTAGCCTATCTTTCTACAACGGTAATTCCCGCTTCGGCGAGTAATGTGGTACATCCTCGTAATGACGTTATTTTTCTATAATTCTTATCTCTAATATCCATACTCTCAAAATCCTATATCAATGCTTCCTAGGCGGGGCCCTTTAAGGGAACGCCGCGCCACCTTTCCACAATCTCCAATAGTGCGTCTTTCTAATTTGAAATCCGAACTTCATTGGGGGCTAGCATTTTAGGACTGGCGCCCAAATATGAATACATCTCCTATACAGCGGTTTCTGGATTTGAAATTAGCTTTAAGTAGTCCCGGTGGTCTTTCAGGAGGTGTAAATATGCCTACTCATTCACTTCATACTATTTGGTTCCATTTTGAAATTGCCTTTCTACTATATATCTAATCTTAAAGCGTGCGCCCTTCATTAAACCATACTACTTCGCCAGCTCAATCTAATCTCCATCTGCCTATAACTTCCTATAATACGCAAACATATCGGATTGGATTTGAAAATCCCGCATCGCATTATTAGGATTAAATATAATAAAAAGCTAGTCAAGGTTGCCGCGAAAGCGCCCAACCTTCTATCTAATTTCCACTTCCCCATACCCATCTATAATCATATAATCAATTTTGGGAAATGTGAGACTCATACCTTCCTATAGCGTATCCGTTACGATTAAAATTGAAATATCATCAGGTAAGTGCTCGTTCTCCAATGCTTCAAATAGCGATTCCTTGCCTTCAGCAATTCTCTATTTATCCGCCATCACCTATAAATCAGCTAGTGTAAGGCCGCTTTCGCCGCCGCTTAAATCCAATAGCAAGTCTTTCGCCGCAATATTTGCCTATTCAGTACTAAGCGCGAGTGATGTCTAGTTCGCGCGCGAAACAAGCATCGCAACCTATTTCTTCTAATCAATCAAGCGAAAGTACCAATCCTTAACCTTACTCGCGCTCTTCAAAAATATAATACCGCGCTTACCTTCTTCCTACTATATAAAATAACTAAGCGTACTATTCGTATTCCTAGTCTTAATAAACTATATCTCCTTCACATACGTATTACTAACATACTTAGTAAAGTCCGGAAACAAATAAATAAAATTACACTCTTCCGCAAAAAACTACTTCGATAGCTCCTCAAAGTACTCATCATTTGCCGTAATAAATATTATATGCTAATAGGTGCGGCCGCTCCTAATCCATTCCCCAATAATAGTAGTATCTTCCGCAAAGCTAGCCTCACTAAACAGCCCATGACACTCATCAATCACAACCCAATTGTAATCAACATTGCCGCGCTTTATCATGTTTGCGAATCCCATTCTCTAACAAACATCTGTCTCTCCATACCTATGCCGCAGCTGCTCCACCGTAATACTCCTACTCTCCACAACAAGCATAGTTTGCGGCCCGCGGCATTTCTAATCTAGCACTTCAAGCACACTATTCATAATAGCCGTAGTCTTACCAACCCCAGTACCTCCATTGAGTACCAAAAACGTATTCATATCCGATAAATCCGTCTTGCGCACAAGCTCTATAATATCATTCGCGGCAAATTCCTTAACTTCCTCATGCTATCTCATACTTTCACCCATCAATTCAATCTCTTAAGTAGCTTCACATACTCCATAGCATCTTCCAGCCTCTCATACACATAATACGTACTCAAACTACTATTATCTTCCAGCCGCTATTCTACTTGCGGCAAGCCCCATTCCATTCCTACCCTATAAATAGCCGACCACTTATCATTAACGCAAAACACATATTGTGCATGCTCCCTATCCCATTTCCTATACCTATCATACTCACCAATTATATATGCCATTCCGTCAACATCTCCCTTAACATATCACTAAGCCCCTTCTCCATTATTGACTTATTGGGTTCTCTTGGCGTACATTTCCCACTTAAGTAATCGCGCAAAGTACTACTAGGAACGCCGCAATACAAACTCAGCGTACTAATACTAATATTCGGGCCATCGGGGCTGTGAAAATATCGAAGTGCTTTAATTATTTCTTGTTTCAACTTACGCTCACCTCCAGCGTACGCGCGGTTTAAATCTTTCTAAAATATTAGAAACGGGTACCTCTAACTCAGAAAAAAGAGAGGGAAAGGATGGAAAGATAGGGAATCTCTGGGCCCGACGAGCACCTCTATACTCTTACTCCCCGATGCGCATCGGGAACGGAGAGAAGGGAGGAGTTGAATATGTGGGAGTGCCCGATTTCCAGCTTTTGTCAAGAAATAAATTATTTTAAGCTCGACAAAATAATATTGTCAAATATTAAAAATTCCTTAATATTTTCTTTCTAAAACCATTATAACATATGAAATATTTGGTTGTCAAATACTTGACTGTAATAGTCAAATGTTAGATTTCTCGATGATTTTCCCATCCCGCTACCTAGTACATTGACCAGCTTATTTTAACCAACTCTGTGGTATTGCGCAATAGGATTCTACGTCGAATCCCCCTTATCTGACGGAAATAGTATATATATATCAAATCCGTCGGAAGTGGGGGATAAGACGGTAGAATGGCTTGCGCATTGCCACGCTATGATATTATTTTAAGCAGCTTAAAATGCTACCTCTTTGGATAACAGGAAGTCAAGCTTTTTCCTACTGTTCACGCTAATACCCCTTTTCAGGCATAAATAGAGAAAAAATTGGATATAATAAAAAAGGGGATTCGCGCGGCGGCGCCTATTTTTTGAGGCAAAAATTGGCCGCGAGGAAATTAGCCCCAAAAAATGGCAACGACGAAAAATCCTATCGCGCACAGCTCCTGAGTTCTCGATAACATCGAGAATAGCGTTGCCTTGCGCAATAGGATTTTTCGTTAGCGTAAAACGAATGAGGCACCTATACGAACATTCATATTCAATTAAAATTGAAATTCAATTTTCCAGCTTAAACATGTATCCAGTATACATACTTGACAGCAGCTTCTATAACCCAGCTTATCCAGCTTATGTCAAATACTTGACACGAAATTTTCCAGCTTATAGATGCAGCTTATAGCTTAACGCGGCGGCTTGTCAAGTACTTGACAGCGGCAAGATGCTTATGCCAGAAGTGGCCATATAAAAATACTGGATACAGTATACTGTATACAAGGGATAAGCACATTTTAGGGAATTTGTCAAGTACTTGACTTGGATGTTATACATCCAAAAATTTGATTTGACATTTATTCTTTTTTATGCTATACTCTATCTACGAAGTGAAGGAAAACACTGATAAACCAGAAAGGAATTTTATTATGTCTGTTTATGAAGAAAAAATTGCTGAACGCATTAATACCTATCATTGGAAAGAAATGTGTGATTGCTTTTCAGATGAAGAGGGACTTTCTCAAACTGCATTAGATGCAATTTTTCAAGATTTTCGTCGTCCACTTGATAGTAACTGTCGCAGAGCATTAGAAAAATATTACACTTATGATGCTAATGGTGTTCATTATAATGGCGGCTATAAGAAAACGGTTTATGGTTTGGGCGAATTAAAAATACCATATGTAGATTGTGATACGCATAAGCAAGGCTTGTATTTTGTTGGTATGATTGGCATCACTCCGGATGATCATAAATATTATTGTGTAAAGGTCGGGATGGCTGATGATATTGGTGCGCGTATTAAGACCTATGTGCGTCATAATCCTATGATTTATCATAATAATATTTATTTAACTGCAGAAGAATCAGATAGATATTCTGAAGAACGCTGTCATGAGTATATTGCAGAACATGCCTATGCTGTGGCACAGAATACAGAAGAATGGTTTTATGTTGATGAAGAGACCTATTATGAACTGTGTGATACTTTTGCCAATAAAGAAATGTTTCGTGCAATTGCGGAAGGTAGGGACTAATCCCTCCTTTTAGGAATTGGATGTAATACATCTAAATAAATTTATTGACTATTTATTTAATTTTGATATAATATGTATGTAATCGGAAAGGAGATGAAGATATGTTTGGAAGGAAAAAAGAGACTGATACTTGGAGCGGTGAAGATATCCATATGAAAGGGCTGTTAGATAATTTGTGCAAGCATAGGCAAAGAATGATAACTTACTGCCATAAGATTATTGTATGCAAGGGAAGCACAGAAATGCTCCCTGATGGGTCGGATAAGAATATAGAACTTCAAGAGATTGAAACTTATCAGAAACGTATTCTGAATCTTGTTGCCGCATACGATGATGATTTAAGACAATATAAGCAAATAAATAATGCTCTTCTGGTGCATTATACAGGAAAAACTCAGCAATTGACAAGTCATGATGCATTACATATGGCTTGGGAAATAGCATATAGGCAGGTGTTGGGAACGTGAAAGTAATTAAAGTAAAACGCCTTATATACTCTAAAATTGGTTCTGGTGAAATTATTTATGGCGGCATAGAATATAATGGGAACTTATCAGATAAAACTATTCTTAATTCTGTGCATGAATTAGGGAAAACAGAATGGCATCCTATGGCTTGGACGTATTCTAATGATAAACGAGAGCAAGAACTTTGGCTTATTAAATTTAATCCTAAACATCCGGATATTACTTATCCGATTTATCGCATTTTTGTTGATACTTTTTATAAATATGAAAAGACATGGTGGGATACTTTCTGTGATAATATAAAAAGAATCCTTCGGATATAGTCCGAAGGATTTATTTATTGGATGTCTAACATCCAATTTTATTTATATAAAAAAGCCTGCCTCTTTATTGGAGGCAGGAATGTGCCGAATTGTCTATCCTACGGCTCGGATGAATGTTCCATGTTTTTTGGGTCGTGACACATTCAATTTAGACCGCTATCTGGAAAGGGGTTTTAAGGATAAGCCCCTTGAAACCTTTGTACCTTACGCCCTACGGTAAGTGTTAGGCTTGCCGGTGATCTTGACGATCTCATCCTGCCACAGATGGGTCAGAGCGTACTGTACCTTACCCTTGGTGATACCTTCGGGCACACTACCCTCGATGGACTCCCACAGTTCACCGCAAGTAATAGGGGTATCGGACAGAGTTTCCATAATCAGATCATGGATGGACTCATACTCGGCGGCGCGAGCAGTCTTCTCAGCGGCGCCCTTGCTCAGTTCGGTGTCCAGTTCAGCAAGAACAGTTTCATCGGTGTAACCAAGGTTAGTCAGAGCGGTGCGGATGGTTTCAAGAGTAGTTTTCTTCATAATAAATGCCTTTCTGGTTTGTGGGGTTTTCCTTCCCCTGTTTCGTATTCATTATACCACGTTTGTGGTGTAATGTCAAGTAGTTGGCGCAACTTTTTTCTTATCAGGGAAAGTTGCGGAAACCTGTCCATTTCCACTCCTTGGGACAACGGGAGTTTTCATGGCAATCCATTAGTTCTCACCTCGTTGAGGTCCATCCCTGTTTCTTGGAACATCCTTATTATAGCACAGGATTTGCTGTTTGTCAAGGGGTTTTCAAACTTTTTTATTAGTTATTTTGAAACCCTTACGACAGAGAACAAGGCGACCTTGCGGTTCGGCTCGTTCCGCTCTCTCCCCTTGGAACAATTATAGTATACCACAAATTTAGAGAAAGTCAATTGTTTAATTTAGATGTCATACATCTAAATATGATATGGCGGTTCAATCGCCATATAGGAGGGAAAGGAAGTAAAGGTTAAGAACAACGCTTGACAAGTGCATCAGAACATCGTTGATATGCCGATGCTGTGAAAGGTCTTTACATACGCCGAAGACAGCAATAGCAAGGCCGAACCATGATACCTGAAGACCAAAGAGCATAATCAGAATCACATTCAAAAGGGTAATTCCACAACGAACATCATTCCATTCAAAGCGGTAAGCGGTCTTAATGCCAAACCAGTTTTTAATCGTCTGCATTTTCCTGTTCCTCGCTTTCAAATGTTAATAGTTGATTGCTAATCCATTCATTTGCCCAGAGAAGACGAATAAAAAATTCGGCGTCATTATTGCAGTTAGTAATAATATCACTAAGTGCTTTAACCATTTCGGCTCGTTCTTTTCTCCGCTGTGGCGTGCGCATTTTCAGTCTTCCTCTCCATAGTCATGTCCATGTGCATAAATACCAATCTGCTTTAAAGATTTATCATAGTCTAAATATACATCAAAAGCGACATAGCCAGTTCCATCATCGGTAGCAACCTTGGTGTCTTTCGGATACTTCTGTAATTCTTTAATTAACTCTCGTATCGTCATTTCTTATACATCCTTTCCGTTCCTCTTGGAACAATGCTATTATATCATAGATATTAGGATAAATCAAGAAAATAAATTGGATGTTTGACATCTAAGTAAATAAAATGAAGTTAGCTTTCACTAACTTCCACACTAATCTCCGTACATTTGTACGCATAGGTGATATCAAACTTCTGATGGCATTTCGGGCAAGTACAGTTCCACACCCGAATACCGCCGTCTTCATCGAAATCATCCCAATAGTTGTCAATCGTGTATTCTTCAGAACCGCAGTTAGGGCACTTTTCTTCACTAAACATTTTCTTTTTCCATCCTTTCATTTTCATGCTTTTCTTTATTTTTAGCAATCTTTTTCGTTTTAGCTTTTACTAATTTCCCATTCCCATGGCATCAAAAGGCGAATGGAGAAAGGCCGCTGGTAGTCAATTTTCCCAAACAAATTCAAAATACGTTCAGTGATAAAGTCTGACCACGGGATATGACTAATATATCTTTCACCATTGTCATTAACTTCCACAAGGGCTTCCCGATACATTTTCAATTTACTCATTTTCCTTTTCCTCCTTTTCCTTCGCCCGACGCTCCTTGTCCTTTTTCGCCTTTTCGGCGCGAGCCTGAGCCTTGGTTTCCTTCTCTGCCTGCTTAGCATTGTAAGCGGCAATCTCGGACTGCATCAATTCTTCGGCAGTCATGTCTTCACGTTCTTCGGCAACGATAACGCCAATACGGCAATAGCGCTGAACGCCATTCAAATCAGTGATGAGAACGCCATACTGACGGTCATTGATTTTCGTATAATCATAATCAGAACCACCAGAAGTAAAGTCCATCAAATCTTCAAAGACCTTTTCACGCAAATCCTTATCCACAATATTCTTCGTAACCTTCGCCATTCTTCATCATCCTTTCTCTCTTGGTTCATACACATTATATCATATCTAAAAGAAAAGTCAAGGAGATATTTTAGATGTTAGACATCTAAATGAGCAGAAGGCGATTACTCGCCTTCGTTATCATCGAACAAAATATCTGCAAGTTCACAAGCATTTTCAAAAGAAACGCCCGCTTCAAGAGCATGTACAATAAACTCACCCTTGGGAGTCAGAGTATACGGACAGTCATCTTCTTCTACATCTTCATCATCCGAATCGAAGTAGTCATCTTCTTCGTCTTCATCCCAATCTTCATCATCGAAGTCTTCATCTTCGACTTTGAGTTCGGATTCGCTGTCAAGGTCGATACAAGCGGCGATACCCATAGCAGCGAGAGCGGCATCCACGGCGGAAGCATATTCTTCAAGAACTCCGCACTCATCTAATTCATCTTCATCCCAACCATTTTTAATGGCGCACTTACGCAGGGCTTCCATAACATTCAGACCTTCTTCAAAGCTCATGTCCAGATTCATCTTCATACCAGTATTTCCTTTCTGGTTTTATCGAGTGTCCTTCTCGTTTTTCTTCCGTTCCCTTGGAACAATTATATTATATCACTTTTTATGAAAAAAGCAAGAGAAAGTTTTAGATGTATAACATCCAAGTTATTCAAGCGTTAGTTAAGTCTAACGCTTTCTCCTTCTTGTGGAATCATCCACCGATTTACTTCATTAGTTATTTTTTCATAGCCGGAATAGAATTGTCTACAATAGTAATAGCCATCAACAATAGTTCCATCATGAAGTTCAAGTTTTAGGGCATAGCAAGAGAGTGCCGAGCACGCTCTTGCCTGTCCTTTCTTATACCAAACCTTACTCTTCGGAATCATTCTTTTTCTTTCCCTTCTCGGCTTCCTTCATGGCTTTCCGAACGGCGCGTTCCTGCACTTTGCTTTCCTGTTCAAGTTTGTACTCTTCGGCGGCGTTATATCCATCATAGGGAATATAACCGCCTTCACCATTGCGAGTACCACGAGGAATAGAAACCTTAATCTTGGGATACTTTTCGTTCCCTTCCGCATCGGTCAGAGGAAGAGAAATTTCGCCACTTCCGACAGTAATAATATCGACATCAAAGTGTTCAGACAGGGCATTAGTAATAACTTCCAGAATCTCTGCACGAAGCGCATTTTCCAAACTTGCCTTACTTGCCATACGCATATCCTTTCTGGTTTATGGAGTATCCTTCTCCTGTTTCTGAAAAAATTATATCATAAATTTTGACTTTTGTCAACTATGTATTTTGGATACAATTTTAGATGTCTTACATCTAAGTATGCCTAAAAGAAAACCGCCCTGTAGGGCGGTGGGAAGGGGATTACGCAAGAGTGTAAGTGGCGGTCTTACCGGAATCATCCCGAACCACTTCGGACTTCCAGTAGTTGGTCAGACCATATACAATCTTGCCACGAGCAATTCCGGTTTCATCCGCAATCTCCTGTGCAGTCACGGGAGCGGAAGCCTTGCTCAGAGCGTCGACAACCTTGTCATGGTACTCATCATACAAAGCCCGATTCGCATCGGCCTTGGCCTTACCCTTGGACAGTTCGGCGGTCAGTTCATCCTTGATGGGGAACAGGTCGGTCAGATTGTGGTTGTCGATGTAGTTGATGAGGGTTTCCATAGACGCTTTCTTCATAGCGGTATCCTTTCTGGTTTTGTAAGAGTTTTCCTTCTCTTCATCTTTCGTAGTTATTATATCATGGATTCTTGGGTTTGTCAAGAGGTTTTTTGAAATTTTCCAAGGTTAATGTTTCGCTTAATGGGCGAGAGGACATCAACCCTGAGATTCGCTCTTTTGTACGACTTACTGCAGTTTACGTACTCGGCTTCCTGCCTCAGAGGGGGGAATCTCTTGTCCCTTGGAACAATTATATTATAACAGAATTTCAGTAAAAGTCAATTATTTGATTTGGATGTCTAACATCCAAATATCAGATGGGGAAAGGTGGGACATTTCTGTCCCACCTTTTTACTTGCTCTTGAAATTGTACACATCCGACCGCACAAACTTCTTCACGTATTCACCACTATAAACTTCAACTCCGTCAATCTTAATGGTGAAGGGGTGAAGAATCGGACGAGCCAACACTTTATTTACCTTGTAATTCTTGCCCCATTCAGCGCCACGATTCACACATTCAAACAGAATACTTGCTTCAATTTCAGAATCAAACAAGCCCATGTGTTCTTCGATAAACTCCGGGTCATCCAGCAGAAACTGATGAACCACTTCGGCGCTCCCCTTGTAATTTCCAGTATCGGTAAAGCGTTCGTAGGTTTCGCAAAAAGCACGATAATCAGAATCACCCGTGATAAATTCGCTTGCATATCCCCAAATATCATAGACAGCGACATTCTCAAGGGGGTTATTGCACTTGAACCAATCACAATTATAGGCAATCACTTTATCATCAAAATCGGAATTATAGGCATACACTTCTTCGATTCCGTACTTGATAATATCCTGTTTCAGCTTACGCATGATGTAACCCCATTTATCCATTGTGGCATCATGCTTTCGCATCATCTGAACGTACTTTTGCCGCTTTTCCTTATAGTACGCGGATTCAAACAGGGGCAGATTATGCCAAACCTGTTCAACCACATTCGCTTTAAAATCAATCAGTTTCCCATCAGCTTTCTGCATGATAACCCATGAACAATCATAGCAGAAAGGCTTGTCAAGGCTTGTGGTTTCAGTATCCAGAATCAGGGCGTAATCAGACATTCAACAAAAACTCCTTTTGGTTTGTCTTGGGTTTTCCTTCCCTTATTTCGTAGATAGTATATCATCAATTATAGGATTTGTCAACGATTATTTTGGATGTCATACATCTAAATATATAAAAATAAAATTAGGGGAGTCTAACTCCCCTTATATTAACCGAAGGCGATAGTCAGTGCATGAATGATATGGTCAATCAATTCTTCGGTATAGTTTTGAGTGACCACCACCTTGGCGGAAGTGAAAGGCGGATTCATGTACTGTTCATTGTCAGGGTCGGTGATAAGTGTTGTTTGCTTCATATCAAATACCCCAAACAGTTTGTTACCATCATAATTGCCCCACCGATTACAAATTGCATCGCCATCGAACAAGACAATATTATAGTTGCAAGTTTGCGGTTTCTGCAATTTCATAAGGATTTCTTTCATATCATCGGGAATATCATTCCCACCGTTGGCAACCATTTTACGCTCACGGACGGATTCGCATAAATGAAAGTTATGATTGATAAAAGCAACATCCATGGAGAAGTTCCGATTCTTGCGTTCAATCTCAGACAGAACGGCAAGGATACCATTAGTCAGAGGAACATTTTCTTGGAATGAACCGGAACAATCAATAATCAGATTCAGATGGCAAGTACCAAACTTGTTATTACCCTGCGTGGTCATGGCTCGTTCAAAGAACCGATAATCTTTACGGGCAACGGCACGAGGATTGAATACACCAGAATAAGCGTTAATTCCACTACCGCCCTTATTCTTTTTGTTAAAATTGCCAATAATCATCTCAACTGTCTTTTGGAACTCGGCAAGTTTGGTAACTTGTGCTTCATCCAAATCGGGATGACCGCCCAGAGAAGCACCAACCATTTTCTTTACTTCATCTGGTGAAAGTTCACATTCATGTGCTTCGCCCTTATAGGATTCAGATTCCTCGGGTTCATTATCTCCATCTTCACCATTTTCAGTTTCACATTTGTCGGCTTTTTCTTCACCATTACCATGGGCTTCTTTTTCGGCTTTACTTTTACCTTTACCATTGGGATTAGATTCACCCATTTTATCCATTTCTTGAGGATTATCTTTACCCGAACTACCCTGCGGCTGAAACTCTTCGGGATGTGCTTTAAACTCTTTACGGACTAAGTTATACAATTCATTAACTTCGTCTTCATAGTATCCTGCACCATAGCAATCTTTATGATTTTCCCAACGGGAAGTACTACGATTCATTTTAGCATATTTATTGATAATTCGATTAACTTCTTTCTGTACTTTCCCCGTACCCAGACCAAATCGAACCGCATTAAAGAACGCACTCTGCGCATCTTTTGCCTGCGGAATGTGACCGCCATGGATATCAAGCAACTGTTTGCGGAAATTTACACCATGATAGTAATGCCGAAGAACCGTTTCAATTCGTTCATCTTCCATGCAGTTTAACTGAAAGGTATTCCGCATTTCACTTGCAGGAGTAAGGATAGCATGAGAAACTTCATGGTAAAGCATTGACCGAACTGCTTCTTCCTCATCGCAAGTTCCTTCAGGAGTCTGCTTCATCCGCATGGCAATAATGGGATAAGAAACAACAATCTTATCTTCCATTGGGTCATAGAAGGAAGTTTCTGCTTCCTTATCAAGAGTAATGCCAATCCTTCTTCCAGTATAGAATCCGATAGGAAGAGTATTAACGATTGATTCACACCTTGCAAAGGTCAGTTCCATTTCAGTTCCTCTCTTTCCGTTCCTCTCTTGGAACAATACAAGTATATCAGAAGTTATATAAAAAGTCAAATTTTAAATATGGATGTAATACATCCAAATAGTCTAAAAAGAAATTGGGATACGGATTACTCCGCATCCCACCCGATAATTGCTTTTGTCAACTGCTCAGCAGTAAGCGCAAATTCTTTGGTTTCAGAGCAACGGTCGACCAACGGCTCGGGCAATCCGTAGACCATACCGCCAAGAGAGAGGTTCATTGTTCCGATAATCTGGAATCCTTCATGGATATGAACCGGACGGTTCTTGTAATAGAACTCGCTCTTGCCATCCACAATGCCCTGAAGGAAACGCAGGGAATCAAAGGGAAGAAGATTGATTTCATCAAGAACAATGGTTTTGCCCTGTTCCATACAATCCCACAGAAGGGAAGGGTTAAAATCGGGGTTGCCATCTTTGAAGATAAAATCTTCCATCAGGTCAGACGGCAACATAGAAGAGTTACACACAATGCACCGATTGTCGCTTTCTTCCTGCGCAATCGTGGTCTTGCCTGTTCCGGCAGGCCCAAAGTAAACCTTAAACCGGGTATTGATATGGGAAGTAGGTTCACCATACTGAGCAATATCTTTGATAATCTGTTTAAATTCAGAACTCTTGACCTTCTGCTGAACTTCCTTTACATAGGAAGAATCCATCAAGGCGAAGTAATTCGTCACATACTCGGTTGCCTGTTCCGTGCCCTTGCACGCCATATATGCAAAGGTATTGGTGAACCGGAAAGAAGGAGTGAAGGAGAATTCGCTGAAGAAGGACATCAGATGCTTGATTCCGTCAATCAGAATATCCTTGGGGTCACGCTGAACTACAGGGGCAGTCGTAGTGGGTTCAGAATGACCAAAAATCGTGGGATAACGATTGGTCGACAGAATTTCTTTAAAAAGCTGAGGACGGTCGCCGAAAGCCGTAGCCCTCATAACATTATAGAAGCCATCATAGGCATTATAATCAGCGTGAGAACGCTCAATTACATAGGGGACATTATTGCGCTCACCATAGAACGCACCGTCAACACTCCGCTTGGTAATGGTCATCGTTTCAGATACTTTCATCGTTTTAATTCCTCTCTCTTTTTTTATTTCTTTTGTTCCGTCTTCCCTCGGAACAATGATAGTATACCATATATTAGGAAAATTGCAAGGTCTATAATTGGATGTTATACATCTAAGTCAACAAAATGAAATTAGGCACTCTAATCATGCCTAATTTCCATAAGGGCAACACACACTCCCCTTATGATGGCTCCGAGTTTAGTTCTACCTATTTAGAACATGCTAGCCCATCGCAGCAAAGCGTCAGCAATCCCCTTTTTTTATTCGCTCGGCGGAAGTACTGCCTCAAACCACCCAGTCTAACGGCGATGTAGGAAGTCCGTGATGTGTGGTCTTGGAAGTCCTCATCCCTTAGAACAATTATATTATAACATAATTTTAATAAAAATCAAGTATTAGATTTAGATGTTATACATCTAAAACATTAAAAGGGGATTACTCCCCTTTGATGAGAGAGGAAAGAACGGAGAAGATTTCTGTCGGCTCATACGCTTCGCCATCCCATTCGTTACGAATTTCTTCGTTGTCATCGAACAGAATATCATCAGTTGTATTCATCCACAATTCCTTCGGTACTCCATAGGCTGTTATCAGCGTGAAGTCAAACTCTACAGAGGAAAGATGTTCAGCTAACCAACGGCGCTTTGCGTCAGCTACAGCTCTGTCATATTCTTTCGTGGAATCCTTAGAAGCCCAGCTAATAATTCCAATCCAATATCCGAGCTTCTGGAGCTTATTCAGATACCGGGCAAGCAGGCTCATATTCCACATGACTTTTGCTTCGGTATAAGGGGAAGGGTCATAGGAACGCAGTTTCGGAAGCCAATTTTCTACGTTATACAGGTCGGCAATAGTCCCATCCATGTCGAACCAGATTGTTCTCTTCATCATTTTTCTTCACTCCTTCTGCTCTCTCTTGAGCATGTTTAGTATAACAGAAGTTAAGGGAAAAGTCAAGAAATAAAATTGGATGTATAACATCTAAATAATTGAAAATAAAATAGCTCCCCTTCTATCAGAAGGGGAGTGTACGGAGATTACACCATATTAAGCCTTGGTGTAATAGGACTTCTTGTCGCCTTCACGATTACCAACCGTAAGGACGCCATTCTCGACAAGGCGCTTCGCGCTCTGGCCAACCGCCATCACGGTGACATTCTCGGCAACCTGACCAGACAGGGCCTTCAGAATATCGGTAGCGGTGTACTCGGTGAAGGAAGGAAGAGCGGCGATCTTAGCGTCAAGCTCATCACGCCGAGCCTGCGCTTCGGGATTCACGCCACGAACCTTGACGGGCTTGGTGGCCTTCTCGGCTTCACGCAGAGCAACTTCGGCTTCATAAGCCTTATACTCGGCAATAGCGGCTTCGGCATTAAAAGCCTTGTGGGCCTTGGTATCCTTCGCAAGAGCGTTGGAAACGGCAACCTTCACGAAGCCTTCATCAGTAGGGATAACAATAAAGTTGGTCTTGTTGGCACGAGCCATGTTAGCACCGGGGATAGACAGAATAGTGTTGAGGATTTCTACGTTAGTCATAATTACTCCTTTTTTCTCAGTGGTTTAGTTTCGGCAGACCACCCTGCACAAATTTTTGTTTCCTCTTGGAACATCTTTATTATATCAGATTTTTTGCTTTTTGTCAAGCATTAAATCTGTTATTTTTTTGTTACGAGGTTACGGATGTTTGCGAGCCACATTTTCCTGCTATCTATAATTGGCGCCTTCATAGTAGCATTTCCTTCTGTTGGGTTCCTCACCTTGTCCCTCGGAACAATTATTATTATACTCAAAATTTGGAAAAAGTCAATTATTTAATTTGGATGTTATACATCTAAATCTATTCCAAGGGGATTAGCTTTCGCTAATCCTCTTGAAATTAACTCGCCCTATGACAAGTCGAATGGCAAGAAGTGTAATAAACCACTGCCAATAAGAGAAGGTGGGGAGATTAAAGCCATTAGCAAAACCATTCCAAGCAATCATTACCAGAAATGGAGGAAAGAAAATCATAAATACAATAATGAAAACAATTACAATCAACTTAGTACTTTCGTTCATTTTCATTCTCCCAACATATCATAAGTCTTGAGGATGCGCTCAATCTTAGCAACATCAGTATCATTACAGGTTACGGGAACACGGATGGTACCAGCTTGACTGTTGACTTTCAGCTCACCGATACTACATCCCACTTTGGACACCATGTAGTTGATAACATGGAGAGCAATCCGATTCTTCGGCATATAATAAGTACGAGTAGTCACAGCTCACACCGCCTTTCAATAGCGCACTTCATAAACTTCACAGTGCTTAGATTCCCATTCGGGCAGACTGTCCAGATACGCCTTGCGGAGTTCCTCGGTCTTGAAGAAGTGATACCGTCCGAAATTCTTTACCGCATACAGAGTGTTCATATCTTTCAATCTCCTTTCGTGTTCCCTCTCGGAACAATGATATCTTATCATATAGTTATGGGAATGTCAATATATTATTTTAGATGTTATACATCCAAATTAGATAGGAGGATTATTCCTCCTCACACATATAAGACCAGAAGATAAAGCCCGGGTTTTCGGATTCCAACTTATAGCATAATTCTTCGGCGCGCTCTTCCGTATCCACAATCAAATAAGGATTCGCGCAATTAGTATCTTCAAGTTCCTGCATAATTACCCATTTATATTTCATCGTACTTCCTCCAAAGTATATATTGCTCGAAGCCACTTAGGATATTGTTTTTCTCGACGCTTTAGTGTTTCTAAAGCCATTTCGGCAACCTCTTTTGTTCGGAAACATGCATAGAGAATTTTACCATCTCTGGTATTTTGATAAATGTGATAAGGTTTCATTCATCATACTCCCTTCCCTTATGCTTCGGTTTCTTCTATTCAATTACTTTTGTTCTTTTTATCATCGCGGTAATAGATTTTTTTACAATGTTTTCCTTTAGGTAATTCAGGTAGAAAACGGATACGCTTATATTGGTAGTTGTTATGAAGTAAAAAACTGTTTCTAAACTCCCCATCACCGCAATCTGTATCATTGGGGAGATATTCATAATATCCGTTATCCCAATCTACACGAACATAAGTCATTCCCAATCTCTCCTCTTATGCTTCGGTTTCTTCTATCCAACATTCATAATCGATGGCGCATCCTAAAAGTGAATGTAATTCTTCCTCATTCCAATCTTTAATGCGTTCGGCTACATCTTCAATAGAATCAACATTCCATCCGAGTTCATCACGATAGTATTCAAGCTCTCCAAGGTCAAAAGTAATTTTCTGTACAAATTTCATTCCAATTCTCTCCCCTTGTGTTTTGGCGGTTTACGACGCTTGTCGGGGATAATGCGAGTAACGCAATATCCCTGTGGAAATTTCTTGCGCTCAGACTGGAATACTTCAACCCATGTTTTCTGTTTTGGGTTTTTCTTCTTACTCATAATATCCCCTCCTTACATTAGCATTATATAATAAAATTAGATAATTGTCAAATAATAAAATTAGATGTAATACATCCAAACTATAAGAAGGGAATTACTTCCCTTCGGTTAGATGCTTGATTGCTTCTTCTGCTGTGAGAATAGTTACATCACCATCGTCCCACGGCATACAGTAGGATTCAAAGTAACCACGACGCGCGCCATAGGTGCCGCAGTGAATAGCAATATCTCCGCCGGGAAAGGTGGGAAAGCTCCACTGATAGCCTTCATATAGGGTGTGCCATTCAAACTTGATGCCAGCTTTCTTCAGCTTGCGATTCAGCTTACGGCGGTCATTGGAAAACTTACGTGTGATATTTAACAGCTTTTTCATTTCCATATCGTTTTACCCCTTTCAGTGTACTTACTCTGATTATAATCAACCTTTTTCCGCAGGTAAGTAGGAACTTTCTTGGTGCCACCGAACACAGCTACCAGCTCCCTTTGTGTGGTGACATACATGGTAATAATTTTTTCCTTGGGCTCATCCTTGATAATGGTGATACCAGTATCAGTGATACAAACCCAGCGTCCAGCTTGCTCAAGGCTAAAACGAGTATATTTTTCTTTGATAATCTGACCCAGACCTACATCTTCAATAATGTGCTTTACTCTTTCTGCTCTTTGAACCGCTACATGGTAAGTCATTTGTTCCTTCATGGTAGTACCTCCTTTTCATGTACATATAATACCATGAAGTAATGGGAAAGTCAATAACGTTATTTGGATGTTATACATCTAAATATAAAAATGTGATATTAGAATAATGTGTATTTATTCTAAAATAAAAAGGCTTTACGCCTTTTTTAATTTTTCCATTTCTTTTTCCAATTCTTTCATTTTTGCGCGCAGTTCTTTCATTTTCTTCTGGCGCTCACGTGCTTCATTATCAGCCTTCATGCGCTCAGGAGTATACACATTGTCATTAAGAAGCCGAACCGCGCCAGCTCGGGCCAATGTTACGAGAGAGCACGCTTTTGCATCATGGAGTGCTTTTATTGCTTCTTCACGATTCATTTTACCGTTCTTCATTAGTGGAACCAGTATTTTCATTGCGTATTCAACATGAGTCTTCATTTTCATTTCCTTTCTGGTTTAGTGGTTTTCTTTCTCTTGGAACAATTATATATTATCATATACTTATGAGAAAATCAATAGTGTTATTTGGATGTTATACATCTAAATAAAGTTGCCGGGGATTATTCCTCGGCACCTTCAATACGGTAAAATACTTTGGTGTTAATATAAAGTGCTTCTGTAACCTGAGCAGCCATTTCCGCCGCGGTGACAATCTCTTCGATGGATGAAAGGGTAATTTCCCTTTCCCAGTTCTGAACAACAGTATTCCTTTCAGTGTTAATTTGAGTAAACTTAATTACAACTTTCATTTTTCCCTCCAGCTTAATAATAGTTGGTAGTGATTGGGGCGGCGGCTTCGCTTCAGTCAATATATTTAACCTACTCCGTATCTTTCGGTGTTTCAGACAATGCGTTATGCTAACCGCTTTAAGGTTCATGCTCTTGAACCCGTCCCTTTCAACACTGATATCATATCATACTTTAGAAATGTAGTCAAGAGAATATTTTAGATGTCATACATCCAAATTAGGATAAAATGAAATTACACCCGGTTATCGGGTGTAACTTCTTGAATTTCCCAACAATAAAGGTTGGACGGGAGAGCGCCTACATAGGTAAAGAACTCAACCCCAAACTCGAAAGAATAGTCTTTAAGAGTGAGGCCCTCTTTTTGAGTGGATAAAATCAGTTCTTGCGTAGCTTTTCGATGTGTAGTATAAACTCCGACCAGCTCGCTGTCTCTCATCAATACATACAGCTCGTTCATGCTCACACCACCTCTTTTGCATAGTAGACAAGGCTCATGCCCGTCTCAGGGGAACAGTTATAGTAGAAGATTGCATTGCACAGCTTGTCAAAATCTGCATCGGGGTCATCAGAGGGCTTTGTAGTCCAGCTGGCAAGCATCCCAGTGGGACGGACTTTGCTGGGAATAATCATAACTTCTTCGCCGTTATTGTACATCTTGCGTGCGAGCGCCTTTGTAATCTTTACCATCTTGCTACCGCCTTTCTGTTCTCTCTTGGAACGATATCATTATATCACATATAGAATAATAGTCAAGTCCATATATTGGATGTCATACATCAAATATAGAAAGCCCCTTAATGGGGCCGGGAGAAAGATAGTATATCTTTTCCATTTTCTTTATCCCAGATATGGATATACTCGCAATCAGGGTCTTCCCAGTAGATTGCAGCTGCGCGGAGAAGGAACATTAAATCATTTCCATGCTCGCCCTTGACGGAACAGTCTGAATAAGCGGTTGTCATCATAAAGCGGTTATCCATTTGTCTTACCTTCCTTTCTTGTCCCCTTCGGACAAATATATAATAGCATGAATTGGGAAGAATGTCAAACGATAGAATTGGATGTTATACATCTAAAATATGAAATGAAATTAAGGCGAGGGATTACTCCCTTGCCATAACTTCCTCATAGTCAATTCCAAGCCAGTCTTTGCAGATATCTTCGAAGTCGAACCACATCCAGTCATTGACTTCCGTGGTGCTCCAAGGCTCTTCATCGCCGATAATTTCTTCCAGCTGGTTTTCCAGCGCGTCCAGCTCTTCGGGAGTCAGCTTAGCGGCATTGGTTGCGGCACCGCCCCAGAAGTGGAAATCTCTCAGTTTCTTTTCAATAGTCATTGTCATTGTGCTATCCCTTTCCTTTCTTTTTCTCATCTTGGAAGGTTTCTCTCCCTTCCGCATGATTATAATATCATATTTTAGAATAAAAGTCAAATTATCTTTTTGGATGTTATACATCCAAAATAAGATATAAAAATATCCGCCCATAGGGCGGATATTTTTTTACAGGAATCCCCAGAAGGTAACCCGGCGTTCACTGATGCCATTGTCGAACATATTGGCGGTATAGGAATTTTTCGCGCCCAGCTTGACCAGTTCCCACATCAGCTTGTTAGCTTCGCTTACGGTCAGCTTATTCCAAGTGGAGGTTACGGGATGAATTCCATCATCGCTGTAATAGTGGATATCAGGAGTAATGCATTTGGTGGAGTAGTAAGTAATGCTGATGCTGATATAAGTCTTATTCATGTTCGTTTCCTTCCTTTCTGTTCCTCTCTTGGAACATCTATAGTATATCAGAAGATACGCTAAATTGCAAGAGCAGTTTTTGGATGTTATACATCCAAATATGAAAATAAAGTTTTACCGCCCAAGAGTAGTATCCGTGGGCGGTGGACGGGATAATTTAAAACAGGAAATCATTTATACATCACAACCTCTCCGTGGCGTGCAATATACTCTTCAAAAGCACGCGGGCCCAGCTCGCACATCTGTTGAGTCCAGCTGTTCATAAGGTATACCCGACCAGCTCTATTGCCAAGAAAGCTTTCCGCCAGCTTCAGCAGGGCACGGCGAGACCGAATACACTTTGGCACTACAAGCTGTCCATCATTCCCCATAGGAATCCAACCAGTGCGATCAGCATAGAACAGGTACATTGTTTTAATCTCCTTTCTTGTTCCTCTCTCTGAGGACAATATCATTATAGCATATATAAGGGAAAAGTCAAGAATGAATTTTAGATGTAATACATCCAAATACAGTATAAAAGAAAACCGGGGTATTAGCCCCGGTCCCGGCACTCGCCGGTGTATACGTTGAACTCTTTATTGTCAAGATACAGCTGTTTGGCAAGGTAGTAGGAAAAGCCACGTTCCCGCATGAACCAGCCGATGTGTTTAATAGTGGTCATGCTGTACAGCCCATTGCAGGAAAGCCAACCGTCCGGCGTGATTTCAATCACGGTTGTGGTGTAGCTTACCAGCTGAACGGTGTTGTCGTCAAAAATCCGGACATAGGTGTTGGCGTATTCGTGACCGTTGTTGCTTTTCGTGATGTAACTCATGTTCAAATCCCTCTTTCTTTTATTTCTTGTCCCTTAGGACAATATCATTATATCATACATATATGATATGTCAAGCATTGATTTTGGATGTTATACATCCAAATATAATGAACCGGGATTACTCCCGGTCAAGGAACCCGTACAGTTCTTTGTAAACAATTTCCCGGTCAAACTGATTGATTTTCATCTGTGCGGGCTTGCCCAGACGCTTTTCCAATTGGCGCAACTGCTTCATTCCTTCTTCATAAGAGATGACAGTAGCAATTTCCAATCCCAGTTCCTCATCAGAATAATAGAGATAAGCACTATTAATACAAGAGTTATTGCCAGTAGTTACGGTAACTGCCATATACTTCTTCATGATTAAATCTCCTTCCGGTTTGGTGAGTTTTCCTTCTCTCTTTTCATCTATAATTATACTCTTATTTTAGGAAATTGCAAGAGCGACTTTTGGATGTTATACATCCAAATATCCTAAGCGCCTAAAGGCGCTTAAGTCCGTTCGTCATAAAGTGTAAAATCATTACCTGTCCAAACCTGTCCGAAATCTTTGTCAATGAAGGTAAAACCGTTTTCTTTGGCATCCGCGATCAGTTCAAGCATCCGGGTCTTCAGCTCTTCAGCTTTCAGCTTGCGGGCGCGAATAGCGCGCATTTCGCGGATAACGGTTTCCATGTCCTCAATACTCATATTGTCCGTATCAATAACCATTCTTCCAATTCTCATGTTCTTTTCCTCTCTTTCTGTCCTTCTTAGGACGTTATTATAATATCATATATTATTATATATGTCAAATCATTATTTTGGATGTTATACATCTAAAACAAGTATACCCCTCAAAAGAGGGGTATACTTTCTTAATCAAGAAAAGCGGCGAGGGAATACATGGTAGAGGTAGAACCGTGATGAACCTTGGGCATCTTACCGGTGCGAAGCATCAGACGAGCAAGCTCCTTTTTCGCCTGCTCATAGGGGACATCCAGATGCAGATCCAGCTTTGCAATCTCATTGTTGGTGTAGATACGGCCGGCGCGATACTCACTGGTATGAGAGATATAGATGCTCACATCAAGGTAAGTATTAAGAGTCTTTTCCATGTCCGTTCTCCTTCTGGTTTAACGGGTTTTCCTTCCCTCTTTTCACTTATGATTATACGCTTGCCCATGGGGTTTGTCAAATTTTAAATTGGATGTTATACATCCAAATGTATACGACAAAAAAGAGCGGATTACTTGTTATCCGCTCTTGGCTATTCATCCGCCCACTTGCGGCCTTGAGTCCGGCTCTTCGCCGGGCGGGTTACCACCCCTTGCGTCCATCCTACCAGCCCCGGGGTCCCAGACGCTCCCCTGTTGTTGCCTGCACATTTGAGCCAGCCCAGCTGACCCCGGGGTTCCTCACCCCGTATACCGCGCAGTAGGACTTCGGCGCGCGGTCGGTTCATCGGGGGCCGGTCTTACGGACTCACGTGGGTCGCACCTCTTCGGCTTCGCCGCCCCTCCCCTTGGAACAAGTATATATTATCACTTTTGAAGGGAAAAAGCAAGCAGTAAAGTTGGATGTTATACATCCAAAAGGCAGTTAAGCGAAAATCCCGGGTACTTTTTTCGCCGGGATTCTCTAACCGATTTCAACGGCTTTCCACCGTTTTCCCTACGGCTAACGGGAAGGGGAGGTCTTCACGAGATGAATCCCTGCCTGTTTCAGTCCCCTGCAGGTGCTGCCTCGACATTTAAGCCAGCTCCAGCTGACCCCACAGCTCGCCACTGTGTATCCCGCACCATCTCGCTCTTTCGGCGTGCGGCCGGTTCATCGCGCGTGGTCTTACTGACTCACATGGGTCACACCCGCTTCAGGGCTCTGCCCGCGCTCCCCTCGGAACAAGTATATATTATCACCTTTTGAGGAAAAGCACAAGAGGGGATTTTGGATGTTATACATCCAAATAGAAAGGTCGAAGTCTATAAAACTTCGGCGTGCAAATCATTAAAGACTGCTTTGGCTTCTGTAAGAGAAGTTGACTGGAAATACACTGATTCCATACCATCAGAACATTCCCACACAATCCACCCATGGAAACGGGAAGAATCATGCCGCCGAAGTTCATAGGTAACTTTAATATTATCCATAATGAAATCCCTCCATTATTTATTGTCCCTTCGGACAAGTATATAATAACATACTTTCGGGAATAGTGCAAGAGCAAGTTTTGGATGTTATACATCCAACTTTTGAAAATGAAATTGCGCCCGGTTTCGGGCGCTGTGTTTAGCAATATGCAAGTTTCTGTGTCTTCCATCCGAAAATTGAAATTTGAGAAAACTTGCGGCCGATTTCCAATGCTTCCCGTTTGGTGCTGATACGGAAAGAATGATCAATATAGTAGATGCCGCCGGCATACCAAATGCCGCAGTTGCCGCCCAGCTTGCGAACACAAGCGATTGCTTCCTCAGCTGTTGCCAGCTCATAACCATAGTCGGCAACCTGCCACCCGGTTTTGTAAGTGATGATTTTCCCGGCCTTCAGAGTAAGCCCGTCATTTTCCTGCAGTTTCCGAATTGTCCGAATATTGATCATGGTCAGCGCCTCCTTCATTTGATGCCTTATTATAGCATGGATATGCTGTAATTGCAATAGGAGAATTTGGATGTAATACATCTAAAACAAGAAAGGCCCGTGGGCCTTAGTTGGAGATATACTCAAAAGTTGCAGAAAGTTTTGTCTTGAAATCATCATCGTCAACAAATTCGTGAGCATCGAGTAAACGTCCACCCTGAGCAAGCAATCTTTCAATAAATTTGGCGGCGTCTTCTCCCGTTTTGACTTCTTCCTCAAGACGGAAGAATTTCCCATCATCATATAACCGCTGAATAGTCAGATAGCAATCCGGGATAATTACGTGGGCTCTTACTGTGGTCTTCATGTTTTCGTTCCTCACTTTCTTTTGTTTGGGTTCCTTGGGTACAACCCAATTATACATATAAAATCATGAAAAGTCAAGAGCAAAGTTGGATGTATTACATCTAAAATATGTAATAAAAATAGGGAGATTAATATCTCCCGAAATTGTATGCAATGCGGTCAATCAAACGGACGAATTCATCGAGTTCGGCATCAGTGAGGCCCTCGGGAGAATCGTTCTTTTCGGCGAGTTCGCGGATGCGCTGATTCTTTTCGAGTTCCTTGGCGAAAGTTTCGGCATAGTTAGACATTGGATAATCCCTCCTTCATTTGATACCCTATTATAACATTGTCATGGAAAATGTTCAAGAGCAAAAATTAGATGTATTACATCTAAAAGTATTTATATAAAAATATGGTGGTTAGTTGACCACCATATTTGTCTTCTCATAATACAAATTGAAATTGCCGTATTCAACAGAACAGGGGTCGGTAATGTCATCATAGCCCAATTCTTCTGCATCTTCCCAAAGCTTGTTTTCCGGTACGATGTGCCCGTATTCCTTATGCATCCAGTAATACATGTTCTTTTCCTTCCTTTCTGTTCCCCTTGGAACAATTATAATTATACTCATTATTTGTAAAAGGTCAATCCCATATTTTGGATGTAATACATCTAAATTCACAAATAAAAAGATTCTCGGTTTATCCGAGAATCTCAAAGCAGTCGAAAATATTGATTTGAGAATTGCAACTAAGCTGTTGAACAGTGAGAGAGCCAAACTTGAGCATCAGTTTTTTTGCTATCAGTTCGCTACCTGTAAGTTTAACAAGTTTGTATTCAATCTTCTTATAAATCACGTTGTCAAGTTCATAAACTTTCATGGTTTCATATTCTCTCATCAGTAAATACTTCATGGTAGTAACCTCCTTCATTTGATGGCATAAGTATACTATAGAAATATTCAATTGTCAACACAAGGTTTTAGATGTAATACATCTAAAAGGGGAAGAAGGGGATTATTCCCCTTTTTGCCACTTTTTCATGAGAATTTCGGCGGCCTTCTTTGTCTTGACCCATTCGCGCTGGACATTACATCCCTGCCGCATGGTCACGTAGTAACCTTTGTTCCACTTCATCATCTCAACCGTTTTCATGCTCTTCCTTCCTCTCTGGTTTGGTGGGTTTTCCTTCCCTCTTTGATGATACAAGTATACAATAAATATATATATTTGTCAAACGAATGTTTTAGATGTATTACATCCAAAGCCCCATAACAAAAAAAAGAGGGGTTAAAACCCCTCAACATATCCACCGTATCTCACTTGTAAGATCATGTCATCATAGATCAATTCAGTGTCGTTGTCATCCATGATCATTGAGACTAAGTCTCCCTCTTCCCAATCTTCAACCCCGAAAAACGCCCAGATGTTACCATTACATTCTTTGCAGTACACTAAATCACTTTCCCGATCCACCCGGCAAACCATAGCAGTGGTGGGATAAAGCTCCGCACTTGCGGCACTAACAAGGGAGAGCAGGAGCATGGTGGCGGTGATGATTACGATGGTCTTTTTCATGGTTTCAATCCTTTCCGGTTTGGTAGGTTTTCCTTCCCTTTTGATGATACAAGTATAACACTTATAAATATGCTTGTCAACTATTTCTTTTGGATGTGATACATCCAAAAGTACAAGAGCGCCGAAGCGCTCAATATTTATAGGTTGGATACATTGCTAATTTTTGTGCGGCCTTGCGCTCTTTCTGTTCGGCTCTTAGTCCGGCCACACCCATTAACGCCCATCCGATTAACTCGCACACAGCGACCATTTTGAGTGGGGCGAAGCTTCCAGCTACCAACCCGCCCAGCACAAACCCAGTTCCCATTATTAGCATTGTTTTAGCTCCTTTCCAGCTTACATCTTCCAGCTCGCAGTTCCCAGCTCGCAGCTTGCAGCTCCCAGCTTGCAGCTCCCAGCTTGCAGCTCGCCGGCGCCTATATATACCCGGGGCAGGGCGCGCATCCGTATAGGCGCGAGCGCGCCCTCGCCTACTGAGGTATCTCATCTGCTGAGGTACCTCGCCTGCTGAGGTATCCCACCTTCCAATGCATTTGTAACACTTTCGTAACATTTCCCCCACCTCCTGACCAGATTATACCATAAAACGGCTGAGTTAGTCACGGCTAACACTTGGATGTTATACATCCAAAAAACCCTGGAAGCCTTATAAATCAACGCTTCCAGGGTTTGTGACGCAATTGTTACAATTGTTACGAATCTGTTACATTTGTCATATCTGGTAAAACCTGTGGATAACTTCGGTTTCCCTGTGGAAAACTTGTGGAAAACATGGCTGTGGAAAACTTTGGTTGTGGAAAAAGTTATTCACAAGTTTTCCACAAGCTGAGGCGAGTTATCCACAGGCCGAGATTTGTACGCTTTAGACAATACAAATAATAATACATTATAATACATTTTATTGAAACGATTGAACAGATATTTAATTGTTAAGAATTTTTAAACAATTGTTACAAAAATATTAAATCGTCATTTTTTCCTGTTTTTGTACTTGTTTTTTCCCTTGCAAAGTGAGAGAATACCCTTGCAAGCGGTACACCGCTTGACATTATATGAAAGAAGGTTCCCCACTATGGCAAGACATGAAAACGCTCTCACAACTTTGCAGGCCCGGACAATTATTTCCTCTATTCTTGCTTTTGTTGGTTCTCTTTGTTCCCGGGAAAACATCGAAAAAGCGGCTATTTCTATTGTTGACAACCTTATTTCACTTTTTCCTGTACAGTTCCCTTCTGCTGACCGTCTGTCCTTCCTCTCTTTTGCACTCTCTTCCACCGCGAAAGAAGCAATCAAACGCGGAGAATTGACAATTCTTGACTATTTGTCAATGCTGGCGGACATAAAAGAAACGAACGAACAGACTATAAATGATTTGGGGGCGTTTGGTGATTTGTATGAAATCCTCGTTCGTTGTGCCTTTATGAGAAGGCTTGCGCTCGTTCGCTGGTCTATGCTATCCGTCAAAGATATTAAAACGTCGGATATTATCTCAAAAAAGTATGGCGTTATAGAGGTCGGACACAATGGAAAAACGCTCACTTTCGGAACACTGTTTGATTATATGGACGGTAATTATACATCTGTTGTTTACGGTGTTTTTAGTGAAGAGGACAAAAAAGCGGTGTATAGCCTTGTGAGGAATAAGGAATATGAAAAGGCCATTGATTATATTTGCGCATATTCCGCATACTGGGCTAACAAGTATGATTTTCAAAAAGACATGGACAATTTAACACGGGGGAAGGGAATAACCGTAAAATCCTGCGGTGTGCAAGTTGTATATAATACCGGGAAATATGATGCTTTTCTGTCGGCATTGGAAGACGGCAAGTTTACAAGCCTTGCAGAAACGTTGAACCGCTAACAAGTGAAAAAAAGAGAGGGAAATATATTCCCTCTCTTTTTTTTGTGTTATGGGGCATCCGTTTCGGGAAGTTAGCCAAGACTAACTGCCCGGCGAAGCCGGGCCTGCCCACATTCCACCAACCTTTTTAAAAATCATTCACCAACCTTTTTTAAAATAATCCACCAACTTTAAAAATCTAATATTTGACAAATTAAAATCAAATATGATAAAATAAGAATTGGAGGTGAGAGTATGAAAAAGAAATACTCATTAGATTATTCTATAGAGCGTGATACAGAACGCTGTATCGCTATCGCAAAAATCATTGACTCTTTAGAAACTGATCCAACTCAAACTGAATTGGAGCAAATGGCCTCCTATATTCTCTACGGCAAGGATGAAAATGGACAAAATGCAATTTAGCGTAATGAAACTACTGATAAAAATAAAAGATATAAGAGTTATAAGACAAAAGATGATAAAGTATAGTCCTTAGATGAGATAATGGAAGCCCCAGGATTTGATGAATAGCAGGTGCGCTCTGCATATAAGCGTGATGCTTATACGCAACCAAAACCAACTATTGTTAAGCCTAAATATGATAAAAAGACAGGTGAAATGATAGATCCTGGCGATTCTGATATCCCAGGTATGCGCGAATAGTGGGAAATTATTGATAGGTGGCAACGTATGCTTGACATTGCATAGGGCAAAATTGCCGCAAATGAATCTGATACTCTTGTTACTGATTCCTATCGTATTTATTAGTTAAAGCATAATTTAATTGATATTAGGAAGCATTAGTATTATTTGAAAGATTCATATAAGCCCACATTACATTTTTAGAATTTAGACCATCCAAAAACGCAATTCTATGATTGGACTGGCAACTCATTTTATTGGATTACTCGCGATTAGTGGCAAGACAGAGTAAATCATTCTTATACTTCTCGTGTTTCTAAGAACTTGGAAGATTATGAGACACGTGGGGAGGGGGATAATTTAGAGATAAAATGGGTTATATGTGAGCATACATTTGATTGGGAGAATCCTAAGCATGTTCGCGCGCTACTTAATCATTATCATACATTATATGAAGCTTTGCGCGATAAGCTAGATACATATGGACGAACCTTACTATGGGATTTTGAACGATATACTACAATGTGCAATTTCAGTGAGCTACGTTTGTTTTTTATAGATTTGCGGAAAAAAGGACTTCAATATGATGAGATTTTGGAGGAAATGCGCGCGAAGTATGCTACAGAATACTCATTAAATTATTTAGCTTCTGTAATTGGAATAGAGATTCCCAATAGAATTGCAAAAATAGCAAAGATAAATAGAATGGAAATAGAGACACCATAGAATTAGAAGAAAAAATGTATTCATTGCGGAAGAATGTTTCCAATAGATCCTTTATTTTTTAGTAGGAATAATTCGCATAAAGATGGACTTTCTAATACATGCAAAGCATGTGATAAGTTAAATCGAATAAAAAGAGGAGTGAGCAATAATGCAGACCTTAGAAAAAAAGACCCGACGTTGTCTTAAATGTAAATAGGAACGTCCTCTTGAGCAGTTTCAAACCACTCCTTCTAAATTTTTCCCTAATGGCCGTTGCTATATTTGTACTCCATGCCTTGAGGTTATGACGCCGCAAGACAATTTGGGCGAAGTAGATCGTATGATGCGCTGGCTCGACTTACCATTTGATATTGACAAATGGACACAATTGTATGCATAGCATAAAGATCACACTTTAACTGCTTACTTCAATCTCTTATATGATGAACATTATGAGCCTTTACGCTGGGCGGATGAAAATGAACGTTGGCGCATGGCGCGTGAAGAGGGCACAATTGATGATGAGATTAAAGTTTTAAATGAGGCTAAACTTAAACATTTAAGAAAGGTATGGTCAGCCGCTTATAAACCAGAACAATTACTATGGCTTGATAATTTTTATAATTAGATTGTTGCTACTTAGAATGTTTCTACACCAATTCTGCAAGAAAAGGCACGAGACTTTTGTGAGCTTCAATTACATATTAAGGAAGGTTTGCGCGCGGGCGCAGACGTTTCCAAGATGATGAAATAGGCCGACGATATTGTTAAGACATATCATTTTGAAGCCTCTAATGCTAAATCTGCAGCGGACTTTGAATCTGTTGGAGAGCTTATGGTTTATTATGGTAAGAAAGGATGGCATCCAAATTGGCATACTGAGCCACAAGACTCCATTGACTTTATGATGGAAAATATTTAGAATTACTTAAAACGTCTCGTAATCAATGAAGGCAATTTTGCGGAGCAAGTTGAAGATAAACGTGCTCGTTATAATATGACCGAACGCCTTGAAGAGATTGAAAATGAAAAGGTTGATTTTGATGAGACAGCGGATGTAGAGTATGAAGGAGAAGATGATCTCTCTGCCGAGCTAATGGGAGGGGGTACAGATGAATGATTTTGACGAAGCTGTATTACGTGATGGAATACCAATTGAAAAAGGAGTTGTTCTAACGCGTGAATATCTTGACGCAAATCAAGAATTATTTACTAGGTACCTTGACTTATGGATAAGGTATCCAGATTTACTCCTTGATGCTATATAGGATTCGGCAGACGCAAAGCATTTTCATCTAATGCCTTTTTAGCGGGTAGAATTACGCGCGGCCATGCGCTATAGATATACTTTCTGGACTGCTACTCGTGCTACTTCTAAATCCTTTACAGCCTATTTAAGCGCATTAATACGAGCAGTATTATTGCCTAATTCTACTATAATGATTGCTTCTGATACCAAGGGAACAGTTATTAAGATAGCAGAAGCTAAGTTTGAAGAAATATTTAGGCATTGGCCTTTATTACGAAAGGAATTAAAAACTCGTGCCGATGATGGTAAAACAGGACAAAAAGCAAGTACAAACTATTATGAATTATACTTAAAAAATGGTAGTATGATTTCTGTTGTATCGAAAGACACATCTCGTGGCCTTCGTGCTACTGCTGCTATTCTAGAAGAAGCCGCATTAATTGATGAAATTCCATTCAACGAAGTACTTTGGCCGCAAATGAATATTGCGCGTAGAGAAGTAGATGGTTCTTTAAATCCCAATGAGCCATCTTCCTCTTAGATATTTATTACTACTGCGGCTGAACGTACAGTATTTATGTACCAGAAATTAATTGAAATAACCGTAAATGCGGTCTTGCGGCCGAAAGAGTATTTCTCATGGGGCCTCTCTTATGAAGTACCATTACATTATGGGCTATTAGATAAAGCGACCTTAATGGATCAACGTTATTCTAATACAGTAAGTGAGGATTCTTTCGCGCGAGAATCATTATCAATATGGAGTGGTAATAGTAAAGATGCGTGGTTAGATTCACGTCGTTTAAACAAGCATCGCTCTTTATTGAAATGTGAACGTAAAGCCATGAACAACCTGCCAGATGGCACTTTCTATATAATTGGCGTTGACGTAGCACGCTATGGCGCGAATACTGCTATTATGGTTATTAAGGTATTACCCGGGGAGCAGCGTTTTAAGAAAAATGTGGTTTATACTGAAGTAATACATGGTGAGAATTATATCACTGTATAGGCGCCACGTATTAAAAAATTAATTGAATTATATCATCCTAAAGAGATTGTTATTGATGGTAACGGCCCAGGTATCGGTCTTATGGATGCGATGGTTTTACCTTCTTTTGACGCAAAAACAGGAGAACAATTTCCCGCATACTTCACCTTTAATAATGAGAACCACTTACCGCCAGAAATGCATGATGAAGTGGAAGAACCTAATATTAAATATAATGCTATTATATACGATATAAAAGCTTCTGCCTCTAATGAAGATGAAATTCATGCGGCATTTCTTACTGCTGTTAATAACGGATCAACTTCTTTTTTGGCGCATGAACGTGTTGTTAAAGATAAGTTAATTAAAACAAAAAAAGGTTAGAGAATGACATCATATGATAGACGAGTATTTTTATTACCATATGAAATGACTTCTCGTCTTATGGATGAACTTAACAATTTGCGGCTAAAGCCCACTGGCGTAGAGAATAAATATAAAGTCGAACGCATTTCAAAATCAATTGAAAAAGACCGTTTTAGCGCACTAGAATATGCGATGTATAGAATTAAATATTATGAAGATAAAGAAATTTTTAAACGCAGAAAAAAGAATATTGGTTCATTTGGTTTCTTTACTCCTAAAAGTAGGAGGTGATTTTTGTGAGTTAGGATTTTAAAGCTATGTTTGCAAGACCATAGTTCCGTATTAATTATGTTCCTATTGATTCTCGTGAACGCCTCTCTCGCTGGGGCGGCCATAGAACGAATAGTGTAATTAATAGAGATTTCACTATAGAAGAAATAGAAGAAATAATTCGCTCTGGTGAGATTTCAGCTATTCGTGAATTATCTCGATATTATTATAGAACAAATGGTCGCTACCGCAATAATATCAATTTTCTTGCAACACTCTTTTTATATGAAACACTAGTAACTCCTATCTATGAAACTGGTAAAGGTTCTAAAACGCAAATTATAAAAGCATTCTATAATGCTTGTAGTTTTGTTGAAGCTTTAGATATTAAGAATACATTGACACGTATTACGCGCGAATGGTTAAAATCGGGGATATATTATGGTATTCTACAAGAACACGGTAATAAAGTGGTTGTATAGGATTTACCATAGGAATATTGCCGCACACGATTAAAAGACTTTAATAATCTTTGTATTTTAGAGTTTAATATTACTTATTTCTTAACTAAATATGAAGATGAGAAAATACGTGATGCTGCTTTACTTAATTTCCCGCCTGCTATTCAACAAGGATGGAAACTATATAAGGCGAATAAATTAACTGATCCATGGATAATGGTACCAGCAAGTGCGGGTGGAATTGTTTTCTGCTTCTCAGAAGACACTACACCATTACTTGTAGCATCTATCCCTGAACTTGCTAAATTGAAAGATGCTGTAAAGCGTGAAGAAAAGCGCGATGAAAATGAACTATATAAGTTATTAATTCATAAAATGCCTACTGATAGCAATGGTCATTTAGTATTTGAATTAGATGAAATCGCGGAAATTCATGCTGGAATTGCCGCAATGCTACAAGACTTAGATACAGTAGATGTATTAACAACGCTTGGAGATGCAACATTAGAAAATTTACAAGATTCCTCCGCAGCTAACTAGGCAAATAGTCGTATTGAAAAATATAGTGATAATGCATGGGACTCTTTAGGAAGTAGTAAATTATTCTTTAATGCAGATAATAGTTCATCTTTAGCATATGTTATTAAACGTTTAGAAAGCGTAATGCAAGAATACATGAACGCATATGCTACTTGGATTAAATTCTTAATTAATAGCCGCTTTAGTCGCACAGGTTTAACTTTTGATTTTGAAATTTTACCAGTAACAAAATTTAATATTAAAGACTATAAAGATTACTACTTATCAATGGCGCAATTTGGTTATCCAAGAATGCGTGTTGCTGCTGCGATGGGAATTAAACAACGCAGCTTAGTAAGCACAGTAGACTTTGAAAATGAATTTTTAAACTTAGGCGAAAAAATGCGTCCATTATCATCATCTTATACACAATCTGGTGATGAAAATTCTCAGAAAAAAAATAATTCTGGAGAAAAAAATAGTAGTAGTTCAGGTTAGCCGAAAGACATCACTAATAAGGGCGGAAGACCAACGCTTGCTGATGAAGATAGATCGCAAAAAACGCAAGCAAATATTGATAGTATGAGTTAAGGAGGCGAATTATATTATGAAAAGAAATATTCCTATTTATTTTGATAATGCTATTATAATGTCTCCTGCTGAATCTATCAATGGTTCTTCTAACCTCAATAGATTAAAAGTTGGCGTTTTTACTAAATATGGCAATCGCAATGGTTCTTATATTAAGGATGATGTTGCAGAAATGCTAATTAATAGCGCAACTAAGGGTGATACTCCAGTAGTTGGATTTTTTGATCCTGAATCTCAAGGTTGGGCAAGTCATACAGGTCCAACTCTTGCGAGCGCTTATGGTTATGTTGAATAGTTTGATGGCTGGCAGCCATTTAAAGATACTGATGGAATAGAACGCGATTATGCTGTTTTTTCTGTAGTATTATTTACTAAATACTTCAATGAAGCCAATTTTGTAATTGGACAACATCAATCTATGGAACTTGATATAAATTCAATTGAAGGCGATTGGGCAAATATTGATAACACTGAATATTTTGTTTATACCAAAGCTGAAATCATGGGTTTATGTATTATAGGTGATCATGAACCATGTTTTTCTGTATCTTCTTTCTTTAGTAAGAATGATGATACATATACATCTCAATATGAAAAGTTCTCTTCTCTATTGGCTGATTTGAAGGCTAAAGTTGAAGAGGCTGAAAAACAACCAACAGAAGGAGGGGAACATCAAATGGAAAATGTTGTAAATCCCGAAGTAAATGAACCCACTCCTGTACAGGAAGAACCTGTAAATCAGGAGCCAGTAGCTCCAGTGGAGCCTGCGGCCGAACCAGCTGCAGAGCCAGCCGCAGAGCCAGCAGAAGATTTTGCTGCTGATGAATCTGCTGCTGAATCAGTTGAACCTGCGGCTGAGCCCGCAGAGCCAGCTGCTACGGAGCCTGAACCCGCGGCTGAACCCGCACCCGATTTTGAAGCTCGTATCGCTGAGCTTGAGAATCAATTAAATGAAATGACTACTAATTATGAGAATGCTCAAACTCGTATTCAAGAACTTGAGGCCCAGATAACATCCGCGTCTGAGACTGAAGCTACCTTGCGTAATGAGATTGCTACCTATGAAGCCGAGCGCACTCGTTTAGAAGTAGAACAAAAAAATGCCTTAATTGAGCAGTTCGCAACTGACTTAACTGAGGAAGAAATCAGCCCAATTCGTGAAGAAATGAATAATTTCAGTCTTGATGAATTAAAGAGCAAACTCGCAATTTGCTATGCTGATAAACACATGGCTGGCAGTGCTGACAACAAAGTAGTTCCACTACCAGAACCCGTTGTTGATGAATTCGCGTTATTTATGGAAAAATATCGCAAGAACTAAGGAGGAATAAACTATGACAAGATTTCCTATTACTAATGTTGTGGGCGATCTAGTTGATCAGCATCGTGATCCCGATGAAAAGCTATATGCCAGCCTAGAACTAAACCAGGTAGCATTCCCAAAGACTGGTATGGTAGTTTCTCAGACTCCTCTCGGAGCTGCTTTCACCAAGGCCAATCCTTGTGAAAATGGTATGTGGGTTGTTGCTGATAAGGCCGCTGGCGCTATTAATGCTCCTGCTGCTGCAACCGATTCTCCCATTGGTATTGTTTATACTACAGAAAAAGAATATGACCGTGAACACTATGGTCTACAACGCTTTGGCCGCAAGATCGCTGGGGATTATCCTCGTGTTGGTATCTTTGGTCTTGGCGATACTGTAACCACTAACTGCTTACAGTATGATGAATCTACATATGCTACTTTTGCTGCTCTTGAGACAGCATTAAATGCTATTGATACTACTCCTATGTATGTTGCTCCTGTAGCTGGTAGTCCTGTTCCACAGCTAACTGCTACTAAGCCACAGTCTGGCACTTATGCAAAGGTTGTAAAATACTACACTATACCTAACGGCGGAAAGGGCGTTAAGTATCAGATTGTAAGTCTAGGATAATGGGAGGTGCGACTTATGAATAAGCTACATGTATTAATGAACGGCGTATTTGGTCGTGCCGTTCCTGCTGAATTCGCAGCAGAAAATTATGATTATGAAGCCGCTCTCCGTGATGAATTAGCCAAGCTAATGACAAAGGATGGCGTACACTTCAATCGTCACGTCTTCAATCGTAATAAAGAAGATGTATTTGAACTACTAGAAGAAAATCTACAGGAAGTTCTACCACAGAATGTCAAGAGTGCTCTTGATATGTTCGTTGAAGTAAAGAATTATGCTCAGGGCCAGCGCCCAGAGTTCCGTGTAACTCGCGGCAAGATTCGTGGTAAGCAGTTCGTTACTCGCGCCACTGAATCTGGTAACTATGAAACCTTCCGTCTAGATCGTGATCGTTTCGATCTATATATTCAGGCCATTGGTGGTGCTGGATATGTAGACTTCGAGCGTTATCTCGATGGTCTAGAATCCATGACCGATATTTATGAAGTCATCCAGGAAGGTATTGTTGATCGTCTATTTGAAATGGTTCAGGGTTGCTTACTCAATTCTTGGAATGCTGCTGGCCGTCCAGCTCGCAACAAGGTTGCAACCAATCAGTTCAATCCTACTGCTATGAAGAAACTATGCAACACTGTTGCTCCTTATGGCAGCCCAATTATTTATTGCACTCCTGAGTTCGCGGCTGAAATGGTAAATGCATTAGTATATAATGTTAATAGTACCACTACAGTAAAGCTATCTGATGTTGATATGCAAGAAATCCGTGATCGTGGTTACATTGGCAAGTTCTATGGCACTCCTGTTGTTGTAATGCCACAGTCTTGGACTGATGAAACCAATACTAAGCTACAGTTCAATCCTGCCTTTGCTTATGTACTACCTGCTGGCAAGGAAAAGATTATTAAGATGGCTTTCGAAGGCTCTCCTTACTTCCGTGAGTGGGATGACCATGAGGGCGATAATAGCTTTGTACTACAGGGTTATGTAAAGGTTGGCGTTGGTCTATTTACTACTCCTAACTATTGGGGTATCTATTACAATGCTGCACTATCTCAGGGTAGTGGTTGGGAAACCGAAAATACAGCATTAATGGCAAATACTACAATTACTAACTAATTAGTAATATAATGGGAGGGAGGTAATCCCTCCCTCCCAGATTTCTTTTCGGAGATAAAAGGAGGAACAATTATGGCTATTACAATTAAAAATATTAGTACAAGTTTAGTTTCATTATATTTTCCGGCTATTCGTTTTAATCGTGAATTAATGCCAGGACGCGAGATTCCAGTCAGTGATGAGGAATATGAAGAAATGACTTTTGATACTGGATTTATGTCTCTTGTTAATGGACATTATATTAAGGTTAATGGTTTAGAAGAAGAAAAACAAGTAGAAGTTGTTGAAAATGTATTTGAAGCTTCTGAAATTGAAAAGATGTTAGTTAAAGGTGATGTAACTGCATTTGCTAAGTTTATTCCACATGCGACTGATGCAGAAAAAGAAAGTGCCGTTACTCTTGCTGTAGAGCATAAGATCACCAATGCGGGTATTGTGGCCCTAATTAAAAAATACTGCGATGTTGATGTAATTCAGGCTATTGCCGCGAAGCATGACGCAGAAGAGAAGTGATGAAAAATGGCAACACCCTTCTTAAAAGTTTATGATGCATTTCTCGCACGCATAACCGCGGACGAGTGGACATTAGAAGAAGAGTTAGCTATCGTAGAACGAGACTGGCAAGAACTTCTCAAAATGGCCATTGCTCGGTTTAAATATCCACGTGTGAGTTTAGATTATGAAGAAGTATCTCCCGCTGAAGATTCTGAGACTTCTTCACAATTAAAAATATATTAGTTTAAAGAAGAGCTTACTAATGCTGAAATCCAAGTACTTGCTACATATATGAAGCATGAATGGATTAAACGTTGCGTTGCAAGCTGGGAACATATCGGTCAATTATATACTTCAAAAGATTTTTCTGCCGCAAATCATTTAGATAAATTAAATGATATGGAAGCTAGAGTTGCTATAGAATGTGAAGGAGCAAAAGACGATTATGATAAATCTAGAGGACACGCCCCTGCAGGAATCTTTAGATAGCTAGCAGGAAAAAAATAGCATAGCTAATGCTACATTTGATGGATATAAAAATAAATTAAAAGGGCGTTTATATGGGCTTCTTTGCGAGCGCGAAAAAGATGGAGAATGGGAAAAGTTTTTAGATTCATTAAAAATTGAAATTGATGGCCTTGGGGCTAATTCAATTAACTGGTGGCCACTTCGAGGGAAGATGGGAATGTTAAAATATTTATCTTATGAACATTTTAGAAAAACCATCTTTGAATGTATTAATTTAGTAAGTGGCTTAAATATGCCTAATGAATTACCTTGATGTTTACTTTTCCCGTGTTAATCATTTTGGAGAAACATATGCAGACCGAATGAAAAATAGCGGAATTTTAGCTTTTGAAAAATGGATGGCTCGTTCTGCTTTTACTATTGAAGACTTATCTGTAGAACGTGGATTATATTTCAGCGGTATAATTCAAACTAATAAAGATAAGGAAGAAAAGAAAATCATGTATTTGTATGTTGCGCTTGATATACCAATACAAGTTGGAGACATACTTACATGGAGACAAGATAATGGAGCTATTGAAAAATGGCTTTTATTATAGAAAGAACATAAGGTGCATGAACAATATTAGACATTTTAGATTATTAAATGCAATTATGAGTTAAAATGGATTGATACTGAGGGATATTTACATAAATCTTGGGCTTATGCTGTTAGCTCAGTAGATAGTAAAGTAAAGGGAAATTTTAGAATGTGGCACAGCTTAATTTCTCCTCAGCCAAATAAATTTGCGGAAATTATTATGCCGCGGCCTTCTTTTAAAGAAGGAAGTGCGGATTATGATGAATTAATGCGCGGAGTCACTTTTATTATTGAAAATGAAGGTTGGGTCGTGATTGAATGCGATTGGACTAGTGTTGAGGGAATTGTATATATGTCATTAACAGAAAGTAAAGTTAATTATTAGTATGATGATAGAGATTTAGATGTTGCCGCAACAGATAAATATAAATTTCCTGAACTACCAACATTATATAAAGTTGGAGATTAGATTGTTCCTAAGTTTGAAGCGGGTACATTAAATTAGTGGGAAATTAATTTAATTAAACCAGATGATTGTAATTTTATTGATGATACATTTTAGGCTATTGGTCCTGGCCAATGTATTATTACAATGCAATTAAAGAATCGGCCCGCAGTTACAAAGACAGTTGAAATTACTATTAATCCTATTGAAACTAAATTGGTTGCATATATTAAAGGAGCAGATAAATTGCGGCTTAATCGTAAAGAATCATATAGTTTAGTAACTGATGATGGAACTATTAATAATGAAGAAGTTACTTTCGAGATTCAAGAAGATCCTCATGCAAAAAGGCCACCTTCTGATTATGCTACTTTAACACAAGCATTAGATGATAATGGGGAAAAAATTTCTAATAAATATATTCTTCATGCTAATGCAAAAAATAAATTAGGATCAGTTGTTTTAATTGCAACTTATCAAGGCGAGGAATATACTAAAACAGTAGATATTATTCCATTATGGTGAGGTGAGTTATATGGCAACTGAAAAAATTACATAGCGTAGATTTGCTGTGATGGGAACTAATGCTTTTCACATAGCAAATAAATTAATGTCTAATTAGCGCTTATGTCGACTTCTTAAATACTAGGTACGTGATCCTTTTGATGAAGAAAAATATTAGAACGTAGATGGCATCTCGCTTCTTAATAAGTAGATTATGATCACCCCAAAAATTTGGGATGAAAGTACAGAAAAAACTTCATATATAGTCGCGCTATTTAATAGTTTTACAACTAATATTATAAATCCTGATTTTAAATTGGATACAATAGGTATTGATATTGCCTGCCCTTACGATGAATGGGTTCTAAATGGGCAATCTTTACGTCCTTATCTTATTATGGAAGAAATTGATAATATGTTTAATGGCGCGAAAATGGCTGGAATTGGAACATTATAGTTTGTAAGAGCAGATCGAAATGTTTTTACTTCACAAATAGGCGGCTATACTATGCAATATAATATTAATGAATTTAACTGATAATGAAGTTTTAAAATTTCTAAAAGGTAGTCCAGTATTTATAGAAGATATATGTGCAGTTTATCCTGCAACTTTAGGTGAAATTGTTGATGTTGGATATGAAAATTTTTAGAAATATTTAGGTATATTAACTTCTGATAAACCTACTGATCTTTAGGGAGATAGTGAATTAAATAATTTATTAGAAAAAATTACAGATTTCTAGTATTTATTACTTATGACTACTCTAGACCCATCAATTAACACCTTATTAAAATCTGCTTTTCGTTTTTTTACGCATTCACAAGTTACTTTTATTTTAGATCCACCTTAGATAATTATCGGGCCCGTAGAGGACAAGCATATTCTTGAGGAAAAACAATTTCAAGACTTATAGCATATTTTACGGCGCATGTATTTTATCGAATAGGAAGGAGAGGAAATCATCATTAATGATGATGATGATCCAATAACTAAACGCATAAAAATGCAAATGCGTATAAATCGTGAAAAAGTACGTAAGGCTAAAGCAAAAGCGAAAAGTGGACAAGATTCAGATTTAAAATTATCTGATTTAATTGGGAGCATGGCTCTTAATGATTGCGGCCTAAATATTCATAATATTTGGGATATTACATATTATGCTTTTCACGATTAGTTAAAGCGGATGGGCTGGCGTGATTAGTTTAATATAAATTAGAAAGCAGCCCTTGCTGGCGCTAAAATTAACAAATCATAGCTGAAGCATTGGATGCGTTCCATTGCCAGTTCTGATAAATAAAGGAGGTAACTCTTATGGCAAGTAACGTTAATATTTTTGATAAGTATGGCATAAAAGAAGTAGCCAACGTTTACTTTGAAGCTCTAGATAATGACTCTGCCGCTGGTGTATATGCCGGTGACATCGTTCTATTCCTAGATACCCTAAAAGTTTCCACCATTGAAACCACTGCTGAAAATACCGCAGCTCAGGGCGGTTGGGGAAATCCAAAACTAATTCAGTGGGACTATGGTAAGGAAATCAATATTACTCTAGAAGACGCTCTAATGTCTATAGAATCTTTACGGTTTATGCTTGGTGGCGCTATTAAAAAGACTAATGTTGAAGGCGAGACCGTTATAGTACGTCATACTGAGCAGGTTGTAGCTAAAGCTAATGGTCTTATTCCTGCTCCAGTAGATCATTTAACTAAAAAGGTACTATATCCTAAGGCCACATTTGGTCATCCAATTCGTCTAATTAACTTAGGCGGCGGTATGAATAGCACTACAGCTGGTACTCGTACTCAGATTGTAGTAGATGATCCAAATGGAGCAGCTAAGGTAATGACAGCTCTTAACAATATTAAGTTCAAGAATCCTGCCGCTGGTATTGATGAAGAAACTGCCCCAGTAGAAGGCGATCAGATTCGTATTTTCTGGGAAGATGTAGTAACTTCTTCTACTACCGATGAGAGTGCAGTTGAAGTAACTATTAGTCCAGATACTTTCCCTGGCACCTATCGTGTAGTTGGTGATACATTCATGCGTTCTGAAAAGACCGGTAAGGATGAACCATTCCAGTTCATCATTAACAAGGCCAAGGTACAGAGCAATGTTACTATTACCCTACAGGCAGAAGGCGATCCTTCCACATTTGAAATGACTTTAAATGTACTTCGTTCTACCAATGAAGCTGGCCAGAATGAAATGATGAAGCTAGTTCGTTATAACCTTGATGAAGCTTCTGCTTCTCAGAGTGGTAATGACTATGGCTCTTTAGCCGCTTCTAGTTCTTCCGAAGGTGGAACACCTTAATTAAGAATAAATGGGCTTCCCAATCGGGAAGCCCTTTATTTTTTTTAGGTGGTGATAGTATATGATATTAGATCAAAATTTTGGCCATAAAGAACTTTATGAGGTAACTCTTCGCGCGAAAGCGCCAATGTATTTTGGTGAACGTTATATTGAAGCAGACGAACCAGTGCTATATTTTAATAATGTGAATATGTCATTATTAACTGAATCAAATAGACCAGTATTCGCGCGCGGCGGCTGGGCAAATATGCCACGCATTATTTGGGATGAGCGAGGCGAAGTTCAGTTTTAGATGACAGAAGGGGTAATGTCTTCAGTTGGTATGAGTATTTTACTTGGCGCGAATGTTTTATCATAGAAAGAAAGACAACCTATGTATGTACATATGATAGAATCAATTCTAGCTGAAAATACTATATCTTAGGAAATTAAAGGAAAAATTAAAGAGTTTCCATATGTAGAGCTATAGCATAAACCAGTAAATTATCCAATTAAAAAAGTATTCATATTTGATTATGATAGGGATACAATTTAGAATAAAATTTATGGAAAGGATATAAGTGTAGTTGATGCTAATGATTCAGACCATTGGCGCATTATGTTAGCCAAGGATAAAAATTTTGAAGAGCCAGTAGAAAATAATAGGAAATATACGATTGATTATTACTATAAATATGAGCACGAAGCCTTGATTTATAGTGTGCAAAAAGAACGTTTTAATGGTCTTTTCGCGCTTGAAGCAAAGTTTTACTCAAAGGATGAAAATGAGGGTTTAAATTATACAAATATTTTGTATATGCCGAAAGTTAGGGTTGTAAGTAATATTAACTTACGACTGGGAGAAAGGGCCGATCCCACCGTTTCTACTTTTAATATCATTGGATTGCCAGAAACAGTTGGGGATTAGAAAAATTTAATTATGGAAATAACTCGTTTAGGGGAACCAGATGACGGGGATATTTGATATGTGCCACTTTCTTTTGAAAGTGGCTCTTTTTTTATTATGGGATGAAAGGAGATGAGATGGAGATGGCAACACAAGGCATTGAACTTCCAGTATCTATACAAATTTAGAATTTGTAGGAGATAGCGAATTAGTTAAAGTAGTTTGCAGATAAGAATATTTTATCTAATTCATTAGGCGGGAAAAAGATTGATCAAGAATTAGGAAAGGTTTTAACACGTCTAGATTAGATTGCAGCAAAAGCAAAAACTGCTTTAACTACACAGGGAGATTTTTCTTCAATTTAGAAAGATATTGATTAGGTTGAATTGGGATTAAATAAAGTTGCTAATACTGCTAAGAATTTATCTTTTACTGATTTAAAAATTCCTGATGATGTAAGTGGCTAGATTACTGCATTATAGGCTAGAATTCAAGAATTACAAAATAGCTTAATTTCTTTTAAAGGTACTTAGAAAGATAAGTTAATTAATAATTAGGATTTTTTAGCTAATCTAAACGTAGCTGAGCCTGCTAAAGCAGCAAAAATGCTTGAGCAGGGCTATGATGAACTCTATCGTGCAATTGAAATTGGCATGAATAGAGTTATTTAGACAATTGAATTAAAAACTGCTGAATATAATACTAAAATATCTCAATTAAATGAAAATTAGGCAGGCCAAAATGCATTTACTCAGTGGGGAGCATTAGATTATTTTAGTTAGGCGTTTAAAGCTATTAATAAAAATGGTAATAAAAATGAAGTATAGCAAGCATTATCTGACGCATTAAATTTTGATGAAAAAGGCTTCACGGGATTTAAAGGCGGATTTAATGGAATGAATACATTTCTATCTAAACTTACTGAATAGTTTAGTTTTAGTTAGGAAGATATTACGGCAATTCGTAGACGTATTAAAGAACAAGCCACTGAACTTAAAATGTCTTGGACTGATGTACTTAAATCTATGGGTACAGATTCTGGATTAGCTAAAAAAGTATTATTTGGCGATAATCTAGGCAATATTGAATCGCTACGTAATAGTTATGCTTCTTAGAAAGCTGAAGTAGATAAATTAAAAGCTGATATTGATAAAGATACTACACGTGCAGGAGCTTATACTAATTTAAATAAAATTTTTGATTTACCCAATTAGGAAATTGCCGCAAAAGCACATGAGATAGCTGAAGCATTAAAAGAACCTCAATAGAAATTAAGAGAATATTAGGATGCTTTAACTAATGCTGTTGCAAGGTCACCTTAGTTATCTGGTTTATTTACTGCCGCTACAGCAGAGATTAATAATTTAAATGCGGCAGTTGCTGCAGGAAAAGCACGATTACAATCATTAGATGATGCAATCGGAAAAATGTAGGGTATTTCTAATTTTATTACTCGATATATTGGTATCTATGCTATTGTTCGTAAGGTAACATAGGCAGTACGAAATGCTTTTAATAATATAAAAGAACTTGATAAGAATATAACTAATATTGCAGTTGTTACCAATATGTCATAGAAAGAATTATGGGGGAAAATAGGTGAATATACTGCTACGGCATAGCAATATGGTGTTGCTACAAAAGATGTATATACTGTTTCTCAAATCTTCTATCAATAGGGTTTACAAACGGCTCAAGTTATGGAATTGACTACTGAGACATTAAAAATGGCAAAAATTGCTGGTATGGAGTATAGCGATGCGGCTAATGCCATGACAGTAGCTATTCGTGCATTTAAAATTGAAATGACTCAAGCACAATCAGTAACTGATACGTATAGTGCGTTGGCAGCAAAATTCGCTGTAAGTTCTGCTGAAATAGCAAATGCTATGGAGAAGACGGCTTCTTCTGCTGCGAATGTTGGAATGTCATTGCAAAGTACTTCTGCATTTATGAGCGTTATGATTCAGACTACTCGTGAATCTGCTCAAAATATTGGTTCTGCTTTAAAATCTATTATTTCTCGTTATGGTGAAATGAAAGCATCTCCTAGTAGTTTAATTAATGTCGATGGAGAAGAAGTGGCATTTAATAAAGTTGATACCGCATTAAAATCTGTTGGAATTTCTATTAAAGATGCAAGTGGTCAATTCCGTGATTTTGATGATGTTATTATGGAATTAGCTGCAAAATGGGATTCATTAGATAATAATACACAACGTTATATTGCTACAATTATGGCTGGTAATAGATAGCAATCTCGTTTTATTGCTTTGGTATCTAACTATGATGAATTAAGTCGCGCGATAGATACTGCTAATAATGCAGAAAATACTAGCATAGTGCAAACAGCAAAAACAATGGATTCTCTTGAATCTAAAGCGAATCAATTAAAAAATGCTTTTTCATAGTTATATTTAGATTTACATATAGAAAATAATTTAAAGGGCGCCTATGAGTGGTTAACTCGTATTATAACCACAATTGGTAAACTTGGTACATCTGGCGTTCTTACTACATTAATGAATATTATTGGATTAGGCACTGGTACCAAAAGCCTATTAGGAATAGGTAAAGATTGGCTAACAGAGAGAAAAGCTAAAATTACCATAGAAAATCAAGAATATGAACAAAAAATTAAAGATATTTAGGCCCCATTAGATAAGATAATTAATATTAAACCCAATACATCTGAATATGATGCAGCAATGGGAGTAATTAATGGAACACATGCAGCTAATATGGGCATGGCTATGTCCGCGACTGCAGTGACAAATCCTGCTGCAGCCGTAGTACCAATTAATAATATTGGAGCTATGACTAATTTCTTAACTGGAACTTCTGGTTAGAGTTCGTCATATGTTTTAGAAAACATTTTAAGTAATTATCCTAGTTTAGGTGATGCTAGTATACGTCAATCCTTACTCGCAGAGATGGGAGTAAATGGGGGCAATGCTAATTTTAATGCATTAGATCGTTTTTTAGCTAGTTTGGCTGAAACGCCTAGTGGATTTGATGATTTATATACAGCATTATAGGAAGCCGCGGCTGCAGCAAATGAAGCTGCACAGGCAGATAAAAATAAAGTTCCTCCTGCAGAAGAAGCTGCATAGGCAGATCAAAATAAAGTTCCATCAGCCGAGGTGGCTGCAAATGCAGATTAGCAAAAAATTCTCCCTGCGGAAGAAGCTGCATAGGCAGATCAAAATAAAGTCCCTCCTGCAGAAGAAGCTGCGGTTGCGGATTAGAATAAAGTCCCACCAGCTGAAGGGGCTGCATAGGCAGATCAAAATAAAGTACCCGCAGCTGAAGAGGCTGCCGTGTCCGATCAATCTAAAATTGTTCCTGCTGAAGGAGCAGCGACCGCTGATTAGAATAAAATCCCATCTGCGATAGGTGCATAGACAGCAGATCAAGAAAAAGTACCTGCCGCAAAAGATGCCGCGTCTGCTGATAGAGAGAAGGCTGGTGCCGCGAGAGGAGCTACTGATATCGGTGGAAAATATTCTTTAAATGTAATGAAAGGCATTGGTGTTGCCTCGGGAGCTGCACGTATTTTTGGTACAATGATTACTGCAGCAGGCGCAGGACATAAAGATCAATTAGGTGATAATATTTTAGGATGGCAAGGTATTGGCGGTAATGGCGTAGAAAAATCAAAAATATATACAGGTCTTGGCAATGGTATTTCTATGGCAGGCACTGGAGCTTCAATGGGTCTGGCATTTGGCCCATGGGGCGCAGCGATTGGTGCGTTTGGTGGCTTTCTTGCGGGCGGTATAGGTGCAATTATAGATGGATTACAAGTTACTACATTAGAAAAAATTGAGAAATTAAAAGAAGAAGCGGCCGAAAAAACAGAAGAAAATCAAAAAGCTCAAAGCAAGGTTACAGATGTTTCTTCATAGATTGATAATTTAAAAGCTTTAAAAAAAGCCATGTATAATTCCACCGAGGATATGCAAGCATATAAAGATGCTATGAATACAATGGCAGATGCTTATCCGAATTTAGTTTCTGCATATGACGAGGCTGGTAATGCTATTATTGCTTTAGAAGATGCTGAAACATATTTAGCATAGACTCGTACGGAGGCTGCTCGTACAGCGCGACAAGCGGCTATCGCTAATATGAAAACTGTTAATGAATAGTTAGATTATGCAGAGTAGTTATAGACTGAATTAAATAGTGCAACAGAATCGGCTTCACATACCGATCGTGCGGTTAGTTTATATTATGAAACAAATAGCGATGAACAAGGATGGAAAGTACAAAATTAGTATGGTGGAGCAGAAACGTTGACTGCATCTCAGTATAGTGAATCCACAAATTATGCTGGTACTGGCATTGATATTATTGATCTTTTTCTTGGTGCGTCAGGGGCTACTACCACGGTTGATTATGATAGAAATTTTAAAGATTTATATGAAAGAGCAATGTCCGCTATGATCTCTGGTGGATATCAATTTGATATGTCAACTGAAGAAGGGCAAAGATATGCTGATATTATGGCTCGTCATACTGCAGAGAATGGTACTTTTGATAATACTGTAGTATGGACAGTTGATGAAGTATTAGATTGGGGAAAAATGATTGCACAGAATACCGCAGGCGAAAAAGGCACTACTTTCAGTCCTGGTCAGGGTATTACCATTGAATATGGCGGTACTGATTTTAATCGTAGCCAAGTAACACAATATAATGAGCGTATCGCACAAGGAATTCGATATAATTATACTGAAACAGTAGAGACTTTAGATAATTTAATTAAATCTCATCCAGACGCTTTTGGAGGAGCTACTAGTGCGGCTGATTATTTTGAATGGGGCGACGAAGCTCCTGATACCAAAGAATTAAATGTTGCACTTAATAAAGTATAGGGTGTTATTAAAGAATTAAAAAGTAGTAAAAATGCATTAATTGCATCCGCGAGTAAGGCATTGACTTCTGAGGCTTTGTTAAGTGCTGCACCATTACGGGGAGATTTATCTTCATCAATAATTAATAATATAGGTAGCAAAGGTATTTATACTTCATTAATGTATCAGGCTGCGGAACGAAAAGCTACAATGGAACATGGGTATGCTAGTGTTTCTGACTGGCAATATAAAAATGATGATGAATATACTCATGAAATTGAATAGTTATCGTAGACTCTATTAGATTGGATTGGTTCTTTATCTGAGTCTCAAAGAGAAACTTTAGAGTCATTAGATTTTACAGAATATCTAAGTGGAGAGGACATTGCTACATCTCTTGGAATAACAGAAGAGGATAATTCAGAAGTATATTATGCTATTATAGATTAGTTTATTGAAAGTAATAAAAATAATCGAGAACGAATTCTTAAAACTATTTATGCTTATGATAAGGATGGTAAAATAGCTCATAAATTAAATAAAGACATGGAGGGCCTTGAAAAAATAGGATGGTATGATACTCCTGGTAAATATCTTGAAGGTGATATTAATGGAGAACATCCTGAATAGGGTAATTATGCTTTAGATATTGCCTATGCTCTTGGTCAAGGCGAAGGTATTATTTCTAAATATTCTGATTATTTTACTGATTAGTTAATAGGTATTAATGACTTAGCAGAAAAAGGATACACTCAATTAGCAACCAGTAGATTAACAGAATTATATAATATTTTTAATGTTTTAAAAGGTATTACAGATGATTAGGTACAAAATGATTTATTTAGCACTATTACTTCTATTAAATTTGATAGCTATAATTCTATTACAACAGCACGAGATGCTATTTTAAAATATGCTAATGATCGAGGAATAGCCACCGATAGTGGTTATATTGGAGATTTAGTCGTATCTCTTAATAGCGCGGCAGAGAATTTAGTTTTCAATATTAATACTTTAGCATAGGAATTAACTACTTAGTTAACAACTGCGGCTAAAGATATAGATAGTATTTTAACTACTAATAAATCAGGATTAACTTTAGATAAAGCTATTGAGAGTTTTGACAAACTTAGTGCAGTATTTTCTGAAATTGATAGTTTTGATGATATATTTACATATGATGCAGCTCTTGGTAAATATATTTATAATGCTGAAGGTTTATAGAAAGCTATTGAAGCAAAAGAATAGCAAATGGCCGCATCTGCAGAGTAGTTAGCTGATACCGCTAAAATTTATACTGAATAGGTTACTACAACTAGTATTGATGAAAATGGAAATAAAATTTATACTTCTGCATTAAGAACCAGTGGTTTAACAGGTCGTACTACTTAGAATACTTAGAATATGATGGGTATAATTGGTAGTCGTATTAGTGATTCAGAAAATGCCACGAATTATACCGATAGAAATTATTTCGAAACAATATTAAGAGGTAGAGGTATTGATGTTAATGATGCTGGCGTAAAAGCAATTTTAGATGCACAAGAAAAAGAAGGACAATATAATTTAGCTAAGTTTAAAAATACTTATATGTCATAGCATAAAGGAAATTAGTATGCTTATGCTGATGAAATAATGGCTGATATTCATTCAGTTATTGGAACTGATAATGAACAATTATCATTAGTTTATGAAGGCTTGACTGAAGAATTTATGACCGATGATACATATAAGGAAAAAACTTTAGATAACTTTTTTACATTTTTAGAAGCTCATGCAAAAGCGAATGATGAAAGTGCTATTGCAGCAGATACTCTACTAAAAGAATATTAGAGTAATAAGAAAAATTAGTTATATTCTGCAATTGATTGGAATAAATTATCTACTGGTAGTGATTTCACAGGAACTAATCAAAAGTTGATAGATTCTCTTGCGCTAGAATTAGATGATTTTAGTGTTAAAACTACTGATGAGAGTGGTAAGATTGTTAGAAAATATAAAGAAGATGTTTCATATACTTGGCAACAAGTACGTGAAGCATATCTTAATAAGATTTATGGTTCTCTTGATAGCTTAGATGCAGAAATTGAGGCTGCAGTTACAGCAGGTGATAAAGATAAAGAAGCTGATGCTCGTAATCGTAAGGCTGCTCGTCAAGCCGCGGACGCGGCATCTAAAGGTGCTCAAAGTAAGGCTCGTTCAGATCAAATCGCTACTGCTATTACTGAAGTACTTGAAGGCGGTGGAAAAGCGCTATCTGATACTACCATTGCTTTATTAAGTGAAGCAGAAGAGATAGACCTTAAGGCAACAGATGGTGTACTAGATGCTGGACAAGATTATGTTGCCGCGGCGCGTGCACTATATCAGAAAAATAAAGATAATTTATTAACACTTGCAGAACGGAATAAATCCTATGGTGAACTTATTACTGCACATTATAAAAAGTAGAAAGCTGGAGATACTTTATTATCTGCGGGTTCACAATTAGACTTTAGTAATATTGAATCTGCCTTTAGTGATATGGGTCTTCAATTAGATGAATATTTTGATGAAAGCACAGGTAAATGGAAAGAGGATAAGTTTAAGAAATTAAAACTACTCAGCAGTCAGGTATTCTCTACTGATATTTTTGGTAAGACTACTATTGTAGATTGGGATAGTTTTATTACCTTCTTAAAGGGCGTTGGTATTGAATATGACAAATTAAGTCATGCAGCGCAAGAAAAATACCGTCGCGCTTATATTGATAGTCTTATCTCCAATGCTAATGATTTAGATTTAGATAAAGCTGCTGCTAGTTAGATTTCTAGTTTAAGTGGTGCAAAAGTAGGCGACAGGATTAATATTAGTGAAATTAAAGATTTATTAGGTATAACTGAAGATTCGATTTTAGTCCAAACTGAAAAAGAACTTAATGGTTATATTACACTCTTAGAATCTAAATTAGCTGATGAAAATTGGGTTAAATCTAATCCTCAAGAAGCAACGGCAATACGCTCTGCAGTTGCTACTTGGAAAACTAAATTTAATTAGAATGAAGCATGGAAAGGTGTAATTGCTGAGAATGTTGCATATTCTTCAGCATAGACATTACAAAGTGCCTTACATCGTACTGTAGAAAATACTGATAGTTTTATGGAAAGTCTTGGCTATCGCTGGGATGATTATACCAAACAATTTATTGCTGGAGATACAGCCGTATAGAAACTGCGTGAAGAATTAGCAAGAACATCCCCATCTAATAAAGAAGCAGTAAATTCATTACAAGCATTAATTGATAATTTAGAAGATACTAAAAAATATAAGTCAATGAAGGCATTACAAGATGTTCTTTCTAATTATACTAATATTACTAATGAGCAAATCGCTGCTTTTAATACACAATTTGAAGGAATTGATTTACATAAATTTATTACTAAAGATGTAACTGGAAAATAGAAATTAAATGTTAGTAGCTTACGAGCAGCAATGAAGGGCATGGGCCAAGATATTAATCAGCTATTTGGAGAAGAAATTGCATCTATTATGGATGCTAATATGAGTAATTTAACTTCTGCTGTAAATTATACTATCAGCGGCACTACCAACACTGCAGATATGTAGAAGTTTTTAAAGGAATATAAAGATTTAACTGGTATTTCTTTAGATAATGCATTTAACTACAATGATATATTAGATGCTTGGACATTAGACCCTCAAGTATTACAAGCTTATGTACAAGCACAGGGACAAGAACTTGTAAATCTTGGCTTACTTGATTCTCAAGAATTAAATAAATATGTTAATGATAATGTTTAGAAAAAATTAGCCGAAAATATTGATATTAATGCTTTCTTAGATGCAGAAAATAAATCAAATGATGGAGAGGCTTATAAAACATTAAAAAATGCTTTAGTAACTTATTTAAAATCTTCTGATGAAGTATTTCAACAAGCAAGAAAGGCATACATTGATGCTAAGGAAGCAGAGAAGATTCATCCAGCAGAGATGAGAAGAGCAGCAGATGAGGCATCTCGTGCAACTACTGATGAAATATCAGAATATTATATTAATTAGCTTAAATAGGGCGGTGCGGCTGCGGTTGAAGTAATGAGAGCAGTCGCAAAAGCACAAAGAAAAGAATTAACAGCATCCGATGTTGAAGCAGCATACCGTTCAGAAGTTAGTTAGTTAGAAAATGCATTTGATCAATTAAGTTATGGTGTTGGCGGTTTAATTAGCGGCCAAGCAAAAGCAATTTTTGATGCAGTTGATGAAGCCGGAAAATATCATATTGAAATTGATGATACTACTGCTGTAATTACTGCGACTTTAGAAGAAATTAGTTCTGTATATCAAAAATATTATGATATGTTACTAAAATCTGGAGAAGCCACATTAGCAGCAGTAAATGAAGCTAAGGCAAAGATTTTAGAAACATAGAATGGTAATGCTACAGAACAAGCAGCAATTGATGCACTGGGTAATGCTTCTGGTATGACTTATACTGCATTTGCAGAAATATTATCTAATGCTGGTATTGAAATGACTGATGAATTAATGGAATAGCTAACTACCGATAAAGTTATTGAAGCCATGGGCGGTAATAAAATGCGTATTCGCGACTTTAATCGTTTTGCTGAAGGTATGGGCTGGGAATTTAATTCTGAAGAATATTTAAGTGCGTATAAAACATTTAATGACGGTTTAATTGAATTGAATCATAAAACTGAAAAAAGCATTACAGAAGAAATTAAAGGATTAGAAGAAGCTAAACCTGGAGATTGGATTAATCTTAGTGATTTTAGTCATGCGTTATCTAAAAAAATTGTAACACATGTAGCTACAGATATAGATAATCAATTAAATAATTGGGAAACTGGTTCAACGCATCAGTCTACAGCTCTATATGATTTAAATACCAAATTAATTCCATTTGGGGCACAAATTATTAATGGAATATTAAAATTAAGTGATAATGCTAATTTATTAGAAATTGCAAATTCTATAAAAGATGCTGCCGCGAGTGCAGAATTAGATTTAAAAGATGGATTCCAAGAATTAGCAGATGCAATTAAAAATATTCTTAAAGCATATGTTGATGCTATTACAAGTGGTATCGAAGGTGGATTGACTAATGTAGAAGCTTCTGATTTAGTATCTAAAGCTAAAGATTTAGGCGTTAATAATATAGATTTTACTAAAACTGCAGAAGGATTAAAATTATCAGAACAATCGGCAATTGCATTGTATAATGCACTTAAACAGGTTGATGGTTTGCAAGCAACCCTAGTATTTGATAAATTAAAAGATTCTTTAGAACAAACAAATGAAAACTTTGCTTCTACTTCAGCCTTAATTGCTCATATTGCAGATGTATCTAATGCAATTAAGAGTGCAGATAGAGAAGTATCTGATGCACGCTTATAGCAATATTAGGCTGAACTTTCTGTAGCTCAAGAGATTTTAGCAGTACGTTCTACCTCCGAAGATAATTCATTTAACTTTATGTCAAATGAAATTCCAGCTGCACAAAAGAATCCATTAAATTATGCAAAGAATTGGACTTAGGCTTTACATACTCTACGCGATGCTTTTAAAGCTGGTAGTGGAACTAAGAAAGGCAAAACGGGATTTATTGATTATGAAGACTGGTACAATATTGCCACCGAAATAAACAATATTGCCGCGCTTGGCGGGCCAATTCAATTAGGTGCGCTTAAGTTTGACGGTTCTCTTAAATCAGCTTCAGAAGCTATTCAAGCAGGTTGCGATTCTCTAACTGCTATTGATACTGGTGAACTTAAAGTTAATTTACGTAATAGCGCAATTGATATTCAATCTGGCACCGCCGCGATGCAAAGTAGTGTTACTTCTGGCATTCAAGCGATGGCCAAATCACAAGTAAAAATGCTTGATGGTTTAATTGCTATGTTAGAAATTATTGTGGCAATGGAACAATTAGGTGAAATTACTGGTGAGGATACGCAAATTGATTTGGGAGATATCTTTGTTACCTCTGATGAAAATGGTGAAGTTTTAGATCAAATTACTGAATTTACAGATGGTTTTGATAAAGCAAGGCAGAAATTATTAGAGTATGTTAGAGGCAATGATGAACTAAAAGAACGTTTTGAAAATACACAAATAAACTTTAACGGTCAAATGCGTTCTATGATGGAGATGCTAGGTGACAACCAAACAAAAACGGAAATGTTTGATAATTTATTTGGTGGTTTAACTGATGATGATAAAAAGAAAGCATAGGAAGCATATTAGACTATGTTAAATGGTTTGTATCAAGCTGCTATTTCTGGGGATTATGATTTAAATGATATTGGGGCTAGTGTGCAGAAAGTTCTTAAATAGAGCGGTGTTGATTTATCTGAATTTGTCTTTAATGTAGTGGAAGATGGTAAGTTAGTACGTACCTTAACATTTGTCGGCGAAACTGCGATTGAAATCGACTATACTGATGAAGATGCACGTAAAGCTGTAGATACTTATCTTGGTAGTAATAAATATGCTAAGGATTAGGCCGCGTATACAACATTTATATAGGATGCATTAGATAAATATAAAACAAAAAAGGATGAAGGACGTACAATTCAGCGTAAAGAATTAATTAAATTACGAACTTTAATTGGTATTGCTTCAAATGAATTTGTAATATCTGGTGATGATAAAACTGGCTACACTGGATATTTTGATGGCAAAAAATTTGAAGGAAAAAATAATAAGGAATTGCTTGCATTAATGGGCGAAGCTGCAATGTATAAAGATAAAGGTCTTGATTTTGAAGTTGCTCTTAATAACGACGGCAAACAGGTCATTAAAGGTAAGACTACTATTAGTGGTATTGATATTGAGGTTTCTTTAGATAATAATGGAGAACCACAATATACTTATAATAAAAGAACTGGTTCTAAAGAATTTATTATGGGCCTTATAGCAAAAGAAGGACGTCAAACTGAAACTGGAACTTATACATTTACAGATAAAGGAAAAGAGTATTCTGTTCAAGTTACTAGAGCAATTGGATTAGACTTAACATATAGTTATTATAATGATGGTACTCCACATTATGTTTATGATGGACATGATTTTGGTGATAATTATGATTCCATGTATAGTTATATGAAAATTGCTAATTAGCTTGATACAAAAGATAATGGAAAATGGGAAAAAGGTGATGCTACTACAGGACGTCGTATTATTACTCTTTCTGAAAAAGCAAAGATTGAAATTCAAATTGAAAAAGATGGTACGATTAAAACTACCTTGAAATTAGATGGCCAATCTTTTGATATTAGTACTGAAAGTGCACAAGCTGCAGCATAGGCATATATTGAGGCTTCTTCTATGGAAGGTTTTGAAGATATTTCTGGTAAGAATGCCGGTGCAAAACGTACAGTGCAGTTCCGTTCAGGTGGCTATACAATTGAAGCAGAAATTGATATTACTGCAGGTACTACAAAATATACATATAATGACGGCAAGACTGTTCATAGTTCAGATAGCTTATCCGGGTTATAGGCTTATTTAGACACAATACTTGGAAAGGATCTTGAGAATGGTAATTCTGGTAAAACCTTTACTATTAAAAAGAAAGTTATTAAAGGTAAAGGTGAAGCCGAAGTTGAAGTTGACATTCATGTTGTAGATGGTAAAGTGAATGTTGATGAAGCACATGCAGCAGGCATGACAGATGAGGAGATTGCAGCATTCGAAGCAAAATTAGCTAAATAGTCCCCAACTTTAGAGAATACTGTTGAAGCAACGGCATCAGCAGTAAAGGTAGTTACTGAAGGCGCCGATATTTCTCTCGATGCCGATGCTCTCGAAGTAAAAGACCCAATTGATATTAAGGTTAAAGCTAAGAATATTATAGTAGAGGATGAAGATACGGGAGTAAAACCGCCAAATGAACCTTCTGTTGAAAATCCTCCAAAATAGGATTTATACAAACCATAGACTATATCAGATTTTTATACACCTTAGTAGACTCCTCCTTGGGAAAAATTTAGTAAGCAGACTGAATAGAAAGTTTCAGAACTCTCAGAAACCACTCTTCCTCCAATTAAGCAAGAAATTTAGATGGTAGAAACAGCGCCAACTATAAAGGATATTGAAACAAGCATTTCTAGTTCTAGTTTGCCAGCAACTATATAGGCAATGGTAGCAAGAGCAAGTGGCGCAATTTCTGAATTAGAAAAACGTTTTGGATAGGCATAGGGCTCTATAACGACACACTTAAATGCGTTAAATAATGCAGCGCAAAAGGTATTTTAGACACTTCGAAGCGAGGTTAGTCAATTATAGTAGCATGTTTCTATTACAGGTGATATTGATTGGTCATTACCAGATGGAACTAAAGTTAGTTCAATATCAGGATTTAGATTTATTACTGATGAAGCTTAGGTTACAGTTAAGCCTGAACTTGCTAAGGATGCAAAAACAACAATTGAAAGTGGATTAAAAGATATAAAAGTAACATTAGCTTCACCAAGTGTACAACCTATTTTAGATGCTCTTGTTGGTCCATTTACTGCAAAAGTTAAGTTAATTGCAGATACAAGTGGGCTGCCAAAGACTATACCTAGCGGCAGTACTCCTGAAGGAACTTAGGCAACCGGCAATATTGGCCTTGCTAATGCAAAGGGCACTTTAATGGGTGAACTCGGCCCCGAGCTTGTGGTTTCCAACGGCCGTTACTTTGTCGCAGGACAAAACGGTCCAGAGATGGTTAATCTAGCAGATGATGCAATAGTATTTAATCATCTACAAACAAAATCCTTACTTGAAAAGGGTACATCTAAGGGTCGGGGTCACGCAATTACTAATGAACAAAATGCAGTAGCATTTGCTAAAGGTAGTATACATGGCGGGCCTGCAATGGCAAGTGCTGCAGCCGCATTAGCCGCATTAAAGCAATTACGCGCACAATGGGCTTCCTTAGCTCAATTAAGCGTTGAGGACTTAATGGGCAAAGGCGGCGGTGGCGGCGGTGGAGGCGGCGGTGGCCAATTCCTAAGAGACCTAGAAAAGTGGTATAACTGGTTACAGCGAATCGCTTAGCTAGAAAAGGATATTGCTTACTACGAAGCTTACCGCAACCGCATAAGCTCTGAATGGGCGCCAAATGGTAGAGATTACTTCCATAGCCAGAAGGACAGCTTAGAGGCATTACAAGAATAGCTTTCTGTTTAGAAAGATTTAACTGAAAGTTAGGAAGCATACTTTAATAAGCGTCGTGCGGAGATGAACTCTCGAAATAATCCATTTACTGCTTTATATACTTTTGATGAGAATGGTCAACTTAAGTATAAACCTGGCGCGATGGAGAAACTTTCTAAGATTGCTAGCCGCGATCCGAATACTGGAAAGCCTAATATGACTGATGAAGAACAATATAAAGCTATTATCGCTTTAAATCCTAAATATAAGGAATTTATGAAGTATGATAATAGTGGTAAAGAAATTGATGGTAAAGATTTCAGTTCAATGGTCAAGGCTTTCTGGGAGAAGATTGATACCGATAAGGAAGAAATGTAGTCATTACATGATTCCGTTGAGGAAGGCTATAAGAAGTAGCAAGAACTTGAATAGCAATAGAATGAGTTAATTAAGGAAATGCGCGATAATTAGATGGAGCTTGAAACAAGCATTTATAATGCGATTGTTGATACTCGTCAGCGCGCGATTGACGCATTAACTGATACTAAAGAAGCAATTTCAAGTTCAAATGAGAAGTATATTAAGGGACTTACGGATGTATTACAGAAAGAACAAAATATGTATTAGTTAGCTGATTCATAGCAAGAATTAGATAGATTGCGGAATAAGCGCGATATATTAGTTCGTTCTGGTGGCTCCGCGGCTGAAATCGCAAGTCTAAATGATTAGATTAGTGATTAGGAACGTTCCTTATACTTCGATAAGCAGCAAGAATAGATTGATGCTATTCAAGCCGCGAGTGATAAATAGATTGAGAAATTAGAAGCTTAGATTCAATTAGAGACAGAAATATTAGAGTATTAGAAAAAACATGGATTACTTTGGGCTGAAGTTACTGATATTATGAGTAGAAGTCCTTAGGAAATTGCTAGATATATTCATGAAAATGATTCTAGCTATTGGGATAAATCACCAGTTGCTAGTGAAGAAGCTTTATATTAGACAATATTTAAAGCTTAGCAATGGGCTCTTTTCAGAGATGAGGGAGCTGGAATTCCGGGCGATGTCGCCGCAATTAGGAAAAAAGTAGCTGGAGATATTAAAATTGATCCTGGTAAAGACGATGGTAAAAAGACCGGTGATAAAGGTAAAGATAGCGATAAAGGTAAAGGTAGCGGTAAGAGTAAGAAGAGCAAGGGCGCAGGAAAATGGGACGGTAAGTCTTATGGAAAGGATGAATAGTATCATTGGAAAATTATTACTTTTTCTGATGGTAGTAAAGGAAGTAAAGATAAAAAACCTCATGTTTGGAACGGTACAAGATGCAAAATTTGCAACTATGAACGTAATGAAGATACATTTGGTAAAGCTCTTATAAAGCCGACAGACATTGCTACAACCACAAAACCAGGTAGATTGACGACAAGAAAAATGATGGTAATGGGATCTGGTGGATTAATAGATAAACCTACCAATGCTCTAATAGGCGAAACAGGTCAACCAGAAGCAGTCCTCAACCCCGTCCAAACTCGTATCCTTCGTGAAAACATCCTTAGCAACCGTCCTAATTCCTTAATAAATCTACTCAAATCCTACAACGAGGCTTATCAAGGTTTACCAGCAAATGCTTATGACTCAATTTCTAATAATTCTAATACAATGCAAATTGATAAAGCAGAAGTTAATCTTCATATTGATAAGCTTGCTAATGACTATGATTCACGCTAGGCAGCTCGTACAGTAATGGATGAAATGCTTCGCATTGCTTCCAAGACAAAAGCTAACAATAGCGTAAGGAGGTAAAGGCGATGGCAACAATATACGCAGATTATGGGAGTTTAAATGGTGTTAGTACATCAAATATTATAAATGAAGCAGTTAGACATACTTAGGTTTATTAGGTGACGCATCGCGGGGAGGTTCTCCTCCCCGCGCGTCAGCGCTCCTTTATAAGCTTTTCTTTTGGCGGAAAAAAGATAGAAGATTTTGATTTAATTGCTTGTAGTGATGGAGATGGAATTTCTCGTAATGGATATTCAGAATTTCAAGATTTAACTACTGACTATGATATAATGGATGGGCAGTATTATCATGGAACTCACTTCTCTCCTTTCACTTTAAGTTTAAAACTCGTATCTGATGATTTAGATTAGCGGCAATTAGATAGATTTTTACACTGGTTCCGCGGTGGAGTTACGCGTGAATTGATTTTAGCAGAGCATCCTAATCGTGCTATTATGGCGCGAGTATCGGCGCCGCCGGAATTAGATAATCTTATGCCGTTTGAGAAAAAAATTCAAGTCCAATTAGGGGGCTAGAGTTTCAATACAAGTACAACTACTTATCGAGGATTTATTAATTTAGATTTTGTCTCAGATTCCTCATTTTGGTATGGTAAAAGTAATTTATTTACTCGTGATAAAGAAACTGGTTTTATTACATTGCCTTCGGGTTTTGAGATAGGCGGATAGCCTTCTGATAGCTTAACTGAAGCATTAAAAATTGCTTATGAAGATACTGTTCCAATATAGGATTTAGTATCTTCGACTATGCATTTTGGTGGTACATAGTTTGCACAAGTACAGAGTAGTGTTGCTTATTCTTTAATTGCGTAGAATTATGGCAGTACTCGTCCTAGCAACTGGAAAGATAATACTTTGGGACATTTTATAACAGAAGAAAATGGAGAAATACAATATTGGATAGGCGCACGAATTGAAGAAAACAAACCACATGTTGCTGTTGCACAAGGCCGCATTGCTGGGGCATCATTAGAATATGAAACAAATCAATATGCAATAGAAGGCGAATTATACGCGGGTTCTGATAATAAATATTACTTTTTCTATGGCGGCAATGCGCCAAGTCCTACTATTTTGAAGTTTACAGTACCTATTTAGATTAGTGTAGAGAATAATGAAGTTAACCCTATTAATACAATTGCTAATTCAATTGCTAATATTGAGAAAGGGAATAGTAATGCTAAAGATTATTCTACAATTACAATTATGAGTTAGCATACTAAAGAATTTGATTTTACTACTCCTAATATAATTACTAGTTGGAATAAGGCTCTCTCGCTGATTAAGGCAGTTGGGAAAATGACTGATGACGATAAACCAAATTGGCGAGATTTTGTTGATACACTACGTGATTAGATTAGGCATCCTGCGGTTAGAGCATTTACTATTTCTATTATGGAGTTTTTATAGAAGAATAATAAATCTGACAGCAATAATATAGATAACAATCCAAATTTAGCCTTAACAAAATATTATAAATATTTTAAAGAAAATGGATAGTTTGCTGGGACTGGTGTATATGCTTTTAGAAAATTATTACGTAGATTCTTTAATGGCCATACAACGGATGATGGCATAAGCGGATGGGATAATGTTCCCAGTTCTTCAATGAGCTTTACTTTTGATGCAGAAAGAGGAATAGCAACTGGTGAGTTTTAGTATTGGCAATCGGATAGTAGTACTACTAATATAATTGATAAAATTGTAGCAAAGGATAATAATATAGAGAATAACGTTCTACGCGATGGCGCTACAAGCGCAGATAAAGAAAAATATTTTAAAACTCATACAGAAAATGTAGGAGATATGCTACGCTCCAATTGGCTATATATAGAAGACCAAAATGAATTTAATAGTGAAGGTAGAGTATCCAGATGGGAAGAAACAAATGAAATAACTAAAACTTATTCACATTGTCTATTCCACAATCTGCCAGCCCCTATTTCTCATATACAATTAGAATATAAATATATGTACTTATAATGGAGATAAAAGGAGGAAGTATCTATGGATTGGAAAAAATTTAGAAACTATGAAGTATCTGTATGGACAATTCAAGATAATTATATCGCCACTTTAAAAAGTGGTGATCCAATTTCTATTTCCGGTGAGAACTTGCCTGCGATCGTTTGGTCGCAGGCAAGGGCTACTGGATAGATTCAAAACGCAAAAATGGAATTGAATATTGATGGTACATCAAATTTTACTTTTGAAGTACCTATGTATTTATTTATAAATGGGAAAAAAGTAGAAAATCCGAATTGGTATAGTACACATAATATTTACTATGGTTCAAACTATTAGGATGAGTTGGGAGAAACGCAAGAAATAAATAGAAATATTTTAACTAGTATGCGGAAAGTAAAAGTTATTTTTAATAAATGGGCTGAAAAAGACGCAAACGTTCAATAGAAAATTAAAATTATTGAATATTTTAATACAGCAAATGGAAATGTAGATTTATGGAATCGTCCTATTATTCATAATGCGGACGGCAGTTATTTCACTTTATTAACTACTACCTATACTATTGGAAATATGATTGTATCTCTTACACCAATACCTCAAAATGGATAGAACTTATTATATACTATGAGTTCAAATGGGACGATAGATACGAGCGGATTAGCAGCATATGTTGATACGCTAGTACAAAAAGACCCTACTAATATTGAAGATTTGTTATTAAAGGATACATAGGGTTTGATTATTCGTGCTAAATATGATACGGATACTACCATTGAAAAAGAAGCAGTTTGGGCTCAATAGTTACATGTATTAGCAGACGAATATGAACAATTAAAAGCAACAGGGGATATATTCTCTTCAGACGATTTGAATTATTATAAGAATTTTACTTCAAATGTATTTGAATTTCTTATTACTAAAGTCGAAGAAAGTCATGAATAGGATAATTTAATATGTACTGTTAGTTGCGAAGGATTGGCTTTTCATGAATTAGGAAAAGTTGGTTATAAACGTGCTTTAACCGCTGAAGGATTTTACAATGCTTATAATGAATGGCAGGAAGCTGAAGTTGGTACTGATAAAACTTATGCTGATGCAGAAGCGAAAGCTGCAGCATAGCCTATATGTAATTTATAGTATTGGATGGAAGACTATGCGAATGGTGCGCGTATTAAACCAGTTCCAAAGACAAATGGAATAATAGATTCTAATAAATTGAATCCTACAGAGTGGTATTATGACATTCGTATATCTCATGATAGTTTATTTAATACTAGTGAGGTAGTTGAAGATAAAATTTATGTAGAAAGTTATGTTGACAGCTGGACAGATGATTGTTAGCCCGCGTCTTATTCTCAATTATAGGAAATGACTCGCGTAGTTGATTTAAAAGAAAGCAACTTATATAATATAACTTAGGATTTAGCGGAAAAATTTGAAGTTTTTTGCCGCTATGAATATCTATATGATAGGAATTATAATATAATTGGGCGCATTATTGTATTCTATAATAATTTCTTAAAGGAAAGAGAAAATGTAGAAACTTTAATGTATCCTAATTCTGCGTCTAAAATTACAAGAGAAATGGATAGCACTGATATTTCTACTAAAATGTTTGTGCGTTCGGTAGACGCGCCAGATTTATATACTGGAACTATTAATATTATGGATAGTGAAGCTAATAAGACTAAAGAAGATTATGTAATGAATTTTGATTACTTACATGATATTGGGACTATTAGTGAGGAATAGTATAATGAGATTTCAGAATACGAAAAAACGATGCGTAAATTAAATAGCCAATTAGAGCCATTATAGAATGCTTAGAAGAATCTTAGTGATGTCTTAGTAGAAGTAAAAGCTAAGAATAAAGTTCTAGAAGAGTCAATTAAATTAGATGAAGAAAGAATTACAGAAAATATGGCTTTTATTACGGGGCTTGATAGTGCCGATGGCGATAGTGATGGTTTTATTACACGAGATTATCGTAATCCTGAAGTTATGGCTTTAATGAAAGATTCTTCTAATTCTAAGTATGATACATATTATGTGTAGTTTAATTAGAATGAGAAGTGTATGGGAGTATAGCCTGAGACTTTAAAATTATATAAGGAATATCATACTACCAGCTTTGATACTGTACAATATGGAATTCGTTTTAGCGCCATAGATGAAAGTAATTATATAAATAATACTAATAATTCTGTGCCGGGCGATAATAAGATGTAGGAACTTGTTTCTGGCACGATATGGGTTCCTATACTAGAATATAAGGGAACCATAGATAAAAAAACATCATTAAACAATAATAATGTAATGGTAGGAGAGGTTTATTAGCTTATAAAAGATGATGAAAACAAAGATATCTCGACAATTACTTTATATATTGGAATAAAAAAAGGCAATAAATATGAGTGGGCAGAAATTAAGACTGATAATAAATTATCTAATGGATTTTATATTATTAAAAAAATTACCCATCAACAACGAAATGGCTTTACTACAATTGAATATAATGCTCATAAATATGGATACCATGCTAATACTACGGCAGATTATATTACCAATTTACGTAAGTTATACTATTTAACAACTGGTTCGCCAAAGGTTTTAACCTATAATAAGGTAAAAAATAATGAGACTAAAATTTATACTACTGATGAAATAAATCAATGGACTACTTATTTTCCTTATGTAGATAATATGTCAAAGGATTATAAATATTATACAGCTTGGGAAATTAGTAAGTATAAAAGTAATACTACTTATCCTTCTTCAAATAATATCACAGGAAAAGATAAAGCGGATATAAAGGATATGGCTGGTAAAACTATAGACGCGGTTATTTCTGCTGAAAGCGCAAGTTTCTTTAATAGTAGTGAAATAACAGGCGGCATTTTTGTTTATGATGAATATGGCAATTTAGATAAGGTAAAAGGTTTGTTTAAGCGAAATAAAACTGGTAGTTATTATACATATTATACTAGTGATACTCCAATTAGCGCGCCCACTTCTGCAAAGGGTGTAACAGATTAGATTGATATTTTTAAAGATAATGCTAAATCAACCACATATCCTTCCAATATTAAAAACAAATATGTAATTACTCAAGAGCAGAAATATTGCCCATAGGGACAAATTATATATCATTACTATATTAATTATTATAATAAAAATGGTGTTTCTACTATTAAAAGTCCAACTAGTGCTAAAGGTTCATTAAAGGAACTATATTATGTCTATTATAAGAAAGATACACAAGACCCAAATAGTCCTACTACGGTAGTGAATACTGATACTAAAGATTAGTGGACAACGGCTTTACCTACAGGAAAAAAGACGGATACTTATTTTAAGAGCGCTTGTGTTGTTAAATGGGATAAGAGTAGAACCTATTATCCAGATAAAGACAGTAATGAAAAGATTATAAGTGATGATAACCTTAAGCCCAAGCGTGGTAGTAAAGCATCAGATAGTACTGAAATCCCTAATTGTTTATATGCTACTTTTAAATATAAACCAGACTGGTATTATGAGAAAATTAAGGATTCTTGGTTAAGGAAATTAGATAAAGATAAGGCTGACTTAGATAAATATTCTAATAGATATACAAAACTAAAGACATTTTTAGATGATATAAAAGCAAAGATTGATGAATTAGTAAAAGAAAAAGAAGATGAGATTGCGCGCTTTGAGCATATGATGGGTGCTGCCTTGCGCGAAAGTTATTGGTAGCCTGAAAATGAATATTAGGAGTCTACTAAAAATTATAGTGAGACTATGATATTGCCATTATATAAAATGTATTCAAAATCACAAGCAACATTCTTTAATAATATAACTGATAAATATTTTGCCAATATAGGTTGGGATTCAATTACATTTGAGAGTGAAGATAAGTTATATTATGAATCGGGAATTAATTAGGATAAATATTATTATCCTTGTATTGATTTGACCAAATTAACGAATGATAAAGATACAACTACTACTTTTATAGAAGCTTATCGAAGTTGGGCGGATACTAATAATAAAGAAGAACCATTTGTTTTTGCTTTTAATCCTAGCACAAGCACTATTCCGCCAGAAGGCAATGAAACAGATTTACGTTATATGCAATATTATACTATAGGTTCTCGCGCGAAAATCGCATTTATGAGAACTGGTTTAAGCATTAAGCCAGTATTAGTGCTTATTGATGCATATTAGCTATCTGATGCAGAATTGTAGAATATGTATAAGACTGGAAAAATATGTCAATTGAAGACTGTTGAGAATGATAAGAATGAAATAGTTTTAAAAATGTATAAGAGCACTACATATTCAATTCCCGCCGAGGATGGTTGGGTTAATGTTAAATAGAAAGGAGATAAATGGGTAGAAAGAGATAACTTAGAAAAGAATGAACTTGTCTATCCTCGTATAATGATACCTTCACTTAAATTAAAAACAGGAGATAATATTAGTGTTTAGTTTAATGATAAGTAGCTTACGGAATATGAAGATTATTATGTATTAACTAAATCTTATTATTTATCTGAAAAAATTGGAGGAGAATTCACCGCATCTGATAATAATACTTATCGTAGAATGGGTTATGGAGATGTAGAAAACGAAGCTTTTGTAGAGAAAAGTATCCGTGAAAATATAAAACTTTTCACGAATGCAAATGCCAAAGGGCCAATTAAAGATGAAGATATGATGCCAGGCGAAGGTATAGATTATGATTCCACAGGTACTGGTACCTCTACAGGTTCAGCTACTTTAAAGTCATGGACAGAAGAAGATGTTGTAGATGTTGTAGAAAATCAAAATATTTATAACTGTTATACAATTACTTTAAAACCAGAGGTTATATTTAGAGGAGTATTATGGCTTTTTAAAGCAGACATGGATAATTTTAGCTAGAGTACAGATCGTATTAAAATCAACTACAAAATCTCTAATACCGATGTTGATATATATCTTAGTGCGAAAAAGGTATTAAAAGAAAACGCTTACCCGAAAGTTTCTTATTCAATAGATGTAAGTAAATGGTCTCCAGACTTATTAACTAATCTGCATACCAAGCTCGCGCAACTGGTCATGATTAATGACTTTGAACTTAAATTAAAAAATACCTTTGGATATATATCTGGTATCACATTAGATTTAGACCATGAAGAGTAGGATACTATTGAAGTTAAGAACTATAAGACAAAGTTTGAAGACTTATTTAGTAAAATTGTAGCTGAAACAGAAGAAATGCATAAAAATGAGCGCAATATTGGATTAGCTTCGGCTTTAGCCCCAGGAGGTACTATAGACTCTACATTAAGTCCAGAAGCGCTCCGTAAAACTTTAAGCAGTGGCTCATAGACGCGCCTAGTATGGGAAGATTTCTTAAAAGAATACTTTGATGGATATAATGTTGTACAAGAATAGTTATAGTCATTATTTACTGAAGCTGGTGAAATACTAGCTTCTGCTTCAAATAGTTTAGGGTCGGTAATGAATGTGACAACTAAGAATGCCAACATCTTAGCAGGTTTTAGGGAGAACATGGTTAATGCGCTTACTCCAAAAGTATATACTGGAAATACACCACCTACTAATTTCAAAGCTGGCGATGTATGGAAGCATGATGATGGTAGTATTTCTGTTGCTACTGGAAATCCCAATGGTGGCGCTTTTATTTCTACATATAATGGAAAGGTTTCTGCAATAGAAGGGCCTGCATTTGGATTAAATGCAGAAACCGGTGAAATTGATATTATAAATACTACTAATATTAATTTAATGAGTGGAAAGACAATTGTTATTGCCGCGAATGATAATGTGGAAATTACTGGTAATAAAGCTGTTAATATTGGCGGTACTACTATTAATATTGCTTCTGTAAAAACAGAAGCAAGTGACTAGTCTGGTGGAATTAATTTAGTTTCTACTCTTTTAACAACGCAAAATGGTGTAGAATAGGCAAGTTCTTCTTATGTTAATATTCATGGCGATGGAATTGTACTAGCGAGTAGGAATGGTATTGTAATAAAATCTGGCGCAGGAATTGATATTAAGGCAAGTGATGAATAGAACGTTTCAGCGGTAGTTATAGATAAAGAGCGTGGTATATATATTGGTTCCAATAAAAAATTAACATTATTTTCTGGAAAAACTACAGATAAACCTATTATAGATTCTAAAACAGGACAATAGGCAGTAGATGAGTATGGAAATTTACTGTGGCAGTCTTATGGCGCTAATGTAGAATTATCACCTGAACATTTATTATTAGGAGTCGCTGATACTTAGAGTCAAAGTAATTAGGCTTCTACTATTGAATTATCAAAAGAATAGATTATTTTAGCTACTGGAGGAAGTCTTAATAGCATTAAAAATAATACTCAAAATGGTAGTAAAATTACTGATTTTGGAGATGCTATGCTGTCTGGTGTATAGATATAGAAAGATTATATTGGATTAGCTACTGGAAATAATACTACGCGTAGTATTGTATCTATTAAGCCCAATAAAATTCAATTAGGATAGATGGGAAAAATTCAATTTGTGGAGTCTTGGCCTATTGACAATCCTAACACTAATAAAATTTATCTTGTAAAATAGCAAGATGGAACATATATTAAAAGCGTACATAATGGCACTCAATGGGTATATAATACAGTTTCTCTTAATCAAATAGGTGATGAGGAAATTTATGGTGGAGCATATGTTTCATTATCTCAAGAGGGTGTATATATAGGTACTATGGGTGATTTGACTCTTAATACTAATAATATAAAAATATAGTCTAAATATCTAAGAAGTAATCCTAGTGTGGCAGGAACCGAGGATGCAGAAGATGTAGTCAATACTATGGGATTTATTTTAGGAAAAGATTTATAGACAAGTGACCCCGCGGTTGGTTTGGCTTTCTGGATTGATAAATATAGTAATAAGCATTTAGTAATTGATGCAGATGAGCTTAATGCTAATGTTAAGGATTATATAAATGTTAATAGTAATGGATCTATAAATGTTAGCGGTGGGTCTATAAATGTCGCATCCAAAGGGAAAATAAAAATATAGTCAAATACAAGTGTAAATATTCGATCTAGTGATCTTTTGATTACTTGTAAGCAAAGCAATGAAACTAATGGGTAGGGCGTATTTGTATTAAGAACAGATAGATTAAATAATGCTACTTATGATGTTGATAAGGATAATCCTTTCGCTGTAGAGGGAATAGGAATATATGGTCCAGACGATGAACGGCCTAATAACTTACCAGACACAATAGAGAGAAGTATCTTAGGGTTACCTAATGATGCTGATAATGAAGTGTGGAAGATTATGGAAAATGAAGGTAGTTGTACAATTTTTACATTGCACGACCAGACAAAATGGGGTGACTCATAGAACGGGATTCGTTTTAATTTAAAAACTGGGCTTGAAATTAAAGGAAAAATTAAAGCTTCTACACTTACAGTTACAGGAACAGGAGATTCGATATTAAAAGGAACATTAAATGGACTTAAATTTAGCAAAAATAGTATAATTGCGCAAGCAGAATAGCAATTTAATTTTTTACTTTGGTCTAATCAAAATAGTGATGTACAATTATAGTTTAAAATAGGTAAAATAGAAGGCGGCACAGGTAGATATATTTCTATTGATACAAATATTTCAAAACTTTATTTTAATGGAACGGTAGGAGCTCCATCCTCAATCTTAAAGAAACATGATATCTCTCCTTTAACTTATTCTGATAATTTAATAGACCAACTAGAACCAGTAAGTTTTAAATATAATAATGATGATTCTAAATAGCATTTAGGGCTTATTTATGAAAACACAGTAAATCTTTTACCTCAAATTTGTATTGATATATAGGGAGATAAAGCCATTAATTATGCCGAATTAACTCCTCTTTTATTAAAAGAAATTCAAAAATTACGCGCTCGTGTAAAAACTCTAGAATCTCTTATTCTATAATAAAAAAATGCCCCGCACATATAGTGCGGGGCTTTATTTTTTATTCCTTTTCATCCATATTAACGAATGGTTCTAACTTCACCATATCACTTGGCATAAATGGAATATCTTCCAGCATCTTCATATCAATCTCATTGGCATTTAATTCAACTTCACTGTTTATTAATTCAGTAAGTTCATTGCTAAAATCGGTGATTTTCTCTTGCATAATTTTACAATTCCCAGTATCATCTGTTACAAGTTCACCGTTTTCATCTTTCTCGCCATATTTTCTAATTAGCGCCATGCGCGCATCATTAAAATTCTAAATCTCGCCATCTGCCGCCTTTAATAGTCTGGCAATAGTCCAAGATAATTTTGCTTTAAACTCCATAGTTCCTAACTTCTATAGAACTTCTGATCCATTAAGTAAATCAGAAATCTTAACCTTAATCATATATCTTCACCCCAAACATTCTTTTTTAATTTGCCGCAAAAGTATTTACCAATACAAATAGCGTCAGATTCATCTTCAGTACAATCAATACCGTACCAAATTTTTACTTTAGCCTAAGCCTACTTCTTTTTAGCATCTCTATGCTAATCTCCATCATTTATTCCACAATATGAACGCCATTCGCTCGGATAAACTAAGTCATGATCTACACAGGCTTCAAATATTGTATCTAATAATACTCCTTGTAAATTAGCTAATGCCTAAAATGTTTTTACTTGTACTTGATTTGACTTCGCTCCATAGCTTTGAAGCTATATATTTTCCATAGCTATAAAGTCTGGTTCCCAAGTTTTAATTGCGGCTTTAAGCCAATTTTTAACCTAATTAATTCGTTCTGACAATGATAAGGTTGAACTAGTTTTATAAACTCCATAATTAACTAAAATCTTATCATCGTATATTGCATATCCCGTTACACTTGTTGCGGCGTCTAGCGCTAAAATACGCTACGTATCTGTGCCCTTTGGGGGCACATTATTTTTTTTAACTTTATATGGATCACCGGCCATACATATATCACATATCTTATGTTTTCGCCAGTTCTCAAAAGTCTATTCTTGTTTGTGTCCAGCTGGACATTCCATTTCAAGTGGAGTCTTGAGGTTCTTATAGGTTTCACTTATGAGTTTCCAACCTTCTGCTTCTAAGGCATTAGAAACAGAATAAATATTTATGGTACTCATACACCTGTAGAACCGAAGCCAGCTTCGCCCCTATCAGAATCCTCTAGAGAATCCACTACATTAGCCTTAAATCTATAAGAAGGCATTACTAGCATCTGAGCAATGCGGTCGCCCTTATGAATTTGATAGGGCTCATCACCAATATTATCATATAGCGCGCGAACTTCACCGCGATATCCGCTATCAATTACACCAGCGCTATTGCTAAGACGCAGAGGAGTTTTTGCGCCGATACTAGAGCGAGGTAGAATAAATGCGACCCAGCCTTCTGGTAATTGGATATGTACGCCAGTTTTTACTGGTACGCCCTTAGTATGAGCTGAGATTTCAATGTCTTCCATTGCATACATATCTGCGGCCGCATCACTATCATGCGCATATGTAGGCACCTGCGCGCCTTCTTCTAATTGAATAGGAAGTTCAATAGCATAAGAATGATACTTATCTAAAGCCTTATAAAAAATATTAAAAACTTTAGCCATTATTGTATCAACAAGAACTTTCTTATTACCAGTATATCCCTTTCCTTCATAAACCATTTCATTTAAGACTGAGCAAAGAGTTTCGACGGCTTCTTTAGCCTCTTTCTTTGTTAGCCCCTGATCGTTTAAATTAGTAACGATCTAATTAATAGACTGCATAACAACTTCATTACTAAATTGCGAATCTACATTACGTGTAATTTCTGTTAATGTTTCATCAGTTAATTCCATATCAGCTAATTTCTAAATTGCTTCTATTAGCGCCTGTAGTTCATTCATATAATTTCACCTCAAATTTAATCAAAAGTTTTTTCGATTGTTACCTTAAATTCTAGATAAAGGATTTCTCCTTTTTGTTTCTTAGGCTTCATTGTATAACCAGATTTAGTTACTGAATAGCCGCCTTCAGTTTGTCCATTTTTAGCATCTTCAATCATTTCCATAGCATCTTCTTCACTCTCAGTAATCCATACATCAGTTGTCTTCAGTAGTTGTCTCGCCATTTTCTTCAATCTCCTTTTCTTTTTCTTCATTTAATTTTCTTAATTTTTGTATTAAATCAATATAATTAAGCTTTTTTGCAGTTTCACTAACTGTCTCAACTACATCTCCGCTTCCAATCATTTCAGCGTACTTTTTCGCACCAATTTTCTTTTTTAATGCGCGCCTTTGCGCTCTGTTCATTGGCACTCTAGTGCTATTAATTTTTTCAATTGTCTTGTTTTGTATCTTTTTAAGGATTTCTTCTTCAGTAGGAGCGCTAACTTCTTCTTTCGCTTGTTCAATACTTATATTTTGTATCTACGCATATCTTTCAATAAGTTCATCACATGATAAGTGTTGATTTGTTTCTGTAGTTGGCCTTTGAACCTCATTGATTTCATTCGTTTCTAACATCTTATCCTCCAGCATTACGATTATAAAAATCTAAAATTAAATCATATGAAAAATTATCTTGATTTAATATTAAAAGAGCAATCTTTTTATTTTGGCAATATTTTATTTTCTATTGGTCTCTTATTATATAATCTTTTGAATACCAAGCAGAATTTTTATTATAATGCTATTCTCCATTATACTCAATTAATCCTATTAATTGTTCTTCTTTATTAAATAAAGCAAAATCATATCTTAAAGCGCATCCAGTATCTGGATTTTTTAAGTCTGAAAAACAATATTCCTATTTAAAGGGAATATGCTATTCATTAAGGAACTTTTTAATTAACATTTCTTTATAAGAACGTAAACAACCACAACTTTTTACATGTCCACTATTCAATGAACTAGTTGTAGCATACATAATATTTCCACAATCACACTAGCATTTCCAGACATTGGCATTACACTGCTCAGGTATTTTTCCTATATATTCAATTACTGTTAATTTTCCAAATTTTTGACCTAACAGTTTTGTCTCCTATTGTTTGCTATATGCAACTAAAGCATCAATTGATTTTTGAGATACACTATGATTAGGTTCGCAACCACAGTTGCTATTTGCATTTAAGTTATCACTTCGTTTAACAATAATATTTGGATTCCCGCATAGGCAATGACAATTAAAATATGTATGCTTACTTGTTGATTTTTCCTTATTTATACTGTCAACAATTAATTTACCAAATTGTTTTCCAATTTTATTTGTTCGTATACTCATAATATTTTATTATACCCATGCTCCATTGATTTAAAAAATGTAATATAATATTTCTCTAACTCACTCAATCGTTCTTTATCGCAATACGTAATAACTTCAATTGCCCAGTTCCAAAATCCTTCTTTAAGAATAGCATGATGCACAACTTGGTCTGCTATTGAACGAATGCCGATAGAAGACTTGAAATGGTCTGCAATTCGCGTCTTTACATTAGTACTTTTTCCAATATAACATTTACCAGTATTTATATTAGTTATCTTATAAATCCCTGGCTCTGCTTTAATTTCAATTCGTTTGAATGTATCGTCTAAGTTTGGCTTAACATATTCTGCCCAAACTAGCTTAGAAATAATATCTGGATGCTATACCTTCATAGATACGGTCGTCAGCAAAAATTCAATGTCATCTTTATATTCATCAGGTAATTGAATTGTATAAAATAATTTAGCTTGCTATTCAGCATCATATTGTTTTAAAGTTCGTTCAATACTTTCAAATCGTTCTTTAGCTTCTGCAATAGATTTATCATATCGTTCCATTTGTTCTATAGCTTCGCGCCATCTAGCTTCTGAAGCTTCTTTAATTGTTTCATCCTATAAATTACATTGATTAATAGTATCTTCAAGTAATTTATTATAATAATTTTGTTTTTCTTTTAATGTAGAATCTAATTCTTGCTAGCGCTTTCGCCGCTGTTCTTCAATCGTCTCGTCTATTTCTTTCATCTTATCATTTATTAAATGATGATATTCATCACGAGAATCTTTTAAGCTAGTTTCAACACTATCTAACTAATTATATAAATCCGTTAGCTTTTGCTGCTCAGTATTAACTTTTATACGAACGTCTAGTAATTTACTAGTATATTGGTTCAAGACCTCTTGGTCAGAATCTAATTGTTCTTTAACCTTTTGTATCTATGTCTAATACTCATCCATTAATTGAGTATCAATAACTTTCTTCTAATAAAGTTTAACTCCCAGAAATCCAATTATAATTAAGCAACCAATAAGGGCAAATATCACATCCAATCACCACTTTATTTCTTTATACTTTATTATAACAGATTTCTGGGAGTTTGTCAAATATTTGATTCTATAAGATTACTAAAAATAATGCCGCCAAATAAATTACCAATAATAGTTCCAATTAATGAAATTCCAACTGTACCGGCAGCAATCATATAATATGCGTCTGCAATGCAATGATTAAAACCACCAAGAATAAAACCCATTACACATGGAATACACATCCATATGGGAGATTTTTCATAGGTTGCTATAGACATTAGCATACCACATCCTATTCCTTTAAACATTGCTTCCCATATTGGTTGAGCAACTTTTGTAGTAGCTATTGCTGCAGAAGCATTATTGTGCGCGAGTAGTGCCATTAGCGATACTCCGATAATATTTCCAAGAAATACTATTAAATAGAAATACCAAGGATATCGCTTGGTCACCATAAATTGGATTTTACCAGTAAATAAATTCAATTTATATAAACGGACTGTAAGTAATCCGCATGAAAATAAAAAAGCGCCAACTACTGCATTAGGAGCTGCTAGATACATCCAGCAGCCTAATGCAATCGCCATTCCAGCTAGTATTGACTTATATATGTCCTTCTTCATAATATTTCTCCATATTAATTATTCGTTGATTAGAAGAGCCACGTAATGGCAATGTCGTATCTCTTTTATCCTGTTCATAGCGGCCATCTATTAGGCAAGTAATATTATGTAGGATATGATCTAAAGTACGATTATCACGCTTCTCTAATTCTTCCATTGTATAACCTGTCCATAAATAGATTTTTAAATCTGGATAATCTAACTTACACCAGCCAATTAAATTCATTACGTCTTCTAAGTTTTCATCGGCTAATGGCTCGCCACCGAGAATACTTAATGTACGCATAACTCCATTTTTATTGAGTTTCTGCATAATCTCTTGGCGTATATCTAAGTTATATTCACGCCCATAATTAAAATCTTGTGCTTCGGGATTATGACATCCGGGGCAATGGAAATGACATCCCGAAAAATACACTGAGAGGGAGATACCGGGCGCGGCCGCGGTATCATCCCAATAAATTCCTGCAATCTTACTCATTAGTGTATATGCTTAACCCTTGCTTCAACTTCTTTCTGCTTGCCCCAGTTGAAAGCATCTTTATAGGAACCAGTAAGATATCCGGTTACACGTCTAAGCCTTGAAATGTTCTTACTACCACATTCAGGACAGGTTTCACCGATTTCATCCTGATAACCGCAGTCATTACACATATCTAGCGGCACGTTCAAAGCGAAATAAGGTATGTCGTGATCCATAGCGTAATTTACTATTGTTTCAAGTGCGGGAATGTTATTCTTTACACCAGAAGGAACTTCTACATATGTAATGCATCCTGCGCTAGAATATCCAGTTAGCTGACTTTCAATATCAATCTTATCAAATACGGAAATGTCATGCCATACTGGCACATGAATACTATTTGTAAAATATTCATGGTCGGAAACATTTGGAATTTCGCCGTATTTTGCCTTAAATTTCTTCATGGCTGTATAGCAAAGATTTTCGGCCATTTGAACCCTCGGTTTCCCGATATTTCATAAGGGGATTAGACTATATTTTCATCCTGTAATTTTTCAACAGGAGCCCCATCTTTCGCACTTATGTGCTACTCTACTCACTTCTTTTATTGCTTTCGATAGTCGTTAGAGAACAAAACCTTTAGTTTCATATTCAGATAAATAACGGAAATAATATCCGCATCTTGGCTTAGTTTTCACATTATGGTTACATTGATTGAGTATTGTAGTTTTTGTAACTCCTAATTGTCTAGAAGCTTCACTCACTGAACCATATTTATTTAATAATTCTTGTTGCATATTAAAGACACAAACATGAATTGATTGAGAATCTTCCCAACTCTTATCGTTTTCGGCCAAACCATCATCAAATGCCGCTTGTGTATTTTCCGCGACCGTACCCCAACGTAAGTTATTAACATTTAAATTAGTCTTATCATTATCTAAATGCATTACTACTGGATAATTATTTGGATTAGGAATATAAGCTTCTGCGACTAAAATATGTACTCGTCGCTGCCGCTATCCTTCTGGATAAGTGATTCCACAATACATATATCCATTATTCTTATTTGGAAATACTGATTTATGATAGAATAAATCATTTCCATAATCTTTATAAACATTACCAGTTGGAGTAATATAATCGGTTTGGCTACCTTTTATAAGTCTTAGTTCTTCTTTAATTTCAGTTTTGTGAATTAATTTATCATTCATTTTTCTGCGGGCCATTTTGACCACCTCCTTCTATATAAATAGTAGGAGAAGCTTCTAATGAACTTTAGTGAAAACTTCTGTTTTACTAAAAATTTTATCCTACGGGATTACCTTGCCATTTATTTGGTTTAGGCTTTCTTACCATCTTATTACGATTGCCCGTTTAATGGGGTTCTTTTTTCACGTAATTACTTACGCGACTCCCAATCCGAATAGTTTAGGAGTGTAATATACTCCGAAGTTTAATTTATATTCTTTTTTAAATTCTGCACATCTATCTTTAAATAGTTGCTCAATCCTCTTAGCTAATTCCATTCCTTTTTCAGTTGTATGATCACAGCCAATTAAGATTTGAAGCGTTTCCGCAAGTCCTAACTGCCCGATAACAATAGTACCATGCTTTAATGCTGAGCGAATTCCTTCTTCTGGATGATAACCGAGCATCGTATTATTTTCATACATAAACTTTGCAGAAGCAGGAGACTGCTTACAAATCCATTCAAAACGTTCAAGAAGCATATCTTTAGCCTCATGTATCTTTTGATCTAAGCAACGTAAGAAATGATTAATTAAATCTTCTTCTCTATCCCATCCTCTTGGATTATTTGAAGCTGATTTAGCATTCATTGCAATAGTCGGCATAATAATAGTAACAGGACATATATTTCCGCGGCCATCCTTACGTTGTGGATTAACACCTGGTTCTGCATTTATGTCCGCGCCATTTGCCGTACGGCATCCCATTGTGCTGAAATACGTTGTTGGATCGTTTGGATCGTATCCTGCATTTCCAGACCAATCAATATTAGCATAATTGGGATAAATACGTTTAGCGGTGGATTCAAGCGCAAGTTGATATAAGTCATAATTTGGATCACCGGGCGCGCGATTAATGCCTTTTCCAAGTTGGAAAATACCACATGGGAATATAGGAGTTTTATGATATTTACCTACACCCCTAATAGAGCCTTCTAGCAATGCCTTAATTACCATACGACCTTCAGGTAGTGTACAAGTACCATAATTAATGGATGTGAAAGGCAGCTGATTTCCGCTTCTGGATTGGAGCGTGTTAAGGTTATGATACATGCCTTCGACGGCTTGTTTAAGTTCGCGTTCAGTCATATCCATTGCATAATTGTAGGCTTTTGGATAAGTTTTAGAAATATCTTGATTTCCAATAATTGGTTTGCTAATAGAGAGATTCTCATTTTTTATATAATCTCCATGATATTCTTTGATGTCTTCTATTGAATCGTCCTTATTTTCAACGTATTTAATTCCATCATCAAAATGCTTCCAAAAACTCTTCCTCACATAAGGCACCATCGTCCAGTCCAAATGTGTCGCGCTAACGCCACCAAACTGCATTAAAGATTGTAGTTGGAATATAACCGCCACAAGCTGGAAAGCAGTATTAATAGAATTAGCTGGGCGCACATCCGTTTGCCTAGTGTTAAATCCTTTAGCTAGTAAATCATCAAATGGAATACTTAAACAATTATGCATACCTACTGCATAAGCACTTAAATCATGAATATAAATCTCATTATTTAAATGATTATTACGAGCCATTTCAGACATACAAAAATCAAGTGCATATTGCTTCATCATTTCATCAGAAGCTTCACCGACGCGGCCGCCAAATGAATGTTCATCTATATTTGCATTTTGATTTTGCACGTTAGATGCCTGTAGTTTTTCACTAATAGCACGAATAAATTCAGTTGAATTTGCGCGCATAATACCATGTTTATAGCGATACTTAATATACGCTTTACCAACTTTTAAGTCATAATCAGTTAAATAGTCTTCAACTAATTCTTGTATATCTTCTACTCCAAGTGGGTCATCCATTTCATTAGCAACATACTCTACCTCATTTGCTATCTCTGCAGCATAAGGTGGCATACCTGTTTCTGTAGGATACACTTCATGCCAAGCTTTACATATAGCCGTTTGAATTTTTTCTTTATCAAATGGTACTAACTGTCCAGTACGTTTACGAATTTGTAATTTCATATGAATCACCCCTTAAATTTTTTCCCACAGTAGGGGCATTCATCGGTATTAGAAAAATCATAATGCCCCATATTATGAGGGCACATTTTTTGTAGAGCTTTGATTTCATCACGAATGACAAATACCCTATCTGAACGTTCCATTTTACTTAATTCTTTCTTTAAAGCCGCACTTAAACTTTCATACTTACTTCTAATGTCTGTAACTTCCATATTTCCAAAAACCTCCTTGTTTAACCGTTTCTATATTTTGATAAAACAAGTTCTTTTGAGAAGGATATTTCTTAATTATTATTTCAAGCTGCTCGCGCTCTGGGCGAATTTCAGTCATACGTTTATCTTTAGGAATCCTTTCTACTATAGATTTATATTTACTTGTTTCACCTTGTGTCCAAGTCGCAATCAGCTTGGATATATCTGTAATTGGATTATAGCATCCTATTGCAGGTTCTTCATATTTTATTTTTAATGGGATGCCGCAACTCCAAAATACATACAATAAATTAAGTTTATAAATAATATCTTTGAAATAGTCTGATTGATAGTGGAATGAGCCACCAAGCGATAAGTAAACTTGTGAACTTGGCGGAATTACTGCGAGTAATCGGTTCTTATAATGTTTCATTAAAATAGGTGTTTCTTTTAATGGAATCTCTAAATCTAAATACGCATCATTTCCACGAGCAATCAGGCTGTTTTCACGCACTTCTAAAAAATCTGAAATTTTCTTATAATGTGCTGGATGAATGAATTGTATTGAAGATGGAGTTCGCCGCATGATTTTATCAATAACTTCTCTCCATCCTTCTTGAAAGAAATCATTATCATAGATATAAAAGCGATGCCGTTTATGTACTGCTGGTAGCGGCAAAATCTCTTCACCTGCGTGCCATCTATAATAAGAATTGTCTAATAACTTACCAATCTCTTTATCATCTAATCCCGCGATACGTTTATCTTTAAGAAAATTTTGATATATACGAGTGCGTGGTAATGTAAAGTCAATTAATTTATTTTCAAATGGTACATATATGCCATTTGTAAAAGCGGTACCACCATATACCACATTAGGCGCCCGAAGGAATGCTTCAGGCACCGTAGTATATTCTTTAGATTCACTAAATATATAGATTTTTTCATAATTAGTTAATTCAGTTTCATCTAGATTTATTAGGCGGCAAAACTTGTTTTCTTCTGTTTGATAATAATTAGCTAACTTCATTATCTCAAGATTGGGAGGACAGAGTTGAGGTTTTGGCCAACTCTATAACTAAAGATCTACTAAGCCCACCATTATTCATTCACCTCAACTCGTTCTGTCTGGAACTCTAAAGTTCCATCATCATGTATTGCTGTAATCTTGGAAATTACGGGATAAAAACTATCTTTCCGCTTTTTAGGAATAAAGTCTCCGCCACGACGAATGCCTTGCACCATTAGTAATGAACCGCGCGAAAACCAGCTGCGCTCAATGACATGTTTGCGCCCGTCCGCGCCTTTTTGAGATAACTGTTTATCAAACATGGCATATTGATTCTTATACACCTTAACATTAACTACACCAGTCGGCGTCAGCAATGTTACAGTATTCTTCATCTTATTCTTATCAATAACCGTGCCAATGATTCGTCTCAACTTATATATTCTTACCTCATTACCGTCCTTACCAGTAAAAGTATAATCTACTTCTGGCTCTTCCGGCAGCTTAAAGAAATCATCATATAAATACTGAGAATCCGCTAATTCATGTGGATGACTATAAAATGAAACCGATTCCATTTCCCAATGTGATATATTTCCTGCCGCATACTTATTAAACATTTCATCATATAATGCTTTGTTTAATTTATTCAGTACTTCTTCTTTATTTTCCTTTAAATACATACGCATTGGATCCATACCACGCTGATATAAATTATCCCATATTGTTGCTGAAATACTTGTACCATTTGAGATATAATCGGCACTAAAATTATTCGCAATAAAGTTAATAGCCGCATCATTTAATTGATAATTTTCAACTTTCTTTTGCTGCTTTAAAAACTTATTAAATAAGAATAACTTCTTACAAAAACTTAATTTTTCTGGAATTAAATCATAATTAATAAGCATTTGCATATTCTGTAAGGTCAATCTCTGTTTCTTATCAGCTATCATATCAATATACTTTGCCATAATTTCTTCACGAGGTAAACCTACTAATTCATCAAATGCTCCACATTTAATTAAATTAGACATTTGAGTCTTATTTAATTTAACCCTCTCTAAAAAATCATCCATAGAAGCAAATGGACGCTTTTCCATAATATCTTTTATAATTGAGATTGATAACCTTGTTATACCACGAAGTCCATATAAAATTTCATTCTTTGAAACAACAGGTGTAAAAGTATAAGAAGAACCATTAATATTCGGCGGCGAGACTTTAATTCCATAGGTGCTAAATCGGCCAATCGCTGATGCAACCTTACCATAATCCATACTCTTGGTTTTTTCTTTTTTCTTATCTTCTTTTTCACCCTCGGTTACTTCATTCTCTTCTTCCCATTCTTCTTGTTCTTCTTCTTCATCTGGATCTTCATCAGGTTCTGCTTCAACTACTAAAGAAGCTTCGCCATCTTCATCGTATTCAACAGTTTGAATACCGCCGCTATCTACAATAAGATTTGCGGTATTCCAGAATATAATTGGGAAAAAGCGTGCAAGATTCATTTCTTGTAATGCAACTATTGAATATGAATATGTATGTGCCGCATTAAATCCATATCCACGGCTTAATGCAATCTCGATATTCCATACATAATTACAGAACTTTTCACTTAATCCTTTTTCTTTTACATTATCAAAGAATTGTTTTGTTAATGCATCATATTCTTTAGGATTTTTCTTTGCTATGGACTTTCTTAATTTATCTGCAAACTGTAAGTCCCAACCGCCACATTCAGGCAGCTGTACTAACTGCATAAACTGTTCCTGTGTGATGGACATACCATCTGAGATATCTAATTCACGATGCATAATCTTACGTTCTTCATCCGTAAGACCCATCTGAATCATTTCTTTGTCCCAATCCTGCGGCCGCTCCCTAAATCGCGCGTACTTATCCAATGGACTTTCTGCACCCTTTTCAATTGCCATTAGACGAATAACTGAATTAAGAACCGCGAGTTCGTCAACACTACGTGGATGTGTTAATGAGATACCACGCACACCGCTCTGCTGTTCCATCTGAAACAAAGATACAATTTCATGGTTTTGAACCATATCCCACATTTTCTCGTCATCACGATTTATTTTATAAACACCGAGTGCATTTTCATATGTTTCTCTTAAAGTTGGATATTGTTTAATGTAACCTTGCTCAACTAACAAATCCAAACATGTATGAATCTTATCAGCTGCTTCAACACTCAACAAGTCCATCTTAATCATTGAAACATCTTCAAGATCATGTAGCTCAAATTGTGTAATAATTGTACCATCAGGCGCGCGCATCAATGCACTAGACTCTGTAAAATCTTCATCTGTAAATACAACACCGCCTGCGTGAATGCCCTGACCACAAATTAAACCCTCAATTCTTTGAGCTACTTCCCAAAGTCCGGGATGCTTATTAACCTCATTTATAAAAGTCTGATTCGGTGGGATTCCATTTTCTTCATCACCATAATAAGTTTGCTTTAACGTATAAACCTGACCACGCTCTGCTTGAATAAGATTAGAAATATAAGATGCTTCATCATTATCTATACCTAAGCCGCGACAAGCTGTTTGAATTGCTGACTTTGACTTTTCTGTCTTAAAAGTGGCAACATTTGATACTCGGTTTTCTCCATATACTTTTCTTAGATGCTCCAAAGTCTGTGCTCTGCGAACACCCTCAATATCAACATCAATATCGAGCACGGAAACACGTGCTGGATTAAGAAAGCGCCAAGGATATGTCTTAGTTTTTTCTCTTAAACAATTTATTTGAATAATATCAAGCGCATAAAGTAATACGAATCCCATACCAGATCCACGCGCTGGCAATACAATCGTTCCTGCATTCCAACATTCATCTATAATCTTTTGTAGATTTAAGAAATATGCAGACCACTGTGCTTTATTTACTTCTGAAGAAATCCAAGTCATTTCTAGACATTCATTTAGTGCTTTATATGCTTTTTCATTTTGAAGATCTTCATGCTTCTTAATACCATTAATTAGCGCATCTACCAATATATTATCTGCCTTATGAGGAGATAAAATAAAGTTTCCAAGCGCTGGCATCTTCTTACTATATTCAGTTATTTCTTGTGTAGTGAGTTCTTCAAACTTACGCCAAGGCAAGCTTGGAATCTTTAATGACTTTAATACACTAAAATCTTCACACCTATCTTTTATTTCTCTAATTGCATTATATGCGGCTTCAATTTCTTCATTAGATAAATATGGAAAGAAACTACGAATCTCTTCATCACTCATCATATACGTTGTCGCATAGAATGAACGAACTTCTCTATCACCATCTTGTGAATTAAGAAATGCTTCATGAATTTTAGCTTCTTCCGGCCGCCCATAATGGCTATCAGTTGTTATAATATATTTAATTCCAAGTTCTTTTGAAATCTTTAATAATTGCTTATTAACAAATACTTGTTCTTTTCCATTTGAAGGCTGCATCTCCAAATAGAAATTACCTTTACCAAATATATCTTCAATATATAGGCACCAACGCTTCGCAGTTTCATAAAATTCTTCATCGCCTGTATCCATATATTGAAGTAAGAATTTATCTAACTGAGAACCCAAACAAGCACTTGAAGCTATCAAGTGCCCAGGATTTGGCTTTACAATATCTTTTAAATCCTGATAATAAGTTGGACGTCTACGTTGACGCCGACTCATATATGAACGCTGCCATGCTCTTGTCGATAACTGACAAATCTGTTTATATCCAATCTTATCTTTTGCAAGAAGAATAAAGTGAAAATATCTATCTTTCGTTTTATCAAAATTCTTCGCGGTTAAACCATTACGAGTAAGATATATTTCATTACCACGAATTAACTTAAAATCTGGATGTGTTTCTTTAATCTTCTTATAATATTTCTCTGCCTTAATATAACTTGATATAGTTTCATGATCAGTGATTGCAACACATTCGTGCCCAAGTTCAATTGCTAAATCAATTAGACCTTCAACACGATTAATACAGTCACGAAGAGTTTCATTACTATACATCGTGTGATTATGGCAGGATCCTGGATACTTTGACATTTACTCACTTCCTTTATCTATATCTATTATATCACAAATTTTATTTTTAGTCAATCAATCATTACTACCGTTAAAACTGGGCAGCAAGGATTTGCAGAATCGCCATCATAAAACTCTTCTTCAATATGGCAACCTTCTACATGATAGCCTCCCCAATCTACTACTAGCAAATCTTGAGACATTTCTTGTAGTTTTTCAATGAATTCTTTTACTGTCATATTATCCTCCATTGAATACAGAAATAGTATTCATAATAATACCGACACTAATTAATGCCCAGCCAACAAATCGTTTCCAATTTTTATTTTCTTCAATGCCGAAACCCCAAGTTAAAAAGCCAAGAATAATTGTGTTAATAATAACACGCACATCAAAAGTCATACTTACTATTATCCTCCACTAATTCATAATCAGTAATGAATACTTGGACTGATTCTTTCCCCATCCAAGAGTTAAGATTCGCGCGCCCATAGACAGTAAGTTTTTTAGTTCTGTTGTTCATAACTTCTTCAATGAAATCTGTATCTTTAAATTTCACATAATCAATACCATTATATGAAATCTTGATACTATCTTTACTTGCTCCCATAACCATAACATTCATTAATGGAATATCCTTAATAACAATCATTGGCTCTTCAATATGATTGCCGAAGTATTCTGGATGTGAAGCAAGACAGCTAAGTAATTCATCATTATAATCATTACCATCTAAGATGTAATCTACAACATAACAATTTTCAAAGTCTTTTGCACTTAGATGCGTGTTAGCATAATTTAATAGAGAATCTATTTTATCGCCATTTAATCCCCAGCCAGCGGCGTTATCGTGTCCAGCGGTATATGTTACTAATCCGCTATCTTCCAAGAACTTCTTAAAGCTAGGCAATCCAGCGAAATTTCCATCAGAACGAATACTACCTTGAATTTCATTGTCATTATTGCGACGGCCAATCATAACAGGCTTATGATACTTACTTACAACATTCATTGCAATTAGGCCAGTAAGTTCTTGTGGAATATTATCCATAGCATCTAATTCTACAAGAATAATATTATTATCATCTAAGCCATCTTTCTGAATCTTAAAATCTACTATACCCATAGCCTGTTCTTTTAATCTATCTTGTCGTGCTTTAGCGTTCTTGCCTACTCGCGCAGTCTGCTCAGCTGCATATTCAATATCTCCTGGACGTGCCCCACGTTTAGTACTCGGCATAGCTCTATTGGGCTCAATAAAACAATAAAACATTGTTTCTTTTTCTGTGATTGTTCCTACGCGCGTAATAGCATTAATAAGAGGAGCAATATAAAAGGCAATATCAATTGGAGTTAAGCCATTATATGGAGAAACAGCTTTATCTTTCAATGAATATGCCTGAGATTCAATAAGCGTTCTAAAGCCTTCATTATGAATATTCTTTAATCCTTCCATCATAATATAGTTAGTCTCTATATTCGTTCTATCCATTACATCCGCGATTTCTCCAAGCGCGGCTAAATCTATATAATTATGTGCTTGATCTATTCCTAGTTTTGCATCTAGGACTTCGCAGAACTTATAGACAACACCAGCCCCACATAATGACTTATTTGGATAATCTGGTGATAGCTGATTATTTACTACAATAGTCGTTGGAAGATTGGAAATAACTGGATTACCCTGGTCATCATATAGCTGTTCATGATGATCTAAACAAATAACATCCATACCCATTTCTCCAAGTAAGTAATGCTCTTTTACATCATATGAACCTGCATCAGGCAAAATTACTAAATCCCAACGTGCTTCATCTGTAATCCAATCTACTTTATCATTAAGACCGTGTTGCTTATGATCATGTACAGTAAATTCTAATTCTATTTCTGGAAAAATATGTTTAATATATAGCCAGAGAATTGCACTTGATGTAAATCCATCACAGTCAGCATCTACAACAAAAAGAATTTTATGCTTTTCACGCAAATGATGAAGTAGCATCTCTGCGGCAGCATCAACATTCTTTAATTGATATGGATCATTTTCACATAACATACTAGGATTCATAAATTGCTCTATATCTTGAACTCCTCTATCTTGTAGAAGCTCTTTTAGTGCTTTATCTGGATTAGTACTATATTCTTTTCTTAATCTATATCTCATAGTGTATCACCTGCATTAGTAGAATATCCTACCCAATTACACTTATCACATTCATATTGATATTGTGCTGGATACGAAGTTAAAACTATATCATTTCTACGGAATAGCTTTGCCCCGCATTTCGGACATTCAACGTTTACTTGTGAGCGTGTTTTCCATGTATCAATAGATATCATTTTATCAAATTCATCCCATTTCATTTTCTATTCTCCTTATCTTACTCTTATTCTATGTCTATAAAGTTTTTCAAAAACTTCTTTACCTCTATCAAATGGAGAATCTTTATATCTTAAAAGATTATCCATATCCCATATATAATAAAATGTTGCTTGCCCTTGAAATTTTCTACACATATTCTCTATTTTTGTGCGATATTCTCTTGCCTCATTTGAGCGCCAATCTTCATATTCTTTATCAAAAGCAATTGTAATTTCATTCGCGCCGAGAATATTAGTTAACAAACTTACATGAAATTTATTTATCATTGATCCGCAACATGCTACTGCATTTGCATATTCACCATAATATCCTTCATCCAATAATACTGATTTTTCACCTTCCGCGATTATCGCGCTTCTGCGCTTTCTAATTGCATTTTGATGTTCATATATACCGTATAAGTTAAAATGTAATGGATGTGCATATAATGTTTGACCAATTTGTACTGGCCGATATTTTCCATATTCTTCTGCTTCTTCTGGATTAAGTGTCCGCGCGCGAATACCTACCAATCGACCATTTATATCAAAATGTGGAATCGTTATCTTATTTTGAGCATTTAAAAATCCAATATGAAACTTATCCATAACTTCGGGCTTGATTCCATCTTTAAGCCACAAAGGATGATGATATGGAAGAAAATAACTTAACATTTCTTTTGGATATTCAGTTAGTTGAGGAATAGAAGAATCAAACTTATATTGTTCAAAATTAATTTCAGATTTATATTTCTTATGGTCAGAAATTGTAATATGCTTAATGCATTTCTTTACATAATCTACCGCTTCTTCAAACTCTACTTTATGATAATTTATTCTCATAAACTTTTGATATAAAGTAAAGATTGACATCGCTTCATTACATTCTGTATAGCATCTAAATATTTTATTATTTTGATACCAATATAGCTTCATTGATTCTGCTTCATCTAATGGATTATGACAAATTGTCGGACAGACTAAATATCCTTTATCTTCATACATTGCAATTTGATCTACGCCCAAACTTTCTAGAAATGTTTTCACATCTTCCAAAGTAATAGAATCTATCATATCTTGAATACTTACATCTAACAAATCTAGTTCTGGATCAAGTCCTTGTAATGATGCTGTCATTTATATTATCCTTTCTCCATACTAATTTTTCGTTCACTCGCGCTTGAGAATAAATCAATTGGCTCTGGAATAGGTTGATTTAAAGCATTTGTAATAAATAAATCTTCTCTTTCTCCTGTACCTAAATGTAATCTTATCCAAATTCTTATCATTTTATAGCGGCCACGCCGCATTTTATAGATATCCAATACATGAGTCGGACGAGTTGAATCTTCAATACACTCTGGTTTAATTGTGCCATCACGAACCGCTACTTTCAAACCTGCTTTCAATGATAACCATCCTTTTTCCGAGATACGAGTCATTACATAACCCATATCTGCTTTATCAGCTATTGATTTCGCCCCACGGATACTTTTCTCATCTTTAAACTCCATCTCATCATTTTCCATACCCAATGCATTTACCTGAGTCGCAGATGAAATAAAAATATTATAATCTTTGGCAAGTTGTTTTAACTGGTTCGCCATCATCATTAGAATAACATCTTCTCTAACATTATTCTTTGTAAATTGTCCAATCATACTTGCCGTAGAATGAATATAATCGAAAAATACATACTTAACTTCATCAACTGTTGCATACTTACGAATCGTTGATTGAACATTTTGTAAGTTTGGATCACTTATTTCTTCAATAATAAAGTATCCACTATATTCTTCCATTATTCTTGCCGCGGCTTTAACTCGTGCCAATTCCATTGGAGTTTCATAATGTCCTGTTAAAATATGATCTTCATCTACTCCAGAAAGATATGCTAACATAATTGTTTGCAACTCTTCTTTATCCATTTCTGTTACAATGAATAATACTTTTCTTGGCATCCGTACATTACCTTCAGAATCCAATTCTTCAATAAATGAATTCTTTTTATGCGACCACCGCTTCGGATAAGCCAAATGACATGCATCAAATATACTTGTACGAGACTTACCTGCACTTGTACTTGCACTTTTTAAAAAGAAACAACCTTCTCGTGCGCCTCTACATACTGAACTAAAAATCTTTCCTTCCATTGAAGGCCCAATACTTGGAGAAGTTCTTAATTCTTCAATTAATGTCATAACCCCTTCCGCGGGATTTCCCTGCCTACTATTACCATTCGTAAATTCACTACGAATTTCATTATACTTTTTCTCAACACTATTTAATATTTCATCTAGTGTTGCCGCTTCTAACTTATTAATTAAAGATACTTCTAATTTCGGATCTTTTGCATCTTTATCATCAATAAAATATTCACTAATATCATAATGTTCTTGCTGTAACTTTCTTAATAATGAATTCTTTTTTAATCTTTTATAATATACTTCAAAGTTGCCTAATTGGGCGTACTCATATGCGTTCTTAAGAAAGTCAAGACCGTTTTCACCTTTATATGTTGATGCGGCCAAACCACCGCTTCGTTCAATCTCTTGGTCTACCTCCATCGGCGTCAATGCCGTGGCGCCCGCCTCATATAATTTTTTAATTGCCATTAGACATACTTTTGCTGACTTAAAATCAAAGTCTTGCGGACGTATGTCTGGATACTCCAAAAATAATAGAGGTTTATACATTAAGCAACCGATAATCTGGCGATAAGCCTGAGTGTCGGATAGCGTCATATAATTCCTCCTTTACTTTAATCTAATAGTGCATCATCAAGATTTATTTCTTTTTTCTTAGAAGTGTTTTCTTTAATAGGAACTACATATTCATGTGTCTCTGTATTTGCAATTGCTGCCGCAATACTACTCGCGCGAGCCTGTCTATCTGCACGCCAAGCTTTCATATTTGCCATACTACGTGGTCCTACCAAAGCCAATGACTCAGACAATTTGTCTTTCTTTGATACATTATAAATATAATCAAGACAATCAACAATTGCATCATCTGTATAACCATATTCATTTTTCAAACGTTTTCTCTCTGTCCAAATACGTGGCCCAGGACTCTTAATTCCAAATATTTCACACACTTTATTTGAGAATCTTTCTCGCGCTAACTTTTCTTCATAACAAGTTGGACAATACCAATATGTAGTTTTTCCACTAAGAGATGCATACTGAATTAATTCATCTTTATAAAATTCACCTTTACATCCAGCACATTTTCTAGTTATCTGCATACTATCACTTCCTATATTTCATTCTGTATAAAGTATACCATGATTTCCAGAAAAAGTCAAATAAAAAAGAGCCTTTCGGCTCTTTTATATATTACATCAACTGTTTTACTTCATCAATAAAGTATTCAACCAATGAAGACTGTGAAGGAACTGCTTGACTTAGTTTAAAGTCTTCAGAACCGAATACCTTCTTAATAATATCCTTCATAATCATCAAATGCTGATCTTTATTTTCTTCGCCGCCAAGTTCAAGATACTTAATCCAAATTGCTTTAGCTTCAGCCATTACCTCAGTAAATGGACGATCTTTAATTTGTGCAATTTCTGTATGATCAGTTACCTGCGCGCCATCAAGCTCCACTGCTTTATCAATTGCTTCACCAATTGCATCTACTAATTCTTGATATCCAAATTTAATCTTTGGAGCAAGATACTGATAACGACTACCGGCAAATACATATGGGGTTGACCGTGTGTATAAATATCTTTCCGAAGTTCCATCTGGATTCATCTGTACTTGTAGATAACCAATAATATCTACAATAGAATTAATAATTGTATAACACTGATTTGGTAGATCGGGACAAACCGCTGTAATGGCTTCACCATCTTCATTACGCATTTCGGTTGGTTTATCTTTACTATGGGCAATAAATAAAATGCCAAAACCTAATAGTGTAATTTCGCGCCAAAATTCAGAAAATTCTGTCTTTAGCATATTCCAACCTTGACCCCAAGGCACATCCCTAATACTATCTACATTTTCACGCTGACAAATATATTTCTCACATAGCTGCCAAGCAATCGAGGCCGTATCTACTACAATTGAATCATACATTTCTTTTGCCTGCGGCTTACGAAGTTGTGTTAGAACTTTCTTTGCATCTGTCCAACGAAGAATAGGAGCACTACGAATACCAGCGAGAGCATTTGTACCTTGTTCAAAATTCATAAATAGTGCACGAGGAAGCTGACTACCAAATGTAGATTTTCCTGTTTTCGGCTGACCATAAATTAATAGGAACTTTCCCTTTAAGTCTCTTGAAATCTTAGAAGGCTCAAGAGAGAAAATATCAATATCTGCCATTTAATCCACCTCCATTAGTAGAAAAGGAAAGTAAGGCTTTCGCCTTACTCCCAATCATACTTCTTAGAGGAAGCTTCTGCGGCATTAGCACTACCAGCGCCCTGCTTTGTAGTATGAGCGCGAGCATTAATCTGCATCTGCTCAATTGCCGCCTTACGTTCATTAAATGCCTTCTTAATTTCTACTGGATCATATGCAAAATCTTCTTCCTTACATTCATCATCACCAGTAGTAATAATTAGCTCACGCACAAACTTAGTTGTGGTTTCTGGTACATCTTCACCCCAGCCGCTAGACTGTACTTCCTCTTCCTGAGAAAGAACACGAATACGGCCCTTAACGGTAACTGTACCATTGGTTTCCCAATTACGAGAAATATATTCAACAGTATCGGGAGCTTCAACAATAAACTCAACTACGTCGAGCTTTCCACCATACTGTACAATACCACCCTTAATCACTAGACGGCCTGTAGTATCACCTTCACGATCTACTTCATCATGCATATCCATAATAAAGATATCAGTTACAAAAGATGCTACATCTGCAACACGAGCCTCATTAATAAATGAACCACGAATCTGCCAACCATTAATTAGCTGTCCAGTACGAGATACAAAGTTATTTTCCTGTAGAGAAGCGCCTGTTAGACGTACATGAGATGCATGATCAATACCAACATTCTGTGCCGTCTTCATTAGCTTTAGATCATTTAGGCTCTTCCAGGCAGGATTATTCTTACCAGTAGATGTATACTCAGTTGCGAACATACCAACCTGTACATCACTAGTTTCTTCCTTTCCGCCATAAGTCTGAGTAACACGAACTGTTACCGTTGCACGCTGATATGGACGACCATCAGATAGCTTACCATCTCCGAAGGTTACATCCATTAGAGTACCTGCTAGATTTAGTTTATTTGTTGCCTGAATATTAATACTTTTCATTTTACATTTCTCCTTTGCTTCGTTATTTATTCTTAATTAAAATTCTGCTTCTGCTTCCTTTGCGGCCTTCGCAGCTGCTTTTTCTGCGGCCTTGCGTTCCTTTTCTGCCTGCTTTGCGGCGAGCTTAGCCTGTTCTTCAGCTACTGGATCGTAGGCAAGGCCAGCTTCAGTTAGTGTATGATACTTAACTTCCTTAGTCTTAGCTTTCCGAGTCTCAGTTGCTGGTTCTAGTTCAACTACTTCTGTACGAGTAATACGAGTATAGCCATTCTTTTCAAGAGGATTAATACTACCAATAACTGCGCTCAAAGAAATCCCTAGAGCATCCTTAATTTCATTCTTAGAAAATTCCTGACCATAATGTTCCTTTAAAAAATTTAGTACGCGCTCACTATTAACTGTCATATGCATTTCTCCTTTTTATATCTTATATAGATTTATTTGTTATTTTAAGCTTATTCAATTGTTCTTCAAATTACTTTATCCCGCACACGGGCCACTTTTCTTTTTTCATATATAGTATATATTAAATTTTATAAAATGTCAAATAATTATTCTTTTTCTTCAATAATAAATTTTTCATTTGCCATTTTTCGCGCAAGTTCATTATCTGAACCCGCCTTGTCTACAATTTCTTGTAGCTTTGGAATTACATCTGTCTAATAACCAGTAATAGCCTTATGCAATGCATTTATTTTATCTTGTAATTGATTTACCATTATCATTGCGCCCACTAATAATCGCGCAGCTTCAGGTTGCGTAGGTGCATAATTATCACCTGCTTCTTGAATTGTATCTACTAATGCTTGAAAATCATCACGCATAATTGTAGCAGTGGACAAGCCTTTTTCATCATTCTAGCTTCTATTATATTCCATTACTGATTCGGCAGAAGCCGCAGTCGCTTGTGCCAAATCCTTAAATAATGTTATATATTTCTTATCCATTCTTTACTCCTTTTACCGCTCGACCGGTAATTTTATATGTATTATCTCCTACCCACTTAGCTTCCTTTACATATTCATCGGTATTAAGCTTAATTGCTTTTACACCTTTGGTTGTACGCCCAGTATAACTTAAATCACTTAGAGGATAACAGTTGTAATAATCATTATTACTAATAACAACTACTCTATCATCATCATCGCTACTTAGAATAATTTCTACAATGCTATCATCATCATCCATCTTGTTAATTGCTACACCTTTTTTCGCGCGAGCAACGTATTCTCCAATATGGCTTTTCTTGATAAAACCTTTCTTAGTAATACAAGTTAAAGACTGATAAGCATTAAAACTCATAGTATCAATCAGTAGGCGCGGATGTTCTCCTCCAATATCAGCTACATCAGTTATTTTATATTCTTTATCCAACTTTAACTTACTAAGAGAAATATTATACATTTTTCCTGCATCAGTAATCAATGTAAGTGAGCCAAGATTTGTTGTGTATATAATAGTCTGTTTGAACTTAGCTTCTTTACCTTTTTCAACAAGCTTAATTGTCTTTCCATTATAAATAACAGCGATATCTTGTTCTTCAATTTCTTCAGGTTCTTCTTCATCACCAAGCGTATTAGTGATTTGCGTTCGTCTTGCGTCACCAAATTTTTGAGATACTAAATTTAGTATTTCAATTAATTTTTCATCTAAAGCAGTAGGCTCAGATAATAGGTAGCGACAGTCCGCTATAAACCTAGTAAGTTCTGCTAGCTCATCATTTAATTTTACGCCGTCAAGTCTGCATAGAGAGGATAGTTTCATAGCTAAAATCGCATCAACCTGCTCTTTATTGAATTTGTATTTTGCTATCAATGCTGCGGCAGCATCCTTTGGACTATCACTACCTTTGATAATAGCAACGATATCATCAATATTAGCTAAGGCAATTAGTAAGCCATTAATGATGTTTTCGCGCGCGAGAGCTTTATTTAAATCAAATTCAATTATATTACGCTTACATTCTCTAATATGAGCAATATAAGCATCGCATGCTTCGCGCCAACCAAATACTTTCGGGAATCGCCCTTTATCCAAAAGAATCATATTTACAGAAAAATGATTTTCAAGTGAAGTATCATGATATAACTTGGCAATCATTTTATCTGGATTCTGTCCTTTGGAAAGATAAATACGAATATCAGCAGTTTTCTTTGTATGGTCAATAACCTTATCAATACCATAATCTGGGTCTTCATTTACCAGTGATGCAAGCTGATCCATTACAGTATTAGTAAATACTCCATATGGAAGCTCTGTTGCTTGAAGCATATTTTCTTTAGGCTGATAAGTTATTTTCGCGCGCAAGCGTATAGATTTACCTCGCCCAACTCGTAAACTATCTTTTACTTCAGCAGCATTTGTAAGAATACCGCCTGTAGCGAAGTCAGGAGCACAATAAATTTGATCAAAGCTGACTGAAGGGTCTTTAATAATTTTAATAAGAGCATCATTAACCTCTTTAAGATTAAATTGAGGTACAGATGTTGCCATTGCTACCGCGATACCTTGACAACCATTTACAATATTCCAATATCCAATAGAAGGAAATACAGATGGAATTTGTTCTGAATCATCATAATTCCAGTACCATTCTGTAATGGCATTTTTCTTTAGGCCGTCAAACATGAAGTCTGAAACTTCACTAGACTTCATTTCTACATAACGAGCGGCCGCATGGCTATCGGGAGATGAAGGATTACCATAACTACCTTGTACATCTTCTAGCGGATAGCGGCTTGACCATGGTCTGGCCGCACGAATAAGAGCGTCATACATTGCTACATCACCATGAACATATGATTGAGACATGGCCGAAGCTACGCTCTTTTGTGCTTTCTGAAACTTATCCTTATGAGTGAGCTTATTTGTAAACTGAGCATATAGACCTTGCCGCAAACCGATTTTTAGCATATCACGTACATCGGGTAGTGCACGTTCTTGTGCTACTGATGCTGCATATTTTAAAAATGCTTCTTCAGTCGTTTTTTGAAAGTCTACATTTTTTATCATATTCTCACTCCTTTACCTATATTGCTAAAATCATATCTTGTAATTGTTTAATTCGTTCTTGATAATCTGCTACCATTTCTTGCTTTATTATTTCAGGAGATTCATAAAAATAAAATTTATATTGATTTTCTCCTAAATATAAATATCCATTTTCTTCAAGTTCCTTTAGAGCTTTTCTCGCAGTATCTCTACACATATTTAAATGCTATGATATATATTCTGGGCTATAAGCCATTGTCATATAAGATCTAAAAGTACATAAATAAATATAAATTTTAAAAGCATTAGGAGTTAATCTATGCATAGCCTCAATTATATTATCACTATACATAATTAAATATGGTCTTTCTTGCTTTTTAGAATCTCTAACCATTTCTCGGTGAATAGTAATATGCTTCTAATTTGGGATAAAATCAAGCTATTTCATATTTCATATTTTCACTCCTTTCTTTTTATTTATTATAACATAAATTTTAGAAAATGTCAACTATTATTCGCAAAAAATTCACGAATATTAAACCATTTATCTTCTATCAAATTACCAATTTCATCAATAGTTCTGCCCAATCCATTTGTCTTGCACCGAATATATTTGCCCTCTAAATCTTCCCAGCGCTCTACACCAACTGTATCCATAATTTTCATCATAGCTACGAGTCCATTACCCGAACTTGCTGTAAATTCTTTAGCACCTAAGTATCCATTACCGATACAATATCCACCGTAACTACAGCCCCAACCGTCACCTTCAAGCATTAAATCAAAAGTCAAGCAACCATGATCGGCCATAGAAATACGTGTATTTGTAATTTTTGCATTTTCAATATCCATATTTACCTCAACTATTAATTATATTAAAATCAACATTATCAAACAAGAAGTCTCGACGTCCCTCAACTTCAGTGCCCATTAGCATCTTTAGTGATTCTGCCGCGAGTTCAGCATCATTAATAGTAAGAATATCCAAACGCCGATTTACAGGATGTAGCATAGACTCTTCCATATCTTCTGCCACCATCTCGCCCAACCCTTTGTAGCGACTCTGTTCCCATCCATTATGAGTTTTCTTTAATTCAGCAAGTTCATCATCGTCATAAGCATACACATGCTGTTTGCCTTTACTTAATCTGTAAAGCGGCGCGCGCAGCCAACCAAGTCGACCTTCTTCAATAAACTTAGGCATTAGAACATAGAAGAGAGTTGCAATTAGGCACATAATAGAATATCCATCTACATCAGCATCCGTTGCAATCGCTACTTTCCCATAATTAAGTTTCTTTTCATTATAGCGCTCTTGAATACCACACCCAAGTGCCATAATAATATCAGATACTTCTTGATTTTCTAGACATTCTTCTAGCGGATGTTTCATTAGATTCTTTACTTTACCGCGTACGGCATATAGCGCTTCTGTCTTTACATCTCGCGCGGGCATCAAACCGCCCAATGCAGAATTACCTTCACAAATAATAAGCATAGAATCGGGGCCATGCTTTTCACAATCTTTAAACTTATCAGAAGAAGTCACCTTACGCTTACGTTGTTCAGTTTCTTTCTTCTCCATATTGAGTACTGCATTTCTCGCGCGTTCTGCGGCCTCATCGGCTTTTTCTAATCGTTCAATAGTAGCTACTACTGCATTAAATTCACTATTATGTTCATTAACAAATTGTTTTAGTGCTTCACTAATTGCTGCGGAAGTAGCAGTACGAGCTTCAGGATTAGCTAAAGCAGTCTTTGCTTGATTTGAAAATTGACCCACCTTAACTTTAACAGAAACAAAGCCATCAAGTAAATTACGAATAGTATCTCCATCAAATTTACTATTAGCTAAACTATTAAAAGTACGAGTTAATGAAGATTTAAATCCACTAATAAAGGCACCTCCATCTGGCATATAAAGTCCATTAGCATAGCCTTTAATATGACCTCGTTTTTTTACCCACTGTAATGCTAATTCAACTTCACAATCATCTGTTTTATAATTATAGTGAAATGGTTTTGAAATAGTATCTTTATTACTCAATCCATCAATCAAACCATTTTGTGATTGAAAAATTTCTTCTGGTGCTTTATCTACTATAAGTGAAATCTTAAGTCCTTTTGAAAAATAAGATAATTCTCTTAACATTTGGCGCAATTTATCAAGTTCAATAAAATAACTGCCATAAACTTTTTCATCAGGCGAATAAGTAATTTTTGTACCAGTAGAAGAGTCTCCTTTTTTAGCTATTACACCGGTTACCTCATGCGCGCCTTCATCATCACTTTCAAAGCGTTGTGTATAAATTTTTCCATCTCGATGTACTTCAACTTCAAGCCATTTAGCAGTATGATTGACAATTTTATTACCACATCCATTGATACCAACAGAAGATTCATAAGCCGTTCCAGCATGTTTACCACCGCTATGATTTATCAACATGGCGGCGGTAAGTGAGTTCATACCATCTTCACGTATTGCAACAGGAATACCACGCATGTTGTCTTCTACGCTAATAATGCGTTTACTAGTATCTATAATGATTTTTAGAAAGGGATTTTTAGGCTTATAAACTTCATATTCATCTTGTGTATTAACAATAAGTTCGCGCAAACCTAAATTAACTGCCTCCTGCCTATCTCCGGAAAGATACATTCCAATCTTTTCTCTAAATGCTCTACCTTGTGAAAGCGTTACTATATCTTTTCCTTCATAAGACATTAAATATTTCCCTCCTCATAATCTGATTTAAATCTCCAATGATATCCATAAGCTTTATGTTTTTT